>Ga0326728_10000091_pt1:0-302500 | contig 357280 bp, 313 predicted proteins | sample MB3enrmetagenome_FD_207602 | JGI IMG/M metagenome (GOLD analysis project Ga0326728, IMG submission 207602) | Lab enriched peat soil microbial communities from McLean, Ithaca, NY, United States - MB31MN | ecosystem: Environmental > Terrestrial > Soil > Wetlands > Peat | place: USA...
GATCGCGACGACCGAGCAGCTCGACGAGCTGGCCTCGCTCGAGCTCGACACCGCCCAGGGCTTCTTGTTCGCGCGCCCGCTCCCGGCCGCCCAGATCGCCGCCTTCCGGCACGGCGGGAGGCCCGAGGCCGGCTAGACGGGGGAGTGCCGCGCCGGATCAGCTGCGGTGCTGCGTCCGGCTGCCTCGCGCCCGGGCGGGGCGAGAGCGTGGACTGGTGGACACGCGCAAAAGGTGGGACGTTTATCGCCGTGTGCTGTACGGAAGAAAAGCACTCGGCGCCACCATCCACGCGAATGGCACCGCGGATTGCCGAACGTGATGCCCTCAGGATCGAGTAAGTCGTGATTTCAGTAAAGCCCTGTTGCGCAACAGGGGAACGCGGTGCACCTTCTTTAGGCCGAGCCTCTTCGGACAAGCTGCGAAGGGAGCACAACGTGCTGAGGTTCCAAAGAGTGACCTGACATGCGGTCGTAGAGCAAGCGGACAGCTTCTTCCGCTGTTTCCTCAAAAGGGTTGCGCATCGTGGTCAGCGACGGTTCCGTGGTGAGTGCCGCAGCAGAATCGTCAACACCGATGACCGCCACGTCTCGGGGCACGCGCCGACGTGCCCGCCTCAGTGCCTTTATTGCTCCTGCTGCCATAAGGTCTGAAGCGACAAACAACCCATCAAGATCTCCGTGTCGCTCCAGCAATGCTTCAGCCCCGAGCCGACCACTCTCAAGGGACCAGTCACCCTCTTCTACCAAAGTCTTGCGGTAAGAACGGCCAAGAGCCTTTCTATAGCCCTGGAGGCGGTCCTGCCCCGACGTGCTGTCGAGGGGTCCAGTTATGGTGCCGATTCTCCGATGCCCACGAGCCAAAAGGAAAGAGGTCGCTTCGTACGCGACGCCCTCATCGTCCATCGCAGCCCAGTCGACGGAGTCTTTGAGCCCATCCGGGGGACGGCCCAACACGACGAGAGGTACCGCCGCTTGGAGAAGCCCTGCCAGCATAGGGTCGCCGCTACTCACCATCGCGAGCAGAACGCCGTCGACATGTCCAGCCGTCAAGTAGTTCCCAAGGAAGGCTTCCTCTTGGTGGTCCTCGGCAACACTGACCAAAAGGTGAAGGCCGTGTTTCTCAAGCTGCTGAGTGAAGGTCTTCACGCGGATTCCGAAGTTGGGATCTTCGAACAATTGCTCATGTTTTTCGGATATCACATATGCAACTGAACCCGTGTGGCCTTTTCGCAGGTGACGCGCCGTTTGGTTTACCGAGAAGCCGAGAGCGCTGACAGCCTCGAGCACCCTTTCCACCTTCGCTTCGCTCACGCCGATGCCACCGTTGAGGACGCGTGACACCGTCGCTCGCGACACGCCGGCCAGACGAGCCACATCCATAATGTTGGGGCGTCGTTTGGCTTTGCCGTCGGGGATGCCGATCTCCGACTGGCCCACTGCGGTACCTGAAGAGACGGCCATAAGGTTCTGAGAGTACTACGGGACTGCTGCACGTTTAGTTGTCATTCGCAAGGTGGGGCAAGCCCTTGCTGGAAGTCGGACGCCCTGCCGAAAAGTTCCGTGCGGAGTCCAAGCCCGACGTTGTCACGGTCACCCGTCGCGCCGATCGGAGCCCTGCCGAGGCCGTCGCGGACCTCTGGAACGTCGGGGCGACCCTCCTGAGTTGAGAGCGCTGGGAGATTTCTTCGCGCACGGGCATTTCTCGCCGTGGGGAAGGCAAAGGAGCTCACCGGCTCGATGGGGCGCGTCTCCCCGGCCAGCGACAACACGGCGATCGAGTCCTTTTGCGCCCTCTCGCAGAAGAACATCCGCGACCGCAGGAACGGGACGACGCGCTCCGAGCTCACCGACGCAATCGCCTTTCGGATCGGCCTTAGGATCGCCGGCGCAGGCAGCGCCCTCGGCAGGTTGACCTCCGTAGAGTTCAAGCTCGCTCCTGCTGAGCGGATACGTCAACCTGCGGAAGATCATGAACCGGTGTCGACGGAGGTTGCAGCAGGCCCCGGTAGGAATGAGGCGGCCCCAGTCGCTGTGGCGGGGGGTTGCAGCGTGCCGGCTTGGGGTTGGCGACACTTGAGATCGATCTCACACAGTTGTAGAGTGCGCCTGAGATCGATCTCGTGGTCCGAGGCTGGAGGGGGATCCGCGGGCATTAGGCCCGCTTTGGTGGAACTCAACCGGCCCCGTAGCCACGCGAGACAACTATTAACCGCGCTAAGTGACGGGTAAAGGCACCAAACAGAAAGGACCAGGAGGATGAGAATGAGACCGCGACGCGTGGGCGCTCTTGCCGTAGCAGCACTCGCCGTCCTAGCCGTGGGCAGTTCGCTCGCTGCCGCGTCAGCGAGCACACCAGCCACGGCCAAGAAGGTCACGATCAGTTGGTGGACTTGGACTGCCAACCCGAAGAACGTGATCGCGAACTTCGAGAAAACACACCCAAACATCAAGGTTCCAACACCGCCTGACCTCGGTGTGAGCGGCAGCGGATTCTATGCGAAGTTGACGACCGCATTGGCCGGTGGCACCGCCCCGTGCGTGGCTCAGGTAGAGTACTCAGAATTGCCGCAGTACATTGCCGGCCACGACCTGCTCAATATCGCTAAATACGCCGACGCGTATAAGAAGGACTACCCGTCCTGGGTATGGAAGCAAGTCTCTCAGGGCAACGGGGTTTACGCGATCCCGGAGGACATCGGACCTACCGGTTTCCTGTACCAGCCGGCCGTGTACAAGCAGTACAACCTGCCTGTGCCGACCACCTGGGCCCAGTTCGCCTCGGATGCTGTGGCGCTCCACAAGGCCAACCCCAAGATGTACCTCGACTTCTTCTCTCCCACTGACGAACACCGCCTGGAGGCACTGTGGTGGCAGGCAGGTGCCCGGCCCTTTGTTCTCGAGCCGAACGGCACGTGGAAGATCACCGTGAACGGGCCGATCGAGAAGAAGGTCACGAATTTCTTCGGAGACTTGGCCCTAAACGGGGACCTGAACGTTGACACGGACTTCACCGCGCCCTACGCAAAGAACGTCGCCGACGACACCTATGCTTCGATGGTTGGCACGGCGTGGGGTCCTTCGTACCTCGTCGCCGGCTTCCAGACCAAGGGTTCCACCCAGCAGTGGGCTGTGACTGAGATGCCCCAGTGGACGGCGGGTGCCACCGCGAACGGGAGCTGGGGTGGCTCCACGAACGCGGTGACGACAGATTGCCCGGCCCAGGATGTCAAGGCGGCCGTGGAGTTCGCCGCATACATCAACAGCTCCCCGAGCGGCATGACAATTGACGAGAAGCCAACGACCAGCGGTGGACGCGGTCTTTTCCCGGCTTCTTCCACGAGGGCCAGCGTTGCGCAGTTCAGTGCGCCGATCGCGTACTTCACCGGCCAAGTCAACGCGCAATTCAACACTTACGCGTCGCAGGTGGTGGAGAACTTCCAGTTCGGTCCGTGGGACACTGAGCTGTACAACTTCTTTGGCACGGAAATGACCAAGGCGGTTGCCCGCACGGAGAGCTTTGATCAGGCCCTTAATAACATAGAGTCTGATCTCCTTAACTACGCTCGGTCTATCGGGTACACGGTCGAAAGCTAACGTCGCAGGTGCCAAACGATTGACGCTGCTCTTGGGTTCGACGGCGCTCGCAAAGTCGACAGAGCGCGTCAAGAAGGGACAGGGAGGAGTTAGCGGTGCGGCACGCTAAGGGACGTGCCTCACCGCTAGCTCCTATTTCTCCGGCAGGTCACACTGCCCGGGGACTTCGACATTTCCGTCGCCGGCAGAGCCGATCGGGGCTGGCTATGACCGGTCCCTTCTTCGGTCTATTTGCTGTTTTCTTTGCTGGACCGCTCATCTATTCGGTTGTCCTCAGCCTCCGCTCGCCACGTACCGGCGGGTTCGCTGGCCTTCTTAACTATCGGGCGACATTCTCCAACGGTTATTACTGGAGCGCTGTCGTCCGTATGGGCTACTTCGGCGTCATCCAAGTCACGGTAATGATCGGGTTCGCCATCTGTCTGGCACTCTTGCTCGACGGCCCTTATTGCCGAGGCCGGAGAATCTTTTCCCTTGTCTATTTCTTGCCGTACGCGATACCCGGGGTCATCGCGGCCCTCATGTGGGGCTTCCTTCTGGAGCCAGATCTGGATGTCTTACTCAAAGTCCCCCACCTGCTCGGAATCACGAGCGGTTCGATACAGCCACTCGACTACCGCCTTTCCCTCTACGCGATCATGTTGATCGTGACCTGGGAGTGGGCCGGCTACAACATGACAATCCTCCTTACGAGCTTGACGAGCGTGCCCCGCCAAGTGATTGAAGCGGCCAAGGTGGACGGGGCCTCAGAGCTCGCCATAGCCGCCCGCATCAAGCTCCCAATGATTCGGCGCACGCTTATTTTCATCACCATCCTCTCCATTATTGGGACGCTTCAGCTGTTCAGCGAGCCGGTGATCCTGAATGAGGTTGCCGCGATCGGCAATTCCCTGACGCCGAACCAGATCATTTACAACACCGCGTTCTCCTTTGGAAACCTGCAAACGGCTGCTGCGCAGTCGCTGGTGCTTGCCGTCATCACAATCGTCGCCACGGTCGCCTTTTACGGAATCGTGAGGAGACGCATGAACCCCCTCGCTGCGACCAGGACGGCCAAATGACCGCAGCCGCCTGGTCCGCGCGCTCCTTGCTTGGCAAGGCCTTTGGGCCACGCATGGCCGTGCGGGCCAAGACGACAGCCACCACGGCCATCCTCCTCGTCGCTGCCGCGTGCGTGCTCATTCCGATCTACTGGCTGATCGTCGCTTCCTCCAAGGACACCAGCCAATTGTTCTCGACGAATACTTTCCTACTGCCTTCGCACCCGTCTTGGTCCGCCAACTTCTCTTCGCTGTTCAGCTACGAAAGCGGCGATTACAAGTGGTGGTTCCTGAACTCGTTCATCTACGCGTCGGTGACGGCCACGCTGGCGACGGTGGTGTCAACGATGGCCGGCTATGGCTTAGCAAAGTACGAGTTCGGTGGCCGGCGGGCGGCAATCGGCTTGGTGATGGGCACACTCATGGTGCCCGCGACCGCCCTGGTTGTCCCGCTGTTCCTCTTAGAGCACTACATGGGACTTACCGACACGTACCAAGGGGTGATTCTCCCGCTGATCGTCTACCCCTTCGGCGTCTACTTCATGTCGATTTATGCCGCTGAGGCGGTCCCCGATGCCCTTCTCGAGTCAGCCCGCATTGACGGCGCTGGTGAGTTCAGAGCGCTCTGGAAGGTCGGTCGGCCGATCTTGGTGCCGGGGATGGCGACTCTCTTCCTACTGTCGTTCATCGCGACTTGGAACAACTACTTCCTTCCCCTTGTACTGCTTGGCACGGAGACCCGCTTCCCCCTTACGGTGGGGCTCTCGGCCTGGGCGGCCACACTCAACGAGGTCGGAGCAGGAGAGCCCCTCTACTCCAACTTGATCCTCGGCTCGCTCATCTCCGTGCTGCCGATGCTTGTTCTATTCCCGTTCCTGCAGAAGTACGTGGCTCGGGGCCTGACATTTGGGGCTATAGCCGGTGAGTGAGCGTACGGTACTAAGTAGCACAGGTCTGCAAAGCGCCTCTATATAGGAGCATCGATTTATGGGTAAGCACTTGCGCTATGGCGGCGACTACAACGCCGAGCAATGGCCTCGGGCTGTCTGGGAAGAGGACATCACGCTCATGCGCGAAGCGGACGTCAATCTTGTCACTGTCGGCGTCTTCTCCTGGGCCCAGTTGGAACCTTACGAAGGTTCGTTCTCCTTCGGCTGGCTCCACGATCTTCTCGACCAGCTCGCAGCAGCCGGCATCGGCGTGGATCTAGCTACCCCTACGGCCGCTCCTCCCGCCTGGCTGTCGGTTCGGTACCCTGACGTGCTCCCGGTCGATGCGAAAGGTGCCCGCTACAGCCACGGCAGCCGACAGACCATTTGTATTTGCAGTCCCATCTACCGAGAGAAGGCTCGCGCGATAGTGACGAGGCTCGTGAGCGAGGTCGGCGGTCACGAGGCGGTCAAGATGTGGCACGTCCATAACGAGTACGCGTGCCATGTGCCCTACTGCTACTGCGACAATCATGCGCAGGCTTTTCGGCATTGGCTCAAGCAACGTTACGGATCACTTGATACGCTCAATGAAGCGTGGGGTACTTCGTTTTGGAGTCAAACTTACACCGACTTCGACCAAGTCGTGCCGCCACGCTTGACGGCAGCCTTCGTCAACCCCTCACTTGATCTTGATTACAAGCGGTTCAGTAGTGAGGCCTTTTTCGAGGAGTTCCTCCTAGAGCGGGCGATTCTCAAGGAAGCGCGGCCGGACTTGCCTGTGACGACCAACTTCATGGGCTTCTTCAAACCTATTGACTACTTCGGGTGGGCTCCTCAAATGGACATCGTGTCCACGGACAACTACCCGGACACAGCCAACCCAGACTGGCCGCTGCAGAGCGCGATGCATTACGACCTTGTGCGAGGGCTTAACAAGAAGATCCCATGGATGGTCATGGAACAGACGCCGTCGCGGGTCACCTGGCATTACCCGAACGTACCCAAAGGTCCTGGCCTTATGCGCGCGATGAATTATCAGGCGATCGCCCGAGGCGCAAGAGGCGTGATGTTCTTTCAATGGAGGGCGTCGCGAGCTGGGGCCGAGAAGTTCCATTCAGCCATGGTTCCCCACTCGGGGACGGCATCGCCCGTTTGGGCCGACGTAGCGGCCCTGGGCAAGGAGCTGTCGGCGCTCGAGAACTTCGAAGACGCTCCGGTAGATTCCAACGTCGCGTTCCTGTTTTCTTGGCCCAATTGGTGGGCGCTTGAGGCTCCTTCCCAGCCGTCCAGTGATCTCACGATCGCCGACCAGCTGATGTGGCTCTACCGTCCGTTGTACGAGGGCGGAGTGACCGTCGACTTCTGCCACCCTGACGAACCGCTCGACGGTTACGCAGCCGTCATCGTGCCTAGCCTTTACCTCATAAGCGAACAGCAGGGTGCAAATCTGCTCTCCTACGTCGAGGCAGGCGGCACCGCTGTTGTCTCCTTCTGGTCGGGGATCGTCGACGAGCGCGACTCGGTTTATCTCGGTCCGTATGGTGGGCCGCTGCGGCCGCTCCTTGGTTGCGACGTCTTGGACATAGCCCCCCTGACCGCCAGCGAAACGTTAGAGCTGCAATGGGAGGATGGCGAGCAAGGCAAGGGGACCCTTTGGGCTGACGTCGCGATCGAGCGTGACGGGCACGTGCTCGCGCGATACGCGAAGGGACCACTTGCCGAAAAACCGGCCGTGTTCGAGACGAGCTACGGCAAGGGACGTGCGTACTACGTAGGGTGCCGGCTTGACCATGACGCTTTGACGCGCCTGTATGGCTTGGTGCCCGCTCTCGGGTTGGATGCGGCAATGAAATGTGCGGGAACCGGCGTTGAGCGGGTCGCGAGGGTGGGAACGGATCGGCGGTACGTCTTTTTCATCAACTACTCCGACGAGCAACGAGAGATCGAGGTACCGGACGGTGGGTTCGAGTTGCTGACAGGTAGGGTCACGAAGCGGAGGATCACGTTGGGCCCAGCGGGAGTCGCGATCGTCCGAAACCCGCGCCCAGGAGCGGCACCGTAGTGTTTGTGGCCCTGCGCGGGTTTCTTGGCGAGTTCGAAACGATCGGCTCGGTTGACCCGTAGCCATTGGGCGTTCTGGTCGTTGGCGGACGCAGGAGAAATGGTGTGTCGCACTTCGCGCGGCTTAGCCGGCTCCTTCTGTCTGGTGCACGGCAACAAGACACAAGGGGCGCCTTGACGGTGGCATCTCATCCCTGGTGTAAACGCGCAACGGGCGCAGGTTGCCAATGCTGATCGAAGCACAATCCGCATTGGAGGCACTACGTCATGTTGGCCGCTCACCAGGACTGTTCTGGAGCGGACGACGGTGCGCGATTTCAGGACATAAACGACAACGACGCCGCTGATGTGTCAAGACATCGGAGACAGTGACGAAGGGGGTCTCCGGTGGACAAGGGACTTTTCCTCATCGAGCGTCACCTGAAAGAGGGAACGCCGATCGCCGAGCTGGCAGCGGCCATCGGCATGCACCGGAGCTGGCTCTACAAGCTCCTCGCCCGCTACGAGGCCGAAGGGGAACCCGGGCTCGTCCCCCGTTCACGCCGTCCGCACCGCTCACCTGCCCGGATCTCCGACCTGTTCGAAGTCGAGACCGTGCGGCTTCGAAAGTCCCTCGCGGACGCCGGGTGGGACGCCGGTCCCGAGACGATCCACGACCACCTCGCCCAGCGCCACCGCCAGGTCCCGTCGGTCTCGACGATCTGGCGGGTGCTCCGGGCCCGGGGATTTGTCACCCCCCAGCCCCACAAGCGCCCCCGGAGCTCCTACGTCCGCTTCGCCGCCGAGCTCCCCAACGAGTGCTGGCAGATGGACACCACCCACGTCCACCTGGCCGACGGGAGCGACGTCGAGATCCTGAACGTGATCGACGACCACTCCCGCCTCTGCGTCGGGGCCCGGGCCCGCAGCGTCTACACCGCGACCGACGTGGCGGCGGTGTTCTCCCACTCGATCGATCGGTTCGGCACCCCGGCGGCGGTCCTCTCGGACAACGGGGCGATCTTCACCGCCGCCTACCGCTTCGGGGTCGGGGCTCTGGAGGCCGAGCTCGCCGCCTCGGGCATCGACTTCAAGCACTCCCGGCCCTATCACCCCCAGACCTGCGGAAAGGTCGAGCGGTTCCACCAGACGATGAAGAAGTACCTGCACCGCCAGCGCCCCCCAAAGTCACTGGGCGCGCTTCAGGCCCAGATCGACCGGTTCGTCGAGTACTACAACACTGTCGCACTGCCGCGTGTACCATCGACGTCGGACTCACGGAAGAGTTCTTCTTGTGAGCTAGAGGGGCCTGCGACACGATTCCGAGGTCAAACTAGGAGGGGAGATGAAGGGCATCAGACGGACCGTCGCCGTGCTAGTGATCGCCACGGGCATCTTCGGCGGCGTGACATTCGCGGCGGCAAGCACGACAGGGGCTTCGACTGCCCAATGCGCTTCAGGGTTCGCGTGCATGTGGAAGAGTTCCGGCTTCCAGAACTACCTGTGGGGCGGGAACACAAACGTATCGTATGTGGGCAATGCCTACAACGACCAAAATGACTCGACCTACAACAACACCAACCAGAGTAATAACGTTGCTTGGTGGGCTAACTCCGGCTACAGCGGATATGACAACTGCAACTCGCCGCAGTCCGGTGACTCGAATGACTACAACCTTGCAACTGGGTTGTTCTCAACATTCCAGAATACGATCAGTTCAATGTCGTTCTTCAAGAGTGGAACTTACTGCAGTTCCTGGAACTAACAGACCATGAGCGATGGACCCACCAAGGAAGATCTCGCCAACGGCGAGTCTTCCTTGGTGGGTCCATCGCAACAGCTCTCCTCTTGGCCGGTGTCTTCACATTCCTCCGAACTGATTCGGCACCTCCCACCCAAGGTCACACATCGGGGAAGTTCAAAGCATTCTTGGCTCCGGCGTTAGACGGACAGAAGCAGGCTGATATCGCGAATGCCATACAGTTGCTGACTGCACGGTGTATGAGATCGAGGCACTACGTGTATTTTCCGAGCGGCAATTCCGCTGCGGAATACGAAGAATATGGGGACGTCTCTGATCCCATGTTTGTGGATGTACAGCGTGTCAGGTCATTCGGGTACGGCACTTACCTAGGGGACACGCTTAATCCGAACGGGACTTCGTCAACAGCCGCAGTGGTGCAATCAGGCGGTCCCGAAGAGAGGTATCTCGATACGCTCAGTCGGCAACGGATCCGCGCCTACACGATCGCGTTTGCAGGTAATACGCAACAGGAAGTCCACTTGCCCGATGGTAAGACTTTCTTTACTTCGCCTGACGGTTGCGAGGGCTGGGCGTACGGCGACGTGTACGGCACGACGAAGAGGGACCGGGGAATCCTCCACTACACGGTCGTCTTTACGCTGGCACAGGATGTCATCGGCGGAGTTGCTCAGCGCGTAGCCCAGAGTCAGGGGGTCGAAGACGCCATGAGCCGGTGGAGCTCATGCATGGCACGGGCGGGCCTCGACTTCCCTTCACGCAGTGTCGAGTTTGCCACTCTGGTGCGCGCATACCAGAGCCACCCGAAGAGCGTTGGGCGCAATCGGCATCGTGAGATGGTGTATGCACGAAGGGATGCCTTCTGCACGGTGAGTGCCAAGCTGAATCAGGCGAGCGAACAAGCCACAAGACTCGCGGTGAGACAGTTGACAGGTTCTGCAGCTGACGCCCTCGAGAGTTGGTGGAACATGCAGTTGGTTGCTGCATCGAGATCGGCACGCATACTGGGGGTGTCGTCATAGTGTCGGTCGGTTCTAGTGGTTCAGGATCTCCGTGTGCGGTGCACACACGGGATCTGGTGAAGAGATACGGGAAGACACTCGCGCTGCAAGGTCTCACCGTCGACCTGCCCATCGGAAGATCTGTTGCGTTGGTTGGGGTAAACGGAGCAGGAAAGACGACCTTTCTGAAGACGATGGCAGGACTTGTTTCTACCTCGAGTGGATCGATCTCGGTGCTCGGCAGGAAGCCAGACTTGGACGACATTGCGCATACGCGAGCCGTCTCGTACCTCGGTCAACGCCATCCGTTGTATGGATTCTTGAAAGTGCGAGACACTCTGCGGTTCGGATCAGAACTGAATGGAAGTTGGAGGTCCGAGTTTGCCAGATCCGCGGTTGATCTCTTTCGACTTCCATTGACGAAGCGGGTCAAGAGTCTTTCGGGCGGACAGCACTCGCAACTCGCCTTGGTCGTCGCTCTGAGCAAAGGATCCCCCATCATCCTCTTGGACGAGCCGATGGCGAGCCTGGACCCGCTCGCACGCTCGTTGGCACGAGACCTTGTCGCAAGAGTGCGCCGTGAGGCTTCGTTGGTGGTCGTTTCGTCGCACATCGTTGGAGAGCTCGAAGAAATGTGCGACTACCTTGTCTTGTTGTCAGGCGGCCAGGTGATTCTCGCTGGTACGTTCTCCGATCTGCTGGGAGCATGGGACAGCGGCCCCGTCTGGCTTGAGGGATCGCAGAGATCTGTAACAAGACGTCCAGACGCAACGTCGAGTCTGGAAGGCTTGGTCACCGCGGTTCTGTTGGAAGAGCGAGTAGCCGCTGTTCCATCGCTCCCGACACGAGTCGGTGATCGATGACCTGGCTCGTATATCGCCAGTATCGTGCCACCCTGATTTGGTCAGTCTTGTTTCTAGCTCTGCTCATCGTTGCGCTATATGCGCTGAGTGCCGACGCTCGTCACGTCGCGGATCTGCTTCGAGCGCACAGTTGCTCTCCATATTCCTCGGAGCCATATTGCAATTCTTTGATTGGCGAGTTCGAAGCCCACTCGAACTGGAGCACAGGAGCGCTCGTCGATGTTCTCTATGCGGCTCCGGGATTACTGGGCACCCTCTATGGGGTATCGATCGTCGCGCGCGAGTTTGAGTCAGAAACGATTGGCCTTGTTTGGCTTCAGTCGCTGAGTCGACGTCGCTGGATCTGGACCAAAACGGCCATCAGCAGCGTGAGCGTAATTGTCGTGGCAGGGATTCTGGGTGTGGCAGCGACGGTGTGGAGCTCGAGTGTCTACCTGCGCTTCCTCAGTGAATCTCCGCTCGTATCGAGAATCTTTGACACTTCTACGATTGCAATGCTGGGATACTCAATCTTGGCATTTGGCTTGGGCATTCTCGCAGGGTCAACTCTTCGGAGATCTGGCGTAGCCGTGGCGGCTTCGTTGGTGGTGTTCGCAATCCTTCGACTTCTTATTGAAAAGATGATACGTCCAGTCGTCGAGGGATCGCGCTTCGTAGCCCTCTCGGTCATGCCGCCCTATTCTCCGCACAATGGCCTGCTCGTGCGAGAAGGATTCTTGCCACTCACGCAATTGCAGCCACACTCAGGGCAGCCGTTGTTCGTCACGTCTACATGCCAGTCTGCCGTACGGGTCTTCAACTCATCCGCAAATAGTGTATTTACTGCCTGTCTTCGCAGTCACGGCCTTCACCTTGTCGTTCAATACATCCCGAACAGCCAGTATTGGCTGGCGCAAGGGATCGAGGCCGTACTGTGCGTGGCTATCGCCGTGGCGGCTCTGGTCCTATCCATGTTCGTGGTTTCGCGGGTCGACGTTTAGGCCGAGGAGCACCGAGGCTGCTTGGGCAGCATCTGCCCGAAGAGCCTGCGAACGGCTGCCCTAATGGGACTCTTCTCAATGAATGTGTTGGTGCCGAGAACCCCATCGCTGCAGCTCAGGCGATTAGCCGGTGCTCGTGGATGAGTCCGCCGAGGACGTCGGTTCGTCGGATGAGACGGGAGTCGGGATCGGTGATTGGGGCCATCATTTCAGCAACGGTCGAGGGGGCACCGTTGATCGAAGGACCGGTGAGGCCTGTGCCCATTGTAATGATCCAGGTACTCGGCGAGGACAGCTTCGAGATAGCGCCGGCCGAGGATGAGGAACCGGTCCAGCTCTTGATAAAAGCCTCGGCAGTCCCCGTGCTCAAGCTCTCCTACGGCAGTCGCCGGCAAACGACTACCGCCTGACTCCCGGGCTCAGGGTGAAGTAGCCCGTGCACCCGCGACATCAACCTTCGATCTCGAGCGCGGCAATGGCCAAGCGCTTTCCGACGTTGGTGCGTCCGCCGTAGTGGAGGCGCAGCGTCGACTCGCTGTTACCAAGGATCTCGGCGACCGTACGGTACGACTGGCCGGCGTCGAGCATCGTCGTTGCCGCGAAGTGCCGCAGATGAAGCAGCATGACGGACGATGCTCCTCTGACCGACATCCATCGATTGCTGAGCGACTCGGGGCGCGTGGGCACGTGGCTATCAGGGCCTCCAGGGAAGACATACTCGCTCGGACCGGGATCTGAGCCGCTAAAGGCGCGGCGCCTGTCAGATTGCCGAGCCAACGCAGCGGCAGCAGCATTCGTGAGCGGCACGTCGCGCCAGTCTGATCGCTTGGTTGGCTTGCGGACCAGCCCCACACCGGGGCCACCGTCGCTGATCGAAGCGGCGACGTGGACTTCATTTGCCTCTAGATCCACGTCTCGCCATCGGAGGCCAAGCAGCTCATCCTTCCGCATGCCGGTGCTTGCGAGCACGAGAGCCATATCCCCGAGTACGGGGTCGCGCTCTGCGGCACAGTCGAGCAGGGCGTGTACCTCAACCGCTGTCGGGGCGAACGGCTTCGATCTCGTCGTGCGAGGTCTGGCGGCGTCCTTGCAGGGGTTCGAATCGATGAGGCCCCTCTTTCGGGCGAGTTCCAGTGACCGATTGAGCACCGTCGCGCATCGCCTGGTCCATTCCGTTCCACGACCGGAAGTACGAAGAGTTGCGTAACACTGTTCAATGTCCTGCCAGGTGAGGCGCGACAAGCGGATGTCACCAAATTGTCTGCCGTCAGTTAACACGACTTCCGCCATCGTCCGAGTCGCCGAACGAGTTGTGACGAGGGTCTTGGGCGCAAGCTCAATAACCCCCGATTCGACAGTGCGGAGGTAAAGGGTGAAGGCGGCCTGGACCGACCTGGCGTTTGTGGCGTTCGGTAGTCGCCGCTCGTGATCTGCGACCTTTAGTTGGGTAAGCGCCACCTCGGCGTCTTCGCGCGTCCCATGCACCCGCCGGGACACTCGCCGACGGCGCCCGCTAACCGGATCGCGCCGAATTTCGACGTCGACTCGCCACACATCCCTACCAAGGGGGATGACGCCACCACTACCGCGTTTCCGACGGCGATCGGCCTCTGGCGCGGACCGGTTTAGGAAAATTGATCGGCTGGTCACGGGTGAGATAGCAGACCATGTCAGTAGACCGAAGCACAATCCGCATTGGAGGAACTACGTCATTCTCGCCGCTCACCAGGACACTGGAGCGGACGACGGGACTCGAACCCGCGACCCTCACCTTGGCAAGGTGATGCTCTACCAACTGAGCCACGTCCGCGCGTCGGCCATGATACCGAGTGACTGCGCGAGGCGCGCGGCCGTTCGACGGGAAGGAGCTTCGCAGTCCTTCAGGAACCCGAATGGCCGAAGCCGCCCTGTCCCCGTTCGGATTCGGGTAGAGCCGCGACCGCGAAGAAACAGGCGACCTCGACGGCGACGATGAGGAGCTGTGCGACGCGGTCGCCGCGCTGCACCGTGTAGGGCTCTTTCGGATCGGTGTTGACCAGCACGACTTGGACCTCGCCACGGAAGCCGGAGTCGATGAGCCCGGGGGCGTTGAGGCACGAGACGCCGTGGCGGATCGCCAGCCCACTGCGGGCTAGCACCAACCCGGCGTGGCCCTCGGGGATCGCGATCGTGAGGCCCGTCGGGACGAGTGCCCTTCCGCCCCGTGGCTCGAGGATGACGTCACGAGTCGCGACGAGATCTGCCCCCGCGTCTCCTTCGTGCATGTAGAGAGGCGCCGTCGCGGCGGCGTCGAGGACGGTGAACGGAACGTTGAGCATCGCGGCAGGGTAGCGCTCCCGTTGAACTGAACGGCGATCGAGGACGAGGTCCGAACTACCATCCTGAAGGTGCTCGTCTGGATGGATCTCGAGATGACGGGGCTCGATCCGTCTCGTCACGTGATCGTCGAGATCGCGACGCTTGTCACGGACGACGAGCTCGAGATCATCGAAGAAGGGCCGGACCTCGTTCTCGCTGCGACGCCGGACGACCTCGCCAGAATGGATGACGTCGTTCGGACGATGCACGACGGTTCAGGGTTGCTTGCCGCGATCGAAACGTCCAGCGTGACGTTGGCTGATGCTGGTTCCGCGACGCTCGCCTTCATCCGGAGCTACGTGCCGGAGCCGAGGCGGGTGCCGCTCTGCGGGAACTCGATCGGGATCGACCGCCGTTTCCTCAGTCGGTATCTGCCGGAAATCGAGGAGTACCTGCACTACCGGTCGATCGACGTCTCGACGGTGAAGGAGCTCTCCAAGCGTTGGTACCCCTCCCTCTATGGACATGCCCCGAAGAAGACCGGATCCCACCGGGCGCTCGAGGACATCCGCGAGAGCGTCGCCGAGCTGAAGTACTACAGGGACAACTTCTTCCATCTCCCCGACGAGCCGACGCAAGACGGGGACTAAGCGCCCTAGTTGCGCTGGCCAATAGAGAAAATGCGCGTCACGGCGAATGACGCGGCTGTGTCATGTGTGTAGTCACATAGGGGAGGAAACTCGCGTGAAGGTCAAACTTCGAACCATAAGGTGAGTGATGCGCCATGCAGAGCGCCGCGGTGATTGAGACCCTTGAGGGCAGCCTGCGCTCGACGGCAGACATGCTGCTCGACGACGTCGAATACGTGAATGCGGGGCCCGAGCGTGAGATCATCGGCTTTGTGGAAACCTCGGGGGAACCGGGCACTCAGCGGGTTGCGGGTGAGCGCATACGAGTCGGCATCGTCGACGACCATGCCATGGTTGCGGAGGGACTCGGAGTTCTCCTGCGGGAAGAACGTGATCTCGAGATAGTCGGCATTGCCGCGACCGTCGCCGAAGCCATCGAACTGGTGGAACGGCGTCACCCCCACGTGCTACTCCTCGACTATCGGCTGCCCGACGGGGACGGTGCGACGGCGGCGACTGAGATCTTGCGCCGCTGGCCGTCGACGAAGGTCGTCATGCTGTCGGCTGCCGGAGGGGACGAGCTCCTCGCGCGATCGATCGAAGCGGGTTGCTCGGGCTTCCTGCCCAAGGACCGGAGTGGTCACGAGGTCGTCAGCGCGGTCCGAGCCGCCTACCGAGGTGAGTCGTTGATCCCGACGGCCGTGCTCTCGGGCCTGCTTGATCGTCTGCGCCGGGCGCCCCAGGGCAAGGCAGGGGACCTGACGCAGCGGGAGTTCGAAGTACTGCGCCTTCTCGCCAAGGGCATGTCGACGGAGGGGATCAGCTCACTGCTGTTCCTCTCGGAGCACACGGTGCGCAATCACGTGCGCAACATTCTCGCCAAGCTTGGCGCGCACTCGAAGCTCGAGGCTGTCGCCGTAGCGGCGCGGGACGGCATCATCTCCCTCGAAGATCGGACCTAGCGTGCACCGCTCTCCCGAGCGGCACATCACCGTGGTGCTCGCCGATGACCAGCGCGCGATCGTCGACGCGCTGACTCGACTCCTTAACGAGCAATCGGACATCGAGCTCGTGGGGGCGGGTCGCAACGCCGAGGAGGCGTTGAAACTGTGCATCGAGCACGAGCCCGACGTGGCAGTGCTTGACGTTCGCATGCCGCAAGGTGGCGGTGCAGTCGCTGCGATGGAGATCAGGAGCCGTGGTCTCAGGACGCGCATCGTCGCGTTGTCGGCTTTTGACGACAACGCGACTCGCGATCACATGATGGCGGCAGGCGCGGCTTCGTATGTGCTGAAGGATCGACCGGTTGGCGAGTTGCTCGACGCGATCCGTCAGGCCGCGGGGAGACCTTCGCGGAATGAAGGCGTCGCGAGCTAGGAGTCGCCGCGCGGGATCCAGGCCCGGACGGTCGTGCCCGCGCCCGGGGTCGACGAAATCTCGAAACTTCCCCCGGCCCGTTCCGCCCGTTCGCGCATCGACGCGACACCGAGGTGTCCGGGGACGATCTGGTTGGTGTCGTCCATGCCGATACCGTCATCGGTCACAGCGAGCGCGATGCCACCCTGGCTGTCGGCCACGCTGACCGTGATGCTGTGCGCGTCGGCGTGCTTGCGTGAGTTCGTCAACGCCTCAGCCGTGATGCGGAACAGGGTGATCGCTTCGTCTGCGGTCGGTTCAGTCGCCAGCGAACTTTCGAAGCGCACCTTCGGGCCGCCCGCGCCTTCGTAGCGGCGGATGTATTCCGTCAGCGACTCGGTGAGACCGCCGAGGTGCAGGGCCGGAGGATGGAGCTCGAAGAGCAGGCTGCGCAGCTGGTCGATCGATTGTGCGACGGCCTTCTTCAGGTCGTCGACCACGCTGAGTGCGCTCTCGTCCTCGAGCCTGCTCTCGAGGATCTGCAGGTGAATCGAGAGGGCGATCAGCGTCTGCAAAGGATCGTCGTGGACCTCGTCCGCGATACGCCGGCGCTCGTTTTCCTGGGCTCGTAGCAACTGCTGCGCCAGTTCGGCTCGCTGTTCGTCGAGGCGGCGTTGTTCGGAGACGTCCTGCGCGAGTTCGAGAGCAAAGCGGGGACCGCCCGGTTCGGGAACGACGCTCGCCGCCGTCACGATGGCGTGCACCGTTTCGCCGTCCAGGCGCCGGTAACGCCTCTCGAACACAGCCGACGTCGTGCTCCCCGCCAGCAATCCGCCGAGCGCGGCATCCGTCGTCTGGGCGTCGTCAGGGAAGATGAGGTCGTCGACGTGTTGACCGAGGATCTCTTCTCGTGTTCGGCCGAGCATGTTTGAAAGCGCCGAGTTCGCTGCGCGATAACGGCCATCCGGCCCCACAAGGCCGATGCCGATCGACAGCTCGTTGGCGAGCCCGCCAAGCACGCTGTTGCGATCGCGCGAGCTGCGGCGCAGCATGCCCACGACGACGCTCAGCGCGGCGATCATGGCAAGCGCGACGACCCACTCACGGACCGCAGACGCCGCGTTGGTGTGAGCGAATCGGCCCGTCGCGCCGTAGATCACTCCTGGAACGAGGGCGGCGTAGCTGCTCTCGACGACGGCGAAGCGCGTCGGCAGCAGGAAGAACGACGTCGGAGCGAACCAGCAGAGGAGGGCGAGGGCGTTTCCCGCGGTGACTAGGTAGACATCGGCGCCGATCCAAGATGTCCCGAGGGCGAAGAGACAAAGGAGCGACAGGTCGCTCAGTACGGGTCGCAGCCGGACGAGCACGGAACCGAGACCGACGGCGACGATCCCGGAGGCAAGAATCGTCAGGCGCTTTCCGGACTGCAGATCGGGAAGCGCCGCGAGCACGAAGGTGACGAGTGCGGCCGAGAGGTAAAGCATTCCCACGTACTGTGCGTACTGTGCCGGCGCCAACGGCGGGGGATCCCCCTGTTCCCCGACGGCTCGAGTCAGCCAGTTTCCCTGTCGGTTGTCAGCGCTCATCGATCAGATTCAGTCAATCGCGACATCGTTTGGCAGGTGTCGACCGAGGGCGGCTTGTGCCGCACCCTGTGAGGAAAAGGCACACTGCACCACGCGCGACCCTATCGTCTCGTGACGCCGCGAATCGGGACCGCGTCAGATCCGCAACCGACCGTACGATTGCAGCCGCGCTCGCTCGCGCGCCGAACCTCCTAACCTTGCGACATGGCGCTCTTCTCGTCACACGGCCAGCAGATGGTCGACCCAGCCCGCGCTCTGCCGGGTCGGAGCACACCGATTCTCGAGCCGGGAGTCCACGTCGTCCTGCACACTCCGATTGGCGCTCCGTTCCCCGACGGAATGGAACGGGCCCTCTTCGGGCTCGGATGCTTCTGGGGAGCCGAACGGATCTTCTGGCAATCCCCCGGGGTCTACACGACGGCGGTCGGCTACGCGGGCGGGTTTACGCCGAACCCGACCTACGAGGAGGTCTGCTCCGGCAGCACCGGTCATGCCGAGGTCGTGCTCGTCGTGTTCGACCCGGCATGTACGAGCTACGCGGTGATGTTGCAGCGTTTCTTCGAGGGTCACGACCCGACCCAGCACATGCGCCAGGGCAACGACTTTGGAACGCAGTACCGGTCGGCGATTTTCACGTTCACGGCCGAGCAGCACGACGAGGCGGTCGCGACTCGCGACCGTTACGCCAAGATGCTTGCCGCGGCTGGGTTTGGCACGCCGGCCACCGAGATCGCTTCCGCCGGACACTTCTATTACGCGGAGGATTATCACCAGCAGTACCTTGCGAAGAACCCAGGTGGCTACTGTGGCCTCGGTGGCACCGGCGTCAGCTGCCCGATCGGCGTTCTTGGCGACGGAGGAGCCTGAAGACACGGCACCGGACGCGCCGGCGCGTGACCGAGGTCACCCTCCAGCTATCTTCGCCGCCAGCGTCGGCCGCCGCCCGGCGCGCTGCCTGGCGCATCCGGCGAAGCGGGTAGACACGATCTCCGTGTGCGATCATTCTCCAGTGTTTCGCGGCGATGGGATGGCGCGTTCCTCCGGGCCGGCACGTCGTGCGCCACGATGAGGAACTCTTGCCTTCTCTGATCGTCCCGGACAGCTGAGGAGCCGCCGACATGGAATATCGCCAGCTTGGCTACACGGGTTTGCGCGTTTCCGTCCTCGCCCTCGGCACGATGACCTTCGGTGGTCGCGGCAAGTTCGCGCTCGTCGGCGAGACCGAGCTCGATGAAGCTCGGCGCATCATCGATCGGGCGCTCGAAGGTGGAATCAATTTCATCGACACCGCCGACGCCTACTCGGACGGACGGTCGGAGGAGATCGTCGGCGAGGTGATTCAGGGCCGCCGCGACGAGATCGTGCTCGCGACGAAAGCGCGCTTTGCGATGGGGAACGGTCAGAACGACGCCGGATTGTCGCGCCGCTATCTCCTACGGGCGTGCGAGGCGAGCCTTCGCCGTCTCGGAACCGATTACATCGATCTGTACCAGGTGCACGAGCGGGACGGTCTGACCCCGATGGACGAGACCATCGACGCGCTCGACACCCTCGTCCATCAGGGGAAGGTGCGCTACATCGGCTGTTCGAACCATTCGGCGTGGCACGTCATGAAGGCGCTCGCCATCTCCGAGCGCCGGGGGTTGCAGCGCTACGCGACCCAGCAGATCTACTACTCACTGCTCGATCGGGATGCCGAGTACGAGCTCGTGCCCCTGTCCATCGACCAGCAGTTGGGCCTTCTCGTCTGGAGCCCGCTCGCTGGTGGCCTGCTCTCCGGGAAATACCGGCGGCAGGTGGAACCGCCGGCGGGCTCGCGCCAGACGACGCCCTGGGGCGAGCCGCCGGTCTACGACAGGGAGCGGATGTACGACATTATTGAGACCCTGGTCGAGGTGTCCTCGGCCCGTGGCACGTCTCCCGCCCAAACGGCGCTCGCCTACCTGCTCAGGCGCCCAGCGGTGACGTCGCTCGTCATCGGGGCGCGGAACGAGGAACAGCTCGTCGACAACCTCCGTTCGGTCGACTGGACGCTCGAGGACTCCGAGCGCGCCCGGCTCGACGAGGTCAGCGCGCCACGGCTTATCTATCCGTACTGGCATCAGGCCAGCACGGCGTCGGAACGGCTCAGCGCTGCCGACGAGGCGCTGCTGCGTCCGTACCACTGAAGGATGGCGCAGGATCACGCGAGGCAGCCGCCACGAGCCGGCAGACGAGACCGGGTAGTGCCTTGCTCCGACGGCCGTGCGAGGATGCGAATCTGCTACAGATCGCGTGGGGCGACAGAGGAGGTGCAGGCCCGATGACCGTGGGCATGGGACATGAGGGATCCTCGTTCGACATGCGCACTGTCAGTTGGCAAGCGCGTGACTGTCTCGGCGAGGAAGGGCGCGTGATTTCGCATCCCGCCGATCCGATTGCTTGCCTTGCCGAGTTCGAGGCTTGTGGCGCGGTCCCCAGGCGCGTCGTCCAGCGAGCAGAGCGATGACCTTCGTCGCTGGTGTCGATTCCTCCACTCAGTCCTGCAAGGTCGTCGTCTGCGAACGGGAAACTGGCGCGGTCGTCCGCTCGGGGATCGCCCCGCACCCCGACGCAACCGAGGTCGACCCGGAGTGCTGGCTGACGGCGCTGCGCCAGGCTCTCGGTGAGGCAGGCGGCCTGAGCGACGTCGCCGCCATCGGCGTGGCGGCCCAGCAACACGGGATGGTCTGCCTTGACGAGCAAGGTGCAGTCGTCCGGCCGGCGCTCCTCTGGAACGACTTGCGGTCGGCGGGTGCGGCCGCTGAGCTCGTTGTCGAACTTGGCGGCCCGCTCGAAGGGGGTCAGGTGTGGGCTGACGCCGTCGGCAGCGTCCCGACGGCGTCGTTCACCGTGACGAAACTGCGCTGGTTCGCGACACACGAACCCGACAAGGCGGCGAGAACCGCCTCGGTCTGCCTTCCCCACGACTGGCTCACCTGGCAGCTCGGTGGCGCCCTGGTCGGTCGCGAGCTTGGCGCGAACGCCCTCGCGACGGATCGAGGCGAAGCGAGCGGTACCGGCTACTTTTCGCCCGCGACGGGCGCGTATCGCCTCGACCTCCTCGAGCGTGCCTTCGGGCGGGTGATCGGCGTGCCGGGGATTCTCGGTCCCTCACAACCCGCTGGTCAGACGACAGACGGTGTGACCTTGGCGTGCGGGACCGGAGACAACGCGGCCGCGGCGCTCGGTGTGCTCGCGTCGCCGGGAGACGTCGTCGTGTCGATCGGCACCTCGGGAACGGTCTTTGCAGTCTGCGAGCACCCAGTGGCGGACCCGACCGGGGTGATCGCCGGCTTTGCCGACGCGACCGGCCGGTTCCTCCCGCTCGTGTGCACGGTCAACGCGGCACGGGTGCTCGACGCGACGGCGCGATTGCTCGATGTCGACCAGCACGAGCTCTCCTCGCTCGCTCTCCAGGCGCCAGCTGGCGCGGACGGCCTCGTCGTTGTGCCGTATTTCGAGGGGGAGCGGACGCCGAATCGCCCATTCGCGACGGGAGCGGTTCACGGTCTCCGTCTCGCGACATCGACCCCGCGACATCTCGCGCGCGCCGCCGTGGAGGGCGTGCTGTGCGGGCTCGCCGTTGGTCTCGACGCCCTGCGCGGGCACGGCGTCCGTGTCGAGCGCGTGATTCTCATCGGTGGTGCGAGCCGTTCGGAAGCGGTTCGGCGGATCGCTCCGGGGATCTTCGGGCGGCCCGTCGTCGTACCGGCGGTGGCAGAGCACGTCGCAATTGGCGCAGCGCGACAAGCAGCGTGGACACTCTCCGGAGATGCTGTCCCTCCCGAGTGGCCCGCCGGGACGAGCAGGACGTATCAGTCAGAGCCGCTCGACTTCGTCCGGGCGCGCTATGTTGCGGTCTGCGAGATGACAGCGAGCGTGCCCGGCGAGGTTCTGGCGTCGGGTTGACGATGCGCCGCGGTGACGTGTTCGTTGGCGAGGGCCGCGTTCGCCCTCTGGAGCGGAAGGACGAGTCAATTAACGCGAGTTATCTCTGAATCAGATCTCCACTGCCCGCGTTTTTTCGGATCATCGTCGTCGACCAAGGACGGAGGAGCTGCTGGCTGAACCAGGTGGGAGCCCGTCCGACGGGGGGTTACGGGCCCGGTTTTCGACGCTTGCTTGTCACACTGTGTTTCAGTAACGTAACATCCGATCAATCCCAGGAGCTGTGAAATCAGGTGAAAAGTCACGTGTCGGTTCGTGTCCAGCCTCCCGTTAGGGTCAAAGCTTTCGCTGGGGGAATCTGGGCAGCCGGTTCCCGGTTGCCACGGCTTGTTGACAGTGGCAGAGCCGGATCTGTGAAGACGGTCGCCAGTGAGGTGATTCTGCCGGGTTCGTCCCTTCCGGCTGATTCCGAACTTTCCTGTCTGTTCGGCGTCGGCCGTGCTACCCCCCGAGTCGCTGTCCGCGGGCGGTCGGGAAGATGAGCGCCACAGTCACGGAGGGAGTCATTTCCCCGCCGAAGCTGCAGGGCCTTCGCTACGAGGGTACGTCGCTGAGGAAGTCCTTCGACGGTGCCGTCGTCCTCGATGATGCGACGATAACTTTCGAACCGGGTGAGATTCACGCCATTGTCGGCGAGAACGGCGCCGGGAAGTCCACCCTCGTGAAGATCCTCTCCGGCATCTACCAGCCCGACTCGGGGACGCTCGTTCTCGGGGGCGAGCGGCTGATCGGTCTCCACCCCCACACCGCCCAGCAACGCGGGATCTACCTCGTTCCTCAGGAGCCGTCTTTGATGGCTTCTCTTTCGGTCACGGAGAACCTCTTCGTCGGCATCCTGCGGCGCAAGCGAGTCTCTTTCGTCGTTGACTGGCGGCCGATGCGCCGCGAGGCGTCCGGCTACCTGGAACGAGTCGGCCTCGACATCGACCCCGAGATGCGCGCCGATGACCTGAGTGTCGCCCAGCAGCAGCTCGTGGAGTGCGCCCGTGCGCTGGTGCACCGCTGCCAGGTGCTCTTTTTCGATGAGCCGACTTCACCGCTCACCGAGCATGAGGCGGACACCCTGTTCGACGTGATGAGGAGCCTGCGCGATTCTGGTTTCACCCTCGGTTTCATCAGCCACCGCCTCGACGAGGTGCTCGCCATCAGTGACCGGCTGACGGTGCTACGCGACGGCAAGATCGTGATGAGAGGGACCCGCGACCAGTTGACACGACCCGCCGTCGTCTCTGCCATGGTGGGCCGGGAGATCGTGACCCGGGTGCGCGAGCGCGGCAAGCGGGATTTCACCACGAGCAAAGGAATGCTCGCGGTGAGCAATCTCACCTTGGAACCGTATTTCCGCGACATCAGTTTCGTGCTGCGTGAGGGTGAGATTCTTGGTCTCGGCGGGCTTGTTGGCAGTGGCCGCACCGAGATTGCCGAGACGATTTACGGTCTCCGCTCGGCCGAGCGGGGGAGCGTCGAGGTCGAGGGCGTCACGCTGGCGCATCGCACTCCCCGGGCCTGCGTCGATGCCGGCCTCATCTACCTGCCCGAGGATCGCGGCAGACACGGGATCTTCGCCGAGGTTGAGGTGACCCGCAACGTGACCGCCGGGGTCATCCACCGCCTCCCAAGGCGCGGTCCGCTGTTGCGACCGGCGGCGGAACGTCGAATGGCGGAGGAGGCCACGAAAACGACCGCGGTCCGCATGCCCACGATCGACGCACTGATGAAGACCCTATCGGGCGGAAACCAACAAAGATCGATGTTGGCACGTTGGCTTCTCGCCGGGCCGAAGGTGGCCATATTCGATGAGCCCACGCGGGGAGTCGATGTCGGGGCCAAGGACGATATCTGGACTCTCGTGGACAAACTGGCTCATGACGGGCTGGCTTGCCTCTTGATATCGTCCGAGCTTACGGAGCTGACCGTGATATGTGATCGTGTCCTGGCGATCTACGAAGGGTCTGTCGTGGGTGAGCTTTCCGGAGACGACATCACCGATGCGCGGTTGGGAGCCATGGTAGTGGGGTCGGTGGCCCAGTGACCGCAACGGAGCAAGACCTTCGCTCGGACGGGCAGATGCCCGAGGAGATCGGTGAGAAGGCCCGGTCCCGCTTCGTGACAATCCTCAGGCGTCGCGACGCTCAACTCCTCATCGCGATCTTGCTGATGTCAGCAATCGTTGATGTGATGCGTCCCCAATTCCTGACCTCCAGCAACATCTCGTTCATGTTGGCGGGCTCGGTGGTCCTGATGGTGGTCGGTACGGGCCAGATGATGGTGATCGTCACCCGTGGGATCGACCTTTCTGTGTCTCCGATACTCGGCATCGCCGCTATCGCCATCGGATTCCCGGCCCAGAACCACAACTTGAACATTCTCGTGGCCGTGGTGCTCGTGATTTTGATCGGCTTCGCCCTGGGAATCGGCAATGGCCTGCTGGTCACCGTGGCGGGTATTCCGCCGATCATTGCCACGCTTGCCACCCTCTCCGTCTATGGCGGGTTGCAGTTCGTCTTCACCTCCGGTTTAACGGTGATCACCCTTCCCCACGACTATGTCGCCGTGGGGCTTGAGGACATAGTTCCCGGGATCCCCTGGCTGATCCTCATCGGTGCGGGTGTCGTGATTATGGCCGAGCTGTTCTTGAAGTTCACCCCCTGGGGCCGGGCGATCTACGCCGTGGGCAACAATGCTGATGCAGCATTTCGCTCCGGGATTCCGGTGCGCCGCATCCTCTTCATGACCTACATCATCTGTGGCGTTCTCGCGGGCGTCGCCGGTTTTGTCTACCTCTGCTACATCGGGTCCGCCGACTCCACCACCGGCTCGGACACCAACACCAATCTGATGTCCATTGCCGCCACCCTGATCGGAGGAACCAGCCTCCTCGGTGGGCGCGGCCGCCCGCTCGGCACCGCCCTTGGAGCGGTGTTCCTCTCGGTGGCCGACACGGCGATCGTCGTCTTGCGCATCCTCCCCATCTGGGAGCCGGCAGGAGTCGGAGTTCTGATCCTGCTCGCCGTGGTGACTGACCGCCAGAGCGGGCCGGCGGTACGGCGGGCTTTGCGTACGCGACACCACGCCGAGGTCGTGCCATGAGCGCCAATCCGGCAGGAGTGGAGTCGGCGGGCATGCCGGTCGATCTCTCCGCTGATCGGCGGGGCCGTGCCTCCATCGATCAGGTGTGGGTCTGGGTCCTCGTCCTTCTCCTCGCGCTCGAGCTCTTGTACTTCTCCCTCACGGCCACCGGCTTCTGGGGAGGCGGTAAGGGCATGCTCACTGCGAGCAGCGAGTTCCTCGATGTTTCAGTTATGGCCCTGGGTTTGTCCTTGGTCATCTTCGCTGGGGAGATCGACCTGTCCATCGGGGCCATGGCCAGCCTCGTGGGGATCGTCATGGCCCAGCTCTGGCACGTCGAGGGCTTGAACATCTGGCTGGCGACCCTGATTGCCCTGGTGATGGCGGCTGGTCTCGGCGCGCTCAACGGGTTCATCGTGGCTAAGTTCGGTATCGGCTCGCTGCTTGTCACGCTGGCGACGCAGTTCATATTCTCGAGCGTCGCCACCGCGGTGGGCGGTGAAAGCCCGCCCTACGGGTTCCCGAGAGGGTTCCTGACGATCACGGGGACAGGCAGCATCGGCCCCATTCCAGCGGACTTGATCATCTTCGCGGTTCTCGCCCTGTTCATAGGCCTATTGGTGTCGCGTACCCGCGCCGGCAGATCGCTCGTCCTGACCGGGCACAACCGGCTCGCGGCTCGATACTCCGGTGTCAACGTTTCTCGCACGTTGATCTGGGCGTTCACGTTGAGCGCCTTGTTCGCGGGGATCGCCGGGATCATGATCGCTGGTGTCTACAACGCGGCGCGCGACGACGTCGGCATCCCCCTGCTGCTTCCCTCCGTCACGATCGTCGTGCTCGGAGGAGTGGACATCTTTGGCGGGAAAGGCCGCGTCTCCGGGGTCATCATTGCCAGCATCATCATCGGTTATGTGACCGTGGGGCTCCTGGACGGCGGTTCGACACCCCTCACTGCTACGATGGTGACCGGAATTGTGCTGATCATCGGGCTGATCATCAAGATCAGCCTCGACCGACGGGCCGGGATCGCCTTCAGGGATGCCCTGGCTCGCTTCCTCGCTCGACAGCATCTCGGCAAGGCACCGGTGGCCCCCGATGCCTGAACAGACCCAGATGCCCGCCAGAACTGATCGCCGAAGGGGCGTCCAAGGTGGTGACTTGAGCTGCGTCAAGCGGCCATCAGACGAACAGGCGGAGTCGGAAAGGGTTTCTGCTCGGTGGATAGGTCCCCGCGAAGCGGGGCCAAAATGAAAAGGGGAAGGTATATGCATATTTCCGCACGGGTGCGGCTGGGTCTAGCAGTTGCTTGCGCGGGATTGACCGCGGTGTCGGTGTTGGCCGTAGTGGCCGCACCGGCGGCGACTGCGAAGTCCGCCGTTCCAAAGATTAAGGTCTCGATCGTCCCGAAGCTCCTTGGGCTTCCGGTGTTCCTGGCCAACGTCAAGGGTGCTCGTGAGGTTGCCCCATCGCTGGGAATCAACCTGACGTACACCGCTCCGGTGACCGCGTCTGCCACTGGCCAGGCGCAGATCTTCCGGACCGAGACCGCGGAACACTTCAACGTGATCACTCTGTCCGCTGACGACCCGACGATCCCGGCTCCGGCGCTGGAAGCAGCGATGAAAGCTGGGATTCAGGTTGTGAGCTTCGACTCTGACGTGATCCCGGCGGCGCGTGACTTCTTCATCCAGGACACCCTCTACAACACGATCGCCGCGGCTCTCGTCAACGCGGTCGTGGCGAAGTACGGGTCGTCTGCGAAGATTGCGATCATGTCGTCGACTCCGGACGCCACCATCCAGTTGGCGTGGATCTCGGCCATGAAGGCCTACATCGCCGCCTCATACCCGAAGGTGACCATCCTGACGATTGGCTACGGCGAGTCCGTCACGGCGACCTCGCTTACTGTGGCTGAGGGCATCATCAAGGCCTACCCGACCGTCAACGCGCTCCTTCCGATCGACGGAGCGGCTGTGGTCGGCACCGCCGAAGCGGTGAGCGACCTTGGACAAGCCGGCACGATCGGCGTCTACGGCATTGGTGACCCGTTGCCGAACCAGCCGTACTTCAAGAACGGCTCGTTGCAGGCGCTGTTCCTCTGGAACGAAGTCAACCAGGGCAAGCTCGTGATGTACGTGGCGAAGTTGGCCTACGAGCACCTGCTCTACCCCGGTGCGACCTTCACGGCAGGAAGCCTTGGCAAGTTCACAGTGCTGAAGGGCCCGGGAGTTGGCGTGCCCAGCGTGGGAGCGAAGGACACGATCATCTTCTCGACACCGCTGGAGTTCACCCCGGCGAACTACCTGCAGTACGACTTCTAAGCAGTTAAAGGCAGGTGGCGGATGGCAGGTGGTCCCTTCGAGGGACTGCCTGCCATTTGCCGGTGTGTCTGCCTGACAGATGCAGCAGTCGTCCATCCGACCATTGACCGGCTTCCTCTTTATTTGTGCCGGTCAATGGTTGGGTGCGACGACTTCCGTGACTCATCAGCTCGTCGGCCCGGCGCCTGAGCGGGAAACGGCCCCTAGTTCGTCACGTGGCACGTCGGTGACGTGACTTGTCGAGAATCTGAGGAACCGTGAAACCAGGTTTCGATGAAGCGAAGCCTTCTGCCGGGGGAGGCGGCCCGTAGAACTCCGGCCGCGGGAAGCCGGCGAGGTCTTCTCCCGCGCGGTGAGCGTGCCCAGTGAAAGCGTGGCATCGCCTTTACCACCGCCCTTGACGAAGCGTCTGGTCGGGAGGAGCGATTTCGGATCAAAGGTGTACGTGCGGCCGGTCGCGGTCGGCGGGGGTACGTAGGACGATCACAGCAAGAGCAACGACAGCAAAGACAACGACGGGGGTCCGACAACGGATTGGACGCCTCGGTTCAGGAGGGCGGGAGATGTCAATGAGCGTGCGTCGGTCGCCGAGACGATCCGGCCCGACAGGTGAGGCGTGAGCACGCCGGCGTCGGCGGGCAGCCGGCGACTTGCGATCGGAGTCGATTTCGGGACGATGTCGGGTCGCGTGCTCCTCCTCGATCTGAGCACCGGAGAAGAGGTCGCCGTCGCCGAGGTCGCCTACCCGCACGGCGTGATCGACTCGAGGTTGCCCACGAACGAGGCGGAGCTACCGCCGGACACGGCGTTGCAGGACCCTGCCGACTACCTGGAAGTCTTCTACCGCGGGATTCCCGAGGCACTGAAGTCCGGGGGAGTTCGTACGGAAGACGTCGTCGGCATTGGTGTCGACTTCACCGCTTGCACCGTCTTGCCCGTGACCGCGGATGGCACGCCCCTTTGCCAGCTCGATCAATTCCGTGATCACCGCCACGCCTGGGTCAAGCTCTGGAAGCACCACTCCGCCCAGCCAATAGCCGACCGGCTGAACGAGATCGCGATCAGCCGTGGCGAGACCTTCCTCGCTCGTCTCGGGGGGCGCCTCTCCTCCGAGTGGTACTTCCCGAAGCTCATCGAGACCTGGCAAGAGGATCGGGATGTCTACAACACGATGGACGCGTTCGTCGAGGCGACGGACTGGGTTGTCTGGCAACTGACCGGCAGGCTCGTGCGTGCCAGCTGCACGGCCGGCTACAAAGCGTGCTGGTCGGCGCGAGAAGGTCTGCCGTCCACCGCATTCTTCCAGGCCGCCTACCCCGGTTTTCCGGACGCGAGCGAGAAGCTTGGGACGAGCTTCGCCCCCCCCGGGCGCTGCGCCGGAACCCTGCGACCGGAGGTGGCGGCCCGTCTCGGTCTCAGCCCGACGGTCGCCGTCGCCGTCGGCAACGTCGACTCGTTCGTCGCTGTCCCCGGGGTGGGCGTCGAGCTCCCCGGAGTGTTTGTTATGGTCGTCGGCACGTCGATCTGCGATCTCGTCATCGACCGACGCGAGGTGAAGATGCCGGGAATCACCGGAGTCGTCGAGGACGGCATCCTCCCCGGGTTCTTCGGCTACGAGGCAGGGCAGGCTGCCGTGGGGGACATGTTCGCGTGGTTTGGCGAGCGTCTCATCGGTTTCGCCCACGGTGGCTCGGGTGAGAGTTGGTACAACAAGCTCGAACGGGAAGCGGCAGCTCTCGCTCCCGGGGCGAGCGGGCTTGTCGCCCTCGATTGGTGGAACGGCAATCGGACAATCCTCGGCGATGCCGACCTCTCCGGAGTCATCGTCGGCCTCACGCTGGCGACATCGGCGGCCGAGGTCTACCGGACGCTCCTCGAGTCGGTCGCCTTCGGGACGCGACGGATCGTCGAGAATTTCGTCGAGAACGGCATCGCGCTTTCCGAGGTGGTCGCCTGTGGTGGGATTGCCGAGCGCAGCGCGCTCATGATGCAGCTCCTCGCCGACGTGACGGGGCTTTCCGTGACGATCCCCGACTCAGGCCAGGTGCCGGCGCGGGGATCGGCGTTGTTCGGAGCAGTCGCTGCCGGATCGCAACGGGGAGGTTTCGACGACATCGAAACCGCCGTGGCCGAGCTCCGACCGGACGTCGCCCGCCGCTACGATCCCACACCGGCCCATCTGGCGAACTACGACGAAATCTATTCGGTCTTTCGCGCGCTCCACGACGAACTCGGCGTCGAGCACGTCGAATGGCTCCACCACCTGAAGCAGATCCGACGGGCCGCTTTGGGGTCGTAGGCGTGACGTCGTCGTAGGCGTATCTGGCTCGTGCGTCGTCGTCTGCACGGGCGGTCGGGTTTTTCGACGGCGACATTAGGGTCCTGCAGTGGTCATGAAACCATCGACACGCGCCCCAGGACAAGGCTCAAAGGAGGATGCGATGTTGGTCAATCCTCGACCTCGCATCGGGATGCTTGGCATCATGCAGGAGCTCTACGACGAGATGATCCCGCGTATCACGGAGCACCAGGCAGAGTTCTCGCGAGAGCTCTGTGCCCGGCTTGCTCCCGCCGCAGAGGTTGTCTTCACTCGGCCGGCACGGAACCGCGACGACATTGAGGCGATCGTGAAGGACCTCGTCGGTCAGGATCTCGACGGGATCATGATCGTGATGCTCACGTACGGACCGGCGATGCGCACGCTGCGCGCCCTCGAGGAGAACCCTCTCCCGCTGCTGCTCGCGAACATCCAGCCGGAGCCCGTCGTGAGCGCGTCGTGGACGATGGACGATCTCACGTACAACCAGGGAATCCACGGGGCGCAGGACCAGTCGAACGCGATGCTGCGCGCCGGGATGCCGTACTCGGTCATCACGGAGGAGTGGCGCTCGCCGGAGTTCCTCGCGTACTTCGAGTCCTGGGCGAGAGCCGCGCAGACGGTGACGAAGCTGCGGCGGACGAAGATCGCCTTATTCGGCTACCCGATGAACGGCATGGAGGATGTCGTGTACGACGCGGCGGCGCTGCTCCGCAAGATCGGTCCGATGATCGTCAACGAAAACCTCGGAGATGTCTACCAACGGATGCATTCCGTGAGCGTCGATGCCGTCGAGGCGATGCGCCAACAGCACGCGAGACAGTTCGAGATCGACCCGAGGTTGTCGCGCGAGAGCCACGAGTACGCGATCCGGTTCGAGATCGCCCTGCGGGAGATCATCGCCGCAGGCGGCTACGACGGACTCTCGGTGCATTTCGAACCCGTCGGACGCGATGGTCGTTTCGAACAGCTCCCCCTCCTCGCCGCGTCGGACCTCATGGCCGACGGCTACGGCTACGGTGCCGAAGGGGACACGAACGCGGCCGCGCTCGTCTGCGCCAGCCACACGCTCATCGGCGACGCGCACTTCAGCGAGATGTACGCGATGGACTATGAGCTCGACTCGGTGCTCATCAGCCATATGGGCGAGGGCAACTGGAAGGTCGCGCGCCACGACCGACCGGTCCGCCTCATCGATCGTCCGCTCGGGATCGGTGGCCTCGGCAACCCGCCGACGGCCGTCTTCTCTGCCGAGCCCGGACCCGCGACCGTCGCCACGCTCGTCGCCCTGGAAGGCGAGCACTACCGGTTGGCCGTTGGCCGCGGTGAGGTGCTCGACACGCCGGAGCTGCCGTTCGTCCAGATGCCGTACTTCCACTACCGTCCGGCGTCGGGGATGCGTTCATTCCTCAACTCCTGGCTGCGCAACGGCGGTACGCACCACTTCTGTCTCAACCTCGGCGAGCACGTCGAACGCTGGCGCAACGTCGCCGAGCTGCTAGACATCGACTACGTCGAAATCTGATCGGTGGTGACGGGGATGGAAATTCGCGATGACCTGCCCCAGGAAGTGCTCGAGGCCAACCTCTCTTTGGTGGGGCACGGTCTCGTCGTCTTGACGTGGGGGAACGTGAGCGGGATCGATCGTGCGTCGGGTCTCGTTGCCATCAAGCCGAGTGGCGTCCCCTACGAGGAGATGGACGTCGAGGACATCGTCATCGTCGACCTCGAGGGGCGGAGCGTCAAGGGAAGACGAAACCCTTCGACCGACCTCCCGACCCATCTCTTCTTGTACCGTGCCTTCCCTGAGATCGGCGGTATCGTGCACACCCACTCGACATGGGCGACGTCGTGGGCGCAGGCCCAGCGCGAAATCCCGATCTTCGGGACGACGCATGCCGACCTCTGCCCCGGGGCCGTGCCGATCTGCCGTCACCTCACCGATGACGAGGTGCGAGGTGCCTACGAGCTGAACACCGGGGTCGTGCTGCGTGAAGTGATCGGTGATCGTGGGATCGAGGAGGTCCCGTGTGCCCTCGTCCCCGGTCACGGACCGTTCAGCTGGGGCAAGGACGCCGCGCAGGCGGTCGAGCGGGCCGTCACGCTGGAAGCGGTGGCGCGGATGGCCGTGCTCACCCTTGCCATCCGCCCCGACGCCGCACCGCTGGCCGCGGTCGTTGTGGAGAAACACTTCACGAGGAAGCACGGACCTGACGCCTATTACGGCCAACCTGGCTGAGACGACGCAGCAGCAGATTTGCCGAGTCCCCCGTAGGTCGCGGTCAGCCAGCGTGCCGTCCTGATTCGCCGTCGTCGGGACGCCCGCTGACGGCTGCAGATGACCATGGCCCGCGCGCCGACGCGCGGCGCGCGGTGCTTCAGACGAAACGATCGTGGCGCGCCGCGCCGACGCACGGTCCATCCGTGATGGTTGCCGCGCGGGCAGGGAAAGAACGGCGTCTGTCACGACAGTGGCTAGAGTTCGCAATGTGGAGACGGCAGGTCGGTCTCGGGGGGCGCGGGGTGTTCTCGCGGTCAGCGGCGTTTTCGCGATTGCCCTATTAATCGGGTATGCATTTCCGGCTGGCGCCACGATTCGCCATGTCTCTCGTGTGGCGAACGAGACGATTGTTCCGAGGATCCTTTGGGTCAAACAGGGCCGGCGGTCCTTGCCTTACAAAGGCGGCAGAGTGGTGGTGACCGTCCGGACAAACGGGGCGATGTCCTGCCGCTTGATTGCCGTCGGTCGACCCGTTGTGGTGGTCAAGTTATCGCGGGCGTGGAAGCACTGTTCGGCGGGCATATACCACCAAGCGATCATCTTCGGTGCGAACCTAACGCCGACAGTCGCCGTGCAATCGTTTCGTTTCTACGCCCGGCATGGTGCGATCTCCATCTGGCGCCGAGTGAGCGTGAAGATCAAGGGCGTCTCCGGGGTCGCTGCCTTCGCCACGAGCGAGAACTGGGCCGGGTACATCGTGCCGGCGACCGCGCTGCCGATCTTCAGCGCGAGCGGGCAATGGACCGTGCCGGCGCTGAATTGCACGGACACGCCAAGTGCAGGGGCTTCGGAGTGGGTTGGCATCGGCGGTCAGGGCTGGGCGACGGGGGGTTCTTCGGGTGACCTGCTCCAGACGGGGGTCACGACGAGCTGCGTCGGCGGCACACAGCAAAATGGGGCCTGGTGGGAATTGATGCCGAGCAATCCCAACTACGCCAACTACTTCACGGATTTTCCGATTTCCACCGGCGATGCGATGGAAGCTGGCGTTTACCAGTTGGCCGACGGGTCGTGGGAGACGAGGGTTGACGATTTGACTACGGGTGTATCGGGCTGGATGATCACAGGTGCGTCGTGGGGCGTCGGCGCCGACAGCTCACCGACGTTCACTGAACAAGGATTGACCACAGATCTCAGCTATTCGGGCGGGTACACGGCCGAATGGATCGTCGAGGACTATACGTCGAACGGTAGCGAAACGCCGTTGGCGAACTTTGGAACTATTACCTTCTCCAACCTGTTGATCAACGTGCTAAGCGGGAGCTCCTATCCGCTGACGGCGAGTGACGGAACGGAGATCGTGCAGAAAGGTGTCCTCCTCGCTTTGCCGTCGCTGCCGACGAGCGGTGGATTCTCGGTGCGCTACACGGGGCCGTAGCGGATACCGGCCGCGCCAACGGAGGTGGCGCCGGGCGCGGTTCTCGGCGTCTGCGGACGGGGGAGGCTCCGATCGGTCTGAGTCATTGAATACTCGCGACGATAGGTCGAGGGCGCGTAGCCTTGGCGCGTGGCGGGACGTGGGCGGCCGAAAGTGCCGCTCCTGCTCAGCGAGGAGGAACGCGCGGCTCTCGAACGCGGGGCGAGGCGCGCGCGATCGGCGCGCAGACTGGCGCTTCGCTGTCGGATCGTCCTGCTTGGTGCTGAAGGGCTCGACAACAGGGTCGTCGCCGCCCGTCTCCACCTGAACGCGGCGACGGTATCGAAGTGGCGGAGGCGCTTCGCCGCGCGGCGCCTGGACGGCCTCGTCGACGATCCGCGCCCGGGCGCCGTGCGGACGATAAGCGACGCGATGGTCGAAGCGGTGATCGCCAGGACGCTTGAGGAGCCGCCCGCCGGCTTGGCGTGCTGGTCGACGCGATCGATGGCGAAACAGATGGGGATGAGCCAATCAGCGATCGTGAGGATCTGGAGGGCAGCCGGCTTGCCACAGCAACTCCCGACACCTTCCCGCCGGCGCGCGACGCCCGATTTGTCGGGGAGTCGTCTGCGGTCGGGAGGGAGGGGATTCCGGGTGCCGCCGATTGCAGCGGGGTTTGCTGGTGGCGAGGAGGCTCCCGTTCGACCTGCCCGCGTGGAGCGGTGATCTGATCCGCAAGTTCGCGACGCTCGGGCCGCCGAAGGCCGCTTGACGCGCTTGCTCAAGTTGTCAGCGGCTTCTCTCGATGCGTCGCGCCCGTTTGGCTCGTGCCTAGCTGCGATCTGGTCCTAGCAACGTGCCAGTCTGCGTCGGCGCGCCCCCCTCGATTGGCTGCTCCCGGTCGATCCTGACCGCCGCCATCGGTGGGCGCGACCTAACCGACCGGTCCGATCGTGCTCGCGCCGTAGGTGTACTCCTTCTCGAGAGCCTTCAGCGCTGCACCCGTAAGTGTCTTCGTCTTGCCGTTTGCGGCCACATAGCTGACCTTCGTCACCGGGCCGACACTGAACCACGCCTGATTCGCGACCACGTACCCAGCGACCCTGGCGTTGGTCTCCGACGAGAGGTCCGCGAAGGTCGCGGGCTTCGGGCTGATGGTGTCCGGGAGATGGTCCACCACATAGACGGCGACCTTGGCGGCATGGTCCGACGCGATGACGCCGTCGTACGCGTTCGGATGCCATGGCGTGTCCGAGATCCCCCGGATGACCATCCAGGGCACGCCTTGCGAGGCGCACGCGAAGGCGAAGCCGGTGCCCTCGTTCTCCTCGGCATCGGTTTGGTACACGAAGTCCTGTGCCTCGAGCCAAGGCAAGGGCTCGGTCCACACAGGCGCCTGCCCGATCACTCCGACAACGACCTTGTTCGAGATGACACCCTTCGCCTTCCGGCCGGTCGCGTCCGCGACGGTGGTCGTGCCGAGCGACGGTGACTGCTCTGCGGTCTTGACGAGCTGCCGGGTTGCGGCGAAAGCCGTGATGTAAACCCATTGCTTGTTCGGCGTAGAGGGTCCGTTGCCGAAGGTCTTCGCGTCGGCCGGAGTTGGCAACGGGTTGTCGTACCCGGCAGTCTCGTCACCTGCGATCGTCACACCGGAGCGGACGTGCATCTCGACCCCCTCGTACGGGGTCTGGTAGCCGCCGAGCTGGTAGTGGAGGTTGGACTTGTCGACGACCATCCCGCTCACGACGACGTCACCCACGTTGATCGGTGCGGCCTGGGCGCCCGCCGTCCCCGAGAACAACATCGCCCGCGGATGGAAGTGCGAGATCAGCAGGTAGGCGGCCAGCTCGGCCGACTCATCGACCTCGCCGCCGAAGGCGTCGACCACCGGATGGCCATTGATCGTGCCGAGGTAGAAGAGGTACCCGTCGACGGCTGTCGACTTCGTCACGTGCATGGCGGCGAGCACCGGCGCCTGTTCCGCCCCTTCGGCACTGACGATGCCGATCGGCGCGAGGCGGCGCGCGACGGTCGGATCTGTCCTCGTCGAGGCCGAGGCGATCGCACCGACCGTGAGGCCACCGGCGATGACGACGACGGCGAGCGCGATCCGACCCGCGAGACGGCGGCGCATCCCGCCGTTGTCGGTGCCCTTGTCGTGGCCTCTGTTTCCAACAAAGTCGGTCATGGTTCTCCTGCTTTCGTCCGGAGAATTCAATCTCTAGAACCTAGACCCCGCCCATTTCCGAGGCGCCGGATGCCGTGGCCCGCCGTCGGGCAGGGAGCCGCCGAGGTGATCTGCGGGGGAGTCTTCGCCGCGACGGCGGAGCACCGCCGGCTAAGCGAGCAGGGAGAGGACCGAGTCGATCGCATCGGTGAGCCTGCCTTGGCCCTCCAGGAAGTCGAGGACGGTGTAGCGGGATCGGATCCGGTTCGCGATCCGGAAGGTCGTGGCGATCGTCGAGCCATCAAGCCCGAGGAATCCTGGTTCTCGCGGGATCCCCGCAGCCAAGAGCGCCTCGGTGACGGCGGGGAACGGGCACATCGCCGCGCCCACCCGTGCCCGGACCGCCTCCCAGTGCGACGCCGTTGATGGCCATGCCGACTCGTGAGACGACATGAACTGACGCTTCTCCGCCATGACGGCCGCAACTTCGGTTTCATGGCCGGCGAACCACGAGCGTGCGTCGGCGCTGTCGCCGTCGCCGGCTCGCCGCGGCGTCGTGAGCGCCGAGACGCCTCCGCCGAAGGCGAATTCCTGGAGGCGCATCGCGAAGTGGGTCGCGTAGCCCACCTGCAGCCCGTGGGCGTTATGCGGCCGGCGGCCTTCGGCGGCAAGGAGGTCCCAGAGATGGGAGGCGTGGTGCTCGCAGCCGCTCGCCGGTCGGGAGCTGCCGGCCATCGCCATGGCGATTCCGGACTCGATGAGGCCGCTCAGGAGTTGCGAGACCGCCTCCGGTGAATGGCCGAGGATGGCGTCGACTCCCGTGGCGGCTCGGAGGAGAGGCCCGGTGACCCGTCGTTCGATCTCCTCGCAGAACGGCTCGGCGTACAGCGCGTGCGAGGACAACCAGTCGACGCGTGCCGTCGCCTTCCCGAGAAGATCGCCGAGGCCGGCTCGCGTCATCTCCGCCGGGGCGGCGGCGACGGTGAGCGGGTCGGCGAAGATCGCGACAGGTGGTGCGGCGGGGACGGTCGTCTTCATGCCTTTGAATTGCATCGCGGCGACGCCCGAGGCGTAGCCGTCCATCGAGGCGGCCGTCGGCACGCTGACGAACTCGCGCGCGAGTCGGGACGCGACGTAACGGGTGAGGTCCGTGATCACCCCGGACCCGACCGCGACGATCGAGTCGGCGCCGGTATCGCCCAAGGCCTGTTCGAGGCGCGCCACGTTCGTCTCGTCGGCGAGGAGACCTTCGCGCTCGGGGAAAGAGAAGGCCGCGACACCGAGCCCCTCTCGGGACAGGGCACTCACGACATGCCCGCCGACGGCCTCCTCGGTGTTCGCGTCCATGACGATGAACGGCCTCGACCACCGACGCACCTTGCAGTAGGCGCCGAGCTGGTCGATCGCGCTCTCGTCGATGACGACCGTATCGATGGGCACGTCATGGATCGCCCCGCAGGCGCAGTGATCGCCGGGCAGCGCTCGGCGACGAGCCGGGGTGGCGAAGGCAGGGGGCATGGTCGAGAGCAACCTTCTCACGTGGCGCCGCGGTCAGGCAGCAGCTGGCAACGGCGCGGTCGTTCCGTGACGGGACTGCCGAGCGGCGCAACACGAGGCTAGAGGACCGGGACCGTGTGCGCGCGGCGCGGCGCTCGACACGGGACGAACGGTCACGCGCCTCGCCACCCGCGGCGGCGCCCTTCGGCCTCGGGGCGTGACCGGCGGCCTCTAGCGGTCCTACAGTCGGTGGCCGTGCACGGGGGAACGACGCCGGCGGCCGCGACAGATCGGTCCGCGCTGGCTGGACCGCTCGCCCGACAGTCGTTCCGTTCTGTGGTGGACGTCGCCTCGTCGGTGGCGCGGGTTCTTCCTTGACGGGGGGATCGTTGCACGACCAAGGCGCTCGTCGCGGACCCCGCGCCGGTGTCGTGCCCCCGCTTTTCTCGACGATTCTGCCGTGGCGGCACCGCTCGGTCGGCCCGGAACTGCTCGCGGGCCTGTTGCTCGCCGCCATTGCCATCCCGGAGCAGATCGCGACGGCTCGTCTCGCGGGGATGCCGGCGACGGCGGGACTCGCCGCTTTCATCGTCGGCTCGCTCGCCATCGCGGCCTTCGGCTCGACGGGCCCGCTGTCGGTCGGTGCCGACTCGACCATCGCGCCGGTCATCGCCGCCAGCGTCTCGTCGATCGCGCTGTCGTCGACACCGACGTATCGGGCGGACGCTTCGCTGCTCGCGCTGTTGGTCGGGCTGATCGTCATGGTCATCGGTCTGCTGCGGATGGCCTGGATCGCCGACATCTTGTCGGCCCCGGTCGTGACGGGCTTCCTCGCCGGTGTCGGCATCGCTATCGTCCTGCGCCAGATCCCGGTCGTGCTCGGTATCACGCCGTCGGCCGGCCACGGACCGGTCGAGACGACATGGCTCACGCTGCGGGCGATCGACCAGGCGAACGGTTGGACGGTCGGGATCGCTGCCCTCGTCTTCGTTGGCGTCGGCGGTGCCGAGCGGTTGAGCCGGCGGTTCCCGGGAGCGATCATCGCCCTCGTCGTCAGTGCGGTCGCGGTCGCGGTCTTCCATCTCAAGGGGCACGGAGTCGACGTACTCGGTTTCGTCCCCTCCGGGTTGCCGCACATCGCCGTACCCGCCTCGAGCTTCTCGGCACTGCGCTCGCTCCTACTGCCGGCGCTCGCCATCGCGCTCGTCGTGCTCGCCCAATCGGCCGCGACGGTGCGCGGCCTCGGTGGCTCGAGTTCCGATGAGAGCGGCTTCAACCATGACCTCGTCGGGATTGGGGCTGGGTCGCTCTTGGCCGGATTCGTCGGATCGTTCGCGCTCGACGCCAGCCCGCCGCGCACCGAGATCGTGGCGCAGGCGCGAGGCCGGACCCAGCTCGCCGGGTTGAGCGCCGCGGCGATCGTCCTCGTGCTCGTCGCCTTCGCGGCGTCGTGGCTCGACGACGTCCCGCACGCGACGCTCGGCGCGATCCTCGCTCTCATCGGCGTGCGTCTCGTCCGTGTGCCGGAGTTGCGCGCCATCTTCCGTTTCGACCGGATCGAATTCGGCCTCGCCTCCGTGACGATGCTCGTCGTCGCCCTCGTCGACGTGAAGATCGGGATGGGCCTCGCCGTCACGCTCGCCGTCCTCGACCGGACCCGTCGCACGGCCCGCCCGCGTGACGCCGTGCTCGGGCATCTCCCGAACACCTCGAGCTGGGTGCTCGCCAGCGCCGGCAGCGACGTCGAAGAGCTCCCCGGGGTCGTCGCCTACATGCTCGAAGCGCCACTGTGGTTCGCCAACGCCGACCACGTCACGGCGCGCATCCGCGCCCTCACCGCCCCGGGCACGGGCGTCGACTCGTTCGTCCTCGACGCCGCGGCGATCTCGGACGTGGACTACACGGCGGGTCGCCAGCTCACCGCGGTCGCTCGGGATCTCACCGCGGCGCACGTGCGCGTCGGCGTCGCGCGGGCGTCGTCGAGCGTCGCGCAGGAACTCGCGCGCATCGGGTTCTTCGCTGTGATCGGGGAGACGAACCTCTACCCGACCGTCGACGCCGCGGTCCAGGCGCTCCTCGCCGCGCGCCGAGCCGCTGGTTCGACCGGACCGGCGCTGCCGTAGGGTTGTCCGTCTGACCGCGTGCCGTGGCGGCGATCCCGGCGAGACTGGAGCGGCGATGATCAACGTCTTCCTCCTTGACGACCACGAAGTGGTCCGGGCGGGTCTGCGGGACCTGCTCGAGGGGGCCGGGGAGAACATCGCCGTCGTCGGTGAGGCGTCGAACGCGGAGGAGGCGCTCGCCCGCATCGCCACGGTGCGCGCCGACGTCGCGATCCTCGACGTCCGGCTCGGTGAGGGAGAGGCCGACGGTGTCGCTGTCTGCCGCGAGATCCGTTCGGCGCACCCGGAGATCGCCTGTCTCATCCTCACCTCGTTCGCCGACGACGAGGCGATGTTCGCGGCGATCATGGCCGGTGCCGCCGGCTATCTGCTGAAGGAAGTGCGCGGGCGCGACATCGTCGGCAGCGTGCAACGGGCGGCGCGGGGCGAGTCGCTCCTCGACCCGGCGCTCACCCAGAAGCTGCTCGACCGGATGAGGGCCGGCGGTCCGTCAGACGAGCGTCTCTCCCGCCTGACGGTACGGGAGCGACGGGTTCTCGATCTCGTCGCCGAGGGCAAGACGAACCGCGAGATCGGCGCCGAGCTGTTCCTCGCGGAAAAGACGGTGAAGAACTACGTCTCGAACATCCTTTCGAAGTTGGGCATGCGGCGACGGACGGAGGCGGCGGTCTTCGCGGCTCGACTCGTCGACAAGGAGCACCGGCTGCGCTGACGGCGCAGTCGCGCCGAACGGTCCTCAGGTGGGCAGGGACCCGTCGAAATCCGTCCAGCGCACCCTGAGCGTGGCGATGTCCTTTTTCAGGCCGTGCAGCAACCTCGTCGCGGCGAGCCGCTCGGTGACGACGAGTTGGCCGGCGACGAAGGCGCACTCGAAGCGTTCGGCGGCGGCATGCGTGAGGAAGGCCGCCGCGGCGAGGGCGTCACGGTGGTCGCCGAGCCGATCCTGCACCGCCGTCGCCGCGCCGGCGAGTTCCGCGGCGTCCGGGCCGAACACCTTGGACGCGAGCTCGGCCGCATAGCGGAGCTCTTTGGATCGGATCCGCAGCACGTGCAGGTTCGCCTCGGTCGGTGATTGCCGAGACTGGCGCGCCGCGGCCCGGACGTTGCGCCAAGGGCGGCGGAGGAAGGGCCCGAGGGTCGTCCGCGCCTCGTCGGCGGCGTGCCCAGTCACCGGCAGTCGTGCCGCCACGAGTTGGTCGATGTGGTTGAGGACCGAACCGTAGCGGGGGAGCGCCCGGGCGCTCGCCAGGCGGAAGGTCACCTCGCTGCGCTGCAGCGCGACGGCGGCGTAGAGGCTCTCCAGGGCGAGCGGGTCGGCGTCGGGGTCGGTGTGCAACGTGATCCGCAGCGCGAGGACGTCGAGGTTGCGGACCTCGCCGAGGAGCTGAGAGAACCAGCCGATGTCGGCGCGCGCCGTGCTCGTCCACTCCGGATCGAAAACGACGCGGAACGTGCGCAGCAGCGAGCGGATCCTGCGGAGGGCGACCCGTGCGGCGTGGAGGTCCTCGGCGTCGTCGGCATCGTCGGTCCGGCCGCTGTCGTGGGCGCGGAACGACTCCGCGGCGTGCGTCAGCGCGCCGGCGACGAGGTCGCCGATGTGCTCCCCGACGGGTTCTGTCGCGGGCAGGTCGCTGTCCGCCACGAAGGACTCGTCGTCGGGCGGTTCACGAGTGAGGTAGGGATCGAACACCGGCGATGATCGTAGGCGGGTACCGGGCGGAACGTGCCAGCTCGGCGCGACGCGCTCTGTGACGCAAAACAAATGGCGCCCCGACGCTCACACTTCTCTCACGGATTCCTCGAATCTTCCTGACAGCCGCACCGCACGATGGGGTCGTTCTCTTGCTACCCAGTTCTCGACAAAGGAGCGCACGATGAAGATCCGATACCTCGCACCGGCGGTTCTCGCCGTCGCGCTGACCGCCGTCGCCTCGCTCGGCTTCGTTCCGGCGGCTGCGGCTGATCCAACGACGACGAACCCGGCGACGTTCGCGCAGTTGCAGGCGACGCTCGAGGCGCAGCTCGCTGCTCGTCAGGTCCAGCTCACGAAGCTCACAGCGGCGGTCTCGGCTTCGACGACGCTCAGCGCGTCGGACGCTGCCGCCCTGCAGTCGAGCCTGTCGGCCGAGACGTCGAACATCGACGCGCTCGTCGCCAGCGTCCCGACCGAGACGACGATCGCCGAACTACGCGCTGACCAGCAGGCGATGTTCCGGGACAACCGGGTCTTCGCCGTCATGACCCCGCAGGTGAATCTCACGATCGCGGCGGACACCGTCGACGCGAATGCCGGGAAGATCCTCGCCGGGGACCCGACGATCGAAGCGGCGTTGACCGCTCGCCAGTCCGACGATGGCTACGCCCGTGCTGCGGGCCTCTTCGCCGAGTCGACGGCGCACGCCACCGTCGCGCAGTCGGCGATGACCAGCCAGTCGGCCACCGTGCTGGCGCAGACCGCGGCCGGATTCCCCGGCAACGAGCACTTCTTCGTCCAGGCGAGGATCGAGATCCTGCGGGGGCGCATCGACCTCATCAGGGCGCGTGCCGATCTCGGGCTCGTGGAGCGTTGGATCAACCGCCACCCGGTGGCGCCGTAGTGCTCGTCGGGCTGAGCGGCCGGTGCACGCAACTCGCGCCGCGCAGCCCCGGGGATCGCCAGCAGGACCGGGACCCAATCTCCCCCGTGGCTCCGGTCCTGCTGAGGCGTGCCTGCGAGTCGGCGCCCTCAACCAGCTCGGGTCGTGCTCTGGCGCTCAGGCCCCCGCAGCGGGCCGGCGCGCTGCGGGGATTGTCAGCGTTGGCCGCGCAACCGCTCGTTCCGCAACGCCTGTTCCTCGCTGTCGGCCAAGGTGCTGAGCCGGCGGCCGGTGGCGAGGGCGATGAGCAGGTCGGCGAGGGAAGGGTTGCGCGCGAGGACCGGCCCGTGGAGATAGGTGCCGAAGACCCGGCCCGCGACGGCTCCGTCGACTGCGTCGAAGCCGTTGCCGATCCCCCGGGTGACCCGCCCGAGCGGTCGGAGGCCCGTTCCAAGTCTCGTGCGGGCCTGGTGGTTCTCGAAGCCGCTCAGCGTCTCGAGCGCGACGGGCCAGGACTCGTCATCGAGCGGCGTCGTGACGACCTCCCCGACGGCGCGACGTTCGTGCGTGCGGCCGGTCGTGGCGTCGACGAGACCGACGCCGCTGTGGTCACGCCCGTCGGCCCCCGGGAAGACGGTCCCGATGATCTGGAATCCCGCGCAGACCGCGAGGACCACCGCGCCGCGCCCGACGGCCGAGGCGAGCGCGCCGTCGCGCAGGCACTCGGCGGAGTGGATCTGCGGTCCGTCTTCGCCCCCGCCGAGGCAGTAGATGTCGCCCGAGGTCGGTAGCGGTCGGTCGGAGGGCGCCCGGACGAGTTCGACGGCGATCCCCCGCCACGCGGCGCGGTTCTCCAGCACGCGGCCGTTGCCGAAATCGCCGTAGGTTCCGAGCAGGTCGGGGTGGACGACGACGACCCGCAGCCGCGACTCCTCGGCGCGGCGGATCGGTGCAGACCGAGCGGGCGGCACGGCCCCGGGCGTCGCTCCTCTGTCGCCCGACTGCGGGTCGGCCGCCCGCTGGTGGCGGGCGAGCCGGCCGCGCATCACCTGGAAGGCGGTGTAGTTGCCGATGTAGTCGACGTGGCCGTCCCCGGCGAGCTCGACGGCGCGCAACGGGTCGGCCTCGACCGCGTGTCGTGCGCCGGCGTGGCGGAGGCGCACGGCGAGGTCGAGGCGACGGTCCCCGGTGGCGACGACGAATCGCTCGCTGATCCGCTCGAACGGGACGTCCCACAGCCAGGACGGGTCGTGTCCGTCGGCGGAGCGGGCGTTGATGCCGATGACGAGGGGCACACGGTCGGCTTCGACGAGCCCGAGCAGTTCCGTCCAGCCGGCCGGGTTCTTCGCCAGTAGCAGGCGAATCGTGCGACCGCGATGATCGACGACGGCGAAGCGTCCGGCGACCTCCGTGACGCGGCGGGCCGCGGCGAGTGCCGCGGGGACCGTGACGCCGAGTGCCGTCGCCGCGAGCGCGGCCATCGCCGCGTTCGCGGCGTTGAACCGCCCCGGGACGTGGAGTTCGATCCGATGCGAGGCGCCGTCGGCGAGGACGAGGTCCTCGCCGACGACGACGGCGGCGGGTTGCGGACGGGCGAAACCGCACGTGCAGTGCCAGGGGGCGCTGGCGGTGGTGGCGGCGGCAGGCTCGAAGGTGATCCGGGCGTCGCACGACGGGCAGTGGTAGGCGTCCTCGTGCCAGAGCGAACCGGCGGCGACCCAGACGACGTGTCGTGCCTGGCCGGCGGCATAGGTGACGAGCGGGTCGTCGGCGTTCGCGACGACGATCGTGTCGCTGTCCGCGAGGGCGCGGCGCCAACGCGCCGCGACCATGCGGACCTCGCTCATCCGGTCGAGCTGGTCGCGCGACAGATTGAGGAGGACGACGACCGTCGGGTCGAGAACGTGCGCCGCGATCTCGAGGTAGCGCTCGTCGACTTCGAGGACGGCCGGTGCCCCGGCGGGGGAGCGGGCGAGCGCGCTCACCAGACCGGCCGGCATGTTCGCTCCGAAACCGGACGAAGCGACGGATCCGGGTCCGCCGAGCGCCTCGACGAGGAGCCGCGTCGTCGTCGTCTTGCCGTTCGTCCCGGTGACAAGGGCGACGCGCCGGTCGCGCCCGAGGTGCTCGAGCAGATCGGGGTCGACGGCCAGTCCGATCCGACCGCCGATCGTCGAGCCGCTGCCGAGCCGCAGGGCGCGGGAGAGCCCGCTTGTCGCGCGCAAGGCGCGCGTCGCGATCGCCGTTCGCAGCGGCTTGTGTGGGGGGGAAGTCGCCACACCTGCTCCTTGGCTGCTTCCCGGAACGTCCGGGGGCCGCCGAGAAGACGCTAGAGGCTGTCGCCGGGGCGTACCGGCCGGTATGCGGTCGGGATTCCCGGCCCCGGGCACTAAGGTCGCTTGCCGCCGAGGAGGTTCGCGCCGATGCCGGAGTCCCAGCACACCAGCCCGCCTGTTCCCGAAATCGAGCCGGGCGAGGCCGTGCAGCTTGCCGACGAGGGCGCGGTGATCCTCGACGTGCGCGAGGCCGACGAGTTCTCGCAGGGTCGCGCCGAGGGGGCGTTCCACATCCCCTACAGCTTGGTCGACGATCGCCTCGCCGAGGTGCCCGTCGACCGACCGGTCATCGTCGTGTGCCGCTCGGGCGGGCGCTCGTACGAGGTGGCGAAGACGCTCGCCACCCGGGGCTACGTTTCGATGAACCTCGCCGGGGGGATGCACGCCTGGCACGATGAGGGGTTGCCGGTCGTGCGCGACGACGGCTCGCCGGGGGTCGTCGCCTAGCGGCCGAGGCTGGGGCGCGCCGCGGCGTTCGCCGTCGTCGGGCCGGGGCGGCCCCGGTGTGCCGGCGCATTCGGCGCCACTTGACAGGTCCCGAGGAGGGTGATGCCGGGTCTCGAGGAGGGATTCGCGGCACTGCCGTTCGCCGCGCTCCGCTCCGCCGCGCTGGAACGCGCCGCCGCGCTCGGGTGCCGCCACGCCGACCTGCGCATCGAGAAGATCCGGACCCAGTCGGTCGTGCTGCGGGACGCCCGGCTCGAGGGGGCCGTCGACGACGTCACGGTTGGCATGGGGGTACGCGTCGTGCGCCACGGCGCGATCGGCTTCGCGGGCTCTGTCGAGATCAACCTCGATGCGGCCGCCGGGCTCGTGGCGGCAGCCGTCGAGGCGGCCAAGGTCACCGCCAGGGCCGGGGGGGAGGCGGTCGAGCTCGCCGACGAGCCCGATCACGGCACCGTCGCCTGGACGGCGCCGTACCGGATCGACCCGACCGAGGTGCCGCTTGGCGAGAAGATCGCCCTTCTCGGGGACTGGAGCGCCGATCTGCTCGGGGCCCGCGGCGTCGATCACGTCACGGCGTCGCTGCTCGGCGTCGCCGAGGACAAGTACTTCGCCAACCTCGAAGGGACGGTGGCGACGCAGCGGCGTGTCCGCCTCCAGCCGAGTCTCGAGGCGCTCGCTGTCGACGAGGACTCGTCCTCGTTTGAGACGATGCGGACCTTGGCGCCGCCGGTCGGCCGGGGCTACGAGTACCTCGACGGGGAAGGGTGGGACTTCCCGGCAGAGATCGCCATGATCTCGGAACTGCTCGCCGAGAAGCTGCGCGCCCCTTCGGTCGAGCCGGGTCGCTACGACCTCGTCATCGACCCAACGAACCTCTGGCTCACCATCCACGAGTCCGTCGGCCACGCCACCGAGCTCGACCGGGCGCTCGGCTACGAGGCCGCCTACGCTGGAACGTCGTTCGCGACCATCGACCAGCTCGGCCGGCTGCGCTACGGATCCGAGCTCATGAACGTCACCGGGGACCGGACCGTCCCCTACGGGCTCGCCTCCGTCGGCTACGACGACGAGGGCGTCGCGGCCCAGCAGTTCGATCTGGTGTCGGGCGGCGTCCTCGTCGGTTACCAGCTCGACCGGCGCGCCGCGGCGCTCGCCGGGATCACACGCTCCAACGGGTGCGCCTTCGCCGACTCGCCGCTCAACATCGCCGTGCAACGGATGGCGAACGTTTCGCTGCGCCCCGCCGCCGGTCCCGGTCCGACGACGGCCGAGCTCATCGAGTCGGTCGAGCGTGGTATTTACGTCGTCGGCGACAAGAGCTGGTCGATCGACATGCAGCGCTACAACTTCCAGTTCAGCGGGCAGCGCTTCTTTTTCATCGACCACGGCCGAATTGCCGGCCAGCTGCGTGACGTCGCCTACCAGGCGACGACGACGGACTTCTGGGGGGCGCTCGCCCGCCTCGGGGGCGAGTCGACGTACCTGCTCGGCGGGGCCTGCAACTGCGGCAAGGGCCAGCCGGGACAGGTCGCGCCGGTGAGCCACGGCACGCCGAGCGCATTGTTCGCGCAGATCCGCGTGCTGAACACCCGCAAGGAGTCGGGGCGATGACGGCGCGGGCGGCGTCGGGACTGCCGGCCGCACCGCAAGTTGTCGAGGAGGCGCTCGCGGCGTCGCGGGCGACGGCGTCTGTCGTCATCGTCGAGGAGGTGAGCGACGCCAACGTGCGGTTCGCCAACAACACGACGACGACGAACGGCGTGCGGCGGGACCGCCGGGTCGCCGTGGTGAGCTTCGCCGACTCCCCGTCGGGGATGCGCGCCGGGGTGGCGGCGGCGAGCGCCCCGAGCGACGTGGCCGGGCTCGTCGCGGCCTCGGAGTCGGCCGCGGCGGACTCGGAGCCCGCCGCCGACGCCTCGCCCCTGGAGCCGGCGGGGAGCGATCCCGCCTTCGAGGCCCCGCCGGAGACAACCGACCTCGGCGTGTTCGCGGCCCTGCTCGACGACCTCGGTCCGGCGTTCGCCGCCGCCCGGGCCGAGCAGCGCGTGCTCGCCGGCTTCGCGACGCACGAGATGCGCACGACCTACCTCGGTTCCTCGGCCGGAGGACGCCTCCGTCACGTCCAGCCGACGGGCGCCCTCGAGCTCGTCGCCCGCACCGCAGACGGGTCGGCCTCGTCGTGGGCGGGCATCGGCACGCCCGATTTCGCCGAAGTCTCGCTCGCCGCGCTCGACGAGGAGCTGCAGCGCCGGCTCGGCTGGGCCGAGCGGCGCCTCGAGCTCGGGCCCGGTCGCTACGAGGTGATCCTGCCGCCGGACGCCGTCGCCGACCTCATGCTGGAGCTCGACTTCGCGGCGAGCGGCCGGGAGGCCGAGGACGGGGGCACGGTCTACTCGGCGGGGCCCGGTCGCACCCGGGTCGGCGAGCGGCTGACGAAGCTGCCCTTTGCGATGTGGAGCGACCCGGCAGCTGCCGGCCTCGAGTGCGCGCCGTTCGTCGTCGCCGCCTCGTCGAGCGTCGACACCTCGGTCTTCGACAACGGCCTGCCGATCGGTGCGGTCCACTGGATGAAAGACGGCGCCCTTTCCCGGCTCCGCTACCACCGCGCCGGGGCGCGGCGCTCAGCCGTCACCTTCCAGCCGGCGGCCGACAACCTCCTCCTCACACTCCCCGGTGCTGCCGGCTCGCTCGACGAGCTCGTGGCGCACACGGGAAGGGGCCTCCTTCTCACCTGTCTCTGGTACATCCGGGAGGTCGACCGTTCGACGCTGCTTCTGACCGGGCTCACCCGCGACGGCGTCTATCTCGTCGAAGGCGGCGAGGTGGTCGGCGCGGTGAACAACTTCCGTTTCAACGAGAGCCCACTCGACGCGCTCGGCCGCACGATCGAGGCGAGCCGGACCGACCGGGCGCTCTCGCGGGAATGGCACGAATGGGCGAACCGCACCGCGATGCCCGGGTTGCGAATCGCCGAGTTCAACATGAGCTCGGTCAGTCCGGCGAGCTGAGCGCCTGCCGGGCCAACGGGCGCGGCGGGGCGCGCGCTTTGCGGATGTTGGAGGTATGAGCGGCATGACGCCCCGGTTGGCCCCGTTCGCGGCGGCGCCATCAAAGCGTTCCAGCGGCGGGACTTGACGCTCAGCGGCGCGAGGCATGGCGCGCGCCGCCGCACGAAGATCGTCGCGACGAGCGGGGCCACCTCCGAAGACGCCGACATCGTGCGGCAATTGGCGCACGCGGGACGGACGTTGCCCGGATCCCCTCGCCCACGACTGATGTCCGAGGCGATGGAGCGCATCCGGAGGCTCGAGCGGTCACAGAGCCCGCAGGGGCCTTCCAGCTGGTCGCGCCGCCACCACTTGTGGGCACACTGGCGGGAGACGTTCATCGACTCCGCCGCGGCGGAGACGCTCCAGCCGCTCCCGATCCGCTGGCAGAGACGGCGTCGTCCCTCTTTCGTGAGGGGGGCATTACGGCGCATTCGGGCCCCCGAAGGTTCGTGTGGGTTTGTGAACAGCTCCACACTGCCTCCGGAGGCTCAACCCATTCACCTCTGACGGGCGTCAGCAACGTCCGTGGATGCAACACCTAGGGCGCGGCGGCATCCTCGGGCCCCGGCCGGCTCGGGTGGCGGCGTCGTGGCAGAACGACGATGCCGCCGCAGCCGTCCTCGGTGATGCGCAGCTCGGCGCCGAAATGGCGGGCGAGAATCTGTTCGGTGAGGACCTGACGCGCCGTGCCGGCGGCGATGATCCGGCCGGCGGCGACGAGCGCCAACCGATCGGCGTACTCGCCGGCGAGCGTCAGATCGTGCATCGCGCTCACCACCGTGAGCTGGCGCTCGTTGCGGGCCGCGTCGACGAGCTCGAGCACGAGCTGGCCGTGGCCGAGGTCGAGTGCCGCCGTCGGCTCGTCGAGGAGGAGCAGCGGGGCCTGCTGTGCGAGGGCGCGTCCAAGCACGGCGCGCTGCGCCTCGCCGCCCGAGAGCGAGCCGAGCGGGCGGTCGACGAAGTCCGTGAGGTCAAGCCGGGTGAGGACCTCGGCGACGACGGCGCGGTCGTGGCGACTCTCCGTGCCGAAAAAGGAGATGTACGGGGTCCGGCCGAGGCAGACGTAGTCGGCGACGGTCATCGCCGCCGGCAGGACGGGGCGCTGCGGGACGTAGGCGACGAGCCGGGCGAGGTGGCGCCGCCGGGCGGTGTCGATCCGCTCCTCGTCGAAGCGGACCTCGCCGTCGCAGGCGATGAGCCCAGCGAGGGCGCGCAGCACCGTCGTCTTGCCGCTCCCGTTCGGCCCGATGAGGCAGAGCCAGTCGCCCGGCGCCAGCGCGAAAGAGATCCCCGCGACGGCCTCGCGGCCGTCGTAGGCGACGTGCAGATCGGCGACGCTGACCCTCACGGTGCCCGCCGCGACTGGCGCAGGACGATGAGGAAGAAAGGCGCCCCGACGAAGGCGGTGACGACGCCGAGCGGCACCTCGGCGGGCGAGAGCACGGTGCGGGCGACGAGGTCGGCGAGGATGAGGAACGCCGCGCCGACGAGGATCGAGAGCGGCAGGATCCGCCGGTAGCTCGGGCCGACGACAAGGCGGACGGTGTGCGGCACGATGATGCCGACGAAGCCGATGAGCCCGCTCACCGCGACGACCGCCGCCGTGGCGAGCGTCGCGGCGACGACGATGAGGAGACGGACACGGCCGGCCCGCACGCCGAGACTGTCGGCCTCCTCATCCCCGACCGCCATGACGTCGAGGAGGCGCCGGCAGGCGAGGAGCAGCGCGCCGCAGACGACGACGTAGGGCAGGACGAGCTCGACTTCCTGCCAGTCGGCCGTCGACAGTCCCCCGAGGATCCACGAGTAGACCTGGAGCAGCGTCGACGCGCTGCGCTGCTGGCTGTAGGTCTGGATCGCGGTGAAGAACGACCCGACGGCGACGCCGGCGAGGATGAGGCTCGTCGTCGTGCGCTGCCGTGCACCGGACCGGCCGAGGAGGTAGGTGAGGGCGACGGCGACGAGCGCGCCGACGAAGGCGGCGAGCGGCACGGGGTCGATCGCCCACGCCGTCGGGTCGGCGATCGTGGCGACGGCCAGCGTCGCGCCGAGCCCGGCCCCGGCCGCCACCCCCAACAGGTACGGGTCGGCGAGCGGGTTCTGGAACACGCCCTGGTAGGAAGCACCGGCGAGGGCGAGCGTCGCCCCGACGATGGCGGCGAGCGCGATGCGGGGGGCGCGGATCTGCCAGACGATGCCGGCGTCGAGTGCCGAGGCGTGACTGTGGAAACCGAGCGGCAGCTTGGCGGCGAGCACGCCGAGGACGGTGCCCGGCGAGAGGTCCGCCGGCCCGAGGAGCACGCTGAGGAGCACGGCGCCGATGAGCACGAGGATGATGGCGGCGACGGCCCACCACAGGCGACGCGGCGCCCCGCAGGCCGTCGCCGACGAGCCGTCGCCGGTCAGGCGTCGCGCTGCCGTTTGATCCGCCACAGCGCGGCCTCGATGTTCTGGGCGAGGACGACGACGCGCGGGCCCCAGCGCGAGGCGATGTCGTCATTGAGCGGGACGACGTCGTCGTCGCGCACCGCGGCGACGGCGCGCCACCCGGGACGGGAGGCGATCGTGCGTGGCGACTGGCCGCAGCAGATGGTGTCGGCGAGGAAGATGACCGCCGGGTCGGCGCGCACGATGTACTCGTCGGAAAGCTGCGGATAGCCGCTCGACGCGCCCTTGGCGCCATCGGCGATATCGCGCAGCCCGAAGAGCGAGAGCAGCTGGCCGACGTAGGTCGCAGACGTCACCGAGTAGAAGTCCGGTTCGATCTCGAAGTAGTAGCTCAACGGGTGCTTGAACCGGGGTGCCCCGGCGACGGACCGGGCGATCTCGGCGCGCAGGCGCGAGACGAGCGCGGCCGCGGCCGCGGTGTGTCCAGTCACGGCGCCAAGCGATTCGATCTGGGCGTAGGTTCCGGCGAGGTCCGTCGCGGCTGGCTCGAGGAGGACGCGGACCCCGAGCGCGTTGAGCGATTTCACGAAGCCCTGCGGGTTGTAGGAGACGACGACGAGATCGGGGTTGTAGCGCGCGATCGCCTCGATGTTCGGATCGAGGCCCGAGAGCTTTGCGCGCGGCGCCGTCGGCGGGTAGTCGGAGTCGTCGTCGACCGCGACCACCTGGCGGCCGGCGCCGATGGCGAAGAGCATCTCGGTCGCCGTCGGCGAGAGCGAGATGATGCGGTCGGGCCGTCTCGGAGCCGGCCGCCCGGCGCGGGCCGCATCGGCCGTCGCGCCGCCGGCGTCGTGGGCGCGGGCGGGCCCGGGGAGCGCGGCGGCCGGCACGCCGCTCGCGGCGAGCAAGGAGGCGAGGAACGCCGCCGCGGCGACGCCAACAAGATGTCGCGGGCGCGGCCGGGACCGTTTCCGCGGCGCCCGGCGTCGTGGCGCGCGCCTCTTGGCGCCCTGATCGTACTGGGACACTTTCCGCTCCTTCTGGCCGAACGCGCGGCCGATCGGTCGGCCTGACACGCCGGGAGCGGGACGACCTCCGGAGGTCATCCGGAGGCACTGCACCGTGTGGCCGCTGACCCTGACGCGAGGCTCGACATCTCCGCCCGAGGCAGGTCTCCTGACTCCCGGATCAACGCTTTCCCGTGCCTTCCCAGGACCGGCGTCCCAGTGGCGTCGCTCGGGTTCGCTCCCCGGTCACAGTGGCGCGACCGTGCCGGTTTCCCACCGGCTTCCCTTTTCAGCCCCCGGCGTAACGTCGCCGGCGGCCACCGCGGGTGCTATCCAACTTGTGCAGCGGCGACATTCTGCACGGCACCCGTGCCGGGTGCAACCGCGCTAGGAGGCCTCGGCGGAGGCTTCGGTCGTGAGACGCTCGGGGCGCGCAGTCCTTTCGGCGCGGCGGGCCCGGGCGTCGCGCCGGCCGAGGGCGACGAAGGCGGTGACCGTGCTGAGCGTGTAGACGAGGTAGGCGACGAGCTGCAGCGCCGTCGGCTGGTCGGCGTAGCCGACGAGGGAGTGGAAGACGTCGCCGATCGAGGAGCTCTCCGAGAGCTGGCGGCTCGTGTCCCACAGGTGCCCCGACAGGAGGTGAATCCAGCCGAGCTGTTGGAGGTTCTCGACGGTGTCGGCGACGAGGCCGGCGGCGAAGACCATGAGGAGCGTGCCGACGGTGGTGAAGAAGATCCCGAGATTGACCCGCCGGCCGGCGCGATAGACGACAAAGGAGAAGCCGAGGGCGCAGGCGAGCCCGCCCGCGGCACCGGCGAGCGTGCCGTGCGTCCCGGTGGCGAAGACGATCGCCAGCGTGAACACGGCCGTCTCGAGTCCCTCCCGGCCGACCGCCTGGAAGGCGAGGAGGCCGAGGCCGTAGCGCTCCTTGCGGCCGAGGGCGCGGTCGGCGCGAGCCGCGAGGTCGCGGGACATCGCGCGTGCGTGGCGGCGCATCCAGAAAGTCATGTAGGTGAGCACGACGACGGCGACGATGTACGTCGCCGTCTCGAAGATCGTCTGGACGCGCGAGCCGCTGTAGGAACGGACCGTGTAGTAGGCGGCGAAGCCGCCGGCCGTGGCGAGCCCGGCGGCGAGGCCGACGCCGACGAAGACCTCGCGGAAATGCCGACGCTGCCCGGTCCGGTCGAGGTACGAGCAGAGGATCGCGACGATGATGCTCGCCTCGGTGCCTTCGCGCAGGAAGATGACGAACGCCGCGAGCAATTGGCCCCCCGTGGTCCCAATATCAGGTGTACCTGATATTAAAGTTCTAGGCAACCTGATTTGTGCTGGCTCCGTCGGTGTGGCTTTGGACCGCGCCGGTCGCCCGCCTATCGTGGACGGAGCCGCGGATCCGGCGCTGGACCGGTGGCGCCGCAGCTGGGGCGAGGAGGGCGGACGTGACGATCGCAGTGGGCGAGCAGATTCCGGATGTCGAACTCCGCACGATGGGAAAGGGCGGTCCGCGGCGGGTCCGCAGCGCTGAGGTGCTCGGTCGCGGGCGGGTCGTCCTCTTCGGCGTGCCGGGCGCCTTCACGCCGACCTGCACGGATCTTCACCTCCCGGGCTTCGCGGCGCGGGCCGAAGAGCTGAAGGCGAAAGGCGTCGACCTGATCGCCTGCGTCGCGGTGAACGACCCCTGGGTGATGGACGCCTGGGGCTCGTACCGGCTGATCGGTGACCGCGTCCTCCTGCTCGCCGACGGCAACGGCGAGTTCACCCGGGCCGTTGGCCTCGAAGAGGACCTCTCCTCGAAAGGGCTCGGTTGGCGCTCGCAGCGCTACGCGGCCGTGCTCGAGGAGGGGCGGGTCACCTACCTCGGGATCGAACCAGGTCCGGGGCTGACGTTGAGCAGTGCCGAGGCGGTGCTCGCCGCCCTGTGAAGGCCCGTGGGACGTGAGCGGGGCCGCCTGAGCAGGGATCGTTGACATAATTGTGAGTAATCACTAACGTAAGGACGGTGGCCGGCGCAGCGGGTGGGAAGTCCTCTGGAGCCAAGCCCCCAGGGCCGCGCAAGACGGCCGCCGAGCGGCGGGCCGCGGTGCTGCAGGCGGCGCTGCCGATCTTCGCCCGCGACGGGATCAACGGGGCGTCGACCGAGGAGATCGCCGCCGCGGCGGGGATCTCACAGCCGTATCTCTTCCGACTCTTCGGCACGAAGCGTGCACTTTTCCTCGCGGCTGTCGAGCTCGGTTGTGCCGCGATCATTCGGGCGTTCGCCGAGGCGAGCGAGGGGCTCGAAGGAGCCGAAGCGCTGGCGGCGATGGGCAGGAGCTACCCGAGCCTGATCGCCGATCACGACCTCCTTCTCGTCCAGCTGCAGGGCTTCGCGGCCGCGGGCGAGCCCGAGATCCGCGAGTTCACCTCGGCACAGTTCGCTGGGATCGTCCACTACGTCGCCGGCCGCACGGGGCTCGGACCGCAGGCGATGCGGGAGTTCTTCGCGACGGGCATGCTCTGCAACGTCATCGTGGCGCTCGATCTCGCCGGTCTCGACGAGCTCTGGGGCGACGTCGGCGAACAGTCCGACTGGTTGGAATTCCACCGCGCGCTCCGCTCCTCTCCCGGCGGCGACCCACCGCACTCCTAGAAGGTGTCCACGGCGTCCTCCGCGCACTTGCCGCCGGTTGGTCGCGTGCCCGGAGGTACCGCCAGCTGACCGATTAGATTCAGAACATGGCGAGCAGGAACGAGAAGACAGCCGGCAAGACCGGGGAACGACTGACGGGAACCAACCGGGTGAAGCGCGGCCTCGCCGAGATGCTGCGGGGCGGCGTGATCATGGATGTCGTCACGCCGGAGCACGCGAAGATCGCCGAGGACGCGGGAGCCGTTGCGGTGATGGCGCTGGAGCGCGTCCCCGCCGACATCCGCCGTGACGGCGGCGTCGCCCGGATGAGCGATCCGGCGCTCATCGAGGCGATCAAGGCCGCGGTCACTATCCCCGTCATGGCCAAGGCGCGCATCGGGCACTTCGCCGAGGCGCAGATCCTCACGGCGCTGCAGGTCGACTACATCGACGAGAGCGAGGTGCTCACCCCGGCCGACGAGGCCTATCACATCGACAAGTGGGCGTTCGAGGTGCCTTTCGTCTGTGGCGCGACGAACCTCGGCGAGGCGCTGCGGCGCATCTCGGAGGGCGCGGCGATGATCCGCTCGAAAGGCGAGGCCGGGACGGGCAACATCGTCGAGGCGGTCCGTCACCTCCGCTCCATCCTCGGCGACATCCGCCGGATCGCCGCCTGTGACCCCACCGAGCGTTACGGCTGGGCGAAGAACCTGCAGGCGCCCGTCGGCCTCGTCGAGGAGATCGCCGAGACCGGCCGGCTGCCGGTCCCGCTCTTCTGCGCTGGTGGCATCGCGACACCGGCCGACGCCGCGCTCGTCATGCAGCTCGGTGCCGAGGCGGTCTTCGTCGGCTCCGGGATCTTCAAGAGCGAGGACCCGGCCGTGCGCGCCCGGGCGATCGTGGAGGCGACGGCGCATTTCGCCGATCCGGAGATCCTCGCCAAGGTGTCGCGCGGTCTCGGGACACCGATGAAGGGCGCCGAGATCTCGACGCTCGAGACGAGGCTCGCCGAACGCGGCTGGTGAGATGGCGAAGGACGTGAAGCGCGCGGCCCCCGGCCGTGCTATCGCCGGCGCCACGCCGCCTAGGCCGGTGATCGGGGTCCTCGCGTTGCAAGGTGACGTCAGCGAGCACGTCGAGGCGCTGCGAGCACTGCGAGTTGCCGTCGTCGAGATCCGCCTGCCGCGGGATCTCGCCGCGGTCGACGCGCTCGTGCTGCCGGGCGGGGAATCGACGACATTGCAACTGCTCATCGAGGCGGCCGGCCTGCGCTCCGCGATCGCCGCCCGGATCGCCGCGGGCATGCCCGTGCTGGGAACGTGCGCCGGGATGATCCTCTTGGCGACGACGGTGCTCGACGGCCGGCCCGATCAGTGGAGCTTCGGCGCCATCGACCTCGCGGTACGGCGCAACGCCTTCGGTCGGCAGATCGCGTCGTTCGAGGAGGATCTCGACCTCGCCGGCGTCGCCGGCGGGCCGATGCACGCCGTGTTCATCCGGGCGCCCGTCGTCGAGACGGTCGGGCCCGGTGTCGAGGTCATCGCCAGCGTCTCGATGGCCGGCGACGGCGCCCGCCCGGTCGCCTGCCGCCAGGCAAGGGTGACGGCGACCGCCTTCCACCCCGAGCTCGTCGGCGACCTCCGCCTCCACGAGCTGCTCGTCGCCGACGCGCTGGCAGCCGCGGCCCGCTGAGTTCCGCCCGAACCGGGCCTGGACGGGATCGCGTCCGCCCCGTTCGCCTCGCTGCGGGCGAGCGAGGAGGGGCGACAGCGCTCAAGGAGCTGGGAGATCTCGTTCTACGTCCACGACCCGGAGCGCTCCGCCGCTTTCTCGGATGACGTGCTCGGCTGGCACCAGGTCGCCGGCCCGGGCGGCGTTGTCGCTGGGCGCGAGGCGTTCCGGGCGGCCGTCTTCACCGGTGGCCAGCTCGCCGCCACCGCTCCCGCCGATCGAGGTCGGCGCGGCGGTCGCGCCGTCACCGCCAGGACCCACAGAGGGCTCTCCTAATTCGGGCGGAAAGTCGGCGACGCCGACGACGAGCTGCGGGTGGCGCTCGACCGGGTCACGGCAGCCGGCGGCGAGGTCGTCGGGACGGCTGAGCACACGTTCAGCCGCAGCGTCTACGTCCTCGACCCCGACGGCAACGAGATCGAGATCTTGTCGACGTCCCCGGCATCGACCGGCGTGACCCGCGGCCCTCATCGGCCCGTTCCGGCCGTCTCGCCTCGGAGCGAGCCGTCCGGTCGGCGCGTCGGGCGTTAGGCGTCGGGGGCGCGGTAGTTCGGCGCGTCGCGCACGCCGGAGAGGTCGTGGGGATGGCTCTCCCGATGCGCCTCCGGGCTCACGCGGATGAACTGTGCTTGCGCGCGCAGCTCGGCGATGGTGCGCGTCCCGCAGTAACCCATCGCCTGGCGCAGCCCCCCGACGAGCTGGTGGACGACGGCGTGGAGCGGCCCGCGGAACGGCACGTACCCCTCGACGCCCTCCGGCACGACCTTGTCCGGGTCGAGGACGAGTTCCTGGGAGTAGCGATCCTTCGAGTACGAGCGGGTCGCCATCGCCGAGAGGCTCCCCATTCCCCGGTAGCGCTTCATCGGCCGGTTGCCGATCATCGTCGTCTCGCCGGGGCTCTCCTCGACTCCGGCGAAGAGCCCGCCGATCATCACGGCGTGCGCGCCGGCGCCGATGGCCTTGGCGATGTCGCCAGAGAAGCGCACGCCTCCGTCGGCGATGATCCCGATTCCGCTCGTGCCCGCCTCGCCGGCGCACTCGTGGATCGCCGTCCACTGGGGGACGCCGACTCCCGTCACGACCCGTGTCGTGCAGATCGCCCCGGGCCCGAGGCCGACCTTCACGACGTCCGCTCCCGCTTCGCCGAGGGCGCGCGTCGCCGCCGCCGTGCCGACGTTGCCGGCGATGATCAAGCCGCTCGGCCAGTTGGTGCGCACCTCGGCGACGGTCTCGATCACCCGCCGGGCGTGGCCGTGGGCGGTGTCGACGCAGATCACGTCGACCTCGGTGTCCGTCAGCACCTTTGCCCGGGCCAGCCCCTCGGCCCCGACGCCGACCGCGGCGCCGACGCGCAGCCGACCGTCGGAGTCCTTGCAGGCCTGGGGAAAGGCCGCTTGTTTCGTGATGTCCTTCACGGTGATGAGCCCGCATAGCCGGTGCGCGTCGTCGACGATCGGCAGCTTCTCTACCTTGGCGTGCTGGAGGATGCGACGCGCCTCGGCGAGATCGGTGCCGACCGGTGCCGTGACGAGGCCGGTCGAGGTCATCACCTCAGACACGAGGGCTTGGGGGTCCTCGTGGAAGCGAAGGTCGCGGTTTGTGATGATGCCGACGAGGTGGTCGTCGGGATCGACGACGGGGATCCCCGAGATGTGGAAGCTGGCCATCAGCTCGAGCGCCTCGGCGACGCGACGATCCGGCCCGATTTTCACCGGGTTGAGCACCATGCCGGCCTCGGAGCGCTTGACACGGTCAACCTCCTCGGCCTGGCGCTCGACGGACATGTTGCGGTGGATGATCCCGAGGCCGCCGAGACGCGCCAGCGCGATCGCCATCCGGGCCTCGGTGACCGAGTCCATCGCCGCCGAGACGAGCGGGATGTCGAGCTCGAGACGGTCACAGAGGCGAGTCGTCGTGTCGACCTCGTGCGGGAGCACGTCCGATTCCTGGGGAACGAGCAGGACGTCGTCGAAGGTGAGGGCGATGCCGTCGGAGAACTGTGGGTCGACGAGCGCCACGGCGTACCACCTCTCATCGGGCCCGCGCGCGACGGGGGCTGTTCTGCAGAACAGTACCGACAACCCGCCGCGGGCGCTGTCGCCGCTTCGGCCTACAGACCGACGACCTCCGAGCAAACGGGCCACGGCGACCAGCCGGCGATGTGCTCGAGGCGTCGGGCGGCGCGGTCCTGGACGGCCGCCGGGGCGTCGCTCGGCAGACCGCGGTAGCCGAGCGCCCACCACGTCGTCGGCGCGAACTGATAGGCGCCGTAGTAGCCGTTACCGGTGTCGGTGCGGTAGTGGTCACCGGACTCGCAGTTGCGCAGGGCACGCCACTGTGCGCCCGTCCCCTCGTTCCCGTCGCCGAGACCGAGTCGTCGTGGCGCCCCTTCCAGCTGGATTGGTCGCGTCGCCAGCAGGTAGGGCAGCGGTGTCGTCGGGACGAGGTCGGCGAGCAGCAAGCTGGTGGACCCGGTCGCCGGCCTCATCGCAGGTGCGCCGCGCAGTCCGTGGTGAACGGATCGAACCGATTGCGGATGGCTGGTGGTTGCCGCGGCGCGCCCACCGAATGCGCCGTTGGCAAGCACGCCTGCGCCACCGAGGAAGACGATGGCGGAAGTGATCGTGAGCGGAGAGTGTCGTCGCATCGAAGGCCTCCTTGGATAGGGGGATTGTCCAGGTGGGTCGGGATGCGGGCGAGCCGCCTTCGTGCATCCGTCTCGCGACCCGGTGCCGGCAGGGCGAAACGGGTCAGGGCGCACAGGGCGCCCAGGCGAGGTGCAGGCGGAGTACGCCCTTGGTTGGTTGCTCTGGCTTCTCCTTACTGTCCGGATTGGACGGTTCCCTGTCGGCTGGCGCCACGGTCATCGGCGGCGGAGGGCGCCTTTCGGACGCTCGCCGCACGCCGTTCATCCACAGACGCGCGCGTCAATACACCGATTGGAAAATTATTCAAATGTAGTTTACCCGCTCGCCGGGTCGGTGTTTGTGAACCAGAGCCTTTGCCCAGCTCACAAGGGGTGTGCGCCTCAGCGCGCCCCCCGGCTCGGCTGCGTGGCGGCGCGGGCAATCCTGGATCGTCAGTCGCACCTGCCAGCTCGCGACCGCCGGACCAAGCGCCTCACCCCGCTCCCGGGGCCGCCGGACGCTGGCCAGGTCGAGCCCGTCAGCTCTTCGAGCAGGCTTTCGGCGCCGCGCCCTCCAGGCTGACGAGCGCACAGAAGCTCGTGTCGCTCACCTTCCAGACCTTGCCGACGAGAAGCGCCATGCCGGTGGCGTTCGGTTCGGCGGGCGTCGTGCCGAGGTAGATCGTGTAGGTCACCCGCGCCGTCGTCTTTGTCAGGAGCTTCACGTTGGTCACCTTGACGGTCGTCGAGAGCGCGGCCGCGCTCTTCGCCTGGGTTGCCAGGAAGGCCGCGAATTCCGTCCCGTTCTGCAGCAGGGTCTCCTTCTTCGCCGCCGGGGTCGTTCCCTTGAAAAACGTCGTCCAGTTCGCCTTGATCGTTGACGTCGTGCTGCTCGAATCACGCGTGGCGCCGAAGGCGCTCGGGGCAGCGACGCCGATCGCGAAAACGCCGAGAACGACGAGCGAACCGAGCGCGAGGTGCGTGCGGGTACGACCATTGCGCAGACGGGAACTGATCATCGACCTCACCCCCGGGGCGCCGTCGAGGAGGCGGGCTTGCCTGTCGTCGCGCCCACAGAACGATGTTAGTTCTCGTTATCTTGGCGGCAGCGTGGCCTTGGGTGACTCGGCGGGCGCATCAGCACCGCCGCGACCGGCGCGCGAGGTCCCCGCGCGGCCGGCTTCCCAGGGAATCCCTGCCTCCACCCTGACGCGTCGGGCGAGGGTCGCGTCGCTAGAATCGATATGGACGGAGGTCGCGCGGCTCTCGTGCGGTTGTCGTCGACGAAAGGGAACGGCCGATGGCCCAGCCACAAAGCGGTTCGACGGGCATCCGGCCCGTGCACGCCTTCGTTGTTATCGCAACGCTCGTTGTCGCGGCTGTTGTCGCTTTCGCGGCGCTGCACTTCATCGTCGGGCTGCTCTGGTTCTTCGTGAAGCTCGTCGTCGTCCTCGCGTTGGTGTTCTTCGTCGCGAGGATGGTCCTGCGACACGCCCGTCGTTAGCGCGCCTTCGCCACCCGGGTCGAACCCACCGTGTGCGGTCGCTACGTTCTCGCGACACCGATTGAGGAGCTCGCGAGTTACTTTGCGGCGCGTCGAGCTCCCGAGCTCGATCGCCTCTGGGTAGCGAGCTACAACATCGCGCCGACCCAATCCGTGCTCTGTCTCGTTCCGGATGCCGGAGGTGGTCGTCTCCTCGACCGCTACCGCTGGGGATTGATCCCGTCCTGGGCGAAAGAGGCGGCCATCGGCAGCCGTCTGTTTAACGCGCGGGCCGAGACCGTCGCCGAGAAGGCGTCTTTTCGCGGCGCCTTCCGGGCTCAGCGCCTTGCCGTGCTCTCGGACGGCTTCTACGAGTGGCGCCAGGGCCCCGGGGGCCGTCGCCAGCCGTTCTTCCTCCACCGCACGGATGGCCAACCGATGGCCTTCGCCGGCCTCTGGGAGTCCTGGCGCGATCCGCGGTCGGTGGACGACGAAGCCGCGTGGGTCCGCTCCTGCACGATCATCACGACGGACGCCAATCCCGAGGTCGCGCCGATCCACGATCGCATGCCGGTCGTGCTCGAGCGTGACGTCCTCGACGCCTGGCTCGATCCGCAGGTCTCCGGGCGGAACGAGCTCGAGGCGCTCCTGCGCCCAGCACCAGCTGGCACGCTCGCCGTCCGTGCCGTCGATCGTCGGCTGGGCGACGTGCGCAACAACGGTCCGGAGTTGATCGAGGACGTGGCCAGCAACGGGAATCAGCTGTAGCTCCCGGTGAGGTTGCTGACGGAAGCCTCTCCCCGGCGGGCGGCCCTTTCCTGCCGGATCAGTCCTTGCGGCCGGTGAGGGCCGACCGCAGGCCGAGCCGATGATCGCGATCCCGCGCAATTCGCCGACGGGCTCGAGCCGGCGCGGCGTACGGGTGAGCGAGGTCCAAACGCTTCCCGTGGCGAGCGCCAGGTCGCGTCGAAGACGAGCGCGATGGCGGTGAAGATCGCGGCGCGAACGAAGAGCTGAGCCGGGACGTCTGCCGGGGGCCGCGGCGCGTCCGTTCGGTCAGGCACCGTCTGCCATCTTTGGATGTAAAGCCCCGTCTGCCCTTGGCGAGCGAACATATGTTCGCTAACTTTGGGGGATGACCGTGGCGCTTCCCGTCCCCAGGCCGTCCGGACCTGCTTCCGGGAGGCGAGGTGCAGGTCACGCGCTCCGCCCGGCGGTCCCCGGTCCGATCGTGCAACGGGTTCGACCGCTCGTTTTGGCGCGAGAGAAGCTCCTGCCGGTCGCCCCGGGATTCGCCGAACTCCTCGGCACGCCCGGCCTCCGACGGGGGAGCACGCTTGTTGTCGCGGCCAGCGGAGCTTGCGGGGTGACGTCGGTCGCGCTCGGTCTCATCGCCGCGGCGAGCTCGACGGGTGCGTGGTGCGCGGCTGTCGGGATGGAGGACCTGGGAATCGTCGCCGCCGACGAACTCGGCGTCGGCCTCGATCATCTCGTCCTCGTGCCCCGGCCCGGGAAGCGTTTCCCGACTGTCGTCGCGGCGTTGCTCGACGGGTGTGACGTCGTGCTCGCGGCCGCGCCCAGGCTGTCCCCGGGCGAGCGACGCCGGCTGAGCGCCCGGGCCCGGGAACGTCGTGCGGTGCTCGTCGTCCTCGGCGGCTCGAGAGCGGCGCCCACGATCGCCGGTCAGCCCTGGCCGGACGGGGTCGACGTCCATTTCTCGGTGACGGGGAGCTCGTTCGCAGGGCTGGGGTCCGGTAGCGGCCGGATGAGCTCGCACCGGGTCGACGTCATCGCGACGAGACGTGCCGCGGCACCGCGTGAAAAGCACGCCAGTCTTTGGTTCCCGTCGTTATCCGCAGGCATCACGGGCGCGGCCCTGGTTGCCGCGGAGGCTGCGGTGAGCTCGGCGGGTGTGCGGTGAGAGATCCCATCCCCGAGCGGACGCTCGTCGTGTGGTGCCCCGACTGGCCGGTGAGTGCCGCCGGGCACCGATCGGAAGAGGCGGTCGCCGTCGTCTCCAACGGCAAGGTGATCGCCGCGTCGGCGGTTGCCCGGCGGTCGGGTGTCCACCCCTTCCAGCGCCGGCGCCAGGCGGAGTCGTGCTGTCCCGGGCTTGTGATCGTGGCGCGCGACGAAGGCACCGAAGTTCGAGCCTTCGAACCGGTCGTCGTCGCTCTGGAACGTTTCGGGGCTCTCGTCGCCGTCCGGCGTCCGGGCTGGGCCGCGCTCGCGACCCATGGGCCGGCCCGGTACTTCGGGGGAGAGGAGTCCTTCGCCGGCGACGTGGCGGAGGCTATCGAGGCGCTGGGCGAAGGCCTCGGGCTCTCCGGGACGCCGAAACCCGCCGTCGAGCGCGCCCCCCTCGTCGGCGCGTGGTGGCGGGTCGGGATCGCCGACGGGCCGTTCGCGGCGACGATGGCCGCGCAGCGAGGTTGCATCGTCCCCCGGGGCGGGACCCGGGCGTTCCTCGCGTCGTTCGACATCGGGCGCATCGGCAGTGCCGAGCTGTGCGATCTCCTCCGCCGTCTCGGGATCATGACCCTCGGTGGTTTCGCCGCGCTCGAGGAGGCCGACGTCCTCGCCCGTTTCGGTCCCGACGGCGCGCGACTCCACCAACTCGCGCGCGGACTCGACGAAGGTCCCCTCGACGTGCGCCCGCGCCGCCGCGATTTCGCCGTCGAGAAGCGCCTCGAGCCGCCCGCCGCCGATGTCGACACGACGGCCTTCCTCGCGAGAAACCTCGCCGAGGAACTCTGCGCCCAGCTCGCCGGGGAGGGTCTCGCCTGCAGTCTTTTGGGGATCGAGCTCGAGACGTCGACGGGGAACCGGCTCGAGCGTCGCTGGGCGCACGACGGGGCGTGGACGCCGGCGCTCGTCGCGGAACGGCTCCGCTGGCAGCTCGAGGCGTGGCTCGGCAGCGTTGATTCCTCCTGGGGCGCGGACGGGACGGACGAGCGGAGCGGGATCGCGCGCGTCCGACTCGTGCCGGCCGACGTCGTTGCCGACAGCGGCCGTCAGCTCGAGCTGTGGGGACGTCCGTGCACCGACGACGAGCGGATCGCCCGGGTGTTCGCCCGGATCCAGGGACTGCTCGGGCCCGAGGCGGTCGTCCGGCCCCTCCTCATCGGCGGCCGGGGACCGGCCGAGCGGGTTCGTTCCGTCCCGTTCGGTGATCCTTTCCCCGCGCGCCCGGACGACGTCGCGCGGCCGTGGCCCGGCCAGCTGCCCTGTCCGAATCCGACCGTCGTTCCCGAGGTGCCGTATCCCGCGGAAGTGCTCGACGGCGACGGCCGCCACGTCGGCGTGGACGGACGCGGCACGCCGAGCGGGGTGCCGGCGCGCGTCGTCATCGGGGGACTACCGCCGTCATCGGTCGTCGCGTGGGCCGGTCCCTGGCCGATCGACGAGCACTGGTGGGATACGGCCGCGCACCGCCGACGCGCCCGGTTCCAGATCGTGACGGCGGATGGGGAGGCGTACCTGCTCGCTGTCGATCGCGGTCGCTGGATCGTTGAGGGGAGCTACGACTGACCGCGAGTCGCCCGCCCGGCGTCGAGCGACGAGAATCCTTGAGACGCCGCGACAGGAGCGTGATGGAGAACCAACCGTTCGGGGATCCGCATCCCCCGTCCGCACAGCTCGCCTACGCCGGTCTCGCCGACCTCCGGCGGGCGCTCGACGCCGGCGAGACGACGAGCGTCGAGCTCGCCGAGACGCTCCTCGCGCGCATAGCGGCAATCGACGCCGCCGGGCCGCAGCTGCGGTCGGTCCTCGCCGTCGACGAGGCCGCCGTCGAAGCGGCTCGGGAGCGCGACGCCGAACGGGCGCGGGGCGCGGGGCGCGGGCCGCTGCACGGCATCCCGGTTGTCGTGAAGGACAACCTCGACACGGCGGGCTTCGCCTCGACGGCCGGCTCGCTCGCCCTCATCTCGGCGCCACCGGCGCGTGACGCCTTCGTCGTCGGCGCCCTGCGTGACGCCGGTGCTGTCATCCTCGCCAAGACCAACCTCTCGGAATGGGCGAACTTCCGCTCGATGCGCTCCTCTTCGGGGTGGAGCGCCGTCGGCGGCCAGACGCGTAATCCCTTTGCGCTCGACCGCAGCCCGAGCGGCTCGTCGTCGGGATCCGGCGCCGCCGTCGCCGCGGGGCTCGCCCCGCTCGCCGTCGGCACTGAGACCGACGGCTCGATCCTCAGCCCGTCCGCCGTTACCGGGCTCGTTGGCGTGAAGCCGACAGTCGGCCTCGTCAGCCGGTCAGGAGTCGTGCCGGTCGCCGTGAGCCAGGACACGCCGGGGCCGATGGCGCGCTCGGTCGTCGACGCGGCGGCGCTCCTCGGCGTGCTCGCCGGCTTCGATCCCGCCGATCCGTCGCATGCCCGCCGGCCGGCGGACCTGCCCGACGACTACCGCCCGTTCTGCCGGCCCGACGGCCTCGTCGGCTGCCGCATCGGCCTGCCGCGGGCCGCGGCGAGCGAGCGGGCGCGGTTCTCTTTCTCCGGTTACCACCGGGCGTCGGATGCGCTCTTTGCCGCCGCCATCGCCGCGATGCGCGACGCCGGCGCGACCGTCATCGAGTCGGTGGCGGTCCCGGGCGCCGAGCAGGAGCCGGAGGGCGACGACGAGCTCGTCGTTTTCTGCCACGAGTTCCACGACGGCCTGGACCGTTACCTCGGCGCGCGCGTCGTGGCAACGGGCGGCGGACCGCGCTCGCTCGCCGAGGTGGTCGCCTTCAACACGGCGCACGCCGAGGCGGAGCTGGCGTTGTTCGGCCAGGACCTGCTGGAGCGGTCGGTGGCGACGGGGGGACTGGACGACGAGGCGTACCGCGTCGCCCGGGCACGCTGTCTGGAGTACTCGGGGCCGCAAGGGATCGACCACGCGCTCGACGGGAGTGGTCTCGACGCGCTCGCCGTGCTGACGACCGCCCCGGCGTGGTGCATCGACCACGTGAACGGGGACACCTTCCTCGGCGCGGGCTACAGCATCGCCGCCGTGGCGGGCTACCCGTCGATCACCGTCCCGATCGGCACGGTGCACGGGCTGCCGGTCGGGCTGGCGTTCCTCGGCCGGGCGTGGAGCGAGGCCGTGCTGTTCCGGTTGGCCGCCGGTCTCGAGGCGGCGCTCGGGTTGACGCTCCGTCCTGGCTACCTGGTCTCGAGCACGCTCGTCGACCGTCGCCGGACGGAGTAGAGCAACGGGGCAGGTGGCGGCCCCTAGCAAATCGAACATATGTTCGATATCGTCACTCGATCAGTTCGTTCAACCCGATCGTTCCCTGGTCCGAGCTCGAGCGTTGCCTCTCGGGACGGCGTAGCGGCACCGCGCCGTCCCGCGTCGCCCGGCCCACCGGGGGGCCCGCGCCCCACCTCCCGGCGGGTGCCCCCGCGCTTCCCCGTAAGGAGGTGCCCTACGCGGAGCTGCACTGTCATTCCAACTTCAGCTTCCTCGACGGCGCCTCGAGTCCCGAGGAGCTCGCCGAGGAGGCGGCGCGTCTCGGCCTCGAGGCGCTCGCGCTCACCGACCACGACGGGTGCTACGGCGTCGTCCGTTTTTCCATCGCTGCCCGGGAGCTCTCGCTGCCGACCGTCTTCGGCGCCGAGCTCTCGCTGCCGACCGGTTCTGGCGGCCGGCCGGAGGCGCGGGCCGGTTCGATCGATCCCGAGGCCGCCCACGTCGTCGTGCTGGCGCGGGACCCTGAGGGGTACGCCCGTCTGTCGACGGCGATCGCCCGGGCCCATCTCGCCGGGGGCGAGAAAGGCCGCCCCGCTTTCGCTCTCGAGCTCCTCGCCGCGGCCCACGCCGGCCACTGGTGCGTGCTCACCGGCTGCCGGCGCGGCGCCGTACCCGCGGCCCTGCTTGCGGGGGGCCCGGCCGCGGCGGCACGCGAGCTCGCCCGCCTCGTCGAGGCGTTCGGTCGCAACAACGTCGTCGTCGAACTGTTCGACCACGGCACGCCGCTCGACGAGGCGCGCAACGACGCCCTCGCGACACTCGGCATCCGCGCCGGTCTCGGACTCGTCGCCACGACGAACGCCCACTACGCGACGCCGTCTTGCTACGCGCGGGCGACGGCGCTCGCCGCGGTCCGTGCCCGGCGCAGTCTCGAGGAGGTGGACGGCTGGCTCCCGGCCTGGGCCGGGGCCGCGCTGCGTTCGGGGGCCGAGCAGGCGAGACGGTTTCGTCGCTACCCCGGGGCCGTCGAGGCCGCCGCCGAGCTCGGCCGGGCGTGCGCCTTCGACCTCCGCCTCATCGCCCCGGGCCTGCCGCCGTTCCCGGTGCCGGACGGCACCGACGAGGCGGGGTTCCTGCGCACCCTTGTCGAGGCGGGCGGCACCCGTCGCTACGGCCCCCGGGGCGCGGCGCGCGTCCCCGGGGCGTGGGAGGCGATCGACAGGGAGCTCGGCATCATCGAGATGCTCGGCTTTCCCGGCTACTTCCTCGTCGTCTGGGACATCGTCGAGTTCTGCCGGCGGGCGAACATCTTCTGCCAGGGGAGGGGATCGGCGGCGAACTCGGCGGTCTGTTTCGCGCTCGGGATCACGAACGCCGACGCCGTCGCTTTGGGGTTGCTCTTCGAGCGGTTCCTCTCGCCCGCCCGCGACGGCCCGCCCGATATCGACCTCGACATCGAGTCCGGCCGGCGCGACGAGGTCATCGCCTACGTCTACGACCGCTACGGGCGGGAGCACGCCGCCCAGGTGGCGAACGTCATCACCTACCGGCCGAGATCGGCGATCCGCGACGCCGGGCGGGCGTTCGGCTACCCGCCCGGGGCCATCGACACCTGGTCGTCGCGGGCCAGCTCGGCGTTCGTCGCCAGCCTGGCGCGCCCCGCGCCGGCGGGGACCCGCCCGGGGTGCGCCGCCGCCGAGCTCGGGATCCCGCCGGAGGTGGTCCGTCTCGCGGCCGAGTTCGAGGGCTTCCCGCGGCATCTCGGCATCCACTCGGGAGGGATGGTGATCTGCGACCGGCCGGTGATCGCCGTCTGCCCGGTCGAGTGGGCCCGGAGGGCAGGGCGTTCGGTGCTCCAGTGGGACAAGGAGGACTGTGCGGCCGTCGGGCTCGTGAAGTTCGACCTGTTGGGGCTCGGCATGCTCGAGGCGCTCCATCGCATGGTCGACCTCGTCGCGGCGCGCCACGGCGAGACGATCGAGCTGGCGACGATCCCCCAGGAGGACGCCGTCTACGACATGCTTTCCCGGGCGGACTCGATCGGGGTGTTCCAGGTCGAGAGCCGCGCCCAGATGGCGACGTTGCCGCGGCTGCGCCCGCGTGTCTTCTACGACCTCGTCGTCGAGGTCGCGCTGATCCGGCCCGGACCGATCCAGGGCGGTTCGGTCCACCCCTACCTGCGCCGCCGCAACGGCGAGGAGGAGGTGCGCTACCTCCACCCCCTCTTGAAAAGAGCCCTGGAAAAGACGCTCGGCGTGCCCCTTTTCCAGGAACAGCTGATGCAGATCGCGATCGACGTCGCCGGGTTCAGCGCCGTCGAGGCGGACGAGCTCCGCCAGGCGATGGGCTCGAAGCGCTCGGCGGCGCGCATGGAGAAGCTGCGGGGGCGGCTCTATACCGGCATGGCCGAACGCGGGATCACCGGCGGGGTCGCCGACACGATCTACGAACAGCTCGCCGCCTTCGCGAACTTCGGCTTTCCCGAATCGCATTCGGTCTCGTTCGCCTACCTCGTCTACGCCTCGGCGTGGTTCAAGTGCCACTACCCGGCGGCCTTCCTTGCCGCGCTCCTGAATTCCCAGCCGATGGGGTTCTGGTCGCCTGAGAGCCTCGTCGCCGACGGCCGGCGTCACGGGGTCACGACGCTCCGCCCCGACGTGAACGAAAGTGCCGCCGAGGCGATCCTCGTCGACGATCCCCGCTGCCCCGGGGCGACGGCGGTGCGCCTCGGCCTCGGCTCGATCCGCGGCGTCGGGGCCGAGGTCGCGGCGCAGATCGCCGCCCGGGCGCCGTATACGAGCATCGACGATCTCGCGCGCCGGGTCGGGCCGACCCGCCCGCAGCTCGAGTCGCTGGCGACGGCGGACGCCCTCGCGGGTCTCACCCCGGTCGAGGGGTCCGACGGGGTAAGGGCCACCACCCCGCGCCGGGCGGCGTTGTGGGCCGCGGGCGCGCTCGCCGGCGGCCACCCCGAGCGGCTGCCCGGCATGGTCCCCGGGGCGATCGCGCCCGACCTGCCGGAGATGAGCGAGGTCGACGAGCTCGCCGCCGACATCTGGGCGACGGGCGTGTCGACCGACAACCACCCTCTCGCGCCGCTGCGGGAGTGGCTCGCCGCCCGCGGCGTGCGACCGGCGGCCACGCTCGAGGCGGAGGAACCGGGCAGGGTTGTCGTGGCGGGTATCGTCACCCATCGCCAGCGGCCGTCGACCGCGGGGGGGACGGTTTTTATCAACCTCGAGGACGAGACCGGGGTGGTCAACGTCATCTGCTCACCGGGGCTGTGGTCCCATCACCGGGGTCCCGTCACCTCGGCGCCGGCGCTCATCGTCCGCGGCCGCCTCGAGGGCGCCGGCGCGGCGCGCTCGGTCGTCGCCGAGAAGCTCGAGGCGCTCGAGCTCGCGCTGGCCGTCGGCCGCGCCCGGAACTTCCGTTGACCGTCCGTCGACGACCACTCTCGGCGCGACGGGGCGCCATCTTCTCACTGTCCGAGGACGCGGCGATCAGTCCGGCCACTCCTCGTGCTGGTCCGCATGGGGCAGTACGCGTACATGAAAGTGCTAGTCAGACGGCTATTGACCACAAGTAGTGACGAATCTGAATTTTATCTTGACTGAGAGTGGTCATCAGTGCCACACTGCGTGATATGCAGAACACGACAGAGGCGGAACTTCTCCGAACGACCGAGGCGCTGGGCCAAACGGTCCAACTCGGTGAGTGGTTGATCGACGGGACGACGCTCAACGGGGCCGGGACACCGATCGACGAGGTCCTCGCCCGCGGCGGGACCTTCTACGGGCGCGAGGTCCTCAACGCCTGGCGCTTCCTGCCCCCGACGGGTTGGCGCCTCGTCTACGAGGACCAGATGAACCGCGTCTACGGCGCCCCGGAACCCGGGGTCGAAGGCGAATGGGCGGTCGCGCCCTTGAAGCTCGAATCGGGCGTCTGGCGTGCCGGCAGCGCCGGGCGCAACCTGCGGCCGATGACGACCGGCATGTCGCCGACGAAGGATCTCGAACTCGTCTGGCCAGTCGAGCAGGTCATCGTGCGCGGCCTGCCGCCGCAGCTCTACGCCAAGGTGAAGAACACGAGCGACGAGCTGTGGTCGTCCGACGGCGAGAAGTCGCTCGAGGTCGTCGCCTGGCTGCTCGAGCTGCCGTCGAATCGGCGCCTGCTCGCCTCGCGCGACGAAGAGATGTCCCCGCCGGCGAACCGACCCGGCAAGACGATCCTCGTGCCGCCCGGCGCGGCGATCGAGGTTCCTGTCCGCCTGGCGACGATCGCCCCGGAGAGCCTGGTCCCCGGCACGTACGGCATCATCGGCCGCCTCGAGCGGCTCGGGCTGACCTCGTCGACGGGAACGGTCGTCATCGTCGAGCGTTAATCGCAACCTGACACCGAAAAGGGCCCGGCCTTGGCCGGGCTCTTTTCGTCGCCGGCAGGGCCTGCTCAGTCGTCGAGCTTGAAATCTCCCGTCGTCGCCGGGCCCGTCGTCGCCGGGCCCGGCGTGGCTGACGAGCCGGTCGGGGCCGCGGCGTCAGTCGGCGTCGCAGCCGCCGCCGCGGCCGCGGCCTGTGCCGCCTCGTGGTCTTTCAGCGCCGCGACGAGCCGGTCGATCTCCGCCGACGTCTGCGCGTCACCGGTGCCCGTGCGTTCGGCGTAGACGGCGGCGCCGAGGTCGCGGAACATCCCGTCCCGCTCACGATTGGCCTTGGCCTCGTCGATCTTTGCCTGACCAGCCTTCGCCGCTTCCTGGGCCTTGTGGGCCGCCTGGGCGGCACCGGCCTTCATTTTGTCGATGAACGGCATTGCTCCTCCTCGTCTTGCATCCCTCGATTGCCTAGAGCCTGTCGATGAAGCCGCCGCCGCTGCGCACGCCGCGCTTATCGTCGGTGTTCCGTTCCTCGGTCTCCATGTTGAAGTGCAGCGTCGACTGCAGGATCACCGGCCCGCTCCCGGACAAGCTGATGAGGCTCAGCCCCTGTCCGCCGAACGCCGCGCTCATCACCGTCTGCATGTTGAGGGCGCCAACGTAGTCGACGCCGTACTCGACGGTCTCGGCGAAGGCGACGAGCGCCCCGGCGTGCACCTGGATCTGGCCGCCGTAGTTCGCGGGGTCGAGGTCGATGAGGGTGCCACCGCCGGCGATGAGCAGGGTCCCCGAGCCGGTGAAGTGCTCGAGGATGTAGCCCTCGCCGCTGCGCCGCCCGCTGCGGAACTTCGAGACCGAGAGGCCGAACTTGACGCTCTCTTCGGCGCAGACGAACGCCTCTTTCTCCGTGATCCAGCCGGTCGACCCGTCGAGCTCGATCACCCGCATCTGGCTGGGCAACATCCCGGCGAAAGCGACGAGTCCGGAGCCGCCCTCGGGGCGGAACCACTGGAAGGCGAGGCTCTGGCCGCTGAGAACGCGCTTGCCGACATCGGTCGCGGTCGACAACGCCTGTTGCAGCAGGCCGCCCTTTTTCGCCGGGGCTCCGCTGGCGTCGGTGCCGGGCGGGGTACTGAGCCGCGTCTCCATCGTGACGTTCGTCGTCTTCCAGCGGAACTTGTTCGCGTTCGAGTAGATCGTCTGCCCCGGCTCGAGCTGGCAGGTGACCGATTGCGCCAGCTCCCCGGTGACCTTCATCTTGATCGTCACGACTGACCTCCCTGGAACGGATGAGACGCAGCTGTGTCCCCGACGGTAACGCAGTCGGAACCGATCGGCTGCGAAGTTCCCGCCAGCGCCTCCCCGTCGCCGTCCGGCGTTGCGGCGCGACCTGCCGCGCGGCGGGCGATCGCCTGCCGGGCTGTCGCCGGAGAACGCGGGCGGCGGTCTCCTGGCGCGCGCCGCGCCAACCGCCGGGGCGGCTCGGGTGGGGGCCGTGACGCGGTCCTCGCTCGCCCCGGGATGGTCGATCCTTTCCGGGCGTAGCATGGCGACGACGCCAGGTGAGGAGGTCCGCGTGAGACACCGACGTGAACCCGTGACCGCTCCCGCTCCCGTCGTCTGGCAGATGGCGCCGGACCGTTCCGGCGATGCCAGCCCGGATGTCGCCGCTCAGCTCGCGGAGATCGACCGACGCGTCCAGCGGATCGCCGCCGACAGGCCGGAGGGCAGCGACCTCAACACGATGGCCTCCGCCATCCACAACCTCATCGAGTGCATCCGGGAGTTGCACCGCTCCAGCTGACGGTCGTGCCCGCTGGCACCGGACGCGCCACCGCGCCGGCGGGCCGCGGCTTCCCGCGTCGACTCAGGTGTTCGTCCGATCCTCGCCGGAGGCGGCACCGCGACGTGCGGCCCGTTCGAGCAGGGCGATGACCTCGGCGTCGGCCGTCTGCGCGAAGTTCTCGTACCACTCGCCGACGGAGCCGAACCCGAGGGGGGCCTGCAGGCAGACGAGCTCGTCGACGGCGTCGGCGAGCTCGGCGAGCGACTCGGCGGGAGCGACGGGGACGGCGAGGACGACGCCCCGGGTACCGGCAGCGCGCGCCACCTGACAGGCGGCACGGGTCGTCGCGCCGGTGGCGACGCCGTCGTCGACGACGATGACCGTGCGGCCGGCGAGCGCGACGCCCTCCCGGCCGGCGCGGAACAGGTCGGCGCGGCGGACGACCTCGGCAGTCTCGCGCTGCTCGATCGCCGCGAGCTCGGCGTCGCCGATCCCGGCGGCGGCGGCCACGGCGCTGTTGAGGACGCGCGCCCCGTGTTCGCCGACGGCCCCCATCGCAAGCTCCGGTTGGTACGGCACGCCGAGCTTGCGGACGACGATGACGTCGAGGTCGAGCCCGAGCGAGTCGGCGATCTCGAAGGCGACGGGGACGCCACCGCGCGGCAGCCCGGCGACGACGGTGTCGGTGTCGCGGTAGTGCTCGAGGGCCCGGGCGAGCTGTCGGCCGGCGTCGGCGCGGTCGAGAAAACGCCCGCGTGCACTGCTGGCGCCCAACCTCACGGCCGACCCACCCCCGCCGACTGGCGGACCTCGGTCCAGGCGGATCCTTCGCAGCTTCGGGCAGTCACCGCTTCCACGGTAAGGCGCAACCCCCGGGGTGAAAAGGGCCAATTGTCCGGGCCGCGCCGTCTTGCGTGCCGGGGTGCCGGCGGCGAGATTAGAGGCGGGTTGTTCAGTCGGCGCGAGGTGGGAGAGACGATGGCTGCACTTGAGCTGTCGACGGTCGTGCTCGAGATCCCGGACGAGCTCAACGTGATCGTCGGCCAATCGCATTTCATCAAGACCGTCGAGGACCTTCACGAGGTCCTCGCGGGCGCGAGCCCGCATCTGCGTTTCGGCATCGCCTTCTGCGAGGCCTCCGGCAAACGGCTCGTGCGCGCCTCGGGCAACGACGACGAGCTCGTCGCCGCCGCGACGCGCAACGCCGAGGCGATCGGCGCCGGGCATTCGTTCGTCGTGCTTCTGCGCGACGGCTTCCCGGTGAACGTGCTCAACCAGGTGAAGCAGGTCGCCGAGGTCTGCTCGATCTTCTGCGCGACGGCGAACCCCGTCGAGGTGATCGTCGCCGAGACGGCACTCGGACGGGGGATCCTCGGTGTCGTCGACGGGAGCACGCCGCTCGGGGTCGAGACGCAAGACGATGTCGCGGACCGGATGGCCCTTCTACGGGCAATCGGCTACAAGTTGGGCCGGTCCTGACCCGGCCCTTCTGCTCGGCGTGTCCGGGCCGCGGGCCGCGACCTGCCAGTTGGCGGACCGGGGCGGTCGTCCCGGCTACTTGCTCCCGTGCAGGCGCCGGCTGATCGTTGCCGGGAAGTCGGGGAAGTAGCCGGCGATCTCGTCGAGGCTGAAGCGCCGCAGGATCGAGGAGGGGGGCTCGTGCGCGAGCAAGAAGGCGAACGAGGCCCGGATGAGCTGCTCAGGGGGCACGTTGGCGCAGCCGAGGGCGGCCGGGTAGCCGTCGGGGACGCTGACGACATGGGTCGTGACGGACCCCCGGCTTGCCACGTCGACCTGGAACGTGCCGTCCGGCCGGGCGACGACGGCGATCTCGGTCACGGTTGCCATGGTAGTGACGGCGCGGCGTCGCCTTCGGAGGACGAGCGGCGTGGGATCAATCAGAGTGAAATGTTTCCTTTGGCGGACCCGCATTCGATCGGGGATCAGAGCTGAGCCGGGCTTCTGGCTCGGACGCGCTCCGTTCGTCGGACCACGAATCCCGCGTGGCGGTCAGGCGTGTATGCGCTGCTGCCGAAGCAGACTGGGACCCGACGTTGAGCGGCCAGGCTCGGACCACCGGCACCTCGTTGGCGCGGGCGCGCCAACGGACACATCACCATTCAGAGACTGCGGCCGATCAGTTCGGCGACTTCCCGCACGACCACGACGTTTGGGCGCTTCTCGGGCGTCGGGCGGCCCCCCGAGATCCAGACGGCCGACAGCCCGGCATCGAGGGCGCCGATGACGTCGCGCTCCCAGGTGTCGCCGACCATGACCGCCGATTCCGCCTTCGCCCCCAACTGGGAAAGCGCGAGGGAGAACACATCGGGGTCCGGCTTGCCGATACCCACCTCGCCGGAGATGACCACGGACTCGAAACAGGCGGCGAGGCCCGTGCCCGCGAGCTTGAGCCGCTGGATGTCGGCCGGTCCGTTCGTGATCAGTCCCAGCCGGCAGTGGCCCTGCAGAGAGCCGACGAGTTCCGCGGCTCCTGCGACGAGCGGGTGCCCGCTGCGCTGAAGGGCCACGTAGGCCTCCGACAGCGCCGTCGCGAGCGCCGGATCGTCGATGCCGAGCTCTCCCAGCGCGGCACGCCAGGCTTCCAGGCGGTAGACGGGAACCCAGTCGCGCACGTCGTCGAGTATCGAGGGGCTGCCTTCGAACGTCGCCCACAGTGCTTCCCACGACGCGATGCCGAGCTGGTGACACAGCGCATAGTCGGGACCGGCGCGCCAGATCCGGCGCGCCGCCGTCAGGATGACCTCCTGGACGCGTCCGGGGTCCCGGCCCGGCACCAACTGGGCGGCCCGGCGCAACGACGAGAAGGCCACTGCCTCCTCGACGATCAGCGTGTCGTCGAGGTCGAAGATGACGGTGTCGGAGGGCACGCCCGCAAACATACCGAGGCCGCGGTATGCCCGGCCACCGGCTCGACGCACCCGCTGGCTATCTCACGTGCCGTGCCGGCCCGATCGCCCCGAGGATTGCCGGCTTGTACCGGCCGTTTGCTGAGAACCCGTCGTTTGCGCCCGCTCTGTTCAGCGGAAACGTGACCGGTTGCGGCGCTCTCTCCGCTGCTTGAAGATGGCAAGGATCCGCCGGAAGATGAAGCCCATAGGCGCAACCTAGTGCGCGACGGCATCAAGCCGGGATCCGACCGGGAGTCGTGCTTCTCATGGGCTCTTTTCGGCCGGCTGCGCGCCGCAGTCTCGTCGGGTCATGGTCGCGGGACGTCTACGGCGCGGAAGGATCCCCGTCTTCGTCGAGGCCGACGATCTGTGGTCGAGGACCGATGATGACGTCGCGCAGCGGATGCGACGACACCGGAGGCGGCGGGAGGTCGTCGACTGCTCGCTCGGCCGCGAGAAGCTCGGGGTCGCGCTCCAGCTCCGACAAGGAGACCTCGTCGACCGAGGCGACCTCGTCGGCGGGTAGCCAGCGTCGACGCCTGTGCATGTCCGGCAGGATAACGCCGGCTTTGCCGGGTCGGCTCGTCTGGGCTGCGCCTGGTGCGGAGGCGACGACGCCGACTGGGCCGCTGGCGACAAGCTCCGGTCGGCACGCTCGATCTGTGCTCGCCCGTCGGGTCCTCGCCGCCGCTGCCCCGCCGGTCGGGCTCGTCGCCTGCTTTCTTCCCTGGGCAGATTCCGGGACAAGCGCGCGATCAATGTTCAGGCTCGCGCCCGTCTTACGAGGGCTCGGGCGCGCTCTCGACGCGCTGGGAGTAGATCGGCGTGGAGTGCGCACCCGCATTCCACGCCGACGTCGGCTGCTGCCTCGCGGTGGCGGTCCTCGGGTGCCTTCACCTCTCATTCGTTCTTCGTGGCGTCGTCGGCCTCGCCGTCATCGCGGGATCGATCATCGCGATCGCCGAGCTCGGCGCGAGCGCCAACGGTGGCCCCTGGTTCGGGGTGGTCGGGTCCGCGGCGGCGATCGTCGTCTCGAACGCGGCGAGTTTCGACTAGTTTCCGCCGCATGTCAGACGAGATCCAAGCCGAAAAGACGGGCGGAGACTCCGAAGAGGAGCCGATGACGTCGGGGGCGTCAGCGGCGCGGCACGGCCGCAAGATCGCCGTCATTGTCGTCGCGGTTTGCCTCGTCGCCGCCGGCGTCGGCGTCGCGATCGCCGAGTCGAGCGGCACGAGCGGCGCTTCGACACCAGAGGGGGCCGTGAGCCGATTGCTCGCCGCCGCCGATCACAGCGACCTGCTCGGTGCGATCGACGCCATCGCACCGGGCGAGAGGACGGCGATCGAACCCGGCCTCGTCGGCTTCGTCCACCAGCTCGAGCGGTTGGACGTGCTCTCGGTGAGGACGAACCTCAATGACATCGGCGGGTTGTCGCTGCAGTTCAGCAACATCAAGACGGCAACCACGATGCTCAGCTCCCGAGTGGCAGCCGTCGCCATCACGGGCGGTTCGGTGACGGAGTCGGTCGAGGCGACGAAGTTGCCGCTCGGATCCTTCGTGAGCGGTCTCGTCCAGAGCTTCTTGCCGAGCCAGACCACGAAGTCGGCAAGGTCGGTCTCGACCGGTCGTGGGGCGATCGTCACCGAGGAGGTCGGGGGGACCTGGTACGTGAGCCTCGGCTACACGATCGCCTACGACGCCCTTCGCGCCGCGGGTCGCCCAACGGCGCCACCCGCGGTCAGCGAGGCGGTGAGTGCCACCGGGAGCAGCACGCCCAGCGAAGCGGTGAGCGCGCTCGTGATGCACGTTGCGGACCTCGATCTGCGCGGCTTGCTCGGAGATCTCCCGCCGGGCGAGATGGGGCCACTGCAGAGCTATGCGCCGCTGTTTCTGGGCAAGGCGGAGGCGGAGTTGGCGAAGGTCCGCTCGAGGATCGGCGTGACGATCACAAGCCTCACGTTGACGAGCTCGCCGATCGCGGGCGGAACGCTCGTCAAAGCGAGTGATCTCGGGTTCACGGCGCGGGTCGCGGGCATCCCGGTCAGCTATAAGGGCGGTTGCCTGACGTACGGCTACAAGGGACGCTCGGTTCGCCAGTGCCCGACGCGCGCCGCGTCGTCGGCGGAGATCAAGAAGATCATCGCGACCTTCCCGCCGGCGTTGCGCGGACTGGTGACACGCCTCGTGACGATCCGGCCGGCCGTCGGGTTCGTCACCGTCGAGGAAGGCGGCCGGTGGTTCGTCAGCCCCGTGGCGACGCTGCTCGACGACATGGACGTGTTTCTGACGGTCCTGCGGCCGGGCGATCTCCTGGCGATCGCGTCGTTGGCGGAGAATCGAACGGAGGCCGAAGCTCTCGCGCATTCCCTCGAAGAGCTGCTGCTCGGCTCGCTCATGGGGTTGGCAGCGGCGGCGGACTAGCTGACCGCGCCAGTGCCGGTCGGTTTCCCCGCGCTGTTTGACTCGGCGCGGCGCGAACGCCAAGACTGACGCCAGGGTCCGGGCTTTCGGTGTCCGGTGACGACGACGACGAGGGAGCGCCCGCTCCTTGGCATGGAAAGCGATGACCGTTCGTTGCGGCGCGGCGCGCGACCTTCTCGCCTGTCAGATCCGGGTCGGTTCGCGTGCCCGGCAGCCGGTGTCGGTGCCGCGGGCGGCGCGGACCGCCTCGGCGCCGGCGGGATCTGCCACGGCACCGGGGAGCGCGGCGGGCCCGACCTGATCGCGCCCGCCGGTTGCGGTATGAACTGGCTGTCGAAGCTGTCGAGATAGGAGCCGATCATGCGTATCCGACTCGTCGAGCCCCGGCCGTCCGGCCACAACGTCTACAACCTCGTACTCCTACCCCGTCTCGGGCTGCCGCTCATGGGCAAGATGCTCGCCGACGCCGGCCATGACGTGCGCGTCTACTGCGAGATGCTCTCTCCCGTCGACCTCGAGGACTGTCTGGGGGCCGATCTCGTCGGTATCTCCTCGACGACGGCCACCTCGCTTGACGCCTACCGCCTCGCCGACATCCTCGCCGATGCGGGCGTGCCGGTCGTGTTCGGTGGCCCGCACGTCACCTTCCAGCCCGACGAGGCGCTCGGCCACGCGCCGTTTGTCGTGCGCGGCGAGGGTGAGGCGACGATTCTCGAGCTCGTCACGGCGATAGAGCGGGGAGCGCCGTTCGATTCCATTCTCGGCCTTTCGCACCGATCGGGTGGAGGTGAAGCGATCCACAACCCAGCGCGGCCGCGTTGCAGCCAGCAGGAGTTCGAACGCCTGCCGATCCCGGACCTCACCCTCATCGACGGGTACGGGCGGATGAAGACGAAGCCGATCATGACCCAGTGGGGCTGCCCGTTCGACTGCGAATTCTGCGGGGTGACGGCGATGTTCTCCCGGGCCGTTCGCCACCGGCGTGTCGACCAGGTGATCGAGGAGCTCGCCGGTCTCGAGGCGGAGCAGGTCTTCTTCCATGACGACAACTTCGTTGTGAACAAGAGCCGCAGCGCGGGCCTCCTCAACGCCATGCTCGAAACCGGCAACACTCCCCGTTGGTTCGCCCAGGTTCGTTCGGAGACCGCCCTGCGTTCGCTCGCCCGCCCGGAGGTGGACGAGGACTTCCTCAACCTCATGCACCGCGCCGGCTGTCACATGGTGATGATCGGCATCGAGGCGATCACCGACGAGGGGCTCGCCGAGATCGGCAAGCGCCAACGGGTGACGATGATCGAACAGGCGGTGCGGGCCTTCCACGACCACGGCATCGCGGTGCACGGGATGTTCATCGCCGGTCTCGACACGGACAATGCCGGGAGCGCCGAGGCGATCGCCGCCTTCGCCCGAAGGCTGCACATCGACACCTTCCAGCTGATGGTGGAGACGCCCCTTCCCGGCACGAGACTCTGGGAGCGGATCGCGGAGGAGGACCGGCTGCTGAGCGACGACTGGTCGCTTTTCGACGGGCACCACGTCGTCATGCAGCCGGCGCAGATGACCCCCCTCGAGCTCCAGCTCGGCGTCCTGAAGGCGATGCGCCGCTTCTACTCCTGGCCGACGATCGTCAGCGGGGGCGTCGCCGGGGTGCTGCGCCATCTCCCCTCGTTCACCGCCGCGGCGCGGCCCGCGTTCATCGGTCGGCTCCCGACGCTCGCCCGGGTCGCCTGGGCACAACGATGGGAGGAAGTGGCACCGACGTTGCGCGCCGCCCTGTCCGAGAAGGTGCGCGGCCGGGTGAGCTCGGCGATGTGGCTGCCGGCGCTGCGCTTCTACGCCCGCCGCCAGCTCGCCGCCTGGTCGGCGGAGGAGCGTTCGCGGGCGTACCTCGCCCGTCTCGCCTCCGGGACGTGACGGTCGCCGCTCCGGTGGGATGGCCGTGCCGCGGGCGCGGACCGTCGTGACGAACTCGCCGGCAACAAGGGAGACGGAGGGGCCGTGAACGGCGCCGAGCCGGTCGTCGTCATGGCCAAGCCCGTCGGGCCGCTCTGCAACTTCAACTGCGGTTACTGCTACTACCTTGGCAAGACGGGTCTCTTTGCGGCGGGCGAGCGCTACCGGATGGGCCACGATGTGCTCGAGGCCTACGTGCGGGCGTTCTTTGCGGCGAGCCCCGGTCCGGTCGTCAACTTCGTCTGGCACGGTGGGGAGCCGACGCTCGCCGGCCAGTCCTTCTACGCCGAAGCGCTGGAGCTCCAGGCCCGCTACCTGCCGGAGGGCTGGACCTGTCAGAACAACCTGCAGACGAACGGCAGTCTGCTCGACGACGCCTGGTGCGCCTTCCTCGCCGAGCACGAATTCAGCGTCGGGATCAGCATCGACGGTCCCGCTACCCTCCACGACGCCGGCCGGCCGGACCGACATGGCCGCCCGACCCACGACCGGGTGATGCGGGGCCTTGCCAACCTGCGTGCCCACGGCATCGAGCCCGACGTGCTCTGCACCCTCAATGCCGATACCGCCGCCCATCCGCTCGAGGTCTACCGGTTCTTCCTCGCCGAGCACGTCCGTTGGCTGCAGTTCCTGCCGGTCGTGAGCCGTGACGCCACGGGGAACGTGGCGCCCTGGTCGGTAGTCCCCGAGGCGATGGGGGAGTTCCTCTGCCGGATCTTCGACGAATGGATCCGCTACGACGTCGGTCGCATCGGCGTGCAGAACTTCCTCGAGAGCCTGCTCGTCGCGACCGGCAAGCCCGCCAATCTCTGCATCGTCTCGGAGACCTGCGGGCGCGTCCTCGCCGTCGAGCACGACGGGGGCGTTTATGCCTGTGACCATTTCGTCGAACCGGCCCACCGCCTCGGCGACGTGGCGACCGACGGGATCGGCGCGCTCGTCGAGGGTCGTGTCCAGCGGGCCTTCGGCGACGCCAAGCGTGACACGCTCCCGGCCTGCTGCCGGGCGTGCCAGGTGCGCGTCTACTGCAACGGGGGCTGCCCGAAGGACCGTTTCGTCGCCGCTCCCGATGGCGAGGCCGGTCTCAACTACCTGTGCGCGGGGTATCGCCGCTACTTCGGCCACGTCCAGCCCTACCTGGAGCGCATGGCAGCCCATGTCCGGCTGGGGCGGTCCCCGGCGACGATCATGGGTGAGCTCGCGACGGCCGAGCGCGACGAGCGGAAGCGCTGGCACAACGCCTCGCGCAACGACCCCTGCCCGTGCGGTAGCGGCGCGAAGTACAAGCACTGCTGTCTGCCGACGCGTCGGGACTGAGCGCAGAGCGCCACGGCCCGAGGCCCGACGGACGGGCGGCGCGGCTTTCTGCTCTCGTCACTCGGTGCGGGACGCGGCGGTCGTCCCACTAACATCGACGCTCCGATGCCGGGATGTGTCGCCTTCGTCTGTGCGATGCCGTTGGAGCTCGCCGCGCTGACAAAGAAACTCGCGCTTCACAAGACCCGTGCCGGACCACTCGACGTTCACGTCGGGAAGCTCGCGGGGCGGCCGGTCGTGGCGATCGCCACCGGCATGGGCGCCGAGCTCGCGAGGCAGGGCCTGGAACGGCTCATTGACGCGGTCGAAGTCACCCGTGTCGTCGTCGTCGGCATCACGGGCGCCCTGGCGGCCGATGCGCCGATCGGCGCCCTCGTCCTGCCCGAAGTGGTCGTTGACGCCGCCACTGGCACCGAGTACCGGCCGGACCGGCTCGGCGCGGGCAAGCCGAGCGGCAAGATGTGGACGACGAGCGAGCTCGTCACGGATCCCGCCGTCATCGCCAGCTTGCGGAACGACGGTGTCGTCTCGTTGGAAATGGAGACGGCGGCCATCGCCGCCACCTGTGAGGGACGCGGCATCCCGTGGTCGGTCTTCCGCGCCATCAGCGACCGGGCGACCGACGCGCAGCTCGATGACGAGGTGTTCGGGCTGATCAACCCGGACGGCTCGTTCCGGCCTCGGGCGATCGCCACGTACTTCGTGCGGCACCCGGGCCGTATCGGGGCGGCGATCCAGATGTCCAAGGACGCGAAGGGCGCGGCCGAGCGAGCCGCCGCGGCCGCCGTCGAGGCGCTGGCAGACTCCGCCTGATCCGGAGAGGTTCAGCCCGGGATCGGGCGGGTGAGACGCGACGCGCCTGACCTTGCACCTCGTGGGTCGCGCGGCCGCCTTCCTGGTTCGAAGCAGGCGTATGCGCGAGGGCTCGGGAAAGGGCGCCGGTGACCGGAAGCGCGGCGCTCGCCGGTCAGACGGGCGGCTGCACCCTGGCGGCGGGCTCTTGCGATCCGGGGGGCTTGTGTCGCGGAGCGGCTCTTCTCTTCAGAGGCGCGAAGTGGTGCGCCGGGCGGGGCCCGCGAGCCCGGATGCGGAGTTGCAGGATCCGCGCCGAGCCGACGAGCACGACGAACAGACCGCCGATGACGGCGGCGAAGAGAAGCGCCACACCTTGGGGTAGGTGTCCGTGCAGGCCGAAGAAGGCGACGCGGGCGGTTTGGCCGTTCTCGAGAATGAAGACGAGCAGAACAAGGAGGACGACCAGTCCGATGACGACCGAGGCCCAATAGCCACTGGTTCGCGTGTGCGCGAGCGGAGACGGTTGTGCGCCAGCGGATTGTGCTTCCGGCTCGCTCGGCGCCGTCTTCGATGACGATTCGCTCGGCTCACCCTTGTCGGCCGGGCTCGCGATGTCAGTCATATCGTGCTGCCGAGTGTAGGCGCGATCGCTTCCTCTGCCCTTGGTCCGTCACAACTCACGGCGTGGCGTACCCGACGGTGCGTCATCCCCGTTGCCGGCGCGCCGCGTGCAGGTCCCCGACTGAGATCGGACGGGACATCCAGCGATCGGTGACAGCAGCCCGCCCCGGCCCCGCCGAATGTGATCGTTCGGCAGGGGCTTGGCGGAACGGCTGAGAGCGGACGGTCTTGGCGGCCGCGCCTATCGGCCGTACCGGGTTGGGGGCCGACGAATCAGTCGCGGGAACCTGTCGCCTCGGCATCCTGGTGGCGCCGGGTCTCAGTGGCGGTGGGCGTCCCCGACGCCGTTCAGCCACTCGATCTTCGATGGCTCGGGCACTTCGGCCTGGGCGAATGCCGGTCCGAGCTTGGCGTGCAGGAACTCCTCCTGATCGGCCTTGGATGCCCACACTTCGACGACGACCAACTTGTCACCGCTCTCCCCGGCGATGTGGCTGAGCATGCCCTTCGGCCAGTGCTCCGAATCGGATGTGCCGTCAAAGCCGATGATGCGGTTCACCTTGTTGTAGATGTCGACTGCATGTGGTGCGGAGAATTCGAGAACGATGACGTCGGCCACTAGAGCCCCCCTTAGTCGTTAGTCAGATCAGGAACTTGCAATCAAGGTGACCCTAGCGGCGGCGGAGCTTCGTCCGACCGGTGGGGAGAGGCCGCCTCGGAGGCGGGATGCGGGGCCGGTTGAGCCGCGCATCGCGCCCGGGAACGGGATTTCGTGTCCGCGGCGCCACTTTTTGCGGCCGAGACTCACTGCCCTAGACTCGGCGAACGTGACGGACGAGACGCACGCTACCGAGGTTGAACATGTCGTCAGCGCATCATCGTCGAGCGATGGCGCGACGGGAGGTGGAGAGCCGGACGAGGTTTCCGGATCCGCGGCGAAATCGCCGAAGAAGAGTTACCAGTGGGTGTTCATCGCCGCCCTTGCCGTCGTCGTAATCGCCGACGGGGCCCTGTTGTCGGCGAGGTTTCTCTTCACGCACTCAGCGAGCGACCTGCCGCCCGGCCTCTCGCTGACGGCTCTCGAGGCGCGTGTCCAGCAGCAGGTCCGCGCTCCGGCCACTGACGAAGGCTTCGACGAGACCGCGGCGCACTCGACGCGCTGCGTCATGAGTGGGCCCTGGACACCTGGCCGAACGTTCACGTGTCTGGTTTTCGATGCACGCGGGTCCGAGCTCGGCAAGTTCATAGGTACGGAGGTGGCGTTTCAGGGCAAGAGGCCCCGCTGGTACAGCTACTGGATGCCGGCGAAGAAGAGCGGCACGAAGTCGACAACTCCGACGACGTCCCATACGTGACGTTCACGATCCTTTTCGACGACGAACACGAGAAGAGCGGAACGAAACTCGCGAGTTTCATGACCCGCGGCGCAGGAGGGAGAGTTCGACGCGTCGTTGCCGACGCCACGTCCTTATGGGTCCGGTGTCGTCGCTGATGGGCCCGCGTCCCGGGGCGTCGGGCCCCCGCCCGTGTGCCGCCGCCTTCTTCCTGCAGCCGCGGACGGCGCATCGGTCGGGGATCTGACCATGGACCGCCGCGAGTGGGACGCCCGCTACGGAGGCGAGGACCTCGTGTGGACGAGCAACCCGAACGTGTTCCTCGTCTCCGAGGTTGCAGGGCTCACGGCGGGGCGAGCGGCCGACCTCGCCTGTGGCGAGGGCCGCAATGCGGTGTGGCTGGCCGAACAGGGCTGGCAGGTGACGGGGGTGGACTTCTCATCAGTGGGCCTCGCCAAGGGACGTCGACTCGCGGCATCACGGCACGTCGACGTCACCTGGGTCGAGTCGGCCATCGAGGATTGGACGCCGCCTCGCGATGGTTTCGATCTCGTCGCTGTCCTGTATCTCCAGCTGCCGCAACCGGCGCGCTCGGCGGCCCTCGCGGTGGCGGCGTCGGCGGTGGCACCGGGAGGCACGCTGCTCGTCGTGGCCCACGACCACGACAACCTGGCGAGGGGATTTGGTGGTCCACCCGACGAGGCGGTGCTCTACCGAGCTAGAGACGTGACGGACGTCGCGGCAAGTGCCGGCATGGTCGTCGAGCGGGCCGAGCAGGTGGTTCGGGTGGTGGACACCGAAGCGGGTCACAGAGAGGCGATTGACACCCTGGTGCGGGCGGTTCGCCTGGCCTGATATGCCACCGACGCGGCGCGCGGGTGATCGCGGCTGCACCCGATGAGTATCGGCATGAGTCTAAGTCAGTGGGACGATCCCAAAGGAAGGAGCTTCGACACGTTGGAAAACGCCCGCTCGCGAGGGCACGGGCCCGGTGACGACTCGGGCTCCGGCACTTGGCTCGCTCTGGCGACGCGCGCGAGTTCCCGGACCGCGGTTCAGGTGCTCGGTGGCGTCTCTTGGCGTCTCAGTACTTCGAGGCGCCGATGGAAGTCCTCCTCGCTGATCATGCCCGCCGCGAACCGCCGAGCAAGGATGTGCTCCGGAGAGACGGCCAAGCGACCCATCGTCCGATACGTGTGCCCTTTATGCCCAGAGGCACGGAAGAGAAACAGGAGCGCACAGAGCACGAGAATCAGCAGCAGCAGGAGGATGAATCCTCCGAAGAGCCACGCGAAGACGTGTAGGCCACCGCCGAATCTCTGACAAACAGGCAGTACGGACATCAGGTGACCTCCTTGCTCACCACTCGTCGTGCACTGTATGGGAAGCGGTCGGCGCCGCGAGCGCGGCAGGAGATGCGCAACCTCGGCGAGGGTTTGGCGGGATCTCGTGCGGCTTGCCTGGGGCCGCGACTGGGGCGCATTGTGGCGATCGAAGGCGAGCGGAGGGTGCTGACTGCCGAGGGGGTAGTGCTCCATCGTCGTTACGAGCTCGACTTCGCCAACAACCGCCGGTTTGACCGGGGCGGGTCTGGGCCATATGCCACGACGCGCGCAGAGTCCCTTGGAGGCGATTAGCGGATTGAGCATGCGGTCGGACTTACCGCATCTAACCTTTGTTTGTTGGCTTTGGCCCACGGCTGATTCTCACGGTTCTCCTTCTTGAGCGATGGCGCGCCCGGACGATCGATAGGCAGTCCTTTCGACGCGCGATGGGCGACTCTCCTCGTGCCCGCACGGCCGCGTCTGCGACGACAGCGAGTACTCCCTGGAACTAACCTGCCCTTTGTTGTGGAGAGAGGAAGTCGCGGTGCCCAAGAGGAATAGAGTCCGACCGGCGGAACTTCTGGGGCCCCTCGAGGCGCGGGTCATGACCGCAGTCTGGCGGCATCCCGGCCTGAGTGGCACCGAGGCAACTGCGCTCATCAACGAAGCGCGCAGCACCCCTTTGTCCCAGCGCACGATTCTCACCGTGCTTCGGCGGCTGGAGGCCAAGGGCCTCCTCTCGCACGTCGTCGACGGACGCGCCTTTCTCTACACGGCGGTAGTTCCCGAGAACGAGTTCGTCGACTGGCACGCGCAACGAGCGATTACCGACCTCCTCCGGCGCTACGGCGCCGACGTCGTCATCTCGGGACTCGCCGGCGCGCCGATGGCCGATCCTGACGCGCTTGCCCGACTTGACGAGCTCCTCCAACGCGCCCGTGAGCGTCAGACGTAGCTTCTGGGTTCTCGTCGCCGTGGCCTCGACGATCGAGGGGACCGCGATCTACTTGTTGTGGCGGGCCGTCGCCGCGCAACTGCCTTGCCATCTCTCGTTCGTGCAAATGAAGCTGGCAGCAATCCCGGCATGCTTCCAACCGGTGCCGCTCGTCGGTCGGCGCGGCTGGCTCCCCGCACTGCTCCTTGGCGTCGTCATCATCGCCTCACTCGTGGCTGCCGCGTGGGAGCTCGCTCGCCAGCTCCAGCGGGTCGCGCGCCTCAACCGTTCGCTGCGCGCCTTGGGAGAAGCGACCGGTGCTGAGGCGAAGTTCCTCCCTCCGGCCGGAGTGACGCGGCTGCAGGTCGTCCGGACGGACGCCCTGCTCTGTTTCTGCATCGGATTGTTCCGGCCGCGCATCGTCGTCTCGACCGCTGTCATCCACGAGCTTCCTCCGTCGGAGCTTGCGGCCGCGCTTTCCCACGAGGCGTCGCATCAGCGTCGGTATGATCCGCTTCGCCTCCTCGTTGCCGACGTCGCCACGCGCAGCTTGTTCTTCCTTCCGTCCCTGCGCGAGCTGCAGCGGGGCTCGCGGGTCGCCACCGAGATCGCCGCCGACGCCGCCGCAGCCCGACGCGGCGGGACAGCACCGCTTCTCGGAGCGCTGCGGGGGCTCATGCGTCCGGATGCACCCCGGCCGCCCGCCGCGGTCAGCGCCCTCGCACCGTCGGATCTGCTCTCCGAGCGAGTCGCGGCCCTCAGTGGCGATCGCACACCGGTCGTCGTCCGGCCGGCTTGGCTTGTCGTCAGTGTCCTCGCGCTCGCGATGGTGATCCTTCTCGCGCTCGCGGTGCCCGTCGGCACGCCGCTGCCCCCGCTCCTGCCCGTCCACCGGGTGCACGTCCAACCGCTGCCCGTCCACCCCGTGCGCGGTAGTAGCAAGACCTGACCCGGCCCTCGCGCCGACTTCCCTTTCCTCACCGTTGACCGCCCGACCGGCCAGGACTACGGTGCCGTAGTTGACGGATTGATTACGTACGTGTCGTACTTGCGGAATCCTGGCCGTCGAGACGGGGAGTGCTGACATGGCACGTTCTGCTCTGTTCCGTTGTGTGCCGGTGGCAGTTGCGGCCCTGTTCCTTCCGAGTGTCCCGTTGGCGGCGTCAAGCGAAGCGGCGTACTCCGTCCAGCTGTCCGTCGCTGGGGGGGATTCGTCGATTCCCCTCGTCATGTCCGCCTGCAACGGCAACACGTGTCAACAGGTCAATAGCAGCGGAACGACCGTGACCGACTGGTACAGCGAGACGACGGTGCCATCCATAGCCTGCACATATGCCGAGTTTCTTGAGAATGGCGTGATCATCGCCGAAAGCGGGACCACGTGCCTGTCGGCCGGTGGGACCGCATCGGCGAACTGGATGAATCCGGGCACGTTCCCAGTTGGAACGAGATTGTGCTCCACCTGGGCAGGGATTCCTGGCAAACCATGCGACACCATTGAGTAAGGAGGGAAATCTGGGCTCGTTCTCTATGTGCACAAGGCGACCGTCCTTCACGATCAGACCCACAACAGAACCTTGTTCCTGGATTAGGCGGGCGGTTGGGATATCACTACCCGGGCAAGCCCCCTTGTCAATATTGGTTCAGTTGCCCGGAAGCGGCATTCAGGGTGTCGCACACAGTTGCTGGTCTCTCAATACCGGCACAATCGGGCAAGACCTGAGGGGATCAAGAAGTCGTGCCTCGGTACCTTGCCGACCGGACATGCAGCATCTGACTGGCGACGCGACCGTGGGATGCCAAGACCTCCGAGTTCATGTTCGTGGATTGGCACTCGAGGTCGCGTGGGGCTTCTCGTCAGGACATTGTCCAAGACGGGGTCAATGAGCTTTCAGAAAGAAAGGAATGTATGCAGCGCCCAGAGGTTCCAGCATGGAGTTTACGTGTCGATGTCAGCGAGCTTCTCCACGTGGCCTTGTACGTTCGGGACGTCGCGGCGATTGAACTGCCTCCGTGGCGGGCGACGCCGCCGCCGCTCATGGACCGCTTGCCCACCCATTCCCTGATCCTCCCGCCAGCGTCCCGCAGGAGCACGGGTCTCGAATGGCTCCGATGGTGGGATTCCATCGTCACGTCGGAGATTGACGCCTACAGCAGGCTGACATCTGCCGGCAGCGGGCGGGGGGGACGACAAGAAACCGAAACCGCGTCACAAGAAGAACAGCACAAGTACGCGGCGGCTGAGTCGCCTCAGTTCAGTGATCCAGTAGTGCGGCGAACGGTACACGAGTTGGTTCAAGAGGGTCACCGATGGTGGAATGAGAATCACCGGACACGAGCGCAATGGGGCATGGACCGAGAGCTCTTGGATCGAGTTGTGAAAGAGGCGTCATCTCGGCTAGGTGGCTGTGAAGTTCGACTTCGAAGCATGGTCGAGGTTGTGCTTGTCGAAGGGGAATGGTGGCACCGACCCGCGGAGCAAGCACTTCTCTGCTCCGTTTCCCTCACGAACAACTTCGATGGGTTCGGGAGCCTTCTGAGGAAGTTCCTATCGAGTGCACGGAGTGACATGGCATCGCAGGTCGTTTAGCGCGAGCAGAAAGAGTAGTCGGGCGGCCGACCATTTTGGTCCTTTGCCGGGACTGTCGAGAGGTGCGTTCGCTCGAGTCGACGCAGTCCATGAGTGCGCGGCAACGGCAAGACCTGATCCGGTTCTCGCGCCGACTTCCCTACGCTCGCCGTTGACGGCGATCTCGTCGTCTCGCGGGCACTTTCTGCATCGAGAGTCGGCAGACGATCGAGGAGCTTCTTTGTTGCCATCACGACGCACACAGCCTGCGCATCGCGCGATCACCAGCGTAGCTACTGGTCGCGTCGGGTCGGAAGGCCTCTGGGACGCGAAACGGTTAGATAGCCAGCTGCGATAATTAACTTGCCCGGCGACGAGCGGACGTCCGCGTCTTCGCTGGCTGCGTTCGAAGTCCGGTCTTGCCTACTTGAACGAGGTCATCGCCAGAAGCGAGCGCCTTCATCAGACTCGACGACCAGTCCCGCCAGATCGGCAAGAGCTCGGCACCTGTCGCATGATCAGGCGCTCGTAATTGCAAGGACTCGAGATCTCCTTGAATTTCGCTGAGGACTTGGTGAGTCTCGACCGTGAGCACTCGCTCATTCGCCTCCTGGTCGACTTCAGTCCAGCGAAAGAGCGCGTTGACGACGCGCAGTAAGGCGGGCCAGTCGGGAAAAGCTTGCGGCGCCGGGCCAAGGAATGCTGCGAGGGCTGCCTCGTCTGCAAGCGAAAAATAGAGCCGATTACCGAGTTGCCTTGAGTTCACCACGCCGGCCTGAGAGAGCGAATCGCAGGCTTCCGCCACGTTTCTCTTTGTGTAGTTCGTCTGCGCGGCGAGCATTGCCGCGGTTGAGCGCTCATGTGTAAAGAGCAGGTATCGAAGTACTTCGGTTCGAGCGCCTAGTCCGAAAATCGAACGCATCCGCAGATAGATCAGGGAGCGTTCCGAAAGAGGGCGCAGCACAGAGCGTCCCGTGACGGTGTAGTTGCGCTCGGCCGTCGCGTGCGGCCACTTCGCCGCGCCAGAGAGGCGGTTCACCGTCGCAGCGAACTCGCCCCACGCATCCGTCTGTTCGGATTCGTTGACGTGAAGCAGGTTGCGAAGGCGAACTGCTGACACGTGTCGCCAGTTGCGAACACACCAATCGGTTACCTCGTCGCGCAGCCGCGGTTCGGACGCGAGAACTGCTGGCGAAAACACAATTAACGGCTCCGGATCGATCGCCCAGTGCTGATGCGTTCTCGCCCAACCCGAAACGCCCAGTTCTGACCAGATGCCCCAGCAGAAGTTGTAAGTCTCACGACGAAGCGCCAGCGTCGTCTTGCTAGGCGAGGTCATCGTCAGACACCTCTGCCCCGAGACTTGCGAGATACGTGATCAGCTCATCTCGAAAGGCTTCCGATGGATCGTGCGTCACCGTCCATCTGGCGGCGAACAACAGCTCGTCACGTGATGGCCCCAGTGCCCGCAAGTCGATGTAGTGCTTGTCGTTCGGTCCGCGGTCGACGGCCGCGTACAACTTGAAGCAGATCTGGTCTTCTCGGGACGGAACGTGGAGGCGCGGCCCGCCGTATTGCCTCACCGCCAGGCGCTGCTCCCAACCGTTTGGGAGGCCAAAGTCCATGAGCGACGAGGGGCCGAGGTTCAGCCAGCCATCACCCAGTCCGAGCGCCGCTCCCACCTGGCGTGAGGCCGCTTCACGTGACTCTGGCAAGGTGTCGAGCTTGCGGAAGGTTTCGTCGTGCAACAAGGCGATGATGTCCAGGTCTCCGGTGGGGCGGTCGATGAGCCCGAGGAGTAGGAGCGCGCTCCCATCGATCGCGAGCGGTTCATACGGCGTCCGTTGATCCTGAAGGACGGCCCCGAGTGTCTTCAGAGCTTCCTCTAACTGCTCACGTTGGAAGTCCATCAACGAGCATTCGAGATACTCAAAACGAGCATGTAAAGCGCTCAAACCGAGAACTCAGTACGCTCACACTTCGGCCAGTGCCGATCGGTCCCCGAAGTCCTGCCGCCTGCTGCGGGCGATCGTGAATACCGCCAAAGCCGACCGGTCGATCGGAGACAACCAGTGCCAAGTGCGAGGCGGGGGTATCGAGAACGCGCCCGAGCGACCCATTCTCGACACTGGCACGGCCCTCGACCTCGCGGACGCGATCACCCCGAGGCTACGTGCTTTCGTGCTCCTGGCCGGCTTCGGCACCCTGCGTAGCGGAGAGCTGCTGGGGCTTGAGCGGCAGGACATCGACCCGCTGCGCTCTCTGATCTACGTCCGACGCGAGGCGCAGGAGATCGCGCGCGTGCGCGACGAGCATGGCGACATCGTGGAGGAGCATGGCCGGGAGGTCAGCGATCCGAAGACGGAGGCCGGCAAGCGGGTAGTGGCGCTCCCTCGCTTCGTTATGGACGAGCTCGAGACGCACCTGGCTGTTTACGTCGGAGCGGAGCCTGACGTGCTGATGTTCACGCGGCCCACCGGGCGTTGCCTGCGCCGTCAGCACCTTTCGGACGCGTGGCGAGCAGCCTGCACCGCCGTCGGTCTCACGTCGTGGTCGAAGGACCATCCCGAGGGCATCCGGCCACACGATCTCCGGCACCACGCGGCCACGACGACAGCGGGGATACCAGGTGTGACGACGAAGGAACTGATGGCCCGTCTCGGCCACTCGAGCCTGCGTGCTGCGCTCATCTACCTGCACGCCACGGAGGAACGCGACCGGGCTACTGCCGACCAGCTCGACACCCTGATCGCCTCGACACAGCGTGAGCCACGGGCCAAGGTCGTGAACCTGGAGCTTCGGAAATGAGCAGGGTGTGGTCACAGTGACCGGTCCCGTGCTCGCGATAGTTGCCTGACCCCGACCGGCACTTATATGTGGAGGCGGCGCCGGGAATCGAACCCGGGTACAGGGCTTTGCAGTGCGTTCCCGAGCCTCTGTGCTGTTCAACCCCGTCCATCGAATAGCCCTTCATCTGGACTTTCGTCCACGGGTGCTATCCGAGTGAACTGGACCTGCCTGGAAGTTATGGGACGAATTATGGGACGAGGTCGCTCACCAATGACCGCGCTTCCGGCCCAAGCACCGGCTTCCGTTGGGGGTTCCCGTGAACGTCGACTCACCTGCTTTGACGTACGTAGTCGCGAAAATGCCTTTCTCTGCTGTCAGCGGAGATGTACTATTTCCCGAACACCACGGAACCGAGGCGACGGGGCGTTCGGTTAATCACCGAGTTCCGTCGCCAGTGGAGAGTACCGGTTTCCAGAACAGCCGAGCGGAGGCAGCCATGGCGGAGCCCGAGGATCCTGAAACCAAAGCGGGCGTACTCCGACGCGGGATGGCGATGCTCGCCGATCGCCTACCGGCTGAATGGTCAGCCCGGATAGTCGCGACCGAACTCGACCAGGGAATGGACGGCTTGATTGAGCTCGTCGCGCCGGATGGAAAGTCCACCACGTTGATCGTCGAGGCGAAGCGTGTCGTGGAAGCACGCGACGTTAGCGCGATCCGCGAGCAGCTAGAACGCTATGTCCAAACCAAGCGCAACGCGCAGGGCTTGGTGGCTGCCCGCTATCTCTCGCCACCAGTGCGAGCGCGACTCGCCAAAGAAGGACTCTCATACGTGGACGCGACCGGCAACTTGCGCGTCGAAGTCTCATCTCCCGGTCTCTTCTTGTCGGACCGAGGCGCCGACCGAGATCCCTGGCGAGGTCCCGGACGCCCCCGCGGGACACTGAAAGGCGCACCCGCAGCGAGAATTGTCCGTGCAGTTTCAGACTTCCGTGGACCGTGGGCTGTCCGTGAGCTAGTCGACGTAGCGAGGGTTTCGACTGGCGCCGCGTACCGTGTCGTGGATTACCTCGAACGGGAAGATCTAGCCACTCGTCAGCCAGACGGAAAGGTAGAGGTGCCCGACTGGGTCCGGCTTCTCAGGCGATGGAGTGATGACTACGGCTTCGTTCGCGACAGCCGGATTACGCGTTGGATTGCACCACGGGGACTGCCCGGGCTGATGAAGCGCGTAGCGAATACTGGAGGACCAAATCCGTACGCGGTCTCCGGTACCCTGGCCGCTGCGGAATGGGCCGCCTACGCGCCTGCCCGCCTGGCCATGATCTATGTGGGTCAACCCGAAAAGGCCGCAGAGCCGTGGGGACTGCGGCCCGCTGATGCAGGAGCCAATGTGATCTTGGCCGAGCCGGCGTTCGACGTGGTCTTCGAGCGCTGCCTCACTAACAAGGAAGGCGTGGTGGTAGCTGCGCCTACCCAAGTCGCTGTCGATCTCATGACCGGTCCGGGGCGCAGCCCCAACGAAGCGGAGGAGCTGCTCGATTGGATGAGACGAAATGAACAGTCCTGGCGGAACTGAGGACGATCTCCTCATCCGGTCACGCTCGACATTGCTCGATGCTCTCCAGGCACTTGACGCGCAAAGGGATGCGGTAATCGTGATCGGCGCGCAGGCAATCTACCTCAGAACCTCGAGCGCTCCCGTCGCTCTAGCAGAAGCGACAAAGGACAGCGACCTCGCTTTGGATCCGCGCTTGCTTCGGAATGATCCCCTCATCGAGAAAGCGATGAGAGATGCGCATTTCTTGCCCAATCTCGAGTCAGGACAGCCCGGGGCGTGGGTGAATGCCGAGGGAATACCAGTCGACCTCATGGTTCCCGCGCAGCTCGCTGGAGCGGTCCACAAGCATGCACGAGGCGCTCGGATTCCGCCGCATGATCGTCATGCAATGCGCCGGGCACGGGGGCTGGAGGCGGCGGTGGTCGATAACGCGGTCATGGAGATCCGAGCGCTCGATGCCAACGACACGCGCCGCCTCAACGCGAAAGTCGCAGGACCCGCGGCGCTCCTGATCGCCAAAGCCCACAAGATCGCCGAGCGCGTTGTTTCCTCACCAGATCGGCTTGTTGATAAGGACGCGCACGACCTATACCGGCTCCTCATTGATACCGACACGCAGGCACTTGCATCGACTTTTCGAGTTCTCCTGAAGAACGAGGTCTGTGCCGAGATAACAGCGGAAGCGCAGGCATATTTGCGCGATTTGTTCGCGGCTGGGCCCGATGCCACCGGCTCGGTGATGGCCGGACGCGCGGAGGAGGGCATCGGGGAACCTAACACGGTCGCCCGTCAGGTAACAATCCTGGCGGACGACCTCCTCAACGCAATAGACGCGTTCGAATGAGATCGGCATCGTGACGACCTCGAAACTACTGTTTTCGCGGAGTCCCACCGACGAAGCCATGTCAGTAAGTCGACGGCCCCAACATCGACTTGCCCACGCCCCGGGGTCTCGGAATGTCTGAGGCATAAGTGCCGACCTGCGCCACCGACCCGGCGTTGTGGGGCACATCTAATGTCTGCCTATGAGTAACCTGTTCCTTCGCCCGCTGACCATTCACGACGAGGTCCAGTTCATGGCGGCGCATGAACAGCTCCTCTCTGATGGCTTCACGTTCGCATTGGGGCGTGAACCCGAGATGACTTGGCAGAGCTACCTCGACCGACTCGAAGCGAATCGTTTGGGCGTGGAACTTGCGGAAGGCAATGTGCCGTCGACGTTCCTAGTTGCAGATGTCGATGGAAAGATCGTCGGGCGAACGTCAATTCGACACGAACTCAACGAGTTCCTCGCTTCCGAAGGCGGGCACATCGGCTTTGGAGTGGTTCCAGAAGAACGCCGCAAGGGTTACGCAACTCAGATCCTTCGCCAGAGCTTGGAAGTTGCTAGAGCACTTGGCGTTGAGCGGGTGCTCATCACTTGCAGTGACGACAACATTGGGTCTGCCGCTGTCATCGTGCGTTGTGACGGAGTCTTCGAGTCCGCAGTCGTCGGATCCAAGGGGAAACTGGTGAGGCGATACCGGATCGGGTGATCCTAAGAGACGCACTGCTCGTATGTAATAGGCGTACGGTCCCGGTCCCGGCGTACTGGAGCACCCTCGTCACCCGGAGGACTCTCCGAGTTCTTCGACCTCATAGCGCCTGCGAGCACGCTCCATCGACTGGTCGGCCGTCGTTCCCTGGCCATAGTTGCGTATTCGTCCCGTATGGTTGTTTTGATGGGCGAGATGAGTTCAGAAGAGGTCGGGCTCTCTGGTTCGACTTCGACCTTGAAACCGTGATCCAGAAACCACCCCTTTAGAAGCCTCGTGTCCGCGTGATCTCGATCCGCAGGGGCACCGGGAACTTCTTGCCGAACTCCTCCGCGCTGTCGCTCACCCGGAGCAGGCTGTCACCGTACTTGGCGAGGAATGCCTGATTCTCGTGTGGCGGGGGGATGTCATCCGCGCGGCACGCAGTGCCGGTGAAGACCATGATGTCGCCGCCAGTGCCGTCGCCATCGAAGTGCAGAGCGACCTGAGGCCGGTCCACGACATGGTTGATCCGGTTCGCGTTGACCATGTTGTAGATCAGGATCGAATTGTCGTCCTGGAACAGGAATCCGACCGGGTTCGGCTGGGGGGTGCCGTCGTTGCCGACCGTAGTGATCCAGATGACCTGTTCCTCGCGCAACCGACGCCGCACCCGCTTGCCGAACGCGGTGTTGGAGTCGGGAAGTGCACTCTCCACCATATTCCCCAACGTAGCTGAGTGATCTTCGTTAGGACCGTCCGGTGGCTTGTCCGACCGAGCGCGTGCCCCGTAAGTGCGGGGATGGTCGCGAATCTCTGGTCGGCCGGTGAGAAGTTCGCCACCGAAAGCCAACCTGAGAACTCCACAGTTGCGCTTAGGCCGATGGATAGATCGCAGGGAACTGTTAGCTGACGCGGGATGCGCGCTTGCATTTTCGGGCTGGGCGAGAAGAGCCAACGCGCTCGAGTTCAGCCACGCCTTATTGCGATGATCATCAAGAGCTCACCTGCGGTGCGTTCTGCAAATGCCGATCGAAAACAGGAGCGCGCGCCGGCCGCAGAGCAGGCTATCTACTAGGGACTTTATTGAGGCGGCGCCGGGAATCGAACCCGGGTACAGGGCTTTGCAGGCCCTTGCCTAAGCCACTCGGCCACGCCGCCGTCGCGGGCAACCCTACTTCGACGTCGTCCGTGGCCGAAGAGGTCCTGTCAGCTGGCGGTCGTCGCGCCGGGCGTCACGCCCCGATCGCGTGGTAGCCACCGTCGACGTGGATGATCTCGCCGGTTGTCCGGGGGAACCAGTCCGAGAGCAACGCGACGCACGCCCTGGCGACGGCTTCGCGGTCTCGACCGATGTCCCAGCCGAGTGGCGCGCGTTTCTCCCAGACTGCTTCGAAGCGTTCGAAGCCGGGGATCGCCCTCGCCGCGACTGTGCGGATCGGGCCGGCGGCGACGAGGTTGACGCGGATCGCCTTCGGACCGAGATCCCGTGCCAGATAGCGCGTCAGCGACTCGAGCGCGGCCTTGGCGACGCCCATCCAGTCGTAGCCCGGCCAGGCGACGGTGGCGTCGAAGTCGAGGCCGACGATCGACGCGCCGTCGGCGGCCTCGAGCAGCGGCAGGAACGCCGACGCGAGGACCTTGAGCGAGTAGGCGGAGATCTCGACGGCGGTCGCGACGTCGTGCCATCCCGCCTCCAGCATCCCGCGGCCGATGCAGGGGTCGGGCGCGTAGCCGATCGAGTGGAGGATCCCGTCGAGCCGGCCGAAGCGTTCGGCGACCGCGGCCGCGACGATCCCGGGATGCTCCGGGTTGGCGACGTCGAGCTCGAGCACGTCGGTCGGTTCGGCCAGCCTGCGGGCCATCCGCTCCGTGAGCGACATACCGCGACCGGCACCCGTCAGCACGAGTTCCGCGCCTTCGCGCTGGGCGAGCTGGGCGACAGCGAAGGCGATCGAGTCTTCGGTGAGGACACCTGTCACGAGGATCTTCTTCCCGTCGAGCAGTCCCAAGGTCTCCTCCTTCTTTGCCAACCCCGGGGGACCGGCGTCGGCGACACTACTGGTGACGCCTCCGGGCGTCCATCGACTGCGCGCCGATCTCCCGGGAGCGCGCGGTCATGCCACGAGGTCCGGTGCGACCCGACGCGGCGCGGGGGACCGCATCGTGGTGTCCTCGGTTCTTGCCGCTGCGCACATGTCGTCGGACGCGAGTTCCGGCCGGCGACAACCGCCGGCCGGAACTCTCTGTCGTGTTGGGACGGCGTGCGCCGCCTTGCGGCTACGGCGTCGTGACCTTCGCTCCGGCGGGGAGGGCGAAGTCGCTCGCGGGCGGTGAGCTTGAGTAGCCAGTGAGCGTCACGCCTGTCGAGGCTGTTCCGGCGTAGGCGAGGATGCCCTTGTCAGTCACGCAGTAGGTCGCCTTCGTCCCGGCGTAGGTGGCGGAAACGCACTTCGAGGGTTGACCGGCAAAGGTCTTCGAGCTCGTCACGACCCCGGTTGCCCCCGATTCCATGGCCTCGATCTTCGGGAGCACCTGATTCGGCTCGAAAAAGCCGAGGTCGGAACTCACGGTCGAGGTCGACTCCGCGGCACAGAAGGACCCAGCCGCCGTTGCTTCGCAGCCGTAGGCCTTCGATCCGATTTTCACGAAGGTGACCGAAACGCCTGCTTCTTTGAAGATCAACTGGAAGTTCGGTGGCTTCTGCGCGAAGGCGAAGGTCAAGGGTGTCTTGACGCTCGGCGTTGTGACGTTGTAGCTCGCGCTGAAGGTCGCGTTTTCGTCGGCCTTTAGCGAGTTCGCGATGGTCTTGAGGGAAGACGAGGACTTCGGCTTCGGCTTCGTCTTCTTTGCGGCGACTGACGTGGCCGAAGCCGTGCCAGCGAGCAGAGCGGTGGCGCAGAGAGCGGTGACGGCGACGAATCCCGCGCGTCTCACCCAGCCCCGGACGTCAGACGATGGAACTTTGAACATGTAACACCACTTTCCCCCCGAGGATTCCGGGTGATTGGAGGATGTGATATCGGCAAGATGCTACCCGCGTGCAACGAAAGACGTGACGCGTTTCTGGGGCCAGCTGGTTGCGGTCGTCGACGGCGGTTTGCCCCCGGGAAGGGCTGGCGGCTCGGGGGAACCCTCGTCAGCCCAGGCGACTCATCTGCGGGGCGCGACCGGAAAGGCGCGCGTAGAGCGCCGCCGTCTCGGGGTGCACGCCGCGCAGTGGATCGCCGTCGATTTCGAGGACGAGCGCGAGGTGGCGGAGCGACGCCTCGACCCCGGCCCGGTCACCCGCCGCGTCAGCGGCTTCCATGAGGAGCCGGTGCAGCCGCTCGTCCCACGGCGTCGCCCGCAGGGCCCGCTGCGCCGCCCACATCGCGTCGTCGGGACGTCCAGTTTCGAGCGCGAGCCCGCCGAGGCCGAGCGCGCACTCGACAACGGCGTGCTCGATCTCGACGGCGAAGCCTTCGAGGGCGGTCCACTGCCCTTGGTGAAGGTCGGAAAAGGGCCGGCCGCGCACGAGCTCCAGCGCTTGGTGCCACTTTGCGGGGTCGTCTCGGTGGCGAGCGAGCGCCTGGAAGCGTTCCCAGTCCGTCTCGACATCGGCGATGAGATGGCGCTCGCCGCACTTGCGGAGGCGCGGCCGGCCGTCAGGCGAGAAGCCGAGCGCCCGGCGCGCCTCGCTGAGTCGATTAGCGATGGTCTGCGGCGGCATGCGCCGTTCGGGCCAGAGGGCTGTCTCCCATGCCGAGGTCGTCGCGCCCTCGGGGTGCATCGCGAGGTAAACGACAAGCTCGGTGAGCCTCGGATGCCGTCCGAGCGGGACGGTGGAGCCGTGGATCTCGACCGGGCCGAGGACCGCAACCTCGATTGGACCGTTTCCCTCGGCGCGTCCCGGGAACGCGTCGGACAGGGCGCGGGCCGGCGTGGGCGAGGTCGGCCCTTGCGGCGGTTCGGGGGCGCGCACGTAGACGGCACAGCCGTCCCGCCTCCCGGCGACGAGGATCGCCCGCGCCGCCGTGTGGGGCGTGACGACGACGACCGCCGATGCCCGGTGGCGGTGGACGGCGGCGACGAGCCGTTCGAGGTCGTCGTCGGCCAACGGTGTGCCGACGAAGACGACGACTGGGTCCGTCGATTCGGCGAGCGCGCCGAAAGCGTCGGTGAGCGTGGCGACGCGCGCGACGTGCGGTGGGCCGAGATCACCGACGACGAGGACCGGCGCCTGGCGGGACCGAGAGGCCGAGGTCGATCGGATCAGATCGTCGAGGACGGGCTCGACGTCTTCGGCGGGTCCAACGAGCGAGGTGCAGTTCGCGGCGACGAGGTCGACGAGCAAGGCGGGTCCGTGCTCGTTCGGCACGGTGGCGAGGCAGACGCCGCAGATGCCCTCCGCCCTGGTCGCGCCCGGCGGAGTCGCCGTGCGGTCGTAGGGGAGGAGCCAGCTCGCGCGCACCGTGCCGTCGCCGAGCGGTGGGTTGAGACGGATACCGGCATCGGAGACGAGGACGAGGTCGCGCCGGGCCACTTCGTAGACGACGGGCCGCTCCTCGCGGTCGGCCGCGAGCGAGGAAGCGACGAACCGGAAGATCTCGTCGGCGAACGCGCCGATCCCATCTCGCCTTCCGGCATCGGACGCCCCGTCCGCCGGGGTGGCGCCCGGGTAGCCCGCAGGTCCGACCGATCGGCGGGCGTCGGCTTCCCCGTGTCCGCCCAGCGACGCTTCCTCGTGCATCTCGCGTCCCCCGTTGGAGGGCCGTGCGACCCGGCCGCGGTTCTCGATCGGTCCTGCCCGATCGCCCGCCAGCATCGATGGGCGTCGTACCGTTTCTTCTACCGTCTTCTCGCACGCTCCGCCAGACGAGATCGCGTCACCCGGTCGATCCCGCCGGATTGACCAGTTTTCGCCGACGGTCCGGTTGCTATACTTTGTGCAGCGGTTTGTCGATGGGAAGGTTGGTCTGAACGTGGGCTCCGCGCCCACGTTCTTGTTTTTCGGAGTAGTTCGGTGGTCGGTGTGGATCGACGACGGCAGCGGGGACGATGGCGACGAGGAGACAGGACGTGGAGGGAAGGACCCGGCTGGCGGAGGACGCCGGTGAGCTTGAGCGCGCCCTTGCCGATGTCGCCGCGACCTGTGGCGTGGTGTTCGTCGACGTCGAAGCCGTCAGCGGCGTCCTGCGGGTGACCGTCGAGCGCGACGGCGGCCTCGACCTCGACGACCTCGCTGGCGTGTCCAGCGTCATCTCGGCGTTCCTCGACACGCGCCCTGACCTCGCGCCCGCCGGACGTTACGTGCTTGAGGTCTCGAGTCCCGGCGTCGAGCGACGGCTTCGTCGGCAAGGGCATTTTTTCCAGGCGATTGGCGCGCGTGTCGCCATCCGGACGGTCGCCGGCACGCCCGGCAACCGACGGGTCGAGGGCGAACTGTGTGCTGCCGACCCCGCGGGGATCACGGTCGTCGACGACGAAGGTGGCGAGCACCGCCTCTCGTATGCGGCGATCGACCGCGCCCACACGGTCTTTGACTGGCGCGCCGATCTCGCCGGACGGCGGCGGCCGGTCGGATCGGTGGCGACGACAGGAAACCGGCCGTCATGAGCACGACGAACTTCGAGTTCCTCGACGCGCTCCAGCAGATCGCGCGCGACAAGGGGATCGGCGTCGAGACGCTCCTCGAGGCGCTCGCCAATGCGCTCGTCGCGGCCTACAAGCGCCAGCCGGACGCCGCCGAGGAGGCCTTCGTCACGATCGATTCGGATTCCGGCGAGATCCGCGTCTACGGACAGGAGCTCGACGAGGACGGCAACGTCGTGCGCGAGTGGGATGACACCCCCAGCGACTTCGGCCGCATCGCGGCGCAGGCCGCCAAACAGGTGATCCTGCAGCGCATCCGCGAGGCCGAGCGCGATCTCAAGTATGAGGAGTACGCCGGGCGCGAGGGCGACATCGTGACGGGGATCATCCAGCAGAGCGACAACCGCTACACGCTGCTCGACCTCGGCAAGGTCGAGGCGTTGCTTCCCCAGGCCGAGCAGGTCCCCTACGAGCGCTACGAACACGCCGCGCGCTTGAAGGCTTACATCGTCGAGGTCCGCAGAACCTCGAAAGGACCCCAGATCGTCGTGTCGCGCAGCCACCCCGGTCTCATCAAGCGGCTCTTCGAGCTCGAGGTCCCGGAGATCTCGAACGGCGTCGTCGAGATCAAGGCCTGCGCCCGCGAGCCCGGGCACCGCACGAAGATCGCCGTGTGGTCGAACGACGCCAACGTCGACCCTGTCGGCGCCTGCGTCGGCGCGCGCGGGGCGCGAGTCCGCATGGTGACGAACGAGCTGCGCGGCGAGAAGGTCGACATCGTCCCGTACTCCGACGACCCCGCCGAATTCGTCGCCCGCGCGCTCCAGCCGGCCCGGGTGAAAGAGGTCCGTCTCGACGAGGAGACCGGGACGGCGACGGTCATCGTCCACGACTTCCAGCTCTCACTGGCGATCGGCAAGGAGGGTCAGAACGCCCGCTTGGCGGCGCGCCTCACCGGATGGCGCATCGACATCAAGAGCGAGACCCAGCTCGCCGAGGAGGAGAGCGGCGTCGCGTCGGTCGACTGGGCCGAGGGCGAATGGCTGCAGAACGAATCCGGAGAGATGGTCTTCCAACCCGCCGGCGGTGGGCCGGCGATTTCCATGGCCGAATGGGCCGAAGGCGGCGGTCCGGGGGGTGGCGCGTCGTCCGACACCCCGGGCGCGGCAGCCGAGCCCGCGCCTGCCGAAGTCGCGTCCGATGCGTTGCGCGACGCCGCGCCGGCCGACCCCGGCGGGGACGTCGCGGGCGAGGCAGCTGTCGTCGCCGAGGTCCCCGGCGAGGACGGCACGACCGAGGTCGTCGCCTCGGAGAGCGACGCGACGGACGGGACGACGTAGCGGTCGACAGCCGGCCGTTCCGGGCCCGGAATGCCCCATTTCCTGCGGTCGGACACCTCGTCGGGCACGGCGCGAGTTGTCGTGTGCCAGGATGGATGGGGCATCGCGCGCCGAGATTCGGCGGGTGAGTTCTGCTGTGTAGAGGGGCTGTAAGGAACTTGGCTAGGAAGATCCGCGTCTACGAGCTCGCGCGAGAGCTCGGCCTCTCGAACAAAGAGGCGCTCGACCTCTCGCTGTCGCTCGGCATCGGCGTGAAGAGCCATTCGTCGTCGATCGAGGACGCGCAGGCCGACCGTGTCCGGCGCAAGGCCGAGCGTGAAGGTCTCATCCGGCCGGCCCAACCGGCGAACGAACCTCCACCGCAGGCGGTGAAGCCTCCTGCCGCGGCGCGTCGGGCGCCCGCCGCCGCCCCCGCCCCTGCCCCTGCCCCTGCTCCCGCCCCCGAGCCGAGCGCGCCGCCTCAGCCTGCGGCGGCGGTGCATCGCGTCGTGCGGAGCCGCCCGGCCTCCGAGCTCGGCGAGGTGCCGCCGGCGCCGGCGCCGCGGGCCACGACGGCAACTCGCCCGGCCCCGGCGCGGGAGAGCGCGCCGTCGCATCCGGGCCCGCCGCGCGCGCCGGCCCCACCCGAGCCCCCCGCGCGCCGGCCGCTCACCAGTGCGACCGGGAAGCCGATCCCGCCGCCGCCGGGCCCGCCCCGCCCGGCTGCCGGCCGGCCGATCCCGCCCCCGCCGGGCATGGGTGCTTCGCGGGCTCCGGCGGGATCACGTCCCGTGCCCTCCGGGGGACCACGCGGTGGCGGATTCGGTTCCCGTTCCGCGTCAGGAGGGACGCCGCGTGCCGGCTTCGGTGCTGGCGGACGCCCCGGTGGCTTCGGCCGCCCGGGCGGCGGTCTCGGCCAGGGCCGCCCCCCGGGGAGCGGCGGGCCGCCGTCGGGTGGCACGCGTGGCGGTCCGGGAGGGCGGGCCCGCGCCCCGCAGCGGCGGACGCAGCGCCGCCGCCGCAACGTCGAGGAGCTCGAGCCGATCCAGGTCGCGACGTACGTCCCGTCGAACGCGCCCGTGCCGGACCACGAGGTGATCATCGAGCGGGGCAGCACCCCCCAGGAGGTCGGGCCGAAACTCAACCGCTCGGCGGGCGATGTCATCCGCTTCCTTTTCCTCCAGGGTGAGGTCGTGACGGCGACGCAGTCGCTCTCCGACGACATGATCGAACTGTTCGCCGCGGAGATCGGTGCCCGGGTGACCCTCGTCGACCCGGGCGAAGAGCAGGAGGCCGCGCTCCAGGCCCGCTTCTTCGCCGGCGAGACGGCGGAGGTCGACGCCTCGACGCTGCGTCCCCGCCCACCGATCGTGACGGTGATGGGCCACGTCGACCACGGCAAGACGCTGCTGCTCGATCGCATCCGCAAGACGAACGTCGTCGACGCCGAGGCGGGTGGCATCACCCAGCACATCGGTGCCTACCAGGTCGAGCGCGACGGCCAGCGGGTCACCTTCATCGACACGCCGGGACACGAGGCCTTCACGGCGATGCGCGCCCGCGGCGCCCAGGTGACCGACATCGTCGTGCTCGTCGTGGCGGCGGACGACGGCGTCATGCCGCAGACGGTCGAAGCGATCAACCACGCCAAGTCGGCCGGGGTGCCGATCATCGTCGCCGTGAACAAGATCGACAAAGAAGGTGCGGATACCAACCGCGTCCTCCAGCAGCTCTCCGAACAGGGACTCGTCCCCGAGGCTTGGGGCGGAGACACGATCACCGTCGAGGTCTCGGCGCTGCAGGGCCTTGGGATCGACGACCTGTTGGACCAGATCGCCGTACTCGCCGAGGTCCTCGAGCTGAAGGCGAGCCCGGAGGCGCCGGCCCGGGGCGTCGTACTCGAGGCGAACCTCGACGTCGGTCGCGGTCCGGTGGCGACGGTCATCATCCAGTTCGGGACGCTGCACGTCGGCGACACGATCGTCGCCGGTCCGGCCTGGGGCAAGGTGCGCGCCCTCATCGACGAGCACGGCGACCAGTTGAAAGAGGCGCTGCCTTCGATGCCGGCCCAGGTGCTCGGGCTCTCCGAACCCGCCACCGCTGGTGACGAGCTGCGGGCGACCGGGGATCTCGGTGTCGCCCGCACGATCGGCGAGGCACGCGAGCAGCGCCAGCGCTACGCCGGTTACGCCCCCTCCCCGTCGGCGGCGGCGTCGGGAGCGAAGCTCGAGGACATCTTCGAGCAGATCCAGCGCGGCGAGACGACGACGCTCAATCTCGTATTGAAAGCGGACGTGCAGGGCTCGCTCGAGGCCGTGACCGAGAGCCTGCGCCGGCTCGAGCGCGAGGACGTGAAGGTCGCCTTCGTCCACCGGGCGGTCGGTGGCATTACCGAGTACGACGTCCAGCTCGCCGTGGCGGCGGGGGCGACGATCATCGGCTTCAACGTCCGGCCCGACCGCCGATCCCGCGAGCTCGCCGAGGTCCATCACGTCGAGATCCGCACCTACGAGATCATCTACAAGCTCGTTGAGGACATCGAAGCGGCGATGGTCGGCATGCTCGCCCCGGTCTTCGAAGAGGTGGTGACGGGCGAAGCCGAGGTGCGTGAGATCTTCCGAGTCCCCCGCGTCGGCGCCGTTGCCGGTTGCTACGTGCTGAACGGGACGATCACCCGTGGCTCGAAGGTCCGCTTCCTGCGTGAGGGCGCGGTCATCTGGAAGGGCACGATCACCTCGCTGCGCCGCTTCAAGGACGACGCACGCGAGGTGCAATCCGGTTTCGAGTGCGGCATCGGGCTCAGCGACTTCCAGGACCTGCACGTGGGTGACGTCATCGAGACCTTCGAGGAACGCGAGATCCCGAGAACCTGATCGACCTTTGCGCCCCACCGCCCGGCGGGGCACAAGACAGGAGAGCGACCCGATGGCCCGATCTCGCCGCCACGGGGCCGTGCGGCCCTATCCCCGGCTGGCCCGGGTGAACGCCCTCATCCAGGAGGTGCTCGCCGAGAAGATCGAGCGGCTCGCCGTCGCCGACGAGCGACTGGCGCTCGTGACGATCACCGCCGTCGACTGCGAAGCCGACCTCCGTCACGCGGTCGTCTACCTCGCCTCGCTCTCTGCTGGCGCCGCCGAGGCGCTCGAGGCGCGCCGGCGCGGGCTGCAGCGCGCCATTGCAACGCAAGCGCGCCTGAAGCGCACGCCGACGCTGAGCTTCGCCGTCGACCCGGCGATCGTCGAGGGCAACCGGATCGAGGAGGCGCTGCGCCGTGCTGGCGCCGCGCCCGGCGAAGCGGGCGAAGCCGGCCCCGCCAAGGAATCCTGATGGCTCGGTCCGAGATGAGTTCCCCGACCACGGAGCGGGGGCGTTTCGACGGGGTCGTCGTCGTCGACAAGCCCGGCGGTTGGACCTCGCACGACGTCGTCGCGAAGATCCGGGGGATCCTCGGCACGCGCCGTTGCGGGCATGCCGGCACACTCGACCCGGACGCGACGGGGGTGCTCGTCGTCGGCGTCGGGCGGGCGACGCGTCTCTTGCGCTTCGCGACAGCTCTTCCCAAGTCCTACATCGGCGAGATCGTGCTCGGAACCACGACTTCGACCCTCGACGCCTCGGGGACGGTGACGGGAACGTTCGACATGTCGGCGATCACCCTCGACGCCGTGCGCGAGGTCGCGGGGCAGCTCACTGGGCGGATCCTGCAGACACCGCCGATGGTGTCGGCGGTGAAGATCGCCGGGCGGCGCCTGCACGAGCTGGCACGTGCCGGGGTCGAGGTGGAGCGAAAACCACGCCCAGTCGAGGTCTTCTCTTTCCGGGTGGATCCGACCAATGAGCGGGACGTCTACCGGATCGCCGTCGAGTGCTCCTCGGGCACCTACGTGCGGCAGCTCGCGGCGGATCTCGGCGCGGCACTTGGCGGTGGCGCCCACCTGCGATCGCTCCGCCGCACGGCGGTCGGAGGTTTCTCTGCCGCCGAGGCGGTGCCGCTCGACGTGCTCGGGGCAACTGACGTGCGGCCGATGGGCGAGCTCGTCGCGCATCTCTCGTCCGTCGCCGTCGCGGCGGCGGTCGCGGCAGCGGTCGCGCACGGTCGGGTGCTTAGCCGCCAGACCGTTGGCGCGACGGGCGACGGTCCCTGGGCCGTCTACGACGAGAGCGGGCGGCTCCTCGCCGTTTACGAGCTTTTGCCGGGCGAACGCCTGAAGCCACTCGTCGTCGTGTGCTCCACGGCACCGGGCGGGGACGCGAGGCGCGGCGAGTAGCGTCGCATCCGATGACCGCTCCCGGCCGACGTTGCGCGCCAGGCGGGAATGTCGTGGCGACGATCGGCACCTTCGACGGCGTCCACATCGGGCACCGACGGTTGATCGACGAGACGCGACAGCAGGCCGCGGCGAACGGGTTACCCGCCATCGCTGTCACCTTCGACCGTCATCCGATGGCGATCGTCCGTCCCGACTCGGTACCGCGACTGCTCACCGGGCTGGACCACAAGCTGGAGCTGCTGCGCGCCGCCGACGTCGAGGTCGTCGTCCTCAAGTTCGACGCGGCCCTCGCGGCCGCGAGCGCCGAGGAGTTCGTCCGGAGCGTGCTCCTCGACCGGCTCGGCGTGCGCGGCCTCGTCGTCGGGTCGAGCTTCCGCTTCGGCCACCGGCAGCGCGGGGACGCGGCGTTGCTCGAGTCGATGGGCGCGAGTCTCGGCTTCTCGGTCACCGCGATCGAGCTCGTCGTCGACGACGCCGAGCACACCGTCGTTTCCTCCTCGTTCATCCGCTCGCTCGTCGAGGGCGCGCACCTCGACGAGGCGCGCCGCCTGCTCGCACGCCACCACGAGGTGCGCGGTGACGTCGTCGACGCCCCCTCCGGGTTGATCGCCATCCCGGCCGAGTTGCTCGTCCCGCCGGCGGGCGAGTACCGGGTGTCCTGGTCGACGAAGGCTGTCGCCGGCACGGGGGTGGCGCGGGTACCCGAGGTCGGGGCGACAACTTCCATCGAGCTCCGCCCGGACCGGCACGGCTCGGACGACGGCACAACGAGTCCCCTCGCGAACGGCGCGCGTCTCGCGCTGCGCTTCGTCGCGCGCACGAGCGAAGCGCCAGGTGCGGGCCGTTTCCGCCCGACGAGCGGGCGAGAAGGCCATCGATAGGATCGTCGCCGTGGCCATTCACCCGATCCGCGTCTTCGGTGACCCGGTGCTCCGCCAACCGAGCCGCGAGGTCGACGAGATCGACGCGGCACTCGTCCGGCTCGCCGACGACATGCTCGAGACGATGTACGCCGCGCCGGGGGTCGGGCTCGCCGCGCCGCAGATCGGCGTGGAGCGGCGATTCTTCGTCTACGACGTCGGCGACGGGCCCGGGGTCGTCGTCAACCCGCGCATCCTCGGGACCTCGGGCACCTGGACGTACCTCGAGGGGTGCCTGTCGGTTCCCGATCTGCACTGGGAGATCGTCCGTCCGGCCCGGGTCCACCTCGTCGGGCTGGATCTCGACGGCCGCGAGCTCGACATCGAGGCCGACGAGCTGCTCGGTCGCTGTTTCCAGCACGAAGTCGATCATCTCGACGGGGTGCTGCTCGTCGAGCGCCTCGCCGCCGACGACCGCAGGGAGGCGCGGCGGATCCTACGTGAGCGGGCCCTCGCCGACGGGCGCGAGGAGAGACCCTGAGCCGGCTCGTCTTTCTTGGCAGCCCCGAGGTGGCGGCGAGAACGCTGCGGGCGCTCGTCGACGGCGGCCACGACGTCGTCCTCGTCGTCACGCGCCCGGACCGCCGGCGAGGACGGCGGAGCCCGCCGGCGCCGACGCCGGTCGGCAGGATGGCGACGGCACTCGGTATCGCCGTGAGCGCGCGGATCGCGGACGTCGTCGACGCCGGCGCGTCGCTCGGTGTCGTCGTCGCTTACGGCCGGATCATCGCCCCCGACGTCCTGGCGCGCATCCCGATGGTGAACGTCCATTTCTCCTTGCTGCCGCGCTGGCGGGGCGCGGCACCGGTCGAACGGGCGATCCTCGCCGGCGACGCGACGACCGGCGTCTGCCTGACGGCGGTCGATGAAGGTCTCGACACCGGCGCCATCTACGCCTGCCGAGAAGTTCCGATCGGTGCCGAGGAGACGGCCGACGCACTGACAGAACGCCTCGGAGATCTCGGCAGTTCGCTCCTGCTTGATTTACTCGGGGCACCGGGAGGACTGTCGCGACCTTCCCCGCAGCGCGGCGAACCGACCTACGCGGCGAAGCTCACACCCGCCGAGCGACGGCTCGACTTCGGACGTTCCGCCGCGGAGCTCGCGCGCCTCGTTCGCGTCGGGCGGGCGTGGACGACGTTCCGCGGTCAGCGCCTCATCGTCGTCGCGGCGGTTGCCCACGCCGGGAAGCCCACGCCGGGCGCGTCGACGCCGGGCTGCCTCGAGGGGTCGGCAGTCCAAACGGGAGCGGGCGTGCTCGAGCTCGTCACCGTGCAGTCCGCCGGGCGGGCGCCGCTGCCCTTTGCCGCCTGGCGCGCCGGGGCGCGTCCCGCACCCGGGGAGGTTCTCGGCGCCGAGCACTAGCGGAACGACGAGGCCGCGACGCACAGGGAGGAGCGCAGGGAGCGATAGCGTCGCGTTGTGCTCGCGCCGGGAGAATTCCGCATCAATCCGTCCATCCTCGCGGCCGACTTCGGCGATCTCGCCGGTGAGGTGGCCAAGGTCGCGCCGGTGACGGACTGGCTGCACGTTGACGTGATGGACGGGCATTTCGTCCCGAACCTGACGATCGGCCCGCCGGTCGTCGCGTCGTTGCGCCGCCACAGCGAGGCGTTTTTCGATTGCCACCTCATGGTGACGGACCCGGGCGACCTCCTCGAGGGCTTCGCCGCGGCCGGTGCGGACCTCGTGACCGTGCACGTCGAGGTCGGCCACACCACCAAGATCCTCGGCGCGATCCGCGCCGAAGGCCTGCGCGTCGGGCTCGCCCTCAATCCGGACACACCGTTTTCCGCCGCTGAACCGTTTCTCGAAGCAGTCGACCTCTTGCTTCTCATGACCGTGTTCCCGGGGTTCGGGGCGCAGTCGTTCATCGCCGACGTCGTGCCGAAGATCGAGATGGCGCGTGCCGCGATCGAGCGCCGCGGGCTCGCCGTCTCGATCGAGGTCGACGGCGGGATCGACACGACGACGGCGGCGACGACCGCCGCCGCCGGGGCGCGGGTCTTCGTCGCCGGGTCGACCGTCTTCGGCAGCCCACGGCCCGCGGCGGTCGTCGAGGCGCTGCGGGACTCGGTCGCCCGGGTGCTCGCCGGCGCCTCGCCGGGCGCATCGCCGACCGGGAGTCGCTGATGCTCCGACTCGTCGTCCCGAAAGGGAGCCTCGAACGCCAGACCTTCGAGCTGTTTGCGGCGGCGGATCTCGCGATCCAGCGCAGCTCCGAGATCGACTACCGCGCGACGATCGACGACGCCCGCATCGAGGAGGTGCGCGTCCTGCGCCCGCAGGAGATCCCCGTCTACGTCGCCGACGGCCTGTTTGACCTGGGGATCACGGGGCAGGACTGGATCGAGGAGACCGGAGCGTCGGTCGTGGCGCTCGGGGAGCTCGCCTACTCGAAGACGACCGAGCAACCGGTGCAAATCGTCGTCGCTGTGCACGGGTCGTCGGCAGCCCGCCGCGTCGAGGATCTTCCGGCGGGTGCACGCGTCTCGACCGAGTACCCGCGGCTCACCGAGCGGTACTTTGCCGACCACGGGGTGCGGGCGGACATCCGCCTCTCTTATGGCGCGACCGAGGCGAAGGTCCCCGAGATCGCCGACGCCGTCGTCGAGATCACCGAGACGGGGCGGGCCCTCGAGGCCGCCGGACTGCGCGTCCTCGACGTCGTGCTGGCGAGCTACCCGGTTCTCATTGCCAACGCCGCCGCGGCGAAAGACCCCGCCAAGGCCCACGCCATGGGCCAGATCCTCACGCTCCTCCAGGGGGCGCTCGACGCGCGTCGCCAGGTGCTCGTCAAGCTCAACGTCGCCGAGGCGGATCTCGAGGCGGTGATCGCCTTGCTCCCCGCGCTGAAGTCGCCGACCGTCTCGAAGCTCTTCGGTGAGGGGGGTTTCGCCATCGAGACCGTCGTGCCGAAATCCGCGATCAACGTGCTCATCCCGGAGCTGAAGGACCGGGGAGCGACCGACATCCTCGAGCTGCCGCTGGCGAAGATCGTCCATTGAGCAAGCCGCCGTCCGCCGCTCCGCAGGTGGCTTCCGACCCGTGGGGCTCACTTGTTTGCCCGCACGAGGGCCGCGTCGTCGCATTCGATGGCGACGCGGGGCTCGGCGTCGTCGTTGATGCCGCCGGGCTTCGCTACCCGTTCCACTGCACGGCGATCGCCGATGGCACGCGGACGATCGCCGTCGGCACGGCGGTGCATTTTGCCGTCGTGCCCGGGCACGGGGGACGGCTAGAAGCGCGGGATCTCGCGCGCTGAGAACTAGGGCACTTTGCCCGTCTCGCCGTCGGGTCCCGCCGACGCGGCCGTGGGATCCGGGGCCGTTGCGGGTTCCGAGAGCTCGACGTAGGCCAGCCGGATCTGGGCGAGCGCGCCCTGCAGCGTCGGTGCCGACTCGCCGAGACGGTTGCCGAGCGTGTCGACCACGGCGCCGAGGGCGTCGATCGTCAGCTTCGCCTTGGCGAGATCGGGCGGGTTCTGCGTGAGGTAGAGCGCGGCGAGCTGGAAGAGCCCGAAGCAGTGGTTGGCGACGACGTCCTCTGCGGGAGCGGCGGCGAGCTCGCGTTCGAGCGCGGCGCGTTCGGCGGCGAGTTGCTCCTCCGAGGGTGCCTGTGTCGGCGGCGCGGGGGTCTCGGGAGCGGAATCTGCCTGAGATGGTGCCGTGGGGACGCCGTGCTCGCCCTCCGGTGTCCACAGACTGGGCATGCTGCTAGCCTACGGGAAACAAGCGGGAAAGCGGGGCTGCACGACGTGCGACTCCCACCCGGTCACCGTTGCAGATGCGATCCCAACGAGTGCATCGGGTCGATGGTCGTCGCGCCGGGGGCGTCGCGATCCCTCTTGGGGCCCTTCGCCGAAGGCCCCCTACCGAGAGGAGTGATGCCCGATCTCGACAGTCCCCACCGTCAACGAGCCGCGCATGAACGACCGTATCCGCGCTCGCGAAGTTCGCCTCGTCGATCCGGAAGGACAGCAACTCGGCATCAAGCCGTTGCCCGAGGCGCTGTCGATCGCCCGCCAGATGGATCTCGATCTCGTTGAGGTAGCGCCGCTCGCCGACCCACCGGTCTGTCGGATCATGGACTACGGGAAGTTCAAGTTCGACGAGGCGCAGCGGGCCAAGGAATCGCGCCGACGGGCGACGAACCTGGGGATCAAGGAGATGAAGTACCGCCCGAAGATCGGTCAGGGCGACTTCGACACGAAGACCCGCCAGGTGGCGAAGTTCCTCACGGAGGGGCACAAGGTCAAGATCACGATCATGTTCCGCGGCCGCGAGGTCTACCACCCCGAGCTCGGCAGGCGGATCCTCGACCGCATCGCCGAGGTGACCGAGGGCTCCGCCAAGGTCGAGGCCGAGGCCCGTCTCGACGGGCGGAACATGGTGATGGTGCTGGCGCCCGACAAGCGGGCCAGGCAGAGCCAGGCGGCGCGCTCGGCCGCGGCGGCGGCCGAAGTGGCGCCCGCCGGCGACGAGGCGGCCGCCGCCGAGGGATAGGGCAGTTTCGACCCGGGGAAGTTCGCCGGGGATGTGCAGACGACGAGGTTGATCATGCCGAAGATGAAAACCGACAGAGGTGCCGCCGCCCGGTTCAAGGTCACCGGGTCGGGCAAGCTGTTGCGGCGCAAGCCCTTCCGTTCGCACCTGCTCGAGAAGAAGTCGTCGGTGCGCACGCGCCGGCTCGGGCGTGAGGCCGAGGTCGCGGCGAGTGACCGCCGCAACGTCCGGCGGATCCTCGGGATCTGATTCGACGCCTGCGGTCGCACCCGGGTGACGGGGGCCGCGGCGCACGAGGGGTTTCACCGAAAGGAGCATCATGGCGAGGGTCAAGCGCGCCGTCCATGCCAAGAAGAGCCACCGCACGGTTCTCGGACGGGCCGAGGGTTACTACGGGAACAAGTCCCGGTCGTTTCGCGCCGCCAACGAGCAGGTCATGCACTCGCTGCAGTACGCCTATCGCGACCGCCGGGCGCGCAAGGGCGAGTTCCGGCGCCTGTGGATCCAGCGGATCAACGCCGCCTCGCGGGCCGAGGGGATGAGCTACAGCCGGCTCATCGCCGGGCTGCACCGCGCCGAGGTCGACATCGACCGCAAGGTGCTCGCCGACATCGCCGTGCGTGACGCTGACGCCTTCGCCGCGCTCGTCGGCATCGCCCGCGCCTCGCTTGCCGCGGGTGACGCCACCGCCACCGCCGAGGCCGGCGCCGAGGGAGCCGCTTCCTGAGCGACCAGGTCCTCGGTCCGCGCCACGCGCGGGTGCAGCGGCTGCGCCGCCTCGTCCGCCAGCGCAGCGTGCGCCGCCGCGACGGCGCCTTTGTCACCGAGGGGTCGAAGCTCGTCGCCGCGGCGATCGACGCCGGCTGCCGGCTCGAGGCCGTCTACTACGCGCCATCGGCCCTCGCCTCGCCGGGGCCGGTCGCCGTCCTCGCTGGCTGCCGCGCCACCGGCATCCGTGTCTTTGGGCTCGCCGAAGGCGTCATGGAACGCATCGCCGACGCGACGACGCCCCAGCCGCTCCTCGCCGTCGTCGGGGCGATCGACGTCGGCCTCGACGCCGTGCTCGGGGCGCCGTTGCTCCTCGTCCTCGTCGACGTGCGTGATCCGGGCAACCTCGGGGCGATCCTGCGGATCGCCGGCGGATGCGGGGCCGGGGGCGTCGTCTGCTGCGAGGGGACGGCCGATCTCTACAACCCGAAGACGGTGCGCGCCTCCGCCGGTTCGCTCTTCTCGGTGCCAGTCGTCGTCGGAACGCCGCCGGCGACGGCCCTCGCGGCGATCGGCATGGCTGGCTACCGGCGCGCCGGCACGGCCGCCCGGGGCGGCGAGGACTACGCGACGGCCGATCTCGGGCCGAAGGTCGCGCTCGTCTTCGGCAACGAGGCGCAGGGGCTCGGCACCGAGCTCGCCCGCTTGCTCGACACGGTCGTCACGATCCCGATGGCCGGTCGAACCGAGTCGCTGAATGTCGCGACGGCGGCCGCCGTGCTCGGTTTCGCCCTCGCCCGTCGTTCTCGGCTGCGGCCGGGCGGGCCCTACGATGAGCCGACATGAGCCGCCAGCGACCCGCCGCCGCCGACGAGGGACCGATCGTTCCCCCCACCACGGCCGGTCTTGCCGCGCTCGAGGCCGAGGCGGCCCGCCGCGTCGCCGAGGCGGGTGACCTCGCGGCGCTCGCCGAGGTCGAGGCGGAGCTCGTCGGCCGACGCTCGCGACTCAACGCCTGGAAGCGGATGCTTGGCGGGCTGGACGAGACGACGCGCCGCAACCTCGGCGAGGCGATGAACGAGACGCGCCGGCGCATCGAGGCGGGTCTCGCCGCGCGCCGCGCCACCCTCGAGACCGTCGCGCGCGGTCGTGTCCTGGAGGCGGACCGGCTCGATCTCACCGAGGTGCTCGCGGTCCCCGGTCCGGGCCACCTCCACCCCGTGACGCAGGTGCGCGAAGAGCTCGAGGACATCTTCCTCGGCATGGGCTACGAGATCGCCGAGGGACCCGAGGTCGAGACGGACTGGTACAACTTCACGGCGCTCAACATGCCGCCCGACCACCCCGCCCGCAGCGGCCAGGACAGCTTCTACCTCGATGTCGGCGACGGCGAGAGCGTGCTGCTGCGCACGCACACCTCACCCGTCCAGATCCGTCTGTTGGAGCGGGGCGAGCTACCGATCTACGCGGTCATCCCCGGCCTCGTCTACCGCCGCGACACGCCGGACGCCTCGCATCTGCCGATCTTCCACCAGATCGAGGGCCTCGTCGTCGATCGCGGGGTCACCTTCGGCGATCTCGCCGGGACGATCGGCTCGTTCACGAGAGCGATCTTCGGCGCCGACGTCTCGGCGCGGCTGCGCCCCGGGTACTTCCCGTTCACCGAACCGTCGGCCGAGTTCGACATCTCCTGCACAATCTGCAAGGGGGCGGGCTGCCGGACCTGTTCCGGGGTGGGCTTCATCGAGCTCGGTGGCTGCGGCATGGTCCATCCGGCCGTCCTCGAGTCGGCCGGCGTCGACCCCGAGGCCTGGTCGGGCTTCGCCTTCGGCTTCGGCATCGACCGCGTGACGATCATGCGGCACGGCATCGAGGACATCCGGAGTTTCCTGGAAAACGACGTGCGTTTCTTGAGCGCGTTCTGAACGGGCGCGGTGGTCACCTGATGAGAGTGGGGAAAGGAGCAGAGTGCGGGTCCCGCTTTCCTGGCTGAGCGAATTCGCGCCCCTCGGCGTCGCCGCGGCCGACGCCGCCGCGGTCGCCGAGCTCGGCGCGCAGCTCGCCTCGCTCGGGCTCGTCGTCGAGGGCACCGAACGCGTCGGCGACAACCTCGACGGCGTCGTCGTCGCCCGCGTCGTTGAGATCCGCCCGATTCCCGGTGCCGACCGCATCCGGCTCGTCAGCGCCGACGCCGGCGGCCCTGCTCCCGTCGAGGTCGTCTGCGGCGCCTGGAACTACGAGGTCGGTGACGTCGTGCCGCTCGCGACGGTCGGGGCGACGCTTCCCGGCGGCTTCGTCATCAGCCGCCGGGAGCTGCGTGGGGTGACGTCTCACGGGATGCTCTGCTCGGCGCGCGAGCTCGGTCTTGGCGCCGACGCCTCGGGGTTGTTCATCCTGGCGTCGACCGGGGCCGCCACGGCGGCGCTCCCGGCGGGCGTGGAGCTCGGCACGCCGATCGCCGAGTACCTCGGCCTCGTTGCTGACGTCGTTTTCGATCTCGAGATCGAGCCGAACCGCCCCGATTGCCTCTCTGTCAGCGGCGTGGCGCGCGACCTCGCCGCCCGTCGGCACCTGCCGTTCGCCATCCCCGAGCCGCATGTCGCCGAGCTCGGGCCGCCGATCGCCGAGCTGGCGAGCGTCGTCGTCGAGGCGTTCGGCGACTGCCCGCGCTTTGCCGCCCGCGTCGTCGAGGGGATCACCACCGTCGCCTCACCACGCGAGGTCCAGCGTCGCCTCATCCTCTCGGGCATGCGGCCGATCCACTCCGTCGTCGACGCCTCGAACTACACGATGCTCGAGCTCGGCCAGCCGACGCACCCCTACGACCTCGACCGTCTTGCCGGTCGGGGGCTCCGGGTCCGTCACGCGGCGCCCGGCGAGCATCTGACGACGCTCGACGGCGTCGAGCGCGTCCTCGGTCTCGAGCACCACCATTCCGGTGAGGAGCGAGCAGTCGAGGACCTGTTGATCTGCGATGCGCGCAACGTGCCGGTCGGCATCGCCGGGGTGATGGGCGGCGAGTCGAGCGAGATCGGGGCCGCGACGACGGCCGTCCTCATCGAGTCGGCCAACTTCTCGGCGATGGCCGTCGGGCGGACCGCCCGCCGCCAGCAGCTGCGCACCGAGGCCTCGACGCGCTTCTGGCGGGGAGTGGACCCCGAAGGTCCGGTGCGCGCCGCCGACCGCGTCGCCGAGCTCATCGTCGCCGCCGCCCGGGCCGCCGGAGCACCGGCACCAGTCGTCGCCCGCGGCGTCATCGAGCTGCGCGGGGCGGCGACCCCGTGCCGGTCGATCCGGGTTCGGCCCGCGAGGTTGAATGCCCTCCTTGGCACGGCACTCGAAGTGTCGACGATCCGCTCGTACCTCGCGCCGATCGGCTTCGTCGCGACCGATGACGACGGCGAGCTCGCCGTCGAGGTCCCGTCGTTCCGCCCCGACGTCGAGCGCGAGATCGACGTCATCGAGGAGGTCGCCCGGCACCACGGCTACGAGCAGATCGCGCCGACGCTGCGCCGTTCGCCGGGTGTGGGGCTCCTCTCGGCGCACCAGGCCGGTCGCCGCCGTCTCGCCCGCCTCGTCGCCGGCATCGGTGCCTACGAGGCTTGGACGAGCTCGATCGTCAACCCCGACGTCGAGCGGCTCATCGGCGACGGCCCCGCGCCGGTCGCGCTCGCCAACCCGGTCGTGCGGGAGGAGTCGGCGCTGCGCACCCAGCTGCTGCCGGGGCTCCTCGGCTGTCTGCGCCTCAGCGCCTCGACGCGCAACGCCGCGGTCCGGTTCTTCGAGATCGGGCGGGTGTTCACGCCGCCCGGCCCCGGCGACGAGGTGCCGCTGGAGCGAGAGCACCTCGGCGTCGTGCTCGCCCGGGATGGCGACGGTGCCCCCGAGGCCGTCCAGCTCTGGCGACGGATCGTCGAGGGCCTGCGGGTCGATCCCGCCGCGGTCCGCCTCGACCAGGGCGGAACGGGGTCGCCGGTCGCCGCCGACCCGCTGGCGCGCGGTTGCCATCCGACCCGCACGGCGGTTGTGCGCACCACCGACCCGTCCGCGCCGGCGGTGGCGGTCGGATGTGCTGGCGAGGTCGACCCGCGTGTGCTCGACGCTTTCGACCTTGGCGACCGCCGCGTCGGCTGGCTCGTCCTCGATGTCGGCCACCTCCTCGGTCTGCCACAGCGCGCGGCGCGAGCGCCAAGGCTCAGCCGTTTCCCGTCGAGCGACATCGACCTGTCGTTCGCCCTCGACGAGACGATCGCGGCGGCGCGCCTCGAAGCCGTGCTCGCCGTGGCGGCGGGGGAGTACTGCGAGGCCGTTCGTCTCGTCGACGTCTTCCGGGGCCCGGGGCTCGCCGCCGGTTGCCGCAGCCTTTCCTACCGCGTCCGATTCGTAGCGCCGGACCGCACCCTCACCGATGCCGACGTCGCCACGGCGCGCGCCCGGTGCATCGCCGCGGCCGAAGCTGAACTCGGAGCGGTGCTGCGCGGCTGACCGCCGTGCCGGTCGCGACACGAGCAGGGCCTGAAGGCGCCGACGTGGCTCGCTGGCGCCCGTCGTGGCGCCGGATCGGCTGGGTGTGGCCCGCCGTCGGCCTCGCCGGCACGACGCTCGTTGTCGTTGTCGCCCCGGCGATCGTCGGCGGATCGGCGGGGTGGTGGTGGAGCGTCCGGGTCCCGCCGGGGACGACGGGCAACCGGGTCGCCGTCTACGTCGGCCTCGCGGCCGTCTCCGTCGCCTGGCTCGCCGTCGGACGCCGCGCCCGCGGCGGCGCGCGTCCGGCCGACCTTGCCGCGTTGGCGCTTTTCTGGTCGTTGCCGCTGCTCGTCGCGCCGCCGCTTTTCAGCCAGGACATCTACAGCTATCTCGCCCAGGGCGCCACCCTCCACGCCGGCCTCGACCCCTACCGGGTCGCGCCGGCGGCGCTTTCCCATCTCGGTTGGCCACGCCTTGCCACCGCCGTCTCGCCCTTCTGGCGGCATACCACCGCTCCCTACGGGCCCGCGTTTCTCGGGGCGATGAGCCTCGTGAGCGTCGTGGCGCGATCGAGCCTTGAGCTCGGCGTCGTCGTCGCCCGCCTCGTCGAGCTCGCCGGGCTCGGCCTCGTCGCCCTCGCGGTGCCGACGATCGCCCGCGTGCTCGGCGGGGACCCGACGCGGGCGGTCTGGCTCGCCGTCGCGAGCCCGCTCGTCCTTTTCGAGCTCGTCGGGGCGGGGCACAACGATGCGGCGATGGTCGGGCTGTTGGCCCTCGGCGTGGCGGCCGCCCTGCGGAACCACTCGCTCGTCGCTGTCGGCCTCGGCGCGCTGGCGGCCTCGGTGAAGGCCCCCGCCGCCATCGTCGTCGTCTTCGTCGTCGTCGTCTGGATGCGCCGCGAGCCCGACTTGCTGGCGCGGCTGCGCGTCCTCGCCGAATCGACGCTCGTCGCCGGGGGCGCCCTGGCGGCGGTGTCGGCGGCGACGGGGCTCGGCACGACGTGGCTCACGTCGGCGGTCCTCGCCGCGCCGGCGCGGGTACACCTCGCCATCACGCCGGTGAGCGAGCTCGCCTGGGTCGGCCGGGCGATCCTCGACGCGCTCGGCCCGGCGGTGACGTTGCATTCGGTCGCGGTCCCGGTCGGTGAGGCGCTGCTCGTGGTGAGCGGCGTCGTCGGGATCTTGCTTTTGGCGCGGGCGCGCCCTGACGACTTCGTCGTACCGGCGGGGGTGACCCTGCTCGTCGTGGCCTTCCTCGGCCCCGCGGCCTGGCCGTGGTATTTCACCTGGGGGCTCGTGCTCGTCGCGGCGAGCCCCTCGTTTCAGCGGTCCCGGGTGCTCGTCGCTGCTCTCATCGTCGGCGTCGTCGCCGTGAAACCCGACGGGATCCTCATCTTCCCGTTGGCGGCGGCGCCGTACGTGCTCGGGGCCTACTGCGCCGGGGGCCTTCTCACCTACTGGCGCCACCGCCGGGGCGGCTACGGCCCGGCGGGGCGCCTGAGCGCGCCGCGCGTCACCTAGAAAGGGGAAATGGTGGGGTCGTCGCCGATGGTGGGCGGGTGCGCGCCGGCCGGCTCGCCGGCGGGACGCGGCGCGGCCCGCTTCGTCCGTCTCGGCGTCATCGCCGTGCCGACGCTGCTCGCGCTGGTGCTCGCGGCGATCGACCTGGGCGGGCGCAGCCTCTGGCTCGACGAGTCAGCGAGCTTCTCAGTCGCCGCGCAGCACGGGTCGGCGCTCACCGCGGCGATGGCCCGCGACGGCGGCAACATGTTCGGCTACTACGCCCTGCTCCACGTGCTCGTCGACTGGTTCGGGAGCGGAACGCTCGTCCTGCGGGCGCCCTCGGTCGTCGGCTGCGCGGCGGCGACGGCATGCGTCGGCCTCCTCGCCGAGCGGCTCTTCGGCCGTCGGGCGGCGCTCGCCGCCGGGGTGCTCGCGGCGGTGAGCCTGCCGGCCGTCTTCTGGGGGCAGGACGCCCGCAGCTACGCCCTGATGATGGCGTTCGTCGCCGCTTCCTATCTCGGTTTCGTCGCGCTCGTCGACGCAGCTCCCGGCGGGCGTCGCCGCGCCTGGGTCGGCTACGTCGTCGCCACGACGTTGGCTCTCTACATGAGTTTCGTCGCCGTGCTCGTCATCCCCGCCCAGCTCGTCGCGCTGGCCTACTCCCGCCGGCGCGTCCGCCCGGTCGTCTCGGCCCTCGTCGCCGTGGCGTGCCTTTCCGCACCGCTCGCCGTCCTCGCCGCGGCGCGGGGCTCTGGTCAGCTCTTCTGGGTGCCCCGGCCGAGCCTCACCGGCCTCGGCCAGGTGCTCGTCGCGCTCACCTCGGCGGGCTTCCAGCCGAACTTCCACCTCGGCCCGACGGCTGTCCCCCTCGAGGTCGCGACGCTCGTCGCCTTCGCCGTCGGCATCGGGTTTCTCGTCGTCCGTCTCGTGGCCGACCGTTCAGCGGCACGGGCCTGGGGCGAGTCCGTCATCTGTGGTTGGCTCGTCGTGCCGTTCGTTCTCGCCCTCGTCGAGTCGTTCCTCGCCCAGCCGACCTTCACGGCGCGCAACCTGCTCGTCTCGTTGCCGGCGGCGGCCGTCGTCCTCGGCCGTGTCCTCGCCGACCGGCGAGTGCCGCGGGTCGCCGCCGCGGGCCTCGTCGCCTGCTTCGTCGGGCTGCGCGCGGCCCAGCTCGCGCCGAGCTACGGGGTCTCCCCGGAGAACTGGCGGGCCGCGACGGCCGACGTGCTGGCGGCGGTCCGCCCCGGCGACTGCATCGCCTTCTATCCCCAGGACGGGAAGATGGCCTTCACCTACTACCTCGACCACGGCGCCCGGGTGACGGTGGCACTGCCCCGCCCGGTGCTGCCGACGACGCCGCTGCGCCGCGTCGTCCCCTATCTCGAGCGCTATGCGACGCTCGGTTCGCGGCAAGCCGCCCGGGTCGCCGCGTTGTGTCCGCGCCTCTGGCTCGTCGCCAGTCACGAGGGAGCGGCGCATGGCCCGGCGACATCTGTCGCCAACTACCGGCGCTATCTGCGCCTCAGAGCCGATCTCGCCAGCCGCTATCCGCGCCGGTTCTCCCGCTCGTTCGGCTGGGCGAGCCCGGTGCGAGTCGAGTTGTTCGCGCGCTGATCTCTAGGGCCGCAACACGTAGTTGACGTAGGTGATCCCGCTCAGAACGACGAAGAGCACGATCGTCGTACCCATCAGCCAGGCGTAGCCGCGCCGCGTCACGCCCACCGCGATGGCGGCGAGGATCGGGAAGGCGACGAGCAGAAAGCGCGGATTCGGCGGCACGTACTTCGAGGTGACCGTGAGGATGGCGACGCCGAAGGCCCAGATGCGCGCCTCGAGCGAGACGCTGCGGGGCTGGCGGACGAGGAGCACGAGTCCGATGACGAGCACGACGGCGCCGGCCAGGCCGACGGGCAGGTTGAGGTTGATGCTGTGGTAGTGGAAGTGGGGGAGCGCGATCTCGTCGAGGAGCGTCCGGGCCTGGTGGACGAGGGCGAGGAGGTCGGTCCTCTCGCCCCAGCCGTCGCGTTGGGCGATCAAGCTCGCCCACGGCGAGCCGGTCCAGGTCCAGAGGAACAGCCCGAAGGCGCCGATGCCGACGGGTGAGAGCAGCGGCGCGACGAGACTGCGGCGGAACGCCGGGTCGTGCCAGCCGACGCGGCGCAGCTCCATCGCCGCCGCGACGGCGCAGACGACGATGAGGACGATGCCGTCGGGCCCGACGGCCGTCGCGCATCCGGCGAGGACGCCGGCTGCCAGCCAGCGGCGGTGCTCGCAGGCGAGGATGCACCCGGCGGCGAGCGGGATGAAGATCCCCTCGGAGTACGCCATCGAGAAGACGACGGCGCCGGGGAAGAAACAGCAGAAGGCGACGGCCCGCCGGGCTCCCTCCGGTCCCCACCAGCCGAGGGCCAGTTTCTCGACGAGCAGCGTGGCGACGAAGCCTCCGACGAGGGCGATGGCGACCCCGGCGACGCCGACGCTGCAGAAAAAGACGTGGGCGACAAGCCACATGAGCATCGGGTAGAGCGGGAAGAAGCCGAGCGTCGTGTAACCCTGCGAGACGACGTGATCCGGGTAGCCGTGGAGCGCCAGCCGCACGTACCACACGCCGTCCCAGTTCGTGAGCTCGGTCATCAGCCCCCGGTGCCAGATGGCGTCGGTGACGACGGCGACGACGGCGAGCACGAGCCGCGAGGCGGCATAGACGGCGAGGGGCCAGCGCGCCGGCTTCAGGTAGCTCGCGAGCCGGGCGACGACGATCCCGCGTCGGGCGCCGAGTTCGTCGGACGGTCCAACCGGGCCGGCGGTCGCGTCGGGGCGCGCGACTACCGTCGCCGACCTGCTGTCCATGCTGGAATCCTAGGGCGAGGGTCCCCGCCCGCAAAAGACGCGGGCCGTTCTCGGCGTCCCGCCCCGGTCGGGATCCTCATGTCGTGCCGACCGGGCGGCAATTGGTCCGATGGTGCGACGCGAGGTCGGCCGCGACGTCGAGCCAGAGATCCCCCCCGGGCCGCACCCGGCTCGCAGGTCCGAGGGCCTCGGTCACCCATTTGGCGACGAGAAGCGAGTCGGGCTCGCCGGTCTCGACGATGACGGCGTCGACCTTGTGAAGGCCAAGGAAGGTGCGCAGGTCCTCGACCCGGCGCGGGTCGACGGTCCCGGGCATCGTCGGGCCGTAGACGAAGACGCGCTCACCGCGTGCCACGTTGGCGAAGCCCGCGGCGCGCGTTACAACGCCGGCGTAGCGGGTCTGCGGCGTCGCCCGGACCTTGACGTAGTCCCCGTCGGCTTCGGCGACGAAGAACTCGCCAACGACGCGGTTGACGGACTCGACGACTCCCGTGACGGCGGGATGTCCTCGGCCGGTCGGCGGCGCGGCGGACCCGGCGACGACGATTCTCGTGGCGTTGACGAATTCGACCGTCGGCGCGAGGTACGGCAACAAGGGGACGGGGACGGTGCCGTGGGCGAGCGGATCGGCGAGCATCGCCTCGACGTTGTAGGGCGCGAGCGCGCTCGGCAGCAGGGTCGCCCCACCATCAGGTCCCCGGCGCAGCGCGTAGCCGCCGATGAGGGTGAAGCGCAGCGCGGCGAGCGCCTGCCAGAGCATCGGCTCGTCGGTCGAGGGCGTCGTGTACGGGTAGGTGAGAACGACGCTGCCGGGCGGGATCGCCGAGAGGTTCTGGGAGCTCTCCCCGGGCGTGGGCGAGGTCGGCGCCGAGGCGTAAGGCCAGCGGGGCAGCAGAGCCGCGACCGTCGCCAGCGCGAGGACGACGATGACGGCGGCAGCGACGCGTTGCCGGAGGACGCGACGCTGCCGGCGCGGCTCCCGCCCCGCGACGACGTCGGTGCGGCGGGCCTCCAGCCAGGCGGCGATGCCGATCGCGATCGCCAGCGCGACGAAGAACGTGACGAACAGCGCCAGCCGGGAGGGCAGCACGTCGTCGACGAAGGGCAGTCGGCGCAACGCCTTGAAGGGGAGTTCGAACGGCAGGTGCACGGTGTGTCGGTCGAATCGCAGATGGTTGCCCAGCGAGAGCAGGAAGGCGACGAGGGTCATCAGCGCGGCGAACCGCATCCAGGGCCGCCGCCACCAGCGGACGACGCAGAGCGCCAGCAACAGGAGCAGGGGGATCGACAGGTAGCTCCCGTTCTCGTCGACATTTCCCGCGCCGGCGACGAGGGCCGAGCCGATCGCGGCGAGTCGCCCTGGGGCGACGAGCTCGGCTGTCGTCGGGACGACCGGGCTGAGGACGTCGACGTTGAAGATGTCGTGCGCGCCCTGGCTCGGCCCGAGGTAGTGGAGCGGGCCGTGCGTCATGGCATAGACGGGATAGGCGAGGAGCGCGGCGCAGAGCACGCCGCCGATCACGAGGCCGACAGCCGCGTGCGGCGCCCGGGCGACGACGGACCGGGGGTGGGTGACGGCCAAGATGACGAGGCCGATCACCGAGAAGATGGCGGTGGAGGCGAAGATCTCCGAGCTGATGAAGTACTGCGCCGTGCCGAGGCAGCCGAGCAGGAGGCCCCACCAGACGGCGGAGTGTTCCTGGCGGACGACGAGCTCGTAGGCGACGTAGAAGATGAGCGGCGGGAGCGGCACGAAGCTGAGGTTGAGGTGTACCGAGGCCTGGCTCAGCATGTAGGGGGAAAAGCCGTAGAGAAGGCCGCCCAAGAAGGCGGCCGGAGTCGAGCGCAGCGAGCGTTGCAGGACGAAGAACATGGCGAAGGCCGATGCCGGGAAGGCGAGCCAACGCAGCAGGTTCTCGCTCGCGACCGGGCTGACGGCGAGTGTGAGGGGCGCGGTGAGAAGCCCGAGCAGTGGCATGCCGGTGTTCTGGGCGAGATCGACGCCGACGGGGTAGTTGATGAGGTTCGTCGCGAAGAGGTTGTGCCAGTGCACGAGGGCGTAGGGGGTCCAGGCGAGGAACCACGCCGTCTGGATGACGTCCTTGTTCCCGCCGCAGGCGCAGGTGGCGATGCGCGTCGGGTCGCCCGGCCAGACCGGGAGGTTGGCGAGGGCGCCGATGAGGGCGTAGACGACGGCAGCGGTGAGGAACGGGTGGCGCCGCAGCCGGTCGATAAGCGCGCGCGCCCGCGGGCCGGGACCCCGACCCACGGGCGTGGCACGAAGGTGGCGAGGGGTGCGGCTGACCGACAAGGCCCCTACGGTAGGTCGGCTTCGCTCCCGGGTGCCGTTCGTTCCGTCGACAGCAGACAGCGGACACCGCTGGTTGCTGGCAAAGGATCGATCGGCGGGCTCGGCTTCCCGCTGCTGGCTGGTCGCGCCTTACGGGGCCATCTGAGACGCCCGTCCGGTCGGTGACGGCGGCGCGACCTGACTAGCCGACGATCTAGCAACGACGACGGCCATCTAGCTCCCTGGCGCCTCTTGGCCCTACCCTGAGGCCATGTGCTCCTCACGGTTCGCGGCGCGCCGCCCATCGGCCGGCGCTCCGAACGATGATCCCGTCGACGAGCCGCTCGCCGGGGGCACGACGACCTCTGGACGGTCGCGATGAAGGCCCCGAGCGCGGCGTTCTCGGTGACGATGCGGGTCGAGCTCGCCGATCCCCGGGGCGTCGGGGCGATCACGACCGCGGTCGGTGACGCCGGGGGGCTTGTGACGGCGCTCGAGACCATCGAGTCCCGAGCCGACGCGCTGGTCGTCGACCTGACGTGCAACGCCTTCGACGAAAGCCACGCCGCGGGCCTCAACGCCGCCGTCGAGGCGGTGGAAGGTGCGCAGGTGCGGGCGATGAGCGACCGCACGCTGCTGCTCCATCTCGGTGGCAAGCTCGCCATCGCGTCCCGCGTGCCCCTGTTTACCCGGGACGATCTCTCGATGGCCTATACCCCCGGCGTCGCCCGCGTCTCGATGGCGATCGCCAAAGACCCCTCGGCGGTGCGCAACCTGACGATCAAGTCGAACACGGTCGCCGTTGTCAGCGACGGCTCGGCCGTGCTCGGTCTCGGCAACATCGGCCCGGAGGCGGCGCTGCCGGTGATGGAGGGTAAAGCCCTCCTGTTCAAACGGTTCGCCGACGTCGATGCCTGGCCCATCTGTCTCGCCACCCAGGACCCCGACGAGATCGTCCGCGTCGTCGAGTGCCTCGCACCGGTCTTCGGCGGCATCAACCTCGAGGACATCGCCGCACCGCGCTGTTTCCAAGTCGAAGAGCGGCTGCGTCGTTCGCTCGACATCCCCGTTTTCCACGACGACCAACACGGCACGGCGGTCGTCGTCTTCGCGGCACTGACGAACGCGTTGCGCGTCGTCGGCAAGCAGATGAAAGAGGTCCGCGTCGTCGTCCTCGGTATCGGCGCGGCGGGTGTCGCCATCACGAAGCTGCTGCTCGCCGTGGGCGTCGGCGACGTGATCACGCTCAATCGGCGGGGCATTCTCGCCGAGAAGACGCGGGGCCTCGATGAGCCACGACGCTGGATCGCGACGCACACCAACCGCGAGGGGCGCGAGGGGGGCATCGCCGAAGCGGTCGCCGGCGCTGACGTTTTGATCGGCGTCTCGGGACCGAATCTCGTCACCGAGGAGCACCTCGCCAGGCTCGGCAAGGACGCCATCGTCTTCGCTCTCGCCAACCCGACGCCGGAGGTCGACTCGGAGATCGCGCGACGCTATGCGGCGATCGTCGCCACCGGTCGCAGCGACGAGTCGAACCAGATCAACAACGTGCTCGTCTTCCCGGGACTGTTCCGCGGCCTGCTGGACGCGGGCGCGCGCAAGATCACCGATGAGATGGAGCTCGAGGCGGGTCGGGCCCTTGCCGCCGTCGTCGGCGAGGACGAGCTCTCGCCCGCGTACGTCATCCCGACGGTGTTCAACCCGGCCGTCGTCCCCGCGGTCTCCTCCGCCGTCGAGCGGCTGGCGCGAGCGTCGATGAGTTGAACCGCCCGGTGTGATCAGGCGGTCGGAGCCGCCCAGTGGATCGCGGCGAGCCGTTTCTCCGAGACGTAGCCGTTCTCGGCGAACCAGCGCGCCGAGCGCTCGATCGCCTCGACGGCGGGACGGGAGCGGTAGCCGAGCTCCCGGCGCGCCCGGGCGTCGCTGAACACCATGCGGGTCGAGGCCATGCGGGCCCCTTCGAGGGGGACGTGCGGCATACGGTGCAGCAGCTTTCCCTCGACGAGCTCCGAGACCCAGGCGGCACCGAGCGCGGCCGGCCGGGGGACCCGGAAGCGCGGACCCGGCAGGCCGGTGCAGCGGGCGAGCTGGGCGAGGATCTCGCGCAACTCGAGGTTCTCGCCGCCGACGATGTAGCTGCGGCCGATCTCCCCGCGCTGCGCGGCGAGCAGGTGCCCGGCGGCGACGTCGTCGACGTCGACGATGTTGAGCGCGGTGTCGAACCAACCGGGCATCCGACCGTTCAGGTAGTCGACGACGAGCCGGCCGGTCGGGGTCGGCGTGTGGTCGCCGGGTCCGAGCGGGGTCGTCGGCAGGACGAGGGTGACCGGCATGCCGAGCGCCGTGGCGCGCAGCACCTCGTGCTCGGCGACGTACTTCGACTGCTTGTAGAGACCGAAGAGGTGGTCGACGTGGGGCGCGCAGGTCTCGTCGGCCGGCCCGCGCTCGGCGACGTGCTCCAGCCCGAGGGTGCCGACCGAGCTCGTGTAGACGACGAGCTCGCAACCGGCGGCTGCCGCCGCGGCGAGGACGTTGCGCGTGCCGTCGACGTTGACGCGGTAGAAGGCCGTTGGGTCGGGGGACCAGAACCGGTAGACGGCGGCGACGTGGAAGACGACGCGGCAGCCGTCGATCGCCTGTTTCACGGCAGTCGCGTCGCGCACGTCCGCCTCGAAGCGCGTGACGGGCAAGCCGTCGAGGCTCGTGTGCCGGGCGCCGGGTTCGAGGAGCGCGGCGATGTCGAGGTGCCGGGCGACGAGCGCGCGGGTGATCGCCGTCCCGATGAAACCGCTCGCCCCGGTGACGGCGACCCGCGTACCCGGCTCGAGCACCCGGCGCGCCGTCGACGTCGCGGGTGCCGGTTCGGCCCCGTTCGCTTTCGTCTCGGCCATCGTCACTCCCATCCTTGCGACCGCGTCGTCGCCGGTCGGACGCCGCCGCGCGCGACATGACTGGCGCCGGTGAGCCCGGCGACCCGACGACTCGGCGCGCCGCGCCGAGCTGGTCAGTTATACACTCGCCTCCCGTCAGGAGGGAGCTGCCGTGAGCCCGTCGGCCGCAGGCGCGCCGGTTGCCAAGCTGGCGAACTTCGTCGGGGGCGAGCGCCTGGCCGCCGAGAGCGGCGAGACGACGGAGGTCGTCAACCCCTCGACCGGTGAGACCTACGCCACGGCGCCGCTCTCGCGCGCTGCTGACGTTGACGCGGCGTTCGTCGCCGCCGCGGCGGCGTTCCCGGCGTGGCGGGACGCGACCCCCGCGCAGCGGAGCCTTGCTCTTCTGCGCATCGCCGACGCCATCGCCGACAACGCCGACGAGCTCGTGCGGATCGAGTGCGAGAACACCGGCAAGCCGCTCGCCCTCATGGCCTCCGAGGAGATCCCGCCGCTCGTCGACCAGATTCGCTTCTTCGCCGCCGCGGCGCGTCTGCTCAACGGACGGTCGGCCGGCGAGTACATGGCGAACCACACGTCGTACGTGCGCCGCGAGCCGATCGGCGTCTGTGCCGCGGTGACCCCCTGGAACTACCCGGCGATGATGGCCGTCTGGAAATGGGCGCCCGCCGTCGCGGCCGGGAACACGATGGTGCTGAAGCCGTCGGAGACGACACCGGCGTCGACGTTGTACATGGCTGAGCTCATGGCCGCCTACCTGCCTCCCGGGGTCCTCAACGTCGTCTGCGGCGACCGTGACACGGGACGCCTCCTCGTCGCCCACGGAAAGCCGGCGATGGTCTCGGTCACCGGCAGCGTGCGCGCCGGCGTCGAGGTCGCCTCGGCCGCGGCCCAGAGCTTGAAACGGGTCCACCTCGAGCTCGGCGGCAAGGCGCCGGTCGTCGTCTTCGACGACGCCGACGTCGAGGCGGCGGCAGCAGGGATCGCCCTCGCCGGCTACTTCAACGCCGGACAGGACTGCACGGCGGCGACGCGGGTGCTCGCCGGTCCGCGGGTGCACGACGAATTCGTCGCCGCGCTCGTCGAGCAGGCGGCGGCGAAGAAGGTGGCGGGGATCGAGGTGGCCGACGCCGACTACGGGCCCCTCAACAACGCCGCCCAGCTCGCCCGGGTCACGGGGTTCTTGGAGCGGGTCCCCGCCCATGCCGAGGTGCTGACCGGTGGCCACCGCGTCGGCGCGCGGGGGTACCTCTTCGCGCCGACCGTCGTCGCCGGGATGCGCCAGGACGACGAGATGATCCAGGACGAGATCTTCGGCCCGGTGATCACCGTGCAGCGCTTTGCTGCCGAGACCGAGGCGATCGCCTGGGCGAACGGCGTGCGCTACGGCCTCGCCTCGAGCGTGTGGACCCGGGACCACGGGAGGGCGATGCGGATGGCGAAAGCGCTCGACTTCGGCGCGGTGTGGGTGAACACGCACCTCCCGATCGTCGCCGAGATGCCCCACGGCGGCTTCAAGAGCTCCGGCTACGGCAAGGACCTCTCCGTCTACGGCTTCGAGGACTACACGCGGATCAAGCACGTCATGCACTACATCGGCGAGTAGCGGGACGAGGCGGGGAGGGATCGCCGTGGCAGACGACGGGGCGTCGTCACAGACAGGCGGCCCCTCCGGGCGCAGGGTCGTCACCGAGGTGCCCGGGCCGCGCTCGCGCGAGCTCGAAACCCGGCGTCGCCGGGCGGTCGCGCCGGGGGTCTCGTCCTCGTTCCCCGCCTACATCGCCCGGGCTTCGGGCGCCATCGTCGAGGACGTCGACGGCAACCGCTTCATCGACCTCGGCTCGGGCATCGCCGTCACCGGCGTCGGGCACGCCGCGCCGCAAGTCGTCGAGGCGGTGCGCGCCCAGGTCGCACGGTTCACCCACACCTGTTTCATGGTCGCGCCCTATGAGCCGTACATCGCCGTCTGCGAGGAACTGAACGGGCTCGCGCCGGGCGACCACGCCAAGTCATCGGCGCTTTTCAACTCGGGGGCCGAGGCGGTCGAGAATGCGGTGAAGGTCGCGCGCTGCGCTACGAGCCGCCCGGCCGTCGTCGTCTTCGACCACGCCTACCACGGCCGGACGAACCTGACGATGGCGATGACCGCCAAGTCGATGCCGTACAAGTCGGGTTTCGGCCCGTTCGCGCCCGAGGTCTATCGCGTTCCTTTCTCGTACCCGTTCCGCGATCCGCCGGGAATGACCGGAGCCGAGGCGGCACGCCGGGCGATCGAGGGCATCGAGGTGCTCATCGGCGCGACGCACGTCGCCTGCGTCGTCGTCGAGCCGATCCAGGGAGAGGGGGGTTTCGTCGTCCCCGCCGTCGGTTTCCTGCCGGCCCTCGCGCAGTGGTGTCGGGAGAACGAAGTCCTTCTCGTCGCCGACGAGATCCAGTCCGGGTTCGGCCGCACCGGGGACTGGTTCGCCTGCGAGCACGAGGGTGTCGTGCCGGATCTCCTGGCAACGGCGAAGGGCATCGCCGCCGGGATGCCGCTCGGCGCGGTGACGGGAAGGGCCGAGGTGCTGGGCGCCGTCCACCCGGGCGGACTCGGTGGCACCTACGGCGGCAACCCCGTCGCCTGCGCGGCGGCCCTCGCTGCGCTGCAGACGATGCGCCAGCTCGACCTGCCGGCGGCGGCACGCCATATCGGCGACGTGATCGGCGCGCGTTTCGGAGCCCTGCGCGCCCATCACCCCGCGATCGGCGACGTGCGGGGGAGAGGGGCGATGTTCGCTTTCGAGCTCGTCCACCCGGGGACGCGCGAGCCCGACGCCGCGGCGACGAGGCAGATCGTCGCCGCCTGCCACTCCGCCGGCGTCATCGTGCTCGCCTGTGGCACATGGGGGAACGTCCTCCGCTTGCTGCCGCCTTTCGTCATCTCCGACGCGCTCTTGTCCGAGGGCCTCGACGTGCTCGAGGGTGCCGTCGCCGACGTATTGAGCGGCAAGTGACCGCCTCGGCGCGCGAGAACTGGCTATGTCGCGCCGGTCAGGCGGAAAGCGGCCGGGCCTGCCGGCGGAGCACCTCTTTCAGTTTCACGGTCCGTCCGGTCCGGAGAATCGCCCGCCGGTAGATCGTGGCGGCGAGCCGGGCCATGCCGATCGTCGCCCCGGCGGTGACGAGGCCGGAGATGACCACCTGCCACCACGCCATCTGGCCGAGCGCGAAGAGCACCGGCATGACGAAAGGCGCCGTCGGCGGCAGATAGGCGAGGACCTGGTTGAGAGCCGAGGGGCTCGAGGCACCGAGCGCCGTGAACGAGATGATGTAGCCGAAGAGCAGGGGCAGCTGGACGGGGAAGGCGACGCTTTGCACCTGCTCCTGGCGCTCGACGAGCGAGCCGATGGCGGCGTAGAGCCAGCAGTAGAAGGCGTAGCCGAGGACGAGCCAGACGAGTCCGACGACGACGGGCACGGGCGCGGTGCCCTTCACGAGGTTCGAGCCGACAGCCGCCCCGAGGCAGAGGGCGACCGCGACGATCGTCGCCGCCTGCGCCAGCGCGACGAGGCCGATGCCGAGGACCTTGCCGATGAGGAGGCACAGCGGTGAGACGGCCGACAGCAGCACCTCGACGACCCGGTTCGACTTCTCCTCCACCACGCCCATCAGCAGCCACGTCCCGTACTGGGTGAGCAGGACGTAGGTGAGGATGAGGACGTAGAGCGCCGTGACGAGGTTGGCGTTGTGGTGGCGGGCGGGTTTGAGGCTCGTGATCGGCAACGGCGCTGGGCTCGTCAGCGCGCCGATGCGCGCGCTGGCTACCCCGGCGCGGTGCAGCGCGACCTCGACGCCGAGGTAGCGCGCGACGGACCCGGCGAACAGGGCGAGCGACGAGGTGTCCGACGCCGCGAACCCCTGGTCGACTAGCAGGTAGCGGTTGTCGACGAGCGCGAGGTCGATCCGGCCGGACCGCAGGGCCTGCTCGGCGGCACCGACCGAGCTCTCGTTGTCGACCCGGACCCGCACGCCGAGCTCCGTTCCGCTCGCGTGCAGAGTGCCGCGCACGAGCGCTGTCGTCGGGCCGACGATGCCGACGCGGGCGAGCGGTGTCGGCGCCTTGCGGATAACGGGGATGACGACCGCGGCGGCGACCCCGAGCAGAACGATGATCGTCCCGATCCGGAAGACCCGTGACGTCACGCGCTCGTGCACCTCGCGGCGCGCGATGAGCTCCACGTCCCCCCGCCGACGACCGCGTGTGGCGCTTTCGTCGGACGCGCCGACAGTCTTGCGGGCGTAGCGGTGCCGCCAGATGCGCACGCCGACGAGGACGACGGCGAGCGAGATGATGATGGCGGTCTTCATCGGACCGCCTCCCGGAAGACCTCGGACAGCCGGCGCCGTTCGAAGTCGAAGCGCAGGACGGGGCCGACGGCCATCGCCTGAGAAAGCAGCGCCTGGCTGTCGACCGTGTCGTCGAGGACAAGGCGCGACTCCCCGGCTTCGGTACGCGAGATCGTGACTCCCGGGATGCCGCGCGCCCAGGCGCCGTCCCAGTCGCCCTCGACCTTGACGACGAGTCGGCGGGAGCCCGCCCGTTCCAGCTCGTCGAGGTTCCCTTCGACGACGAGGTGACCACGGTCGATAATCGCGACCGACTCGCAGATGTCCTCGACGAGATCGAGCTGGTGGCTGGAGAAGAGCACCCCCCGCCCGGCCCGCGCCTGCTCCGCGAGGATGGCGGTCACCTCGTCGATGCCGACCGGATCGAGACCGGCGAAGGGCTCGTCGAGGATCAAAAGCTCCGGCTCGTGGATGAGCGCCGCGGCGAGCTGGACGCGCTGTTGATTACCGAGTGACAGCGACTCGAGCTTGTCGGGGGCGCGCCCGGCGATCCCGAGGCGTTCCAGCCAACGAGCCGTCGCCCGGCGGGCGTCGCTGGCACTCCTCCCGTGGAGCTCGCAGAGGTACTCGAGCTGGCGCTGGATCTGCATGCCCGGGTAGAGGCCCCGTTCCTCGGGCATGTAGCCGAATCGCCGGCGCTCGGCAACGCCGATGGCCGCCCCGTTCCAGCGCACGGATCCCGTGTCGAGCTCGACGAGTCCGAACACGGCGCGCATCGCCGTTGTCTTGCCGGCGCCGTTCGGCCCGAGGAAGCCGAAGACCTGGCCGACGGGGACATCGAACGACAGGTCGTCGAGCGCGAGGACCTCGCCGTAGCGGCGCCGGAGAGCGATGAATTCGAGGGTCAACGATCCCCGTCTGGATCGCAACGGCCGAGGCGCTTCGCTCCCATTGCCGCGCGTCGAGGCGTTACGGGGATCGCCCCGGCGCGGGGATGTTGGCGAGCGTCACACGCGCCGGGGAGTGTGACCGGGGTCATAGAACGACGGTAGTGCGGCCCGGGAACGCCGCGCCAAGGTCGGCAGTTCTGCCGTTGACCTCCTGGCGGGCTTTCGGAGACAGGTGTCGCTGTCAGGCCGTGGTTTCGGCGAGGACCGCACGTCGGGCGACGATCAGGCGGTCGTCCTGGGCCAGCAGGTGCTGTTGTCCGGTCCCCTTTCCTTGCCGAGGTGATCGTGTTGCGCTCGGGCGCCAGATATCGTGCCGAGCCGCCGCCTAACGTCGCGTCGAACCGGATCGCGCCCAGCTCAATGCCGGGATCGAACCGAACACCGGGCCGGGGAGTCTTAAAGCCGTGCGATCTTCAACGATGGTCACGCTGTGATGCGGCTGACGCCGGACACCGCCGGGCTCGAGCAATGGATGAAGTCGTGGTACGGGCCGGCGTACCGCACCGCCTGCCTCGTGCTCAACGACTCGGCCGGGGCCGAGGAGGCGGTGCAGGAGGCGTTCCTCCGCATGTGGCGCTTCCGGGACGCGATGCCCGAAGGTGACGCGGCGCGTCCCTGGCTCTACCGGGTCGTCGTCAACTCCTGCTATTCGTGGGCGAGAAAGGAATGGGCGGCCGACGGCCGGCGGGCGCCGGCGGCGTCGCTCGACTCGCTTGCCGAGTCGTCACCCGGACCCGACGAGATCGCGGTGATCGGCGACCGCGCCACGGCGGTGCGCGCCGCGCTCGCCCGGCTGCCCGAGGCACTGCGGGTCCCTGTCGTCCTGCGCTACTACGCGGGCTTGTCGGAAAAAGAGATCGCCCTCGCGATCCACCGGCGCCCGGGAACGGTGAAGTCACGTCTGCACGAGGCCCGTCGGCTGCTCAGTGCCGACGCGGCGCTCAACGCGCTTGCGGAGGAGAAAGAGGCGACCCGATGATCACCGACGACGAACTCGAGGCACTGTTGCGGGAAGCCGGGGGAGATTTCGTCGTCCCGACGCACGGCCCGGACGCGATTCTCGCCGCCGCGGCCCCACCGGCGAAGGACGCGACCGTGGTGCGGGGCCGGTTCCATTTCCGCGAGCTCGCTTTGGCGGGTACGAGCGTCGCCGCCGTCGTCACGCTCGTCATCGTTCTCTTGACCCAGTCGGCGTCGTCGCCGGTCGTGCCGGTTTACGCCGGCGCTCGTAGCCCCGGCACCGAGGCGTCGCCAACGAGCGGCATCGCTGCCACGCGGAAGAGTGCGGTGTTTTCCACGCTGAACACGACGACGCAGCACACCGTCGCCTTGGCCGGGCGGGACATCATCGCCACCGGCACGCTGCGGCTCGAGATCACCCGGGCCGCGCTCAGCCGAGACGTGGCGCGTCTTGACGCGCTGGCCGCCGCATTCGGGGGCTACGTGTCGGCCGCCAACATCGCCGAGAGCGGCTCCCGTCCCGGCGGGACGATCGCCGTCGCGGTGCCGGCGCCGTCGTTCTCCGCCTTCGTCGCCAAGGCCGAGGCGATCGGCAAGGTCCGCAGTCTTTCCACGACGAAGACGGACGTGACAGCGCAGGTCGTCGACCTCGGTGCCCGCCTCACGGCGCTCGTCGACGAACGGAACCAGCTCGAGGTGCTGCTCGGCCGCGCCGGTAAGGTCTCAGACCTGCTCGCGGTCGAGAACGAGATCGAGTACGTGCAGTCCCAGATCGAACAGATCCAGGGCGAGCAGCGGACGATCGCCGCGCAGGTGAGCTACTCGTCGCTCAGGGTCGATCTCGCCGTTCCCGGGTCGTCGCACGCGACGAGCTCGCCGAACGGCTTCGGCCACGCCTGGCACCAGGCGGTCTCCGGCTTCGTGAGCGGCGTGAAGGCGTTCGTCGCCCACCTCGGCGATCTGTTGTTCGGCGTGCTGTCGTTCATCGTCGCCGCGCTCATCGTTTTCGGTCTCTGGCGCGCCGTCTGGCCGAGGGTGCGCCGGCGGATCGCCTAGGTGCCACGCCGATTCGGCGGGCGCCCAGATGCGGCCCGTCTTCGCTTCCGATGCGGCGGGGATGCGGAGCAACTGGGCCGATCGTGTGCAACCCGGGGCGCGCCGGGCGCCGCGCCGTCCGGATCCTGAGAAGGTTCTTCTTTTGCGGATTGTGGCGAGGCGAAATGATGCGAGCTGTGGGTTATGGCCGGAAAGCAGGACGGCGGTCGGCCACCTCCGGCAAGGCTGGGTCCACCGTCGCGGCACTTGTCGTCGTGTGTGGCGCAATCCTCTCGTCGATCGGAACGGACGCGAGCATCTCATCAGCCGCATCCGACGGGTCGAGAACTCCGGCCGCCGAGTCGTTCGCGCAACGCGTGCTTGACGAGGCGACCGTTCCCTCCGCTAGTCGCCCGACCGAGAAGATCGACTGCCAGGATCTCGCGCAGCCCTCCCAGGGCGTGTCGAACTACGCCGAGCTCATCGGCCTGCACCGGCTCTATCTCGTCGACGAGTCGCCGGGCGTCGTCGAGGCGTACCTCACGACGCATCTGCCCTCCGGAGCGAAGGTCGAGATGACGGTCGACGCCTCCGGCTGCACGTCCGGTGGGCTCGGGGTCGCGCTACCGGTTTCGGGACCACACGACTACCTCGCCTACCTCGACTACTCCCTGGCACCTGTCGGCAGCGGAACGGAGCTGAGGGTCGATGCCTGGTCCGTCTGGCTGCCGAGCCGATCCCGGGCCGAGATGGCTCCGACCACGGGCCTCGTCGAGGTGACGGGTTACGCCATCAGCCCCGGTGTGGCCTATCCGTCCTCCGGGCCGGTGACCTTCACGCTCTCTCGCGCCCAGGCGGGACCGCTCATCGACGCTCTCAACGCTCTGCCACTCGGCCCAGAATCCTCCGATTACCGTCAGCTTCCCCCTGCCACGCCGATCTGCGGCGTCGCGGAGAACCGTCTCTTGTACAAGATCGTCGTGCGCCCGACCCGGGGCGCGCCGCCGTCGTTCGAGGCGGACGGCTGGGTTTGCCTCATGAGCGTCGTCGTCACCGTGCACGGCCGGCGCTCGCAACCGCTGACTGACAACTGCTCGCTGCTGCGCTCCGTCGCCAGGGTTCTCCCGCCGCATGAAGCGAACGGGACCCGCGAGATCGCCGCGAGCTGTGTTCGGCCGGGGGCTTTCGGCCCGGGCGCCTAACCGAGGTTCCCGCCGGCGGCGCGCTGCTGCTCGAATCCGTCCTCTACGGGTCGCGGCGCAACTTGCGGCGGACGGCCTCGCGCCGGGCCTGCAGCTCGCGGTAGCTGATCCGCTCCGTCGCCGCCGAGACGCCGATCGCGGCGCGCACCGCGTCGAGGTCGACCCCGGCCCGGGTCGGGTCGAGGCCGACCTCGCGGGCGATGCGGTCTCCGTAACGGTTGGCGAAGTACCCCGCGACCTCGACGACCTCGCCGAGCAGGTCGACATCGGGGGCAAACGTCGCGATGACGCCGTCGAGGAAGAGGATGTTCTTCACGAAAAGCATCAATTCCTTCGGCAGTTTCGCTCCGTAGGAAAGGAGCCGTTTTGTCAGCTCGCGCATCTGGCGGGTGAGCTCCTCGGCGCTCATTTCGGTGACGTCCTGGGGTGGTCCGGTCAGTCCGAGCTCGGTGATCACCTCGTCGAGGTCGGCGTCCGGCGCGAGCGCCCCGAGGTCGCGCAAAGCCGCGACCTGGCTGTGCACGTCGTTCATCGTCGCGCCCATGACGAGCCGGAGGAACGCCAGGCGGTGCTGCTCGTCGAGGCGCCCCGTGATGCCGAAGTCGAGGAGCGCGACGCGCCCGTCGGGGAGGACGAAGAGGTTCCCCCCGTGGAGGTCGCCGTGGAAGACGCCGAAGAGCATCACCCCTTCGAGGAACGACACGACGGCGGCGCGCATCACCCGTTCGGTGGCGATTCCCGCTTCCCGCATCCCGCCGACATCGTCCCAGGCGAAACCGTCGAGGCGTTCCATCACGAGGACGCGCGGCGTAACGAGCCAGGGGTGTGGTCGGGGGACGACGATCGTGCGTTGTTCGGCCGCGGCGATGGCCGCGGCGATGTCGAGCATGCTCTCGGCCTCGAGGCGGAAGTCGAGTTCCTCGACGATCGTCTCGGCGAACAGTTCGATGAGGGCCGGCGGGTTGGCGAGGACGGTGACGGGGATCCGCCCGACGAGGTGCGGCGCGAGGAAGCTCATCACCGCGAGGTCGTTTCTCACGAGGGCCGCGACCTTCGGCCGTTGCACCTTGACGACGACGTCCTCGCCCGAAAAAAGGCGGGCGCGATGCACCTGCGCGATCGAGGCCGCGGCGACCGGCTCGGTCGAGAACTCGCTGAAAACCTCCTCGAGGGGGCGCCCGAGGTCGGCCTCGACGCACTCGCGCACGACCTCGAAGGACTCGGCCGGGACCCGGTCGCGCAGCAGCTTGAACTCGCTGACGAGCTCAGGCGGGAAGATCCCCTCGCCGGACGAGAGGATCTGGCCGAGCTTGATGTACGTGGGACCGAGCTTTTGGAAGGCGAAGCGGAGCCGGCGCGAGAGCCCGGCCCGCGACACCGAGCCCTTCTTGCGCCGCTCGACGCCGTACCAGCCGGCCAGCGCCCAGCCGAGGATGGCCGAGACGCGCACGATCCGCTTCCACGGCGGGAGCCGGCGGCGCCGCACGAGGCGGGGGACGCCATCGCGGGTGTGCTCGCGCACGAGGTCGAGGCCGACCCGCCACGGCAGGTCGTCGGGTTGGACGATCCAGGGCGGGTGGTCCGAGAAGGCCCCGACTGAGAGGTCGGCGGGCGGGGGAGCGCTCAGGGGGTCACGGGGCCGAACAGGAGGCATCCGTTGTGTCCTCCGAAACCGAAGCTGTTCGAGAGCACCGCGCCCGGGACGAAGGGGCGGGCGGCCCCGGTGACGACGTCGAGGTGGATCGCCGGGTCCTGCTCCTCGAGGCCTGCCGTCGGCGGCATGAGGCCGCGTTCGACGGAAAGGACCGACGCCACCGCCTCGAGCGCGCCGGCGGCGCCGAGCGAATGCCCCGTGACGCCCTTGATCGCGGTGACCGGGGGCCCGGGTTGCCCGAAGAGCCTCTCGATCGCCTCCGCCTCGGCGAGGTCGTTGAGCGGTGTCGACGTGCCGTGCGCGTTGATGTGAGCGACCTCGTCCGGCGCGATCCCGGCGTCGGCGAGGGCGAGCGCCATGCAGGCGGATGCCCCCTCTCCGCTCGGGTCGGGCGCCGTGATGTGGAAGGCGTCGGCGGTCGAGGCGGCACCGAGCACCTCGGCGTAGATGTGGGCAGCGCGGGAGCGCGCGTGGCCGAGCTCCTCGAGCACGAGCGCGCCGCCGCCCTCGGCGATGACGAAGCCGTCCCGCCGGCGGTCGAAGGGCCGGGAGCGCCCCGAGGTCGAGAGCGCCGTCATGTTGGCGAAGGCGGCGATGCCGATGGGGTCGAGGCCGCCGGCTGCGGAGATCGCTGCCTCGGCCCCGCCGGTGAGGACGGCGTCGCAGCGGCCGTCGCCGACAAGGCGGAAGGCGTTGCCGATGGCGTGTGTCGCCGAGGCGCACGCCGTGACGACCGTCTCGCACGGCCCCCGCCAGCCGAAACGGATCGAGATCGCCGCCGCGCCGGCATTGCCCATCATCATCGGCACGAGCCGTGGCGAGACCCGACGCGCTCCTTTGCCGGCCATCAGGACGATCTGCTCCTGGAGTGTCGTCAGCCCGCCGATCCCGGTCCCGAAGATGACGCCGGCACGCTGCGGATCGGCGCCCAGCTCACCGGCGTCGTCGAGGGCGAGCTGGGCACAGGCGATCGAGAACTGGGCGAAGCGGTCTGTCTGACGCGCTTCTTTCACGTCGAACCACGCCGAGGGGTCGAACGCCTCGACGCGCTGGGGGCCTGCGGCCGCGGGACCGGAGAGGCCCGCGAAGAAGGCGTCTCTGCCGATGCCACAGGACGCCACGACACCGAGGCCTGTGACGACGACGCGGCGCCGGCCCCTCGGGGGCATCAGAGCTTCGAGACGACGAGCTCGTAGGCCTGGCCGACCGTTTCCACCCCGTCGAGCTCGGTCTCGTCGACGGTGATGGCGAAGGCCTCCTCGAGTGCCATCACGAACTCGACGAGGTCGAGGCTGTCGGCGTTGAGATCGTCGGTGAAGCTTGCCTCGGGCACGACCCTGTCCTCCGGCACCTGGAGCACATCCACGGCGCACTGCTTGAACTTCTCGAACGTCGCGTCGTCGCTCACTTCCCGCTCCTCGTCACGTAGTCGGTGATTCCTGGAACTGCGATCCGTACCATTCGTCTCGGGTGGGTCTCACGACCATAGCTAGTGTCCCATCCCGAGTCCGCCGTCGACGGCGAGGACCGCGCCGGTGACGTAGGCGGCCTCGGGTGAGGCGAGGAAGCTGACGGCGGCGGCGATCTCGTCGGGCTCGGCGATCCGTCCGAGCGGGACCCGGCTGCTGAGCGCGGCGATCTGATCCGCGGAGAGGGCCGCGAGCATGTCGGTCGCGACCATGCCGGGTGCAACGACGTTGACGGTCACCGCACGGCTCGCGACCTCGCGGGCGACCGAGCGGGCGAAGCCGATCTGGCCGGCCTTGGCGGCCGCGTAGTTTGCCTGACCGGCGTTGCCGAGGTAGGCGACGACCGACGAGATGAGGATGATGCGGCCCGAGCGCGCTTTCAGCATCGGGCCGAGCGCCCGCTTCGTCGTGCGGTAGCAGGCGGTGAGGTCGGTCTCGATGACCCGTGCCCAGCGCACCTCTCCCATGCGCAAAAGGAGCCCGTCGTCGGTCACGCCTGCCGAGCAGACGAGGACCTCGACGTGGCCGATCTCGGCCTCGATCGAGCTGAAGGCCGCCTCGACGGCCTGCGGTTCCGTGACGTCGCAGGGCACTCCGAAGAGCGGGTGCGTGCCGGCGCGGCCCCCGAAGTCCGCGGGCGGTGCCGTCCTGTAGGTGATGGCGACTCTGTCGCCCGCGGCCTGGAAGCGGCGCGCGCAGGCGAGCCCGATACCGCGCGAGCCGCCGGTGACGAGGACGACGCGGCTCACGCGACGCCCCGCCGACCCCAGCGGATGATGGTTGAGGCCCAGGTCATGCCGGCCCCGAACCCCGAGAGCAGGACGAGGTCGCCCTCATCGACCCGACCGGCCTCGACGGCCGCGCACAGCCCGAACGGGATCGATCCCGCCGACGTGTTGCCGATGCGGTCGAGGACGACGACGGTGCGTTCCATCGGGATGCCGACGCGCTCGTTCACCGCTTCGATGATGCGCACGTTCGCCTGGTGCGGCACGAAGAGCGCGATGTCCTCGGCGTGGCATCCCGCCGCGGCGAAGACCTTGCCGATCGAGTCGACCTCGGCGCGCACGGCGCGGCGGAAGATCTCGCGCCCGTCCATCTCGATGTAGCCGCCGAGTTCGGCGAAGAGCAGCGGTGCGGCGGTCCCGTCGGCGCCGAGGTCGTAGGCGAGGATGAGGTCGTCGCGGGCGCCGCCCTCGACGACGACGGCGCCGGCACCGTCACCGAAGAGGATGGCTGTCGCCCGGTCCTCGTAGTCCGTGATGCGCGACAGCGTGTCCGATCCGATGACGAGGGCACGCCGCGCACCCGTGGCGATGAGCGAGTCGGCGAGGACGAGCGAGTAGGTGAAGCCGGCGCAGGCCGCGTTCACATCGAAGGCGCCACCCCGGCAGCCGAGCCGCTCGTGCACGGTCGCCGAGACCGCCGGGAGCGTCTGGTCCGGCGTCGTCGACGCCACGATGACGAGGTCGATGTCCGCGCCGCCGAGCCCGGCGCGCCTGAGCGCCGCCTGTCCGGCCTCGATGGCGAGCCCCCGCGTCGTGCCTCCGACGTGGCGCTCTCGCATCCCCGTCCGCTCGACGATCCATTCGTCGGTCGTGTCGAGACGGGCCGCGAAGTCGGCGTTGGTCAGCACCTTGTCGGGAAGTGCCGATCCCCAGCCGGTGATGGCGGCTTTCGTCAACGAACCCCCTCGACGTCGTCGGGCAGGGCCCGCAACCACGCCACCGGTTGGCCGTGGAGGACCCGTTCGCCGGCGAGCACGAGTACGCCCGCCAGCATGCCGGCGAAGGCGGAGCGGATCTCGGTCGTGCCCGCCCAGCCGACGAGGTCGCCGACGGCGACGTGGATGGCCTCATCACCCGGTTCGTCTGCCGCCAGCCTGGTGAGGCGCGGTGCCGCCGCCGCGAAGGTGTCGGAGGGCCGGAACGGGCCGGTTCCTGGCGAGATGATCAGCCGCTCGACCATCGAGTACTGCTCGCCAACGAGCCGCTCGAGAGGGGGCCGTTGCGCCGCCGCGCCGGCGAGCGCTTCGACGAGCGCCTCGAGCTCAGCGGGCGTCGCCACCGAGCAGCTGACGATGGAGCTCGTGGGCAGGACCCGCTTGGCGAGTCCCGTCAGTACACCACCCGGGCCGAGCTCGACGAAGGTGCGCGTCCCCGAGCCGAAGAGGGTGTCGAGGCTTTGGCGCCAGCGCACCGGGGCACAGAGTTGCGTCGAGAGCAGTCCCGGCCAGTCCTCGCCGTCGGGGTGAGCCCGGGCGTCGACGTTGGCGACAACTGCCGGGTCGGACTCGAAGAAGGTCGCCATCGCCAGCGCCTTGCGCAGCCGATCACGTGCTGGCGCCATGAGCGGTGTGTGGAACGCCCCACCGACGGGAAGCGCGACGACCCGCTTGGCGCCGGCCTTGCGGGCGAGCGCTGCGGCGCGCTCGACCGAGTCGTTCTCGCCGGCGATCACGACCTGGCCCGGCGCGTTGTAGTTGGCGACCCAGACCTCGCCCTCGGCGCGCAAACACGCCGTCTCGACTTCTTCGTCGTCGAGCCCGAGCACGGCCAGCATTGTCCCGGGGTTGTGCTCCGCGGCCTCGGCCATGGCGGCGCCGCGTTCGGCGACGAGCTCGAGGCCGTCCTCGTAGGAGAGCGCGCCAGTGGCGACGAGGGCGGTGTATTCACCGAGGCTGTGGCCGGCGCAGGCCGCGGGTTCGAGGCCCATCCGTTCCGCCGCGTCGACGACGACGAGGCTCGTGACGAACGTCGCGAGCTGTGCGTTGGCGGTGTTCGTCAGTGTCTTCTGGTCGGCTTCGACGAGGAGTGACGCGACGTCGCGTCCGACGACTTCGCTCGCGTGCTCGACGAGCTCGAACGACGGGTGGTCGACCCAGCTCGCCCCCATGCCGGGGCGGTGCGAGCCCTGGCCGGGAAAGGTGAACGCCAGCAAGTAAAGGCCCCCTTCGGACTCCGGACCCCGCTGCCGGCGAGGTGCCGGCGAAACTCGACTTCCCACGTCCTTTGCTGGTTACGTGTCGGTAACTCTAAGGAACGAAGGCGGCTGACGCTAAATGGAGCCTGGTGGCCAGCACCGGAGCGCTCTGACCGGCTTGCTGGCTCCGCGCCGGGGCTGACCGGTCTGGCGGCGCCCGGTATCTCGTGCAGCGCGCGCTTCGCACGAGCGAGATTCCCCTCGGCGCGCGCAGCCGATCGTCACGAGAAACGCCCATATCTCTGTGTGGACGGTGCCCGGAGCGGGATTCGAACCCGCACGCCCTTGCGGACAGCGGCTTTTGAGGCCGCCGCGTCTACCATTCCGCCATCCAGGCCCGACGGTCGCGACCACCGACCGACCTGTCCAGGTTATCGAGCCGGAGATCGCTGTTTCCCGACGTGGGCGGTGGCGGCCGCGACCGCGAGGAGAATGGACTTCACGGCGTCGTAGACTGCCGGCGATGCAACTGGGACTCACCGATCGCCGCCAGCGCACCGAGCGGCGGCTGTTCGACGTCTCGGCGCGGCTGAACCGGGCGCGCGCCGAGCTCGAGGTGATCGAGGCGCAGTTCGACGCGCTCAACGAACAGGCCGACGAGGCGAAGCTGCGTGCCGTCGTCGCCGAGACGCCACTCGCCCTACAGGTGAGCTTGGAGGCGCAACGACACGCCGAGCACATGGCGCGTGCCCGTGATGCGGCGCTCCGGGCCATCGCCGAGCTCGAGCGGGTGCAGGATGAGTTGATAGGCGACCTCCTCGATTGACCCCGACCTCAAAGGCGGGGTCAGGCCGACGTCAACTAAGCGCGGGAGTTCGATTCGACGAATTGCCGAGATGAGATGAAAGGGGGCGACAAGTGGTGAGGAGCGTTGTGATCGCCGAGGACGAGGCCGTCGTGCGGCTCGACCTGTGCGAGATCCTCGCCGAGGAGGGCTTCGAGATCGTCGGCTCGACCGGGCGGGGCGACGAGGCGGTCGAGCTTGTTCGTCGCCTGCGACCCGATCTCGTCATCCTCGACATCAAGATGCCCGGCATGGACGGACTGCAGGCCGCCGCGGCGATCCACTCGTCGGTGCGGACCGCGGTCGTCATCCTCACCGCTTTCAGTGAACGCAACTTCATCGAACGGGCCCGTGACGCCGGCGCGCAGGCCTACCTCGTGAAGCCGTTCCAGCGCGAGGAGCTCCTCCCGGCGATCGAGGTCGCGCTCGGTCGCTTCGCCGAGGCCCAGGCGCTCGAAGCGGAGTTCGCGACGCTCGGCGATGACGAGGCAGGCCTCGTCGAGCGCCGGGAGACGCGGCTTGCCGTCGACCGCGCCAAGGGCCTGTTGATGGACGATCACAACATGACCGAGCCTGAGGCGTTTGCTTTCATCGAGAAGGCCGCGTCCGAGCGCGGTGAGACGATCCGTGGGACGGCACAGTCGGTCGCCGACGGAACCATCGCGCCCTAGGAGAGCGAATTGCTAGACGAGCGAAGCGATCGTTCGCGCCGATGCTGATGCTGGCGGCGTCCGGCCGCGGGCACCACGCCGGGATCTTCCTGCTCGTCATCATCGTCATCATCGGACTGATCTTCTTCTACGTGCGTCTCAGCGCGCGCCGTGATGCCCGGGGCCATGGCGTGGGCCGGGGGTCTGCCTTCGGTCGCGCGGTGCCGACGCCGCCGGGTCCGCCGGGCGGCAGCCAGCCCGAGGGGTCCATCGGCGCGGCTCCCACCGACCAGCCGCCGGCGCCTGCGCCGCCCGGCATGGAGCACGGTGTCCAGGCATTGCCCACCGGCGCGAGCGACCGCGCCTCGGGTGGCGGGGCCGCTGCTGACGTCGCCCCAGCTGTCGGGCGCGCCGCCGGGGCGGCGACGGGCGGAGATGGCGACTGGGCCGTCGAGACCCACGGGCTGGTGAAGCGCTTCGGTACGAACGTCGCGGTGAACGAGGTCGAACTGCTCGTCCCGCGGGGTTGCGCCTTCGGCTACCTCGGACCGAACGGCGCCGGCAAGACGACGCTCATCCGGACGCTCCTCGGACTGACGAGGGCCGACGGCGGCACGATGTCGCTGCTTGGGATCCCCGTCCCGCGTGAGCGCAGCCGGGCCCTCGCGCGCGTCGGCGCCATCGTCGACGAGCCCCGCTTCCACGACCACCTCACGGGACGGGAGAACCTGTCGTTGCTCGCCGCGGCTCGGGGCGGCGATGCCGGCGGACGGATCGACGAGGGTTTCGCCCGGGTCGGGCTGAGGGAGCGGGCCGACGACAAGGTGGCCTCGTACTCCATGGGAATGCGCCAGCGTCTCGGGGTGGCGGCGTGCCTATTGGGCGACCCGGAACTGCTCATCCTCGATGAGCCGATGAACGGGCTCGATCCCGCTGGCATGGCGAGCATGCGGGCGATGATCAAGAGCCTTGTTGCCGAGGGGCGGACGGTCATGCTCTCGTCGCATCTCCTCGACGAGGTCGAGCGTACCTGCGACGCCGTGGCGATCGTCGACCGTGGCCGCGTCATCCGTCAGGGTCCGATCGACGAGTTGTTGCACGGCACCGCCGACATCGTCGTGCGGGTGGACTGTGATGACGCCGTCGCGGCGGCCCGGGTCATCGACGCCGCGGGCATCGCCCTTGCCGTGGCGGTCGCCGAGACCGGGTTGACGGTCACCCTGCGGGCGGGTACGGGCCGGGGGACGGTGGCCGAGATCAATCGCCGCCTCGTCGAGGCGGGGATCGCCGTCTACAGCTTCCAGGAGGTACGCACGACGCTCGAGGACTGGTTCTTGTCGGTGACGAGCCGCTTCGGGGACCACCCATGACCGATCGCACCGCTACTGCAAGCGCGGGGCTGATCCCGGCACCCGGGAGTGAGGCATCCCGGCGTTCGCGCCGCTGCGGGGGTCGCACCGGGGGCAGCGGATCGTGGATCCCGACGTGGGACCTCATCGCGACGAAGCAACTCGAGCTGCGCAAGCGGCGGGGCCTCATGATCGTCGTCGTCCTGCTGACGGTCGGCCTACCGGTCATCGTCCTCGGGCTGCGGCTGGCCTTTCACGCCTTCGACCCCGCGAGCTACGGCCCGGCGGGGAGCCCGACCGTTTTCGCCGCGCTGAGCAATCCGATGGCCGAGTTCGGGTTCATCGTCGCCGCGACGCTCGGAGCTTCGGCAGGGACGACCGATCTCGTCGCCGGCGTCTTTCGCCACCTCGTGATCACAGGCCGGTCACGGATCTCGCTCTACCTGGCGCGCATCCCCGCCGGGCTGTCCATCCTGTTGCCGCTCGTCGCCGTGGCGTTCGCCATGGTGTGCCTGGTGACCGCCTACGAGGGCACCCCCCCGGCGACGGCGATCAACTACAACGGCATCTCCCTCCCCGTCCATCTGACGAAGTACCAGCTTGAGACCCGGCTCCTGCAAGACCCGAAGCAGGCGGACCTGGCCTTCGGGGCCGGACCGGCCTCCGCCAAGGTCGGCACGGCCATCGTCAGGCGCGAAATGCCCGCGATCTACCGCGACTACCTCGACGCCGAGCCCGCGGCCACCTACCCGGCCGACAACGAGATGGCGAAGATCGGCCTCTGGATCGAACTCGAGGTGGCGATCGGGTTCCTCGTCGGCCTCGGTCTCGGCTCGCTCACCGGCCAGCGAACCCTGGCGACGATCCTCATGATCGTCCTCGAGATCATCATCACGCCGATCCTCGTCAGAGTGGCGATCCCGTACTTCCTTAATGGCCAGCGGTTGATCGTCGGCGTCGCCATGGACCAGCTCCGACCAGCCGGACTGGCCGGCAGCCTGGGAGGCGCGGGCAACAGGGCGCTCTTCGGGGCCCGCGGCGTGCTGCAGATTCCTCTCATGCCGACCTGGGCGATGATCGCCGTCATCGTCGGCTGGATCGTCGGTTGGTCGGTGATCGGCGCCTGGCGGATGGCGACGCGTGACGCCTGAGCGCGTCGCGCCTCGCAGCTGACCGCGCGACGCCGCCGGGCGAAGACGTCTCGGACCACCACACGGCGTAGCTCGCTGACAGCGCGCTTGACGCGCTCGACCGGGAGTTTGCCGCCGGTCTTGTCAGTTGAGGCCGGAGCAGCGCGCGGCGAGACTTAGTACCCGTGGGAACGACTCGGTTGTCCGGTGATGTGCGCGCGATCCTCGGCGACGAGCTTGACCGGCTGCGCCAGATCGTCGCCGGTGTGAGCGACGCCGAGATCGGGCGGGCGACGGGATGCGAGGGCTGGCGGGTCGCGGATCTCCTCGTCCATCTGCGACTCGGCACCGAGGAGCTGCTCCGCGGATGGGCGATGCCGAGCGACGATCCTGCCGACCGGGACTACGTCACGTACTGGCAGGACTGGCCGGCCCACGGTCCGCCGAGCTTCGCCGACCTCCGCTGGATCTGGGCGAACTCGGCCTCGTACGCGACGGCGGCAAGCCTGCGCCGTCACTTTGATGACGTGCTCGCTGCCGGCGCGGCGGTGAGTCGGCAGGCACCGGGGGGTCGGTTGCGCTTCCAGGGCCATGTCCTCGCGGCCGACGATCTCCTCGCCATGTTCGCGGTCGAATTCGCCATCCACCACCTCGATCTTCTCGTGGCACTTCCGGACCGTCCCGGGCCCGTGCCGGCTGCGCTCGACCTCGCCGCCAACACCCTCGACGGGCTGCTCGGCGGGCAGCATCCGGCGTCGTGGGACGAGCCGACCTACCTGCGCAAGGGGACCGGCCGCGCTCCGCTTGATGCCGCCGATCTGGCCGAGCTCGGCGCGGCCGCCTCGCGGTACCCCGCTTTCGGCTAGGCGGGCTCGCTGGCGGGCGCGCAGCACCCCTCCGCACGCTCCTGTGATCCCCGTGTCTTGCTGAGAATGTGCTGAGGAATTCCCCGTCGGTGCCGGCCGTCTGCACTGCTTGACGAGATGCCCGTCCGGTAGGTTCCGCGCGGGTCATGACTTGTCTCGCTGACAGTGTGTTTTCCCAAGCTCTCGTCAGGCACGTGGCCGTGTTCGATCGCCGCGCCGCCCGTTGGCAGCTGCAGGCTTGTTGCCAGAGCATCCGGCGCGACGCGAGATCATCGTGAGACGTGTCGTCGTACTCGCCGCCGACAGCCCGCTCGGCCGGTCGATCGTCGATGAAGCGTCGACCCGCGCCCTCGAGCTCACCGCGGTCGTCCGCGACCCGCTTCGGTGGCCTTCTCCGTCGCCGGTGAGCGTCATCCGTGGCGACCTGCTCGACCTGACCTGTCCGGAGCGCCTCATCGGGGGCGGGGCCGTCGTCGTCGTCCCATTCGGGTCGTCGGACTCGTCGAGGATCGACTTTGCCGCCGATCTCCATGTCGCGACGGTGCTCGGCCACGTGTCCGAGCGGGTGGGCTCGGCGACGACGCGTTTCGTCCTCGCCGGCCGGGCCTCAGCCGCATCGGCGACGGAGCATGTCGCGGGCCCGCGGACTCGCCGGGTCGACGACGGCGGTCGCCAGCTGGCAGAGCATGCCGTCCTCGCCGTCTATGCGACGTTCGCCGATCTTCAGTGGGAGTACGTCAGCCCGTCCGGGCGCATACGCGCCCAAGAAGTCTCTGGACCGCCTGACAGGCTCCTCGCGGCGTCGCAACGTCTGTTCGCCACACGTCGGGCGCGCCCCATCGCGGACTACCTTGCCACCATCGTCGATAGCGTCGAACACCACCTGGACCAGGTCAGCCCGTCCGCCAGCAGCGCGGCAACACCGGGCGGATCTCGCGTGGCCTCGCCGTCGGCTCGTGCCACGGCACGCCAGGAAACCTGAACCGAGGGTTCGATGCGCATTCTTTTCATCGAGGACGAGGACGGTCTTCGAGAGGCGCTCTGCCGTGGCCTGACCGAAGACCACCACGATGTCGTTGGCGCGAGCACCGGCAGCGAGGGACTTCGCCTCGCGGAGGAGCAGAGCTTCGACGTCATCATCTGCGACATCCTCCTGCCGCACGTCAACGGCTTTCAGATCTGCCAGCGACTACGCGAACAGGCGATCTGGACGCCGATCCTCATGCTGACGGCGAAAGACGGAGAATGGGACCAGGCGGAGGCGCTCGACGCCGGAGCGGACGACTACCTCACCAAGCCCTTCTCCTATGTCGTGCTTCTCGCGCACCTGCGCGCCCTCGTGCGGCGTGGAGCGAAGACCGCGCCGAGCGATTCGGAAGTGCTGCGAGCCGGAGATCTCATCCTTGACTGTCGTTCCCACCGTTGCGCGCGGGCAAACGTCGAGATCGACCTGTCGCGACGAGAGTTCGACATGCTCGAAACGTTGTTGGCGACTCCGGGTGAGGCGATAGCCAAGGAAGATCTCATGCGCAAGGTCTGGGGTCCCGCCTTCAACGGGGACGCGAACATCGTCGAGGTGTACGTCGGCTATCTGAGGAAGAAGATCGACGTCCCTTTCGACCGTCACTCGATCGAGACGGTCCGAGGATTCGGCTATCGGCTAGCGGTCGATGAGCACCGCGCCTAGATCGAACCGTTTGCCGGTCCTGCGTTGGTCTGGCGCGGTGCGCGTGCGCGCGGCAGCCGTTTCAGTGCTCATCGTCGGCGTCGCCTTCGTCCTGAGCGCGTTCGGGGTCCTCTCGCTTCTCAGAGGTTCGCTCTATCAGAGCGCCGACAACGCCGCCCGGGCCGAGGCCCTGGACATGTCGTCGTTCGTGGCGGTGCGGGGCTTCATGCCGGCATACCTGCCGATCGTCGCTGAGGAGATGGCCGCACAGGTCATCGCCTCGAACGGCGACGTCATCGCCTCGAGCCGGAACATCGCGGGCCAGGCGGCGATGGTCGACCTCGCACCGGCACCGGGGAAGGTCGCGGTCGTTCGCGACGTTGTGCTACGGGTACGGCGTTTCTCCCACGTCGACCTCAATCTCGACAATCGGTTCGTCGTCGCCGCGGTCGGTTTCAAGAGTCTGAACTTCTCGGGGACCGTCCTCGTCGCGAACTCCCTCGGCGCTGCCGACCGCGCCGTCGGTCTCGTCGAGCTGTCGCTTGGCATCGCGCTCCCGATCCTCGCGCTGTTGGTCGGCGTGATGGTGTGGGTCCTCTCGGGCTGGGCGCTCCGACCCGTGGAGATCATCCGTGCCGAGGTGGCCGGGCTCTCGGCGACGGACCTGCACCGTCGGGTTCCGGAGCCCGCGGTCAGCGACGAGATCGGTCGGCTCGCCCGGACGATGAACACCATGCTCGAGCGTCTCGAAACCTCGAGCGATCGACAGCGCCAGCTCGTCGCGGACGTCTCGCACGAACTGCGCAATCCTCTCGCCGCGCTGCAGGCCCAGCTCGAAGTTGCCGTCGCGCATCCGGACGCGGCCGGCGCGAGCATGCTCGAGGGAGCGATCCTCGAGGTCAACCGGATGAGCCAGCTCGTCGCGGATCTCCTCACCCTCGCCCGCATCGACGAGGGCATGTTGCAGCTCCGCTCGGCAGATGTGGACCTCGATGAGCTCGTGCTCGGTCAAGCCGATCGGCTGCGCGCGCCCGGGAACGTGGAGGTCTCGGTGGCGGGCGTGGGTGCCGCGCGCGTGCGTGGCGACGAGGCACAGCTCACGCGTGTCGTGGCGAATCTGGCCGACAACGCGGCGCGTCACGCCACCCGCCGAGTCGAGTTCGCTGTCGTGCCGCGGGGAGAGTTCTTCGACCTCACCGTGGCCGACGACGGGCCCGGCGTCCCCTGGTTCGAACGTCAGCGGATCTTCGAACGCTTCGTGCGGCTCGACTCGGCACGGACCCACGAAGGAACTGGCGCCGGCCTCGGCCTCGCCATCGTCCGGGAGATCGTCGCGGCCCACGGCGGGGAGGTCTGGGTGGAGGACGCCAAACCGGGCGCACGCTTCATCGTCAGGTTGCCGCGCACGGATAACCCGGGCTCCCCGGTGAGTGGGGCGCGGCCGAATGACCGGCGCGGCGTGAGGAAGCGAACGAACGTCGCGCGCGCTGGTGGACCAGCGACGAGCAAGGGATGACCGAGGGATCTGACAGGCGAGTCGCGGTACCTGGTTCTGTTCGCTTATGACACGGGCCAGTGGGTGCCACCGAACACGAGAACTCCGACGCTAAAGCCCCGGAGTTCTCCATGTTCGCTGATCGGTAGCCAGCCAGTGGGGAGCTACTTTCTCTGCCACTTGCCGTGCTTGCCGACCTTCTTGCAGACGAACGTCGTCTTTTCGACCGTCTTCGTCTTGCCGAACTCTCTCTTCGCGCCCGCCACGCCAGCCGTCTAGCGGAAGGCGGGCGGCGCGTAGTGCGTGGTCGGTGGGCTCGACCCGGACGGCGCGGTGTTCGTTTGTGGCCGTGATGAACTGCTCCCCGACCGGCGACGGGCGCGCCTGGCTGCAGAACAGATCGGCCCGCGCGGGACGTGCCTTTTTGCAGGAACCCCAGATTCAACTGCTCAGATCCGGGACCTCCGTTGTGTCGGCAGCATCAGCCGACGCGATGTCCTCGAAGTAATGGTGATGGACGTAGAGCCCCTCGCCGAGCGAATGCGAGCGATACCAGACGCCGTGCGCCGGCCCGATTCTCGTCGAGCGTGGGAGTTCCCGCAGCACATCTCCCACGACGAACGCGCGGAATCGGCCGCTGCGACACACAAGGATTCGACGGTCCGTGACGACGATGACCCGATAGCAGCTGTTGAAAGCCGGGATCACATCAGGGATCCCCTGCCAGTTCGGGCTTCTCGCCTGTGCGGGTATCGCTGCTTGAACCTGTTCGCCCGGTTCGCAGAGGTGCTGGGCGTTCAGCAGGATCTTGTCTCGAATCGACATGGCGGGGTCTTTTCGTTCAGATGGCGTTCAGAACACGACGACCGGATCCTCAAGGTAACAAACTGAACCGCTCGTCGCGGACGGTCGCATCCCGGACCCTGTCACTGGATGACGCAGGCGCCAGAACGGGGTTCGGCGCATGCCCCTACTCTCGGGTCGGCGTGAGGCGGCACTGTCGCGGGCGATTGCGTGAACGAATGGACTTCACCAAGCCCCGACCGGCGGATGCGTGCGTGGCAGAAGCCCGAGGACCGTGGGCCAAGAGCACCTTGAGCTGTCGACCGGCATTCGGTTGCTGGGACTGCCTCTGCGCGCACGACGCGGCCGAGCCGGATTCTCGGCCTGAAATGCGCTCAATGCAGTCGTTGGGAAGATCGGCGTGGATTGTCTTCCCGGCGAGGATGACAATGGAAACGTGGGTTCCGACGTTTCCCCCGATGGCGCGGGGTAGGTCGATGACGTCGGGGCCTGGGAAAAGGATGATGTCGCATGCGCCTCCGGTCGGGACCCGTTGACGGGCGACGACGGCGGTTGGCAATAACTCCCTTGTGACCCCCGGACGGTCCAATGACGGATGCTGCCGCGCCGCGCGACGACGGTCCCGCCGACATACTTCGGCTTCGGCACCTACCCGGAGGACCAGCAGGCGTTGCCGGTATCGATCTGGCCACGGACGGCACCGGAAGCAACTAAACCCGGTGTTGTGGTTCCCCAGGGCGCACAACAGCGTGCGATTCCAGTCACCAAACCCGCCAACACCGGCCGCCGGTGGCTGTTCCGACCGGTAGGAAAGAAGTCAGGGACCACTCGGCTTCTGGCCCGTGGTGCCAAGAGACGCCGGGAGTACGGGTCTCTCACTCCTCGAATGTTCAGTCACTCGGCACCGCTTGAGCGGGCGACAAGTTCCCGTTCGGCGCGTGACGGCTCTGTCTCGTCTGCGGGCGTTATGGAGCCGACGCGGTGTAACGGAGCATGTCGGCTGCGGCTTCAGTCGTCCCAGCAAGTTTCGACACATCGCGGGGGTTGAGCGCGCGACCACGCCGACGCGCTGTGGCGCTTGGCGTGGTCCGCGCCGTCGCCCCGCACCAGGCGGGTGGGTACGCCACCCGCCTGGTTGTCGATTGGAGCCGCGTTACCTCCCGTGGGCGAAGTCTTCGGCCAGCTTCCCAAGGTCGGGGTAGCCGAGTCCGCTTCCCTCGTTGTACGGCAGGCCCGGCGTGCCGGTGAAGAAGATGTTGTCGCTGCCGGTGCCACTCTGTTCCAACGGCGTGAACGGCGAGTTCGGGTCGAGGGCGAAGCTGTAGATCGAGGCGTTCCAGAAGCCCACCCGGTGGCCGAGGAAGGAGTCGATCACGGCGGTCGAGCCGTTCAACTGCGGGGCGACGAAGCTCGTCCCGCCCCAGCCGCCCTGCAGGGTCGGCTCTGGTGTTGGCATCGTCGCGAACGAGGGCTCGTAGAGCAGGTACCCGCTGAACGGGTCGGCGTCGGCGGACACGTCGGGGACGGCGCGTCCGGAACCGAAACCGTGACTCACCCGCGGCGACGGGTTGAAGCTCCACGCGGTGGGCAAGACGAGCCCGTCGACGTTCTGGTAGTCGATCGGCGTCAGGTACTGCACGGCGCTGTACGAGTTCGTCCCGGGCACCCCGATCTGATAGGTGGGGGTCGGCTCGATCGTGCTGAAGCCGCCACCGCTCCCGACGACGTCCGACTCGGCGGCGGTAGCGAGCGACGAGTCCGTCACCGCGGCCATCGCCTGCCACAGGTAGTCCCAACCCCAGGTCCGCTGGTTCGATACGGAGACGTTCGCCGAACCGTCCGGCCCGGTGAGCGTTCCTGACCAGGGGAGCGTCGTCCCGCCCGCGGCGGTGATGTACGGGCTGTCGGCCGAGGTGTCGACCGAGAGGTTGGTCGTGCCAATGTCGCCGCTGGCGTCGTACGCCCCCTCGTCACCGGAGGAGAGGAAACCGGACTGCCCCTGCACGGCCATCTCCAGGAAGGCCTCGTCGAAGGCGGCCTCGTAGGCGGGAGTCTCCTGCCCGGTGGCGATCGCCCACGCGAGGTAGGTCTCCGACTCCCCCCAGCTCGCCGAGACCGAGCTGGCGATGTTCTGGCTGGCGGCGTCGAAGAAGGCGTCCGCGAAGCCGGAGTCGCTGTTCGGTGCCTGGTAGACGATGATGTTGGCGTCCGGTGCCAGGGCCCCGGACTGCTCGACGTCGAGATCCGTCTCGCCCGAGCCGGAAGCATCGCTCGGGCTGCCCGGTCCACCATCGACGTTGTCGACCGTCACGGTGCGGCTGCTCGTCAGAGTGTGGGACACGTTCTCCCAGAAGTACTGCGGCGCGCCCGGATCGAGGGCCGCCAGCGTGACGATGGCGAGTGTCTCGCCCTGGCCCTCCGCTCCCTTCCCGTAGAGCGAGTCGAGGCCGTAGTTGGCGGCGAAGTCCGACGGCAGGTTGCAGGCATCGGGCAGGCCGGTGAGCGTCACGCAGCTGTTCGAATTGCTGGGCTGCGGCTTGGTCAAGGCGGTGTTCACGTGGGCGGTCTGACTGACGAACGGCCCGTAGTTCGTGAGGCCGAGGATGGCGAGCACGTACCGCGCGATCCGATACGGCAGGAGCGGTGATGTCTGGATCCCGTGGACGAACTGGGCGGGCACGCCAGCGAGGCCGTCACGGCCGGACAGCGCCGGGACGAAGTACTGGTTCTGCTGCACCGACAGGGCCGCGTCGAACTCGCCCGCCGTGCCGTTCGCCACGACGTCGAGGTCGTCGGCATAGACCTGGGTCGTGATGTCAAAAGCGGCGAGGTAGCTCTGCAGCTGGGAGATGTTGGCCACGCTCTGTCCGTAGGTGTGCGCGAACTCGGCGACAGTGAGGTACGAACGCATCGGGCTCTCGGCGGTCGACTCGAGGACCCCGAGGTTCTGCGCGTCGAGCACGAAGGACACGGTCTCCGGCGTGCTCGATGGCGTCGTGCCAAAGACGGTTGCTGCCGGCAGGCTCGAGGCGAGCATGCCGGCCTGCACCGGCGTCGGTGTATTCGGACCCGGCTGCGAGGCCGAGGCCGAACTGGCTTGTAGAACCAGTGGCAGCGCGATCGCCGTCAGACCCAACGCGACGGCAACAAGAACGCGAAAGCGGATTGCCCGCCCAGTCATCCCGCACCTCCGATATCTCGGTACCCGTTCCCCCCCTGATCGGCCCTCTGGCCGACATGTGACGAGCGCCTTTGTCGGGGGTCTCCATCCATTCCGCCGGGGGCGTTGGCGCCACGAAGTCAGGTCGGGCTGGTTAGAGCGGATTGTAGGCCGAGAAGGAACGGTGCAAAAGGCCCTTGCGCGTAACCGGTATGTTTTGGATCTACAGCTGGACGGACGAGTCCAGAACGTGGCGCGCTTCGTCCATAGTCGGGCCTGAGATCGTCTGGCGTGTGGTTCCCCGGAGCCTCAGCCGGGCCCTTCCCGGGTGGCGCTGATCGCGATCCCCGCCGGACTAGTTCCCACTGGGATCTCAGTGCCGGCCGTGTCTGTCCTGACGTAGATCGGAGAGACGGCGGCGCCGTACCAGTCCGCGACGTAGGCGATCCGCCCGTCGGGGGTGATGACGATCGCATCCGGATCACCGGCGACGACGATTGGCGCGCCAGCAGCACGCGTCGCGAGGCTGATGGGTGTGACGGTGTCGCTGCCACCATCGGCGACGAAGGCCGTCCGGCCGTCGGGGGTGATGGCGATGGCGTCGGGGCCCATTCCCACCCTGATTGGCCTGCCGGCGACGTTCGTCGAGAGGTTGATCGGGATCACGACGTTGCCCAGCGCGTTCTTGGTGACGGGCCTCGAACACAGATCGCAGCAGACAGCTCTGTTCGTGACGTATGCCGTCCGGCCGTCGGGGGCGATGGCGATCGCCCCTGGATGATCCCCGACCCGGATGGGCTTGCCGGCCGTGTTCGTCACGACGTTGATCGGCGTGACGGTGCCGGCGCCGTTGACGACGTAGGCGGTCCGGCCGTCGGGGGTGATGGCGATGGCGTCCGGGGAGGAGCCCACCTTGATCGGTCTGCCGGCCGTGTCCGTCGCGACGTCGATCGGCGTGACGGTGCCGGCGCCGTTGACGACGTAGGCGGTCCGACCGTCTGGCGTGATCGCGATCGCAACCGGATCACCCGCGATGGCTATCGATGTGCCGATCGTCTTCGTCGCGAGGTTGATCGGGGTGACGAGGCCACAGCCGCTCGAGTAGCGCTGACCGTGGCATCCATACGGTTCGGAATCCGCGACGTAGGCGGATTTGCCGTCGGGAGTGATGGCGATGGCATCTGGGTTCGTCCCGACCCTGATCGGCGTGTCGGCGGTGTCCGTCGCGACGTCGATCGGGGTGACCGTGTTGCTACCGAAATTGGCCACATAGGCTGTCCAGTCGGCAGTGGCCGCGGCCACTCGCCGATTTGCCGGCCAAGCCATGCGGATGGGAGTGATCGCGATCCCGGCCGGATTCTCACCCACGCTGATCGGCACGCCGGCGGTGTCCGTCGATAGGTCGATCGGGGTGATGATGCCATTGGCCTCGTTGCTCGAGACATAGGCAGTCTTGCTGTCAGGCGTGATGGCGATGGCGTCCAGATCGCCTGCGGTGACGATCGGCGAACCAACGGTGTGTGACGCGAGGTCGACCGGAATGACCGTGTCGTTTGTCACGACATAGGCCGTCTTGCCGTCGGGCGTGATCGCCATCGTCCACGCACCACGTACGACGGCTATCGGGGTACCGGCGGTGTTCGTCGCGACGTCGATCGGCGTAATGAGACCGGCGCCGTTGACGACGTAGGCGGTCCGGCCGTCGGGGGCGATGGCGATCGAAGATGCGTCGGATTCCACCCTGATTGGCCTGCCGGCGGTCCGCGTCGCGAGGTTGATCGCCGTGACGGTGTCGCTGCCTCCATCAGCGACATAGGCGGTCTTGCCGTCGGGGGTGATGGCGATCGCTGTCGGATCATTGCCGACGTCGATCGGCTTCCCGGCGGTCTCTGTCGCGACGTTGATCGGCGTGACGGTATCGCCCGAGTTGGTTACGAAGACAATCCTGTCGTTGGGCGTGATCGCGATCGCCGTCGGCGCACTCCCCGCGGCAATCGGCGTGCCGGCGGTGTCCGTCGCCAAATCTACCGGGGTGACCGTGTCGCCCATCCAGTTGGCGACGTAAGCAACCCAGCTGACGGAAGCCGCCGATGACGGCGTCACGGGCACGAACCTTGTCATCCCGCCGACGATCAGCGGAAGGGCCAGTGCCTGGAGCAGGTGGAACCTTGTGGGTCGTTCCATGGCCGGATCCCTCTGCGCGACTGATAGCGATGGCGACCAGCGACTCGAGATTCTGCGACGGGCCGCATTGAAGCTAGCGCGGCCAGTACACTCCAACCGTTGCCAGGCCTGAGCTTCTCTCAGGAAGTCGCTTCGTTCAGGTCGCGCCCTGCATCGGTCGACACGACCTTCCAGCGATGGGTGGGCGTTGATGACGCCGATCGGGCGTTGCAGCTCCTTATCGGCGCTGCGCGGCTTCCTTTGCCAGACGGGGCCGTGTGATTTCCAATGTGGAATCGGACTCCGCTGCGATCCCGCTCTACCGTCTGGCTGGCGGGTGGCGTAAGCAATACCCGTGAAGCCGTCTTGGATCCTCGTGCCGGCGCTGCTGGCCTTGGCCGGGTGCGGCGCTGCAGCCAGCAGCGGAGCATCGGAAGTACGCAGCCGACCGAGGGTGCCCGCGTCCTTCGCCACGGCCTCGTCTCGTCTCGACCACTACGTCGCAATGGAAAGTGCCAAGGAGGCGGCAGCTGCCAGAGGTTCGCCGCAAGCCGCCTATGACCCGAGCATTTCCGAGCACAGTGCCCCCGTGGAGGAAGGCGGCGGGTTCGTCGCCGTGGCGGCGTTCGGTTTCGATCCGCAGGGTCATCCGGTCCAGGTGCTCTCGTATAGCAACGGCCGGTGGGCACCGGTGAAAGGACTTCCACCACCGCGGGATCCGGGGACCCTCGACCATCCCGACTCCCTCTACCTCGTGTACGACAGCACGACCGTTCTGGTCGGGCACGTGACGGAGGGTCTGCCGGACTTTCTCATCCCGTTTGCCGGCGCCGGGTGTGGCAAGGGTCCGATCGTCTCCCGAGTTGGCGGCAGCTGGCGCTACATCCCGTTTACGGGACCGTTTCCGACGACTGAGGTGCTTGGAGGCAATCCGCAGTTCGTGGGCAGGACGCTTGTGTCGGACAATGCCTGTGCGGCGATCGTTCCTCGGGCCCAGCGCCGTAGCTGGACCTGGAAGTACGACCCGGCGACTGGAGACTTCGTCGGCACCGAGCACGTTGGCTGGCCAAGGATTCCGTTCCCGGTGGCGGGCAGCGATGGCGCCTAGCGGATCGTGCTGGAGGTGCCGCAAAGACGGCGACAAGAGGGACGTCGCCCTGCGCCCGGATTCGGCCCGACCCTTCAACGACCTGTTCGCGCCGGTTCCAGGTCTCAGACTGCCGTGACGAAGAGCTGACGGCCGAGCTCGGGTCCGATGGCGACGGTGCGGGGCGTGATGGCTTCCGCCTCCGCAACTTCCAAGGTGAGCGTGCCGTCGGGGGCGCGATTGCGGATCAAGGCGCGGCGTCCGGGGACGAGCCCGTGGTCGCTCAGGTAGACGAGCGCGTCCCGGTCGAACTCGACGAGCTCGGTGATGCGGACGAGCCTGATCGAGGTGCCCTCGGCGATCTCGGTGAGCGCCTGTTGCGGCGCCGGATCACGCGCCGTGCCCGGGATCGGATTGCCGTGCGGGCAGGTCGTCGGGTTGTGGAGGATGGCGACGAAGCGGGCCTCGACTTCGTCGGAGATGACGTGCTCCCAGCGGCCGGCCTCGGCATGTGCCTCGTACCACGGCAGGCCGACGACGTCGACGAGGAACCGCTCGGCGATGCGGTGCTTGCGCACGACTCTCTCAGCCCGCGTGCGGCCCTTCTCGGTGAGCTCGAGGCCGCGACCCGAGCGCAGGACGTAGCCCTCGGCGATCAGTCGGTGGACCAACTCGGAGACGGCCTGGGGCGAATGGCCGAGCCGCTCGACGAGCCGGGCCTGGATGACTGGGACGTGTTCTTCCCCGAGCGAGTACATCGTCTCGAGGTACTCCTCGAGCGGGGGGTGGAAGCCTTCCGGCACGCCAACCGATCGTACCGGTAGCCGACCTGGGGCGTTCCTCGCGCCGACCGCGGCGGTTGGTGGACACGACGCCTACCATCGACATGTGGCGACGTATCTGCTCCTCGACGGGCACAGCCTCGCCTTCCGGGCGTGGTTCGCGCTGCAAGACGCCGGGATGCAGACGTCGTCGGGACAGGAGACCCAGGCGGTGTACGGCTTCGTCGCGATGACGACGAAGATGCTCGCCGACTTCCGCCCCCAGGGCATGGCGGTCGCCTTCGACCGCCATGAGCCGACGTTCCGCGACGCGCTCGTCGCGGACTACAAGGCGGGTCGTCCGCCCACCCCGGAGCCGCTCATCCAACAGGTCGAGCTCATCCGGCAGTTCGTCACGGCCCTCGGCGTCCCCGCCCTCGACGCCGTCGGCTACGAGGCCGACGACATCCTCGCCACGCTGGCGACGCAACTGCGCGACGCCGGAGACGACGTCATCATCGTCACCGGGGACCGCGACTCGTTCCAGCTCGTCGAGGACCCGCACGTGCGCGTGCTCTACAACCGGCGCGGCATGTCCGACTACGTGCTCTACGACGAGGCGGGGATTGTCGAGCGCACCGGCGTTGCCCCGGCCGACTACCCGTTGTTGGCCTCGTTGCGGGGTGATCCCTCCGACAACTTGCCCGGCGTTCCCGGCGTCGGCGAGAAAACGGCGGCGAAGCTCGTCGCGGGCTACCACGATCTCGACAACCTCTACTCGCACCTTTCCGAATGCACGCCGAGGCTGCGCGACTCCCTCGCCGCTCACGAGGAGCAGGTGCGCTCGAACCTGCGGATGACGCCGCTCGTGCGCGACGTCCCCGTCGGCGTCGCGCTCTGCGCGCTCGAGCTGCGGGAGCCCGACCGCGGGGCGCTCGAGCGCTTCTTCAACTTCCTCGAGATGCGCAACCCGCGGGAGCGGCTCTTCGCCGTCCTCGACGCGGCCGGACTCGGCGCCAAACCGGTCAGAGAAGCTCCTGAACCCGGCTTGCCGCGCGCTGTCGCCGCGCCCGACACGGCCGGGGACGCTGCCGCGGCGCTGGCCGCGCTCGAGGATCCGGCCCGCACCGAGGGGTGGATGGGCCTCGAGGTGACGTGGGCGTCGAGCCCGGGACGCTCGGCGATCGAGGCGCTCGCGCTCTGCCCACCTGATGAGGGCGACGTCGTCGTCGTGCCGGGGGCGCTCTTCGGTGCCCCGGAGGTCACCGGGCAGCTGTCGGCGATCCTCGGCGGCTCGCCGGAGAAGCCGGCGCGGCGCCGGCTCGTCGGGCACCGGTTGAAGGAGCTGATGCGGGCGCTGCTTCCCCGTGGCATCGATGTGACGGCTCTCAAGGTCGACACCGCCGTCGTCGCCTACGTGCTCGACCCCGCCGACGGCCAGGCGACCCTCGACGAGCTCGCCGAGAAGAGGGGGATGTCTGGCGCGCCGGCGCCCCAGGCCGGACAGCTCGGGTTCGACCTCACGGCGGCCGACGCGAGAGGGACCGATCTCGTCGAGGCGACCGCCCGGCGGGCCGAACTCGTCGGCCGCTTGGGGGCGCGGCTTCTTAGCGAGCTTGACGCGGTCGGGGGTCGCGCCCTCTACGAGGAGATCGAGCTGCCGCTCATCCGGGTGCTCGCCAAGATGGAGGTCGCCGGGATCGCCGTCGACGTCGAGCGATTGCGTCGCATCAACACTGAGCTCACGACGGAGGCGTCGACGCTCGAGACGCAGCTGCACGCGCTCGCCGGTGAGGAGTTCAACGTCAACTCGTCGACGCAGCTGCGCGCCGTGCTCTACGACAAGCTGAAGCTCACCCCGCAGCGCCGGACGAAGACGGGCTACTCGACCGACGCCGCGACGCTCGAGAAGTTGCGCGACGCCCACCCGATCGTCGAGACCCTGTTGCGCTACCGCGAGGTCGAGAAGCTCCGCTCCACCTACGGCGAGGGACTGCTCGCCGAGGTCGCCCCCGACGGGCGGATCCACGCCTCGTTCAACCAGACCGTGGCGCGCACCGGACGGCTCTCGTCGGACCGGCCGAACCTTCACAACATCCCGGTCCGCACCGACGACGGCCGGCGCATCCGCGAGGCGTTCGTGCCAGCCGCGGGCACCGAGTTCCTCATCGCCGATTACAACCAGATCGAGCTGCGCGTCATCGCCCATCTGGCCGGCGACCCGGGGCTCGTCGAGGAGTTCGCCGCGCGCCACGACATCCATGCCGCGACGGCGTCGCGCCTCTATGGCGTCGCGCCCGAGGCGGTGACCGTCGCCCAGCGGTCGAAGGCGAAGATGGTCTCCTACGGCCTCGCCTACGGCATGGAGGCCTACGGTCTCGCCCAACGACTCGGCGTCGGGCTCGACGAGGCCAGCGAGATCCTCGAACATTACTTTTCTGCCTTTCCGGCGGTCCGGTCGTACATGGAGAACTCCGTCACCGAGGCGCGCCGCCGGGGTTACACCGCGACCGAGCTCGGCCGCCGGCGCTACATCCCGGAGCTCGCCTCGGACAACCACCGGATCCGTCTGGCGGCGGAGCGTCAGGCGATGAACGCCGGGATCCAGGGACTGGCCGCTGACATCTTCAAGCTCGCCCTCGTCCGGCTCGATGCGGCGCTGGAAGACGGCGGCTATGCCGCGCGCATCGTCCTCCAGGTGCACGACGAGGTGCTCGTCGAGGTGCCGGCGGCTGAGCACGACAGTGTCGAGACGATCGTGCGGCAGGCGATGGAGAACGCCTATCCGCTCTCCGTCCCCCTCGAGGTCCATCTCTCCTGGGGCACGACCTGGGCAGCGGCGAAATAGCCCTGACACCGATGTGTAACATTACGAACGCGCTGCGCCTCGCCACCTGGCGTCGGTGAAGCGACCGGTGCCCGCCGTTGCGGCGACGTCGCCGGCCAACCCATCCACCATTCCGGCCCTTGCGGTATGCAGGCCCGCGACGGGCACGACCCGACAATCCCAAGAGGCCACCTTCCGATGCCCGAGATCCTCTCCGACGAACCTTCGCCACCCGAACCGGCCGAGGAGGCCGCGGCGCCCAGCTCGGCGGTGCCGACCGCCGGAGAAACCTCAGCTGGTGGGGTCGACGGCTACGCCTTCCAGAAGATCACCGAGGACGACCTCGGATCGCTCTCCTTCGACGACGCCGTCGACCAGACGATGGTCGCGTTCGACGAGGGCGACATCGTGAAGGGGACGATCGTCAAGGTCGACAACGACGAGGTCCTCCTCGACATCGGGTACAAGTCCGAGGGTGTCATCCCGGTACGCGAGCTCTCGATTCGCCACGACGTCGACGCCCACGAGATCGTCTCCGTCGGCGACGAGGTCGAGGCGCTCGTTCTGCAGAAAGAGGACAAGGAAGGCCGCCTCGTCCTCTCGAAAAAGCGCGCCCAGTACGAGCGCGCCTGGGGCGACATCGAGCGGATCAAGGAGTCCGGCGGCATCGTCGAGGGACCGGTCATCGAGGTCGTGAAGGGCGGTCTCATCCTCGACATCGGGCTGCGGGGGTTCCTGCCCGCCTCGCTCGTCGAGCTGCGCCGGGTGCGCGACCTCCAGCCGTACATCGGCAAGGTCATCGAGGCGAAGATCATCGAGCTCGACAAGAACCGCAACAACGTCGTGCTCTCCCGGCGCGCCTGGTTGGAAGAGACCCAGAAAGAGCAGCGCGGCGAGTTCCTCGTCAACCTGAAGCCGGGCGAGATCCGCAAGGGCGTCGTCTCCTCGGTCGTGAACTTCGGCGCTTTCGTCGACCTCGGGGGCATGGACGGGTTGATCCACGTCTCCGAGCTCTCCTGGAAGCACGTCGACCACCCCTCTTCGGTCGTCCAGGTCGGCGACGAGGTCACTGTCCAGGTACTCGACGTCGACCTCGACAAGGAGCGGATCTCGCTGTCGCTCAAGGCGACCCAATCCGACCCCTGGCAGGAGTTCGCGAGCGCCCACCACGTCGGCGAGCTCGTCTACGGCCGGATCACCAAGCTCGTGCCCTTCGGTGCCTTCGTGCAGGTGGGCGACGGCATCGAGGGTCTCGTCCACATCTCGGAGATGGCGGCGCACCACGTCGACCTGCCGGAGCAGGTCGTGACGGCCGGCGAGGAGCTGTGGGTGAAGATCATCGACATCGACCTGCAGCGTCGTCGGATCAGCCTGTCGATCAAGCAGGCCGCCGAGGGCGGCGAGGTCGCCGAGGAGTATCGGGAGGCGTTCGGCGAGCACGCCTACGACGCCGAGGGCAACTACATCGGCGCCTTCGACTACACGCCGGCTCCGTTCACCCCGGAGACCGAGGCTCAGGCGGCCTGGGCCGAGGAGTTTGCGGCGGAAGTCGCGGCCGAATCCGAGGCCGATCGCGCATCCGAGGCGCTGGACGAGCCGACGACAGCAGCGGCCGAGGCCGAAACACCTGTGACCCCGGTCGACGAGGACGTCGTCGCCTTCGAGCCCGCCCCGCCCGAAGCCGACGAGTCCTGAGATCGGCGGCGACGCCGGATGGGCACCTGCCGCCTGACCGGTTGCTGATCGGCTCCGAGTCCCGTTCGACATCCGTGGTCACGATCGGCTGTACCGGGGGGATCGGTTCGGGCAAGTCGACCGTCGCCGCGCTTCTCGCGCGCCGTGGAGCGCGTCTCGTCGACGCCGACGCCATCTCGCACGTCGTCACCGCCCCGGGGACACCGGGACACCGGGCCGTCGTGGCCCGTTTTGGGACGGCGATCCTCGATCCGGACGGCTCGATCGACCGGCGGGCTCTCGCCGCGCTCGTCTTTTCCGACCGCAAAGCGCGGCGTGACCTCGAGGCGATCGTCCACCCGCTCGTCTTCGCGGCGATCGGCGAGGAACTCTTAGCGACTTCGCCACGGGACGTCGTCGTCTGTGTGCTGCCGCTTCTCGCCGAGACCGACGCCCGCCATCGCTACGGCCTCGACGGGGTGCTCGTTGTCGATGCGCCCGAGGAGCTCGTCGTCGCGCGGCTCGTGCGTGACCGCCAGATGGACGAGGCCGACGCTCGTGCCCGGATCGCGGCGCAGGCCGACCGGTTCGCCCGGCTCGCGCTCGCCGACTACGTGATCCTCAACGTCGGCACGCTCGAGGAGCTCGAGGAGTTGACCGAGGGGGCGTGGCGCTGGATCGAGCGATTGCGGCGGACCTTGGACGATTCCCGTTAGTGCGCAGCCCAGCTCGCCGCCGCCGTCCGTCATGATTGGGGGTGAAGCGTTGTCCGAGACGCGCCTGTCCGGGTTCTGTCCGGGCGCGCAGGTGGCCAAGTGAACACCTTCTGGTCGGAGCTTCGCCGCACGCTCGTTCCCGACCGCGCCGGCGCGGACGGGCCCTTGCCGCCGCTTCTTGTCGCCATGACGTTCGTGACCGGTCTCGTCGACGCCTTCAGCTTTCTCGAGCTCGGCCATGTCTTCGTGGCCAACATGACCGGGAACGTCGTGTTTCTCGCCTTCGCCCTCGGTGGCGCCAAGGGCTTCTCCATCCCGGCGTCGCTCATCGCGCTCGGGGCTTTCAGCCTCGGCGCGCTCGGCGCCGGACGGATCAGCTCCCGCTGTCGTCACAACCGGTCACGTCTTCTGAGCCAGGTTGCGGCCGTGCAGACGTTGTTCCTTTTCGCCGCGGTCGTTCTCGCCGGCCTCAGCGGGGGTCCTGTCGCGCCGGGCTACCGCTACGGACTGATCGTCGTGCTCGGGGGCGCGATGGGGCTGCAAAACGCCACCGCCCGCAAGCTCGCCGTGGCGGACCTCACGACGACGGTCCTCACGATGACCCTCACCGGTCTATCCGCCGACAGTGCCCTCGGGGGCGGAGGCGGCTCGCGGGCGGGAAGGAGGGTGGTCGCGATCGGCTCGATGTTGCTCGGTGCGTTGTTCGGCGTGCTGCTCGTCCGGCACGTCGACATCGCCTACCCGCTCGCGGTAGCCGGCGTTGTCGTGGCTGGCGTCGCTTCTCTTGCGCGCGTGCTGGGAAGGTCGGATCCCGCGTGGATCCGGTTCCACAACGAGCAGCCGCCGCCGGGCTCGAGCTCGGCGTGAGGTAACTGGCGAGGAGCCGTCCCGACCGGGCGGTGACGGCTCGCGTCCGATCGAAAGCGTCGGCGAGCCGCCCCGGCGTGACGGATGCGGGCCGAGATCGGTGACGCGAGCGGGGTCCAGCGATCGACGGGTCAGTCTCGGCGGCGTGAAGGTCCCGCGCTCGGCGTCCCGCCGGCGATCTGCTGGGCGAGCTCGTGGATCTTCTGGGTGAGGTCGTGCACCTTCTCGGTGAGGTCGGTGTTCGATTCCAGCAACTCGTCGATCTTGTGCGTCTCGTTGTAGTGGTGCGAGGCGAGGATCTCGTCCCGCGCCGCGGCCCGGTTCTGGCTCATCATGATGATCGGGGCCTGGATGCCGGCGAGTCCGGAGAGCACGAGGTTGAGCGCGATGTACGGATAGGGGTCGAAGGCCCGGTGGCTGAGGACGTGCTGCATGAGGACCGTATTGATGACGATCCACAGCGCGATCATCGCGATGAAGATGAAGATGAAGGGCCACGAGCCGCCGAAGCTCGCGATCTGGTCGGCGACCCGCTCCCCGAGCGTGCGGCTGTCGTGGGCGGCTTTCAGCGCGGGGTGGTCGTGTTGGACGTGCCGCCAGGGGAACCAGCTGCTGCGCGACGGTGGCGGGGCTGCGCTGGCGGTTTCCGTGGTCACGGGTGCCTGCCTTTCCTAGGAGGTCGAGGTCGCGGCATGTTGCCACGAACGAAGGCGACGGACACGGTCAACCGCTGCCGCCGTGCTCTCGGCAAGAAACGCTCGAGGCGTCCTCAGCGCAAGCCGGAGTCGCTGGCGCCGCGTTCTCGGGCAGCCTTGAAGTAGGTGACACCGACGGTGCCCGGACCGAGGTGGGTGCCCATCACCGGGCCCATCAGAATGACGTCGATCTTCTGCTGCGGTACCCGGGCCGCGAGCATGGCGACGAAGGCGTCCGCGTCGCTGGCATCGGCGTGGAAGGCGGTGAGGCTTTCGAACGGGTAGTCGGCTTCGAGACGCTCGGCGATCCAGGCGAACGAGTTCTGGCGGGTGCGAACCTTGCCGGCGACCTCGACGGTGCCCTGTTCAAAGTGCAACAGCGGCCGGATGGAGAGCGCGTTGCCCAACAGAGCGGTTGCCGCCCCGATTCGCCCCCCGCGACGCAGGTACTCGAGCGTCTCCACCGCGCCGTAGTAAGCGACCGTGCTTCGCAGCTGCTCGACCTCGAAGACGATCTTTTTGAGGTCGATTCCTTGTGCCGCCCGACGGGCTGCGGCGCGGCAGAGGTTGCCGAGGCCGGCGGAGACCGACAACGAGTCGACGAGCGCGACGGGGCACCGGCCGGTGAAGTTCTCGGCGGCCACCCGGGCGGCCTGATAGGTGGCCGAGACCTTTGACGACAACGTCAGGCAGACGATGCCGCTCGCGCCTTGCGCGTCCAACCTGGCGAAGGCTTGCTCGAAGTCGCCCGGGGACGGTGACGTGGTCTTCGGCGTCTCGTCCGAGACACGCAGCCGCGCCCAGAACTCCTCCGGGGAGAGGTCGACCCCGTCGATGAACTCCTCCTCCCCGAAGCGCACCTTCAGGGGCACGGCGACGATCGACAGCTCGGCGAGCACGGCGGGGGCGAGGTCCGCGGAACTGTCGGTGACGACGCCAACGGTCATGGTTCATCCGTTTCCATTGATCATCGCCATCTTGACATCGTTTTGTCACCGCACAGGCGAGGGCGACGACCGCGTCTCCTCCAGCGTCGGCGACCCCGGCGAGCCGGCGACGTCCCTCGGCGGCGTGGCCGTCGTCGCCCGGGCCCGTCGTGGCACAGACGCGGGGCCGGGAAAGAGGGCACACTTGAGAAAGTGACGACCGCCGCCCTGCAAACGCCTGTCAGCGGGGAGCGTCGCGCCCGCGGGCTGTTGGAACTGCGGGGCGTCTATTTCAGCTACGGCAATCTCCGGGTGCTCGACGGTGTCGGTTTCCAAGTCGCTCCGGGCGAGTTCGTGGCGCTCACCGGCGAGAACGGTGCCGGCAAGTCGACCGTCGTACGTTGCATCACGGGTGACATCACGCCCGACGTCGGCGAGGTTCTCATCGAGGGCGGCCGGGTGCGCTCGCAGCCGCGCGCCGCGAACAACGGGCTGGCGGTGGTCTGGCAGGATCTCACCTTCTGCGAGAACCTCGACGTCGCGGCGAACTTCTTCCTCGGCAAAGAGAGCGGCCGTTGGCTCGTCTCCGACCGGAGGGCAAGCGCCGCCACGAAGGCGATCCTTTCGGCGTACGGGATCCGTGTCGACGAAACCCGATCGGTACGCGCCCTGTCGAGTGGCCAACGCCAGCTGATCGCCGTCGCCCGGGCGATGCAGGGCCGGCCCCGCCTGCTCGTGCTCGACGAACCGACCGCCTTCCTCGGCGTCCAAGAGGCGAGACAGGTCGAGGAGCTGATCGGCAAGCTGAAAGCCGAGGGCACGACGATCCTGCTCGTCTCCCACGACGTCGAACAGGTCTTCAAGCTGGCAGATCGCATCCTCGTGCTGCGCCGCGGGCGAATCGTGGCCGACCTCGTTCCCGCGGAGACGCATCCGGACGACGTCGTGGCCATCATGTCGGGCCACCCGCCGGACGTCACCGCCCGGCACCAGCTCAGCCGACTGCAGAACCTCGTCGACCAGCTGGCCTCGGCGAAGCCGAACTCCAGCCTGCCCCTCATCGTTTCGGCGCTCGGGGCCGCGCTCCGAGCCGAGCAGCTCTGCATCCACCTCCTCGACGATGGGGGTCTGCGCTGCGTCGCCTCGACGGGCTTCCCGCCGAAGGTCCTCGCGGCCTGGGCGACGCTCCCGGTCGGCAGCTCGGGCGGGCCGATGGGGATGGCGGCCGCCACCGGGCGGACGGTGATCGACGAAGACGTCGGCAAGAGCCCAGCCTGGACCCGGTTCGCCTCGCTTTCCAGGGCAGCCGGCATCCACAGCTCCTGGTCGGTGCCGCTCATCGGTTCCCGCGGGCTGATCGGCGTGCTCACCGGTTGCCAGCCGCTCGTCGGCCGCCCCCACCGGGACCAGATGAACCTCGTCTCCCTCTACGCCGGCTACGCCGCCGGCGCCATCGAGCGGGACCAGCTCTTCGGCGAGGTGACCGCCCGCAACCGGGTCCTGGAGACGATCCGGGAGATCCTCGAGACCCTCGCCGGCCCGGAACCGGTGCGGCGGGGGCTCCTCTCGGCGCTGCAGTCGCTGCAACGGGGCCTGGGGGCGGCGGAGATCGAGCTCTGGGTGGAGCCCTCCGAGGGATCGACGCGCTGTGTCGCCTTTGTCGATGCATCGCGGCGCGCCCACCTCGACCCGGCGGACCGTGACGGGGCGGACGCCAACCGGGCCTTCGCCGCCATCTCCCGCTTCGGCCGGCCCCGCCCGCTCGGCGCTGCCAGCGGCCAGGTCGTGGCGACGACGCTCAGCGCCCCCGGGGGCCGGGCCTGCCTGCTCGTCCGCTGGGACGGGGCGGACCTGCCCGACGACGCCCCCGCCCTCCTCGCCGACGCCGCCAACTCGGTGCGTCTCGCCCTCGAGCGAGAGGAGGCCGAGCAGGCGCACCAACAGGCGGCGGCTCTGCTCCACTCCCACCAGTTGCAGCGTGACTTCCTCTCCCGCCTCAGCCACGAATTGCGGACGCCGCTCACCGCCATCCGCGGCTACGCGAGCAGCCTGCTCGCCTCCGACGTCACCTGGGACGACGAGTCCAAGGTGCGGTTCTTGAACCGGATCGCCGGGGAAGCGGCGCGTCTCGGCCGACTCGTCGGGGACCTGCTCGACTTCTCCGCCATCGAGTCCGACCTGCTGCGCCTGGAGTCGGACTGGTGCGACCTCACCTTGATCATCGAAGCCGCGGTCGCCTGCCTCCCCGCCGAGCAGGCGGGCGGTGTCTCCATCAGCTGCCCGCCGGAGATCGGGCCGGTGTGGGGGGACCACGACCGCCTCGAGCAGGTCTTCGTCAACCTGATCGAGAACTCCTTCCGCCACAACGCCCCCGGTGTTCGCGTCGACGTGCAGGCGTCGCCGGCGGGGCCCGGCAGCGTGGCGGTCCGGGTCCTCGACAACGGCAAGGGGATCCCCGGCGAGTTGCGGAGCCACCTGTTCGAGCCGTGGGCACGCGACGGATCCAGCCCCCGGGGTGCCGGACTGGGGCTGTCGATCGCGATGGGCATCGTCCACGCCCATGGCGGGCGCCTCGAGCTGGAAGAGACCGAGAACGGCACGTGCTTCCTCCTGCTGCTGCCGGTGGAGGGGCCAGCGGAGATCCCGGCGTGACGCACGTCGAGCGGCGGACGAAGGCCCTGCTCATCGAGGACGACCCGAACATCGTCGACCTCATCCGGGCCAACCTCACCGTGCGGGGCTACGACACCTGCACCTGCGGTGAGGGAGCGCACGCGCTCGAGCTACTGGAAACCGAGGCCCCCGACGTCGTGCTGCTCGACCTGATGCTGCCCGACGTCGACGGGTTCGAGCTGTGCCGCGAGATCCGGGAACACTCCACGGTGGGCATCATCGTCGTCTCGGCCCGCGGTGGCCAGAACGACAAGGTCCAGGCGCTGAACTTTGGCGCCGACGACTACATCACGAAACCCTTCGGGATCGAAGAGCTCCTCGCCCGCATCACCGCGACGCTGCGCCGCTCGCGTCCGGCAGAACCCGTGAACACCTCGGCCTTACAGATCGAAGCCGGAGATCTCGTCATCGACCTGGAGCGAAGTCTCGTCACCCGTGCGGGCGAAGCGGTGCACCTCACGCCGACCGAGTTCGCTCTCCTGCGAGAGCTGGCGGCCAACAGGGGCAAGCTGCTCACCCATGCCCAGTTGCTGAGGCGTGTCTGGGGACCTGGTTACGCCACCGAGACCGAGTACGTGAGGGTCTATGTGCGCCGTCTGCGAGCCAAGCTCGAAAGCCGGGACGGTCCGCCGGTGATCATCACCCAACCGAGAGCCGGGTACCGCTTCGTGCCCGACTGAACGACCGGCCTCGCGCCTCCCATTTCTCGAGAGGCGGAAGGCGGCTGCGTGCCGCCTTTCATAGTTTTTTAACGGTTTTGCCCGCTTGTTCACGGCTCGTTCATTGCTAGAGGTTTACGTTCCTATTGCTGGATCGAGCCAGAAGCATTTCGCACGGCTTCGTCGGGCTGTCGAGGATCTTCCGCGTCGTCCACTGGGAGGCGGCACCGGAACTCGACAGCCTGACTGGCCGTCCGATGTTTTCACTATCTCTGATCTGGGGAAACTAAGGGAGACCTAGACATATGAGAAAGACAAAGAGAGCAAGGATTCTGGGAATGGCCTCGGTCACGATGCTTGTGACCGGCGTGCTGACGGTCATCGCTGCGCAGGGAGCATCGGGCCAGTCGGCGACGGTCTCGGCGAGCACGTTCAGCCGCAGCTTCTCGACGATGGCGCTCCTGAAGCCGATCGTCGCCGAGGGCAAAGGAGGGATCGGGGCCATCCTGCCTGACACGGTCTCCTCGACCCGTTATGTCGAGTTCGACGCCCCGTTCCTCACCGAGGCGCTGACCGATGCCGGCATGTCGTCGTCTGAGTTCTCCGTCGTCAACGCGCACGGCAGCGACGCCACCGAGCTCACCGACGCCGAGGCGGACATCACGGCGGGCGACACCGTACTGATCATGGACCCGCTCGACCCGGGTGTTGGCGCGTCTATCGAGAAGTATGCGACATCGCACGGCGTCGCGGTCATCGACTATGACCGCCTCACGCTGGGCGGCAGCCGGGACTACTACGTCAGCTTCAACAACGTCTACGTCGGCACGCTGCTCGGCGAGGGGCTCACGAGCTGCATCGCCGCTTGGCACGTGAAGAAGCCAGACGTGCTCGTCATGCACGGTGCCGTCACGGACAACAACGCGACGCTGTTCGCCAGCGGCTACAACGCGGTCTTGGCATCGTATTTCAAGGACGGCAAGTACAAGCTCGCTGGCCGGCCGGCAGGCACCTGGACACCGACCGTGGCGCTCACCGAGTTCACGGGCTTTTTCACGAAGAACCCGAACATCAACGCCATTCTCTCGCCAAATGACGAGAACAACGCGCCGATCATTGGCTACCTGAAGACCCTCGGCGTGAAGCCCCGCACCGTTCCGACGACGGGCCAGGACGCCACCTTGACGGGTCTCGGCAACGTGCTCACCGGCTATCAGTGCGGCACCGTCTACAAGCCGATCTACCTTGAGGCCCAGGCGGCTGTGGCGCTGGCTGTCTACGTTCGTGCCCATGTGACGCCGCCGACCGCTCTGTTGAACGGCGCCGTCGAGGACACGACCGAGCACGTGTCGGTACCCTCTGTGCTGCTCCACCCCCTGTGGGTGACGAAGGCGAACATGGCCGCGACCGTTATCGCCGACCACTTCGTTCCACCGAGCCAGTTGTGCACTGAGCCGTACGCGGACGCGGCGGCTTGCAAGGCAGCTGGAATTACGCCGTAAAGGCGTAGACAATCAGTAGTGGCGAGGGCACCTGGGCCGTTTATCGGCCCAGGTGCCCGCGTACGGCCCCGGGAGGCTCTTCCCGGTGGGAGCGCGACAAGCAATCTTGCAATCTTGTGTTGGTCGGACAACGGTTAGAAGCGCCAGAAGAAGCGGGAGCGCAGCATGGCTGAGGGCTTGCTCGAGCGGGGTGCACCGCTGCTCGAGATGCGGGGAATCGACAAAAGTTTCGGGCCGGTGAGAGCCCTGAGACGGATCGACCTCACCATCCAGGCCGGACTGGTGACCGCCCTCTGCGGTGACAACGGTGCCGGGAAGAGTGTGACGATCAAGATCATCTCCGGCATCATCCCGGCGGACGCTGGTGAGCTCATCTGGCGGGGAAAGCCGGTGCACATCCACACCCCGCGGGACTCGGCCGGACTTGGGATCGCCACCGTCTATCAAGACCTCGCGCTCTGCGACAACCTCGACATCGTGCAGAACTTGTTCCTCGGCCGGGAGTCGACGAGATTCGCCATCCTCAACGAGTCGCCGATGGAGGTCGCGGCACGGAGCACCCTCGCCGACTTGCAGGTGACGACGGTGCGATCGATGCGCCAGCCCGTCGCTTCTCTCTCCGGCGGCCAGCGCCAGTCGGTCGCCGTTGCCCGGGCGGTGTTGTGGAACTCACAGCTCATGATCCTCGATGAACCGACCGCGGCTCTCGGCCTTGCCCAGACGAGCATGGTTCTGAAGCTCGTGCGGCGCCTCGCAGAGCAGGGCTACGGTGTCCTGATCATTTCGCACAACTTGAATGATGTCTTCGAGGTGGCCGACCGCATCGCCGTCCTCCATCTCGGCGAGATGGTGGTGCAGGGTCCGGCCTCCGACTTCGATCGTCAAAGCGTCGTCGAGTTCATGACCACGGGGATCTACGCGCAAGACGCGCCCCGCGGGCCAGCCCCGGGTGGCGCCGCCCCTGGCAGCGGCAGCAAGGAGAGCTGAGACCATGGCCGTCAAGCAAACTCCGGCTGGTGGCACCGAGGGCGACGTTGCCCCACGAACTGGCGCGGCGGCCAGTGAGCGGGGGCTGACCGAGGAACCCGAAGAGGTCCTCGACGACGTCGCACTGCTCACTGCGCCAGAAATCGTCGCCAGCACCCTCGGGGATTTCCTGTCCATGTGGTGGCGGCGAGTCCGAGGCGGCGAGAGCGGGATGCTGCCGGTCTTCGGCGCCCTCGCCGCGATCATCGTCATCTTCCAGGTCCAGAGTTCGCTGTTCCTCTCGGCCGGGAACCTCGTCAACCTCTTCATCCAAGCCGCGGTCATCGTGCTGTTGGGGATTGGTGAGGTCTTCGTCCTGCTGCTCGGCGAGATCGACCTGTCGGTCGGGTTCGTGGCCGGGATCGGCGGGGGCCTGATGGCGGCGCTCGTCGCTCCGCCGTTCAACGTGCCCTGGTGGGTGGCGATCCTCGCCGCGCTGGGGGGCACGACGACGATCGGGTTCATCCAAGGCACGCTCATCACCCGGCTGCGGCTCCCTTCCTTCATCGTCACCCTCGCCGGCCTGATCGGCTGGGAAGGGGTCATGATCTGGATGTTCAACCACCTGAGCGTCGCCGTCGGCGGGGTGATCTCGGTCTCGGACCCACACATTGGCGATCTAGCCAATGGCAATCTCAGCCCAGCCGCCGGTTGGATCGTGATGGCTGCTCTCGTCGTCGGTTTCGGGTCTCTGACGATCTTCCGTGACGCCCGCCGACGCGCCGCCGGGCTTGCCGCCTCTCCGCTTAGCGTCACTGCCCTGAAAGTGCTCCTCGCCGCGGTCGCAGGTGTGCTGCTCGTCATGATTTGCAACACGAACCGGGGCATCCATTCGACGACCCTGCATACCGTGACGGAAGGTGTGCCCTGGGCGATAGTGATCATCCTCGGCGTCGTGCTCGTGACGAGCTTCGTGCTCGCTCGGACGCGCTTCGGCCGTTATCTCTACGCCATTGGCGGCAACGCCGAAGCCGCCCGACGGGCCGGTATCAACCTCGTATGGGTCCGGACCATCGCCTTCGCCTTGTCCGGACTGATGGCGGGAATCGCGGGGGTGATCTACACCTCTTGGCTGCGTTCGATGGCGACGGACATCGACGGGGGCAACTACGTGCTCTACGCGGTGGCGGCGGCGGTCATCGGGGGAGCGAGCCTCTATGGCGGCCGAGGCAAGCCGTTGTACGCCCTTCTCGGAGGTCTCGTCATCGCCGCCATCGCCAACGGTCTGGCTTTGATCGGCGCCGGCGCGGCACCGACTTACATGGTGACGGCCCTTGTCCTCATCGTTGCCATCACCGTGGACTCTGTCGCCCGCCGGGGCCAGGCGGCGAGCGCCCGCGGCAAGGTCTGACGAAAGACCGGTCGCCGGCGAGCAGAGGGAAGGCGGTGATACGGCCACACCGGGCCTGTCGTTGGCGCGACTGCCCGCGGGTGACCGTCGTCGTCCCGGTGGCGGGCGCGCCCGTCGCTCCCGACTTCCTACTCAGGGGATGCCAACGCGTGCCACAGGGTGGCCACAGGTCGCCGGTCCAAGGTTGCACCGATCCGGACCGACGGTCGCCGCTCAAACATCCCCTTGCGTGAACCGCTGGCGGCGGCCGTTGGTCGGATCTCTCGGCTCTGGCGTCGCGGGCGGCTGTCGTCGCGCCGCCACGGTCGTGCGCGGGAGGTGAGTTCTCCGCCCGCTCACGGAGCGAGGTCCCTGTCGCGGTGAGCTTTTTCCAACGGTGCGAGGCTCCAGTCAGCCGCGTCGGCTCCGGCGGACCGCGACGATGGTGGATGCCGAAGGCGGCGAACTCAGCTGGTCGCGGTCCGTTGGCGCTGGGAGAGATCATCGAAAGCGCGCGTGCGATAATCGGCGCGATGCCTGAGATCCCCGTCGTTCCTTCAGCCCGCCAAGCGGGCAAGGTGACCCGCCTGCGCCGCATCTTCGGTGAAGACGGGCGCTGTCTTTTCGTGCCGCTCGACCACGGGACGATCTTCGGACGTCTTCCCGGCCTCGAGGACGCGATGGCGGTCCTCCGGCGCTTGATCGAGGCGCCGTGCGACGGCTTCCTGCTCGGTCCAGCGCTTCTCCGCCGGTCAGCCGAACTCTTCGGCCGTCGCTCGGCGCCGGCGCGCATCTTGACGATGGACGTCTACTGGCGTGACCCAGGCGGCGGCGACCATCGTCTCGTGTCGAGTGTCGAGACCGCCGCCGCCCTCGGCGCCGATGGCGTCAAGCTGCTGATGCCCTGGGACGTGCCTGCTGTGGAGCGGGTGAGGATCGCCGCGCTCGTCGGCAGCGTCGTCGAGCAAGCGGACCGCTTCGGTCTTCCCGTCATGGTCGAGCCGCTGGCGCTCGAGGCGACGGGTGCGGCGGCGCTCGCGGCGGAGGCCCACGGTTGCCGGACGGCGGCCGAGATGGGCGTCGACATCCTGAAGATCGCCCATCCCGGAGACGAGGGCCTGTTGCGAAGTTGGTGCGAGGAGCTCGGCGTTCCCATCATGCTCCTCGGCGGTGGCGGCACGGCTTCCCGGGCCGAGCTCGTCTCCCTCGTGAAAAGCGGAGTGCATGCCGGCGTGAGCGGGATCATCATCGGACGCAAGGTGTGGGGGCGACCAGCGGACGAGACGCGCGAACTGCTTGCGGAGCTCTACGCGCTCGTCCACGGTTGACCGGAGGATTCGGCCCCTCACCAGGGATCGCGCGGCACGAAGCTTCTCGATCGGCACCGAGCCTGGCGGCGCAGTCGGCCGAGGGCGCGGCGCCGACCACGCCCGGGGTCAGGTTCGTCTACCCGTGGAGGTAGACGTTCCAGCCGAGGTAGGTGGTGAGGGCCTCCTGCACGGCCTGCGAGACCTGCGAGAGGTTCATCACGACGTGGTGCTCGAAGCCGTTGCGGCAGAGGTACTTCAGCAGGTCCTGGAGCCGCGGGATCTCGATGACGCCGTAGGCGCCGAAGGTCGCCAGCTTGTCCTCGGTGAAGCGCCCTTCCCCGGTGTATGCCTTGATCTCGCCGGCGAAGTCATCGGTGCTGAGGCGCAGGAAGGTCGCCGGACCGGGATTGATCCGGCCGTAGAGGGTGCCGTAGGTCTGGTCCTTGCCGACCGTGCCGGCGATGATCTCCTGGTAGCGCATCTCGGTCGACTCGAGGAAGTGGCTCGGCAGGTTGCTGCAGTGGAAGACGACGGCCTTGTCCGGGTCGGCCCCGAAGTTGTTGTTCCAGTCGACGATGGCGCTAGGTGTTCCCGAGGCCGCCTGCAAGATGAGCATTGAGACGACGCCGGTGACGTCGAGCTCGCAGGCGCTCGGCCGCAGCGTGTTGCTCATCATGCTCATGATCGTGCAGGGGACGATGCCGTAGTAGTCCTGCAACGCCGTCCAGCACTGGATCGAGGAGCCGTCGAGCTGCTCGGCGTCCATCCAGTCCTCGACAACCGCGCCGAACTTCGCCATCTTCACGAGCGCCTGGTCGGGCACGCCCTCGGTCGTCGTGTAGGCGACGATCGCCTCCTTCTTCGCCTTCACCGACGGGTCGGCGTCGTCGAGACGCTCGATGCGTCCGAGGATCTCGGAGAGGTCGAGCGTCGTGACGGAGATTCCCGCCTTTTCGAGCAGCTTCTCGCTGTAGCGCACGGTGTTGAAGTTCGTCGGGCGGGCACCGATCGCCCCCACCCGCATCCCCCGCACGGCCCGCACGACGCGGCAGACCCGCGCGAAGCGGTCGAGATCGGCCGCGAACTCCGGTGAGCGCGGCCCGCAGGTGTGGAGCGTCGTGAGCGAGAACGGGATGCCGTACTGCGTCAGGTTGTTGCAGGCCGAGAGCTTGCCGCAGAAGCTGTCACGACGGTGCGTGATCTGCAGCTTCTTCTGCTCGTCGGGCGAGGCCTGCACGAGGACGGGGACGCCGAGCCGGGCGCGGCGGATCGCGTTGGCGATCGCTCTTTCATCCCCGAAGTTCGGGAGCGTGACGACAATCCCGTCAATCTCCTCGGCGTGGTCGCGGAAAAGACGTGCACATTTCGTGGCGTCCTCCAGCGACTCGATCGAGCCGTACTCCGTGTCCTCTGGACTGAGCGCGACGACGCCGAAGCCAGCGGACTTGAGTACCTCGAGCATCTCGGCGCGGCCCTCGCTGCACAGCTCGCTGGGGAAAAAGCCGCGGTTCCCGACGATAAGACCAAAAGTTACAGAATCATTTCGCATATTCAGAGATGTTAGCTGGTGCTGTTCGTCCCGGGGAGGGACGAACGTCCCACATGGCACCCCGCTCACCTGGGGTGATGTCGTCTTCACGCTGTACGCTTTCGCCGGCGGGGGAGAGCGAATGAATAGTTCATCGCCCGGAGCCCCGTTGCTGGCGTGGCCCGAGCACGTCTCGCGAGGCAGCTCGTGGACTACGTTGAGGTCGTGGCCGAGCCCGTCAGCTCGACCGCTCGTCGTTCGGGAGAAAGGTGGGCCGGGGCCTGCACGCGGGCCCACGTGCAGCGCCGGGAGCGGTGACGATGGCGCGGAAGGCAGGTTCGATGGTGGGAGAGCCAAGAAGCGGGATGCAGCGGCTCGGCAGGGAAGTGGTGCGCGGCGAGCGGGTCGCGACCCCCGGTGGGCAAGACAGCTCGGCGCGGCGATGAGCGCACCCCGTGGGACTCTGAAGAAGCTGATCAACGATCCGACGAAGGTCGTCGACGAGATGCTCGAGGCGATCGCCGCGGCGCACCCCGATATCGTCTCGCTCACCTCGCCGCGGGTCGTCGCCCGGGCCGAGAAGTCCGCTCCGAAAGTCGCCCTGGCGATCGGCGGCGGATCGGGTCACGAGCCGGCGATGCTCGGCTACGTCGGCTTCGGCATGGCCGACGTCGCCGCCATCGGCAACATCTTCGCCGCCCCGTCTCCCGACATCATCCACGATTCGCTCGTCCAGGCGGACCGCGGGCAAGGCGTCGTCCTCGTCTACGGGAACTACTCGGGCGACATCTTGAACTGCCGGCTCGCCGTCGGGCGGGCGAAGGCCGATGGGATCGACGTCCGCACGGTGTTCGTCTCGGACGACGTCGCCTCGGCGGGGCCGGCAGAGATCGACAAGCGACGTGGGATCGCCGGCGACATCATCGTTTTCAAGGTGACCGGAGCCGCGGCGGAAGCCGGGATGTCGCTCGACGAGGTGGAAAGGATCGCCCGCAAGGCCGTCGCCGGCACGCGGAGCATGGGCGTGGCGCTGACGAGCGCCGAGTTGCCGGGGGTGGAGCGGCCGATATTCGAAAGCGGCCCAGACGAGATGGACGTCGGGATGGGAGCGCACGGCGAGCCCGGCATCAGCCGGGAGCCGCTGCGATCGGCGGACGAAGTCGGGCGCCTGCTCGTTGAGCACATCCTCGCCGACCTCGCCTGCCCGGCCGGGTCGCGCCTCGCCGTGCTTGTCAACGGCTTCGGCGCGACGCCGCTTCTTGAGCAGTACCTCGTCTATCGCGCCGCGCGCGCCACCCTCCTCGAACACGGCATGACCGTCGAGCGCTCTTACGTCGGCGAGTACATCACGACCCTCCAGATGGCCGGCGCGTCGGTCACCGTCACGCTGCTCGACGACGAGTTGGTCTCGCTCCTCGACGCGCCGGTCCGCACGTTGAGGTTCGGGAGTTGACGGGCGAAGCGCCAACCTCGTTGGCGGAGATCGCGCACCTCGTCCTTGCCGTCGTCGGCGCCCTCGAGGACGCCTCCGGCCACCTCGGCGAGCTCGACTCGGTCGCCGGCGACGGCGACCACGGGCTCACTATGGCCGAGGCGGCGCGGGGCGTGCGCGCCAAGCTTGCCGCAGAGCCCCCCCGGGACCTCGTGGCCCTGCTCGACATGGTGGCGAACGAGTTCGCCCAAGCCGGCGGGGCGATGGGCGCCATCGCCTACGTCCTCGTCGAAGCGGTCGGCCATGCCGGCGCGGAGATGAAAGGTGCTCTGTCGGCGGCCGAGGTTGCCCAGCTGCTTGCTGTCGCCCAGGACGCCGTCACCGAGTTCGGCGGGGCACAGCCCGGTGACAAGACGATCATCGACTCGATCAACGCGGCGCGCACTGCCGCCAGCGAGAGCGCCGGTGGCGACGCCTCGGCCGTCGAGGCTCTGCGGCAGGCGGCCAGGGGTGCCCGCCGCGGTGCCGACGCGACGGCGGGGATGATCGCCCGGGTCGGACGGTCGAGCCGCCTCGGTGAGATCAGCCGCGGCACGGTCGACCCTGGCGCGGAGTCGTTCGCCATCGCCATGGAGGCCCTCGCCGCCACGTACGCCGGGGAACATTCGGAGAGCTAGCACCCGGGTGGGGTGCTCGCGCCGCCACGGGCTGGCGCGGTGGAAAAGCGAAGCCCGGGGCCTTGCCGCAATGGTCGGTCGGTGGCCTCTGCAAGCCTTTCGCACGGCATGGCCGCACGACCCTAGGCGGCAAAGCGCCGGCGTCACTTGCGCTGGCTCGTTCGGGAAACGGCCGGATCTTGCCGAGCAGCGCGTCGTTACGATGGCGCGGTGCCACCCTTCCGGGTCGTCGCGGAGTTCGCGCCCGCCGGCGACCAGCCGAAGGCGATCGCCGAGCTCGCCGCGAGCATCGAGCGAGGCAACCGCTTCCAGACGCTGCTCGGCATCACGGGAAGCGGGAAGAGCGCGACGATCGCCTGGACGATCGAGCAGGTGCAGCGACCGACGCTCGTCATCGCGCCGAACAAGTCGCTTGCCGCGCAGCTCGCCGGCGAGTTCCGCGAGCTTTTCCCCGACAACCGCGTCGAGTACTTCGTCTCTTACTACGACTACTACCAGCCCGAGGCCTACATCCCGTCGACGGACACCTATATCGAGAAGGACTCGTCGATCAACGACGAGATCGACCGGCTCCGCCATTCGACGACGGCGAGCCTGCTCACCCGGCGGGACGTCATCGTCGTCGCCTCGGTCTCGTGCATCTACGGGCTCGGCTCACCCGAGGAGTACGAGGGGCAGATCCTCGTCCTCCACCCGGGCGAGACCCACGAGCAGCGGGCGCTCTTGCGGCGTCTCGTCGACATGCACTACGACCGCAACGACCAGAACCTCGTGCGGGGCAACTTCCGAGTGCGCGGCGACACGATCGAGATCCACCCCGCCTACGAGGAGACCTCGGTGCGCGTCGAGCTTCTCGGCGACGAGGTCGAGCGGATCAGCCGCTTCGACGAGCTGACGGGGGAGCTGCTCGACGAGCTCGCCGAGCTCGTCGTCTTCCCGGCGACGCACTACGTCGCCGGCGACGAACGGATGCGCACGGCGATCGCCGCCATCGAGGCCGAGCTCGCCGGACGCCTCGCCGAGTTCGAGGTGACGGGGAAGCTCTTGGAGGCGCAGCGGTTGCGGATGCGGACCGAGCACGACCTGGAGATGCTCGCCGAGGTCGGCTACTGCAGCGGCGTGGAGAACTACAGCCGCCACCTCGACGGCCGTGCCGCTGGCCAGCCGCCGTACACGCTGCTCGACTACTTCCCCGACGACTGGCTGCTCGTCGTGGACGAGAGCCACGTCTCGGTCCCGCAGCTGCACGGCCAGTATTTCGGGGACCGCTCGCGCAAAGAGATCCTCGTCGAGCACGGCTTCCGGCTCCCTTCGGCTCTCGACAACCGGCCGCTGCGCTTCGAGGAGCTCGAGGGGCGCCTCAAGCAGTGCGTCTTCATGTCGGCGACGCCCTCGCCCTACGAGATCGGCGTCTCGGACGTCGTCGTCGAGCAGATCGTCCGTCCGACCGGGCTCGTCGACCCCGAGGTCGTCGTCAAGCCGACGAGGCACCAGATCGACGACCTCATCGCCGAGATCGAGACCGTCGTGGCACGCGGCGAGCGGGTGCTCGTGACGACGCTGACGAAGAAGATGGCGGAGGACCTCACCGACTACCTCCTCGAGGCGGGACTGCGCGTCCGCTACCTGCACTCCAACGTGGAGACGATCGAGCGGATCGAGATCGTCCGCGACCTGCGCCTGGGCGATTTCGACGTGCTCGTCGGCATCAACTTGTTGCGGGAGGGCCTCGACCTGCCGGAGGTGTCGCTCGTCGCCATCCTCGACGCCGACAAGGAGGGTTTCCTGCGATCGTCGACCTCGCTCATCCAGACGATCGGCCGGGCGGCGCGCAACGTCGCCGGGCGGGTCGTCCTCTATGCCGACGTCATCACCGACTCGATGCGCCACGCCCTTTCCGAGACCGAGCGTCGGCGCCTGCTGCAGCAGGCCTACAACGTCGAGCACGGGATCGACCCGCAGACGATCCGCAAGGCCGTCACCGACCTTGTCGCGCAGTTCCGAACCGGCGCGGGGCGACCGCCCGAGACCGCCCCGCTGCCGGTTGGCGCGACCTCCGAGCGCAGCCGGCGCGCCGGGCGCCGCGCTGCCGAGCGCATCGCCGGGCCGGTCCCCGAGCACCCGGGCGAGCTACCCGCCGACGAGCTGCAGCGGCTCATCGCCACCCTCGACGCCGAGATGCACGAGGCGGCGGCAGATCTGCGGTTCGAGTACGCGGCGCGCCTGCGGGACGAGATCCGGCGGCTGCACCGTGAGCTGAGAGAAGTCGGTTAGGACGTATCCTCCACCATGCCCGACTCCCTGGTCATCCGTGGGGCACGCGAGCACAACCTGCAGAACGTCTCGCTCGAGATCCCGCGCGACCGCCTGATCGTCTTCACCGGGCTCTCGGGGTCGGGCAAGTCCTCGCTCGCTTTCGACACGATCTACGCCGAGGGCCAGCGGCGCTACGTCGAGTCGCTCTCGTCGTACGCGCGCCAGTTCCTCGGCCAGATGGACAAGCCCGACGTCGACTTCATCGAGGGGCTCTCGCCGGCGATCTCGATCGACCAGAAGTCGGCCTCGCGCAACCCCCGTTCGACCGTCGGCACGATCACCGAGGTCTACGACTACCTGCGGCTGCTCTACGCCCGCATCGGCCTGCCGCACTGCCCGAAATGCGGGCGGCTCGTCTCCCGCCAGAGCCCGCAGCAGATCGTCGACCGGGTGATGGACCTGCCGGACGGGAGCCGCTTCCACGTGCTCGCGCCGGTGGTGCGGGCCCGCAAGGGCGAGTACGACGCCCTGCTCGACGAGCTCGCCTCGCAGGGGTTCGCCCGGGCGCGCATCGACGGCACCACGGTCGAGCTCGGCGGGCGCGAGAAGCACGCGCTGGCGCGCTACGAGCAGCACACGATCGAAGTGGTCGTCGACCGGCTCGTCCACCGGGCCGGCATCGAGCGGCGGCTCACCGACTCGATCGAGACGGCGCTGCGCCTCGGCGAAGGGGTCGCCGAGATCCAGCTCGTCGAGACCGACGAGATCCTCACGTTCTCCCAGCACCTCGCCTGCGTCGCCGACGGGATCTCGCTCGAGGACCCGGCGCCGCGCAACTTCTCGTTCAACTCGCCCTTCGGCGCCTGCCCGGTCTGTCTCGGTCTCGGCACCCGTTTCGAGGTCGACCCGGCGCTCGTCGTGCCGAACCCGGGGCTCTCGCTCGAATCCGGGGCGATCGCGCCCTGGGCGAGCTCGCGCACCGAGTACTTCCCGCGGCTCGTGCGCGCCGTCGCCGAGTCCTACGGGATCGACCTGCGCGCCCCCTGGTCGAAGCTCACGAAGGCCCAGCAGAAGGTCGTCCTCTACGGCTCCGGCGACCGGCGGGTCCACGTCGCCTACCGCAACCGCTACGGCACGCCGCGCGCCTACAACACGACCTACGAGGGCGTCATCCCCTGGCTCGGCCGGCGCCACGGCGAGGCGGAGTCGGACTGGCAGCGCGAGCAGATCGAGGGCTACATGCGCGAGGTCGCCTGCGCCGCCTGCGCCGGGACGAGATTGCGCCCGGAGTCGCTCGCCGTCACCGTCGGTGCCATGAACATCGCCGAGTTCGCCGCCAAGCCGATTGGCGCGGCGCTGAAAGTGATCGACTCGCTCGAGCTCACCGGCCGCGAGGCGATGATCGCCGAGCGATTGTTGAAAGAGATCCGGGCCCGCATCCAGTTCCTCGTCGACGTCGGGCTCGACTACCTCACCCTCGACCGGGCGGCGGCGACGCTCGCCGGGGGGGAGGCGCAGCGGATCCGGCTCGCCAGCCAGATCGGCTCGGGACTCGTCGGCGTGCTCTACGTCCTCGACGAGCCGTCGGTCGGGCTGCACCAGCGGGACAACCGCCGGCTCATTGAGACGCTGGCGAGGTTGCGGGACCTCGGCAACACGGTGATCGTCGTCGAGCACGACGAGGAGACGATCCGCGTCGCCGACCACGTCGTCGACATCGGCCCGGGGGCGGGCGAGCACGGCGGGGAGATTGTCTACTCGGGGCCGGTCGAGGGGCTGCTGCGCGAGAAGCGCTCGATGACCGGCAGGTACCTCTCCGGCGAGCTCTCGATCCCGGTGCCGGCGGCACGCCGCCGGCCGGGCAACGGCTATCTCGTCGTGCGCGACGCCTGGGAGCACAACCTCCAGCACATCGACGTCGCGCTGCCGTTGGGGTGCTTCGTCGCCGTCACGGGCGTGTCCGGCTCGGGCAAGTCGACGCTCGTCAACGACGTCATCCAGCGCGCGCTCGCCAAGACCGTCTACCACTCGCGCACCGTCCCCGGACGCCACCGCACGATCGAGGGCACGGAGCTATTGGACAAGGTGATCGACATCGACCAGTCGCCGATCGGGCGTACCCCGCGCTCCAATCCGGCGACCTATACGGGGGTGTTCGACCGCATCCGGCAATTGTTCAGCCAGACGACGGAGGCGAAGCTGCGGGGCTATAAGCCCGGGCGCTTCTCGTTCAACGTCTCCGGCGGGCGCTGCGAGAACTGCGCCGGCGACGGGACGATCAAGATCGAGATGCACTTCCTGCCGGACGTCTACGTCCCCTGCGAGATCTGCCACGGGGCCCGCTACAACCGCGACACCCTCGAGGTGCTCTGGCGGGGCAAGTCGATCGCCGACGTCCTCGATCTCTCCTGCGAGGAGGCCGGTGAGTTCTTCGCCGCGCAGCCGCCGATCGCGCGCCACCTCGCCACGCTCGTCGACGTCGGGCTGGGCTACATCCGCTTAGGACAGCCCGCGCCGACCCTTTCCGGTGGCGAGGCGCAGCGGGTGAAGCTCTCTGCCGAGCTCTCCAAGCGCGCGACGGGCCGCACCCTCTACATCCTCGACGAGCCGACGACGGGGCTGCACTTCGACGACGTGAAGAAGCTCCTCGGGGTGCTGCAGCGCCTCGTCGACCAGGGCAACACCGTACTGGTCATCGAGCACAACCTCGACGTCGTGAAGTCCGCCGACTGGGTCATCGACCTCGGCCCGGAGGGCGGGGACGCCGGCGGGCGGGTCGTCGCCGAGGGTTCACCCGAGCAGCTCGCGACGATCCCGGCGAGCTACACGGGTCGCTACCTGAAAGGGATGCTCGCGCGCCACAGCTCCTGAGAGGGCAGGCGGGAAGCCGTTTGTCGCCGCGAGCTGCCGCGGAGTCGTGAGCCGAGCCCCGGGTTGATCCCTCGGAGTGGGCGCGCTGGCACGTCGGGCCGCGAGAAGGCCGGAGTCCGCAGCGTCCTGGCGGGCGCGACGGAGCGAACGGCAGGTCGGAACGGGGCGGCCGTCAGCGCGTCGGTGGAGATGCGTCGCCGCCGTTCCACCGCCTGCTGAGGAAATGCCGCGTGCTTGTACGCGAACGCGGGCCCACGCGGCTTTGTAGGTAATGAACGAACGGTTCTCGAGGAAACGAGCCGAGGAGCTGAACCCATGACAAGCGAAGACGGAGAGCTTTCCCACCTCCTCGATCGCTCCGGCGTCCTGGCGTCGGACGCGACGCTGCACTCGATCGTCGCTCGTTCCCGCCACCGTCGGGAGCGGCGACTGAAGATCGTCACGACAGGCGCGGTGGTTGTCGCGCTCGCCGCAGCAGGCGTCGCCGGGATCACGCGGGCGACAGGCGGGGCATCGTCCGGCTCCAAGTCGGCGGCGGCAAGGCAGGGTTCGGGATTCGTCAAGGTCTCGTCGAGAACGATCGCCTGGACGGAGAAACAGCGTGCTCTCGGCGCTGCGCCGCAGGGCCTCCGGTGGTCGACGTCCGCGAGCTCGGGTTCGAGCTCGACGAAAGGGACCGCCCGAACCGCGACACCGAGCCGCGCGACGGTTCCAGCAACCTACTGCGCGGCTGCTGGCTGTTCTGTGTCGTCGCCCGTTTACGCTGTTCCCCTGACGCGGCAGTTCGTGCGAACGGCGGGCGATGTCACCGTCCGGGCGTTCACGGAAGCACTGAGTGTCTCGCGGGTGGAACCGCTCCTCCCGCCGAAGTCGGGGGTTTCTCTGAAAGCGACCGTCGTCGCGCCTGCCGCTGCTGCCGTCCGGAGATCGGCACCGGACCTCACGCCGGCGACGGGATCGACAGGGTCGTCCGGGGTGAGCGGAGCTTCAGGGGCGAGCGGCGTGACGGGGGCGAGCGGCGTGACGGGGGCGAGCGGAGCAACTGGAGTCACCATCACCCCCGTCATCTCGTGTGAACCGACCGAAGCGCTCCTCGTCGAGGTGTCGAACCCCGGTGCCGTCGGCGAGATCACCGTCTCGTTGCCGGGCGACGCGGCCGCAAGCGCCGCGCAACCTTTCGAGCTCATCGACAGCTCGGTCGTCGGCGTCGCCGAGTCCTCGCCGATCGAGGTGATAACGGTGCACGTCGCGCCAGTTGTCAGCAGTGTCCAGGCGAGCTTCGCTGACGGTTCGTCGGACGAGATGACCGTCTCCGACGGCTGGGCGGTCCTCGTCGACGATGGCAGCGCACCCTTGCCGGCAGACCTCACGGCCTTCGACAGCTCCGGCGCCAGCGTCGGCACGGCAAGCGTCTCGAGTGACGATGCGCTTGCCGAGCCCGAGCAATGTCTCGGGCTTCCCGTTGCACCGAACACCGCTTCCCCGGGTTCGACGGCGGCGACCACCGCGAAGTGAATGTTCTCGCCGGCTAGCAGATGAGCGCGAATCGTGCTCATCTATCGGTTGTGAGCGCCGCCTCGTCGAGCGACGGTGAGAACAGCGAAGCGCCGGAGGAGGCAGGACGGCGACCGACTGAGCCGTCGCGCGCCGATGGCGTTGACGGCGGCTTTGTCTCGATCTACGAAAAGCACTATCCGCGCCTCGTGCGCGCGCTCGAGCTGGCCGGGGTGGACCGGACGAGCGCGCCGGACGTCGCCCAGGAGGCCTTCGCCCGCATGCTCGGACATTGGGCGCGCGTGCGGCGCGGTACGAACCCCGCGGGCTACGTCTACCGGGTCGCCTTCCGCCTTTCCCGACGGGACCGTCACCGGGATCTCGCCGCGGCTAGCGGAGCGACGTCGCCGGATATCGCCGGCGAGGTGGCACTGTCGCTCGACATCGAGCACGCACTGCAGGCGATGCCGGCGGCGCAACGCCGCTGCGCCGTGCTCTGTCTGGCCGTTGGCCTGTCGACGAAGGACGCCGCCCGGGCGCTCGGCATCGCCGAGTCCACGGTGCGCAAGCAGATCGAGCGGGCGAGAGGAGACCTGCGGGCGTTCCTCGGCGACCTTTCGTGACGCAGACTGGGGCCCGGCCGCAGCTCGCGACCGTCACGGGAGATCCCGTGAAGGTGGCCCCGGTCGCCGCTTGCCACGCTGCGCCGCTCCCTCGCCAGGTCGGTGACGGGTGACAAGCGTTCGCCAGCGGACGGCGGTGCGGGAAGCGCCGCGGGTCGCCCGTCTGCCGCGGTGCTCTGGTTGATTGGCGCCGGATCTAGAAGCTCGACCCGCCGATCTCCAGCATCCGCTCGAGCGCGACCCGGGCGTCGGCCGCTGTCTGCTCGTCGACGACGATCCGGTTGCGCACCTCGCCGGCGACGAGGCCCTCGAGGACCCAGGCGAGATGCGGCGGATCGATGCGGAACATCGTCGAGCACGGGCAGACGAGCGGGTCGAGCGAGACGATCGAGAGGTCGGGGTGCTCTTCTGCCAGCCGGTGGACGAGGTGGATCTCGGTCCCGATGCCGATCGCCGTACCGGGCGCGGCCCTATCGACGTAGTGGATGATCGTGTCGGTCGAGCCGACCTTGTCGGCAAGCGCCGCGACCTCGTGGGCACACTCCGGGTGGACGACGACCAGGCCGGCGGGGTGCGCCGCCCGGAAGGCGGCGACCTGGTCGGTCGTGAAGCGCTGGTGCACCGAGCAGAAGCCCTGCCACAAGAGGAACGTCGCCTCTTTCAGGTCGGCTTCACCGAGCCCGCCACCAGCGAGGTGCGGGTTCCAGACGCGCTCGGCCGACGGGCCGAAGCCGAGGGCGCAGGCGGTGTTGCGGCCGAGATGTTGGTCGGGGAAGAAGAGCACCTTGTGCCCCGAGGCGACGGCCGCGGCGGCGAGCGCCGGCCCCGGGGGTGTGTCGTAGGGGATGCCGAGCGCCCAGCGCACGGCGGCGTCGGCGTTGGCGGAGGTGCAGACCGTGCCGCGGTGCCGGCCGACGAAGGCCTTGATCGCGGCCGAGGAGTTCATATAGGTGACGGGGACGACCGCGTCGAGGTCGACGACGGCGCCGAGCTCCGACCAGGCGGTCTCGACGCCTGCGAGGTCGGCCATGTCGGCCATCGAGCATCCGGCGTTGAGGTCCGGCAGCAGCACCTGTTGGTGGGGGGCGGTGAGGATGTCGGCCGCCTCGGCCATGAACGTCACTCCGCAAAAGACGATGTACTCGGCTTCATGCTGGTTGGCGGCGAAGCGCGCCAGCCCGTAGGAGTCGCCGCGGGCGTCGGCCCAGCGCATCACCTCGTCGCGCTGGTAGTGGTGGCCGAGGATGACGGCGCGCTCGCCGAGCGTCGCGCGCGCCGCGCCGATCATGGCGACGAGCTCGTCGTCGGTGGCCTGCGTGTAGCGGTCCGCTAGCGGCGCCTGGAGGCGGATCATCGGGCCTCGTCTCGGTTGTCGCTCCGTTGCGGCCGGCGGGGACAGCCTGGTCGCCCGTCCGCGGGTGTGTCGGCCACGAAGCTTCGTCCGCCGGGGTACCAGGCCGGCGTAGCCTCCAGGTTAGTGCTCGAGAGGCCGAAATCCGTTCCGGACGCCCCCGGCTCGTACCAGTTCCGGGACGCCGCCGGGCGCGTCATCTACGTCGGCAAGGCCCTCTCGCTGCGAGCGCGGCTCGCCAGCTACTTCGGAGCGCCGAGCCAGCTCCACCCCCGCACCCGTCAGATGCTCGAGCGGGCGGATGCCGTCGAGTGGATCCAGGTGCGCTCCGAGGTCGAGGCGATCATGCTGGAGTACAGCCTGATCAAAGAGCACCGGCCGCCTTTCAACGTCCGGCTCGTCGACGACAAGGGCTACCCGTTCCTCGCCGTCACGACCGACGAGACCTGGCCGCGGGCCTCGATCGTGCGGGGCGCACGACGCAAGGGCGCGCGCTATTTCGGCCCCTATGCGCAGGCCTACGCGCTGCGCGAGATGCTCGACATGCTCGTCCGGACCTTCCCCATTCGCACCTGTACGGACACGAAGTTCGCCCGCCACGAGCGGCTGGGGCGGCCGTGTCTCCTCTACCACATCGAGCGCTGCTCGGGCCCGTGCGTCGGGGCGGTGACGCCGGCCGAGTACCGGGGGTACGTCGCCGAGCTCTCCCGTTTCCTCGACGGCGACACGAAGGCGGTCGTCGCCCGGCTCGAGGAGGGGATGCGCCGCGCCGCCGCGGCCGAGGAGTACGAGCGGGCGGCACGCTTCCGCGACCAGCTCGAGTCGGCGCGCCTCGCCGGTGAGCACCAGGACGTCGTCGGCGCCGTGGACGAGGATTTCGACGTGCTGGGGATCGCCGAGTCCGAGCTCGACGCGGCGGTGCAGGTCCTCCACGTCCGCCACGGGCACGTCGTCGGCCGGCAGGGTTTCGTGCTGGAAAAAGTCGAGGACCTCGGCCGCGGCGACCTCGTCGCCCGCGCCCTCGGCCACCACTACGCCGAGACGCCGCTTTCCGTGCCGAAAGAGGTCCTCGTGCCGGCCGCTCCCGCCGAGGCCGAGGCCTACGCGGCCTGGCTCTCGGGACGGCGGGGAGCGTCGGTGGCGATCCGCGTGCCCCGCCGGGGACATCGGCGGGCGCTCCTCGCCGTCGCCGAGCAGAACGCCGCCGAGCAGCTCGTCCGGCACCGCGTCCGGCGGGCGACCGATCTCGCGACGCGGGCGGCGGCCCTCGAGGAGCTGCAGCACCACCTCGGGCTCGCCGAGGTGCCGCTGCGCATCGAGTGCTACGACATGAGCCACCTGCAGGGGAGCGACTACGTCGGCTCGATGGTCGTCATGGAAGACGGCCTCGTGAAGCGCCGCGACTACCGGCGCTTCAAGGTGACCGGCATCGCCGGCAACGACGACTACGGCGCGATGGAAGAGGTGCTCACCCGGCGCCTGCGCCGGCTCGCCGCGCCGAAGGTCGCGAGCGACGAGGCGGTGAGCCGTCACCGGCGCTTCGCCTATCCGCCGCAGCTGCTGCTCCTCGACGGGGGCAAGGGGCAGCTCGCGGTGGGCGTGCGGGTGCTCTCCGCCCTCGGTCTCGCCGAGCGGGTCGCCGTCGCCGCCCTCGCCAAGCAGTTCGAGGAGGTCTTCGTTGTCGGTAGCCCCGACCCGCTGCGTATCCCACGGGACTCGGCCGCGATCTACCTCCTCCAGGAGATCCGTGACGAGGCGCACCGCTTCGCCATCTCCTACCATCGGGAGCTGCGGGCCCGCCGGATGCGTCCCGACCCCCTCGGCGACGTGCGCGGGCTGGGCACAGCCCGCCGCCGGCGGCTGCTCGGCGAGTTCGGTTCGCTGCGCGGCGTGCGAGCGGCAAGCCGCGCCGACCTGTTGGACCTGACCTGGCTGCCCGACGGCGTCGCCGAGGCCGTCTTCGAGAAGCTCCACCCCGCCGCCGGGCCCGTCCTCCCCGCCAGGGCGGCGGACGGCCGGGGCCTCGCGTCATGACAAAGGCCGGGCCCGGCGGCGCGGGCGGGGGCGGGGGAGCAGGTCCGCCGCCTTTCGCCGAGAGCTGGGACGAGCACGCGGCATGGTGGAAAGCGACGTTCACCGCTGGCGCCGATCGTGAGTACGAGGTGGAGATCATCCCGCTCGTCGTGCGGGGACTCACCGGCTGCCGGGTCGCCGTTGACATCGGCTGTGGCGAGGGGCAGGTTGCCCGGGCCGTGGCCCGCGCCACCGGCTGCCGGGTCGTCGGCGTCGACCCCTCCGGCACGCAGCTCGCCAACGCCCGCGAGGCCGAGGAGGCCGAGCTGGCCATCACCTACGTGCGGGCCGAGGGCGAGCACCTGCCGCTGGTGGACGGCGCGGTCGACGCGGCCTTCTGCTGCCTTGTCATCGAGCACGTCGCCGACGCCGACGGTCTTCTCGCCGAGGCGGCGCGCGTCCTTGCTCCCGGGGGTGTGTTCCTCCTTGTCGTCAACCATCCGGCCTTCCAGGGGCCGGGGAGCGGCTTCGTTGACGACCAGATCCTCGACGAGCGCTACTGGCGGGTCGGGCCCTACCTTGTCGAGCAGTGGGACGTCGAGGAGGTCGACCCCCAGGTATCGCTCGCTTTCAGCCACCGGCCGCTCTCGCGCTACGTCAACCCCCTCGCCGCGCGCGACCTCGTCCTCGTCCGCCTCGAGGAACCGTCGCCCCAACTCGAGCTCCTCGCCGACTCGATCGACCCGGAGTTCGAGTCGACGATTCCGCGTCTATGCGCGCTCACCTTCGAGCACCGCCCGAGGCCTTGCCGCTGAGGGGGGTTCCCGAAGCTGCCGCCGTCCGGGTGGGACAATCGTCGGGGAGGTGGGGCCGTGGCCGAGTACCTGATCGTCGCAGGGTTGTCCGGCGCGGGGCGCTCGACGGCGGCCGCGGTGCTCGAGGACTTCGGCTGGTTCGTCATCGACAACCTGCCGCCGGCGCTCGTCGGCAAGGTCGCCGAACTCGCCGCTCTCCCGGGCAACGAGTTCGACCGCTTCTGCTTCGTCGTCGGGCGGGGCGGCTCCGAATCCGTCGCCGAGATCGTGCCGGCGATCGACGGCCTGCGGGCCTCCGGCGCCCGGGTGCGCGTCCTCTACCTCGACGCGACCGACGAGGTCCTCGTGCGGCGCTTCTCCGGGACGCGTCGGCGCCACCCGCTCGAGGCCGCGGGGGTCGCCGAGGCGATCCGCTCGGAACGCCAGCTGCTGGCGCCGCTGCTCGAAGGCGCCGATGTCGTCATCGACACGAGCGAGACGAACGTCCACGAGCTGCGCGACCGTCTCATCGAGCTGTTCGCGGCTCGCGAGGCGACCGGCGAGATGAAGACGACGATCGTTTCGTTCGGCTTCAAGAACGGCCTGCCCTTAGAGGCCGACCTTGTCTTCGACGCCCGCTTTCTGCCGAACCCGCACTGGATCGACGCGCTGCGCGCCCACAGCGGCCTCGACGAGGACGTGCGCGACTACGTCATGTCCTCGCCCGAGGCGGTCGAGTTCCTCGGGCGGATCGAGGACCTCGTGACCTTCGTCCTTCCCTACTACGCCCGGGAGGGTAGGTTCTATGTCTCGATCGCCATCGGCTGCACGGGTGGCCGGCACCGCTCGGTCGTCCTCGCCGAGGAGCTCGCCACGAAGCTCACTGTTCGCGGTTTCAACCCGACGGTGCACCACCGCGACTTGACGCGCTAGCAAGGCGTTGCCGGGCCACCGGCGCGACGTCGCGTCGTCGTCGGAGCGGTGCGGCTCGGGTCGTTAGCCTCTTGACCGGGCGCGATTCGGCGACGATCCTGGCGGTGGACGGGATCGTTCCGGCCAAAGTCAGACGGATGGACACGTCCCGGTGGCGCGCCACCGGGGAGATGAGAGAACTGGACGGTGGCGAGATGACGGTACGGGTCGGGATCAACGGGTTCGGACGGATCGGGCGCAACTTCTTGCGCGCGGCGCGCGAGTCGACAGCGGAGATCGAGATCGTCGCCGTGAACGATCTCCTCAGTCCGCAGATCAACGCCCACCTGCTGCGCTACGACTCGACTTACGGACGCTTCCCCGGCACAGTCGAAGTGCAGGGATCCGACATCATCGTCGACGGGCACACGATCAAGGTCTTCGCCGAGCGCGACCCGGCGGCGCTGCGCTGGGGCGAGATCGGCGTCGACGTCGTCGTCGAGTCGACCGGCCGGTTCACGAAGCGCGAGGCCGCCGCCGCCCACCTCAGCGGCGGGGCGAAGCGGGTCGTCATCTCGGCGCCGTCGGGCGACGCCGACGCGACCTTCGTCATCGGCGTGAACGAGGGGGACTTCGACGCCGCCAAGCACTTCGTCATCTCGAACGCCTCCTGCACGACGAACTGCTTCGTGCCGATGATCAAGGTTCTCGACGACGCCTTCGGCGTCGAAAAGGGCCTGATGACGACGGTCCACGCCTACACGAACGACCAGGAGCTGCTCGACTTCGCCCGTGACAACCTGCGGCGCGCCCGGGCGGCGGCGGTGAACATCGTGCCGACCTCGACCGGGGCGGCGCGGGCGACGAATCTCGTCATGGCGAACATGAAGGGCCGCCTCGACGGTTCGGCCCTGCGCGTCCCGATCCCCGTCGGCTCGATCACCGACTTCACCGGCGTCCTCGGCGCCGCGACCGACGCGACGGGCGTCAACGCCGCCTTCGCCGCGGCGGCGAAGGCGGGCCCGCTGAGCAAGGTCCTCGTCTACACCGAGGACCCGATCGTCTCCTCGGACGTCGTCGGATCGCCGGCGTCGTGCACCTTCGACTCCGGGCTGACGCTGGCGATGGGGCTCGATCAGGGTAGGACGCTCGTCAAGGTCTTCGGCTGGTACGACAACGAGTGGGGCTACTCGCACCGCCTCGTCGAGCTCGTCGCCCTGGTCGGATCGTGACGGGTCGCCTCCCGGTCCTCGAGGACCTGCCGGCGCTGGCGGGCAAGTCCGTCCTCGTGCGCGTCGATTTCAACGTGCCGATCGGCACGCAGGGCGACAAACGCGTCGTCACCGACGACTTCCGGATGCGCGCGACGGTCCCGACCCTGCGCTGGCTCCTCGACCACGGGGCGTCGGTGACCTGCGCCACCCACCTCGGCCGGCCGAAGGGCGGGCCGGACCCGCGCTACGACGTCACGCCGGTGCGGGCGCGCCTCGCCGAGCTCGTCCCCGGCGTCGAGCTTCTGGAGAACCTGCGATTCGACCCGGGCGAGGAGGCGGACGACCCCGCCTTCGTCGGGCGGCTCGTCGCCGGCCACGACTGCTACGTGAACGACGCCTTCGGCGCCTCGCACCGGGCGCATGCCTCGATCGTCGGGCCGCCGGCGCGCCTGCCCTCGGCGGCGGGCAGGCTGCTCGCCCGGGAGGTCGAGGTCATCGGCGGCCTGCTCGACGCGCCCCGCCGCCCCTTCGTCGCCGTCATCGGCGGGGCGAAGGTGGCCGACAAGCTCGGCGTGCTGCGCTCGCTCGTCGCCAAGGCCGACAGTGTGCTCGTCGGCGGGGGGATGGCGTACACGTTCCTCGCCGCCGAGGGCCGCAAGATCGGCTCCTCGCTCTGCGATGCTTCGCAGATCGAGGCCTGCCGGGAGCTCCTCGCCTCCTCGGGCACGATCGAGCTGCCGACCGACGTCGTCGCCATCGGGCCCGGCGGGACGCTGCATCCTGGCGAGAAGTCCGTCGCCGACGGCGACCCGATCGATTGTTACCTCGGCGACCTCCCCGACGGCTGGCAGGGCGTCGACATCGGCGTCGGGACCCGGGAGCGTTTCACCGAGGTGATTGCCGGCGCCGGGACGGTGTTCTGGAACGGCCCGGTGGGCTTATTCGAGGATCCCCGCTTCGCGCCCGGGACACGCGCCCTCGCCGAGGCGGTCGCCGCCTGTGACGGGTTCACCGTCGTCGGCGGCGGCGACTCCGCGGCGGCGATCGACGAGTTCGGGCTGGCCGACGCCATCGATTTCGTCTCGACCGGCGGCGGGGCCTCGCTCGAGCTTCTCGAGCTCGGGGATCTACCGGGCCTCGCCGCGTTGCGTGGCGCGTCGAACGCCCCCGGGGGGTCAGCGCCGCGGTGACGCCGGAGCGCGGGGTGCTCATCAGTGGCAACTGGAAGATGAATCTCAACCACTTCGAGGCGCTGAAGGTCGTCCAGGAGCTGGCGGCGCTGCTTTCCTCCGGAGCGATCCCCTCCGGGCGCGAAGTGAGCATCCACCCGCCGTTCACCTCGTTGCGCACCGTGCAGACCGCCGTCGAATCCGACCACGTCCCCGTGGCGCTCGGTGCGCAGAACTGCCACTTCGAGGAGCGCGGCGCCTATACGGGCGAGGTCTCCGCCGAGATGCTCGCCAAGCTGGACGTGCGCTACGTCATCTGCGGGCACTCCGAGCGGCGTCAGTACTTCGACGAGAGCGACGAGATCGTGTCGAAAAAGATCGACGCCATCTTGCGCCATGGCATGTGCCCGATCGTCTGCGTCGGCGAGACGCTCGACGAGCGGAACGCGGGTGGCGCCGAGGCCAAGGTGCGCGGCCAGGTGCGCGCCGCCCTCGAGGGCCGCCCGACCGACGTCATCGCCTCGTTGGTCCTCGCCTACGAGCCGATCTGGGCGATCGGCACCGGCCGGACGGCGACGCCGCGGGACGCGCAGGAGATGTGCGGTGCCATCCGCTCGGAGATCGGGCATTTCGCCCCCGCGGCCGTGGCGGCGATCCGCGTCCAGTACGGGGGATCGGTGACGCCGGAGACCGCCGACGACCTGTTGGTGGGCGAGGACGTCGACGGTTTCCTCGTCGGCGGGGCGAGCCTCGATGCCCAGCGTTTCATGGCCATCGTGCGTGCCGGGGCGTAGCGGCGCGAGCGGGTAGTTGGCTGGTTTGACTGGCGGTTAGGAATGACGGCGCAAGACTGCGCCTGCGGCGTAGGGTTGCGAATTCTTTCTCTCGATCATGCGGCTTCCCGGGTGGTGACGACACCGGCTTGCGCATCGCAACGTGGTGGTGTCCCAGCTGCGGGCTAGGGCGAGCGGCGAGCACGTGCTTCCTCGGTTCCGGCCGATCAGCCCTTTACAGGCCCTCCCGGCGCAATAATGTTGCGTCTATGAGGACGATATTTCGTGGTTGTCGTGGAAGGCGGGCAGCTCGGGCTTCGATGATCTTTTCTTCGGCTGCAATCGCGGTGCTCTGCGCACCGGGGATCATCGCCGGGCCGGCGCTGGCAGCTGCCAAGCACTCACCCACCGTCGCCACCGGGACCATCACCTGCACGCAGGTGGCCGGGATCATAGGGTTCAGCTCTCCCGTCAAAGCCCACCTGGTGCAGAAGGACACGCTCACCATTTCGGTCAACGTCGGCGGTTGCAAGACCCAGCACTCCAACGTGGCGCACGTTGCCGGAGGGAAATTGACCCTCACGGTGACCACCGTGGTTCACGGATGCCCGGCCGGGGGGGTCGGTGCGGACCTGGCTGGTACTGAGACGTGGCAACCGAGTTCGATCGCGCCTTCGCAGCTGGTTTCCCAGGACTACACCGATCGTGTTTACACGGGCGGCAAGGGCCTCGTCTACCACAGCAAGACGCCTGGGGTATTGGTGATTGTCTTTCCGGCGCCCGGCAACTCGTTTTCGGTTACCGGGTCCTTTGCTGGGAAAGTCAGCTCTCACCCCCAAGAGAACCTGCAGGGGAGCTTGGTCGTTTACACCGACTTCGTGACCGGCGTCAAGTTCTTGCAGAGGTGCAAGACGGGAATTTCCGCGGTCGGTATCAGCCACGGTGTAGAGACGCTCCCGTAGCCGGCCGTCGTGCTTGCCGCGTGAGGTCCGGGCTCTGGGGGTGCTCGTTGCGCGTCGACAGTCTGGCGTCTTCCGCCGAGGTCGCAGCGGGTGCTGGCGGGCCAGTGGCGGTCGGAGAGCTGCCCTTCAAGGTGAGGTCGGGAGGGCTGGCAACCGTTATCTTCCTGATCGTCCGCCGGATCATCGAAGGCGCGGCCGGGTCAAACTGACCCACTACCCGCGAGCGGGCCAGGGGCCATGAACTGCTAATCTTCGCCGTTGCCCCGGGCGCGCCGGGCGAACGAGGAGGACACAGCACGTGCTCACCGACATCCTCGTCGGCATCGAGACCGTGGCTTCGTTCGCGCTCGTGCTGTTGATCCTCCTGCACTCCGGACGGGGTGGGGGACTGTCCGACATGTTCGGTTCCACGGTCGGCACGGCGGCGGCCGGCTCGACGGTCGCCGAGAAGAACCTTGACCGTCTCACGATCACCGTCGCCGTCGTCTTCGCCTTCGCGACGGTGATCATCGGCCTTCGGTGGGGCTGAAAAGAGCCGCAGCCGCCGTTTCTGGCGCTCTCGTCCTCGCCGCGGCGCTCGGCGTGGCGGGCCCCGACAGCGCGTCGGCCTCGACGAGGCCGGGTGGCGGGAACTCCAGCAGCTCGACGACGACGACGCTCGCCGGCCAGGGGGTGGTGAAGATCCTCAACGGGGGGACGGTCACCGTCGCCGTGGCGAGCCTGCCCACGCAGTTCAACCCCTGGACGCCGGCGGGTTCGAACCCCGTGACCGAGATGGTGATGGAACAGGTCTGGCCCCAGGCCTTCGTCACGGGTCCACGGATGGTCGTCCACGCCTATCCCGGGCTCGTCGTCTCGGCCGAGCTCACCGGGCTCAACCCGCAGACCGTCGTCTACACGCTCGCCAAAGGCGCCCGCTGGTCCGACGGTGTGCCGATCACCGCGGCGGACTTCGCCTACAACTGGAAGATGCTGCTCCGGCTCGGTCCGCGTCTCCCGTCGACTTTCCCCCTCGCCGGCTACGAGGACATCACCTCGGTGACGGGCTCGAACGGCGGGGCGGTGGTCACCGTCACCTTCGCCAAGCCCTACGCCGACTGGATGGCGCTCTTCTCCGACCTCGTGCCGGCGCACATCGCCGAGCGCTACGGCTGGGAGAAGGCTTTTGCGGGCGCGCCGCTCGGGCACCTCGTCTCGGGCGGTCCGTTCGTCATCACGACGATCATCCCGGGACGGGAGCTCGTGCTCACGCGCAACCCACTTTTCTGGGGCAAGCCCGCCCATCTCGCCCACATCGTCTTCGAGGTCATCCCGACGCGGTCGGCGACACTGCGGGCGCTCGCCGACGGCGCGGTCGACATCGCCGAGGTGAGCCCGGGGTCCGCCGTCACGAACCTCGTCAACGAGAGCGACGACCTCGTGGCGCGGCACTCGCTCACCGAGACGCTCTGGCAGCTCGCCTTCAACTGCGCCGACGCCGTCACCGGACAGGTCGTCGTGCGCGAGGCGATCGCCAAGGCGATCGCTCGCTCGCAATTGCTCGCCGATTCAGTGGGACTGCTCACCGCCGACGCCTGGACCTCGGGCAACCGCATCTACGCGGCACGCCAACCGGGGGAAGCGAGCAACGACAGCGCCTATCTCGCCGCCAACACGGCCGAGGCGGACGAGCTGCTCGCCCAGGTGGGTTACACCTTGAACGCCGACGGCCTCGCCGTCACGACGTCGGGCACGCCGCTCGTCCTGGCGCTGACGGGCCCGTCGGGGGACCCGGCGATCACGGCCGCCGAGAACGAGATCCAGGCGGAGCTGCTCGCGGCCGGGATCGAGTTGCGCATCCACAATGTGCCGCTCGACGAGCTTCTCGCGTCGGTCCTCCCGCAGGGCCGCTACGAACTGGCGATCGTGCCGTATCTCGAATCGGCGTTCCCGTCGACGATGGCCCCGCTCTACACCGACCCGGTCGGGCCGACGCCGGTCACGCCGACGGGGACGAGCACGAGCACGAGCGCGCCCGCCGTCGCCACCGTGCCGAGCACGTACATCGCCGGCACGGAGAGCGAGCCGGGTGCGGTGGTCGCCGGGGCGGTCACCCGTGACGTCCTCGGCTACAACGACCCCACCGTCGACGAGCTCTTCGCCGAGGCGCAGTCACAGCTCAACGCCTCGGCGAACGCGGGTCTCTACAACGAGATCGACACGTTGATGTGGCAGGACCTGCCGACGTTGCCGCTATTCCAAGAGCCGGCGACGCTCGTGCAGAGAATCGCGGTCGTCAACGTGAGCGACACGTCGACTTGGGCCGGGCCGATGTGGGACGCTGAGGACTGGGCGATCCAGGTGAGTCCGCCGCCGGTGAGGGTCAAGACGCCTCCGGGAAGTTGAGATGATCGTCGCGGGTGGCCCGCCCGTCGGCTGCGGAGCCGAGACGAGGGGCTGCGGTAGTGTTTCCTGCCTCGACGGGGAAGCGTTCCCCGCCGCGTCGGAGTGGCGGAATAGGCAGACGCGCCAGCTTGAGGGGCTGGTGCCCGCAAGGGCGTAGGGGTTCAAGTCCCCTCTCCGACACCTTTCTGACCTGCGTATATGTCCTCTCCCAGCTGGAAACTGGGTGCCGGTAGGCCCTGCGCTAATCTTCTGCTAATCGGTTGCTAAGCAGCCGTGTCGGTTCGAGGCAAACATGGCAACCTCTTCCGTGAAGACGAAAGTCCCGGGTGTCTACCGCCGCGGAACCGGGTACGCGTACGTCGTGTCGCTTGGTCGTGAATCTCCGTCGGGCCGTCGCCAACAGAAGTGGGTCGGAGGGTTCGGAACTCTCGCGGAGGCGAAAGCGGCGCGAACGCGAGCCCTTGCGGACCTTGAGCGCAATGCGTACGTACCGTCCTCCAAACTCACGCTCGCAGAGTTCGTCGAGAAACAATGGCTGCCCGCGCAACGCTCTCGAGTGCGCGTTGGGACCATGAACCTCTATCTGCTCAATTGGCAGCGAGTAGGGCGTCATCTTGCAAACGTGCAGCTGCGCTCGATCAACGCTGGACGCCTCCAGGCTCTGTATGCCGATCTGCTTGTGTCAGGCGGCAAGGATAGAAGACCCCTCAGCGCGCGGTCCGTGCAGATTGTTCATGCGTTTGTGCATCGGTGCCTGGCCGACGCGGTGCGCTGGGGCGCCGTTGAGCGGAATGCCGCGGATCTCGTCGATCGACCTTCTGCTCCGCGGCCCGAGATTCAGGTGTGGACGCCCACGCAGGTACATGTGTTTCTCGCGCATACTTCCCAGCATCGCCTCGCGCCCCTCTGGAGACTCATTGCGACGACGGGGCTAAGGAGGGGAGAAGCCCTCGGACTGCGTTGGTCTGATCTCGATCTCGATCGAGCCCGGCTGTCAGTTCAACGGTCACTTGTCTCAGTGAGGGGAGGCCCGACATTCAACGAGCCGAAGACGATCAATGCCCGTCGCTCGATCGACCTCGACGCTGAGACTGTTGCGAAACTGCGGAAATGGCGCGCTCGACTTGCTGAAGAGCAGCTGGCGGCTGGGGCAGCCTGGCAGAGTTCGGCGCTGGTCTTCGTCGATGAGATAGGCCGACCCCTCAATCCGCAGACAGTGACGCGTGTGTTTTGCCGGCTTGGCGCCGAAGCGAAGCTCCCGCCGATAAAGCTCCACGGTCTGCGGCACAGCCATGCGACCGCCTTGCTCGCCGCAGGCGTCTCGCCGAAAGTTGCCCAGGAGCGACTCGGACACTTCTCGGTGAGTCTCACTCTCGACACCTATTCGCACACAATCGCAGGCATGCAGGCTGATGCCGCTCGGCAGGTCGCTGCTCTATTGGATGGATGACTGGGCGCGGCATCGGATTAAAAGTCCAGTTCAGGCCGTCTCCTGGAGATTGTGCCGTCCGCACTGGCAGCTCAGGTCAGGTGTTGCGTCCCGCGTATCAGTCTCAGTCCGCTCCGCGTGACCGAATTCAGTAGCAACGCAGTAGCAGCCCTTGCATTCCCCGCTTCATCTTCGCCGAACCGACCGATGGCGGTCACTGGCGTGTCGTCCAGTTACCAAAGCTCGGTTGATCGCTGGCTCGCGATCGTTAACGGACGCCATCTACTCGGCGGTCGGGGACGCCACAGCGGCATCCCCCCTCGCGTGTTATGGGACGCGCGGCCCAGCGCCCGATCCGTCAATCCGCATGTCATCGGCCAGCTCGCGCTTAACCACAGCAACGCCCCAGATGGAACAATCTCGCGTTCTCGAAGGGGCTGTGGCAGCCGAACGGCGTCGGCGATCTGCCCTTCCTTTGTGTGCGATTGATCGGCTGTTCTTGTAGGGAAGCTGGTCTGCGCTGAGTGGCTGGCGGGTCCGCGTGGCGTTCTGGTCGGGGTTCGAGTCGTTCAGCCCCCACGAGCGTTGCTCTTGGTTCAAGCATTAATGGAATGATGTATCAGAGATCTTGATACTCTTCCTATGGTGTTGGTCCATTGACATGTCCGTAGTTTTACCCCGTCTAGTTAAGGAGAGTGGTTTAGGAGAGTGGTTTAGTTGTTCAGAAAGCTGCTTACTGCATCTGTAGCTGTGTGTTCAGTAGCCCTGGTTGGATCTCCAGCTAATGCTACTAATAGCGGCCCCGGACCGAGATCTACTGCTACAGCTATTGGTGGTCCCCAGGCCGGCGCCTGTAGGATATTGACAGCCGTGCGTTACACAAATGCACCTGACGTCATTGTCGGTACAGGACGCTGTAAGCCGTCTGACTACAGCCTCATAGAAGTATCGCTGACTATCGGCACCGCGAACAAGCGACAACCGTGGGGAGTCAGTGTTTCTCTCACTAGCTGGCCGAACGAGAAGCCCACTCAACCGGGTTTGATCTTCGTTCCGTTGAACCAGCAGAATACCGGGAGATTCACCTTCAATACCGGAAGGATTCCGCCCCAGAAGGTTAATGGCCGTCTGGAAGCGATGCCTAATACTAAGCTGCAAGGCTTAGCGAAGTTCGGGCTTCGCGGCTCGCTAGCTCCTTTCTGCACAAATACCTTCTATGTGTCTCCGCCCAGAAAGCCGCCGGCTACGACTACTACCACAACATCCCCCCCGCATACCCAGGTTGTGATCACTACCAGGCTCACCTGGGACGTCCAGGCTGGTCAAGTCTTTCGTCTCCAGCTGACCGCAGCCCACGGCTATCCGCCCTATACCTGGGCGATTCTCGCTGACCTGCCTCAGACTCTGAGACTGTCCAGGAATGGTCTCATCACCGGTACCATTCCATCCCAGCCGGCCACTCTAGAAGTTAAACTGGGTGTAACTGATAGGGTCGGTAACTTGGCAGTTGGTATCCTGACTCTTGTCATCACGTCTGACCCATCTGGGTAGGACAAGACAACACAAGCGTTGCTCGAGAGACAGGCCGCGGCACGAAAGCGGGACGAAACCGCCGCGAGGGGCGACGGCGACGCAAGGAGCGCCGACCGGCGACCCGCGGAGGGAACCAGAGCAGGCAGACACGAGCAGCGTCGGCGGCGGCACCCTGGTCTGCACTGCGCACAGAGCAGTTCAATATCTAAGTGGAGCCGCGAATGACCTTGACCAAGGCACCGTTCGCAGCCTCAATCTCGGCGACCGAGTTGCGGGAGTAACTCGCAATCCAGATTCGGCCCTAGTACGAGGTGATGCTGTGGGACTCTTTGGACCCGTTCGCCCTCATTGAAGCTCCTCTCAACCGGATGCAGGCACACCATATTGTCCGATTTCTTGCAACAGGGCTGGAAGGTGTTGCGACCGCTCGTGTGCCCTCGCCTAGCGCCGCGCCGGAATCGGTGACCTGTATTCCGAGAAGTGCCCCAGAATGTGCACTCACAACGACGTACTGCGCGTCATCAAAGTGCCGTAGTGCCGCACCTACCCGGCGGTCAGGGGCAGGTTCGGAACGCCGCACCCTTGTCAAGGCGCAACTCCTGTGCGAAAATCGCACATGTGACTGAAAATGATTTGATTGACTCGGAGGCAATCGGAACGCGGATCGCTCGCGCCCGCGAAGAACTAGGCCTAACCCAAGCTGATGTAGCGGCTCAGCTATCGCTTGACCGCACGGCGATCGCCAAGATTGAATCTGGAAAGCGCAACGTCTCTGCAACAGAGCTCGTGAAGCTTGCTGCAGTCCTAGACCGTTCAATTGACTGGTTCGTCCGCGAATCGCCGCAGGCGGTGATCAGCCGACGCGCCGATCCCGTTACTGGTGGCCGCTCCCCGCTACTCGATCGTCGAATCGATCAGATCGCGCGCGACGTGGAGTTCCTGGAGGCCGAAGACCTTCTGCCGGTAATCGAACCATGCCGAATCGATGTGCCAGCGACGCCCGCGGAGGCAGAGGACGCCGCTCAATGTGTGCGATCACTCCTGGGGGTGGGGAATGATCCCCTGACTGATCTGCAGCGTCATTGTGAGGCGTTGGGGTTGCTTGCGTTCTCGCTTGAGCTTGGAGAGACGGGGGGCGACGCGGCGTATGTATCGCTAGATCGTCGCGGCGTGTGCGTCGTCAACGGGTCGACCGATCCTGGCCGTCGTCGATTCAATCTCGCTCATGAGCTGGGGCACTACGTATTCGACGACGCGTATGCGCCGGAAGTCGCCATTCAAGCCAGCGAAGGAATTGAACGCATCATCAATGCGTTCGGAATCCACCTCCTCGCGCCCCGAGACGGCGTCCAGAAGGTATGGGATGAGTTCGACGACACGCGGCTTGCAGCGGTCGCGATTGCCATTCGGTATCGGGCCAGCTGGACAGCTGTTTGTGCGCAGCTCAAGACCCTGAATCTCATTAGCGAAGATCGCAGACGGCAACTCGTCGACACACCTCCGACCACGTCGGACTCGCTGGAGCTTGGTGAGCGGTGGGAGTCTGAACTCGATCCACCCGCTGTCCCGCCTGATTACGGTCGACGCGCCATCCGAGCCTTCCGTGTGGGAAGGCTAACGCCGGAGCGGACTTTGGAACTTCTCTGGGATACGGTCGCTGCCGCAGACCTTCCTGGGCGGCATCAGGTCCCGCTCGAATCACTCCGCGGGGAGCTGGATCCGCTTAGGTAAGTCTTGTGAACCTCGTCTTCGATAACACGCCGCTGAGCCATTTTGCACGGGCTGGACGATTGGACGTGCTCGATAAGCTCACGGCCCGTTATCGACGGATCACTCCGGACCAGGTGATCACGGAGCTCCTCGACGGGCTCAACGATCATCCGGCGCTGGCTGTGGCGGTGACGGCGCAATGGCTGGAGATAGTCGAGCTAAGGCACATCGAAGAGATCGTAGCGTTCGCCAAATACAAGACCGAGCTCGGCGGTGGGGTGAGCAAGAACAATGGCGAGGCTGCGGTATTGGCATATGTCGCCACAAATGGCGGGGTGGCGCTCATTGACGAACGCGTAGGAACTCGTATAGCGAAGCGGGATTTGATGGAAGTTCACGGAACTATGTGGCTTGTAGCGAACGGCCTTCGATTCCGGTTACTCGATCGAGACGCCGCGGAATCGATCCTCGATGAACTGGCAGCGACGGACATGGCTCTGCCCGTAGATGGAGCCGGCTTCGTCGCGTGGGCGTACGAAGAGGGGCTGCTGTAGTACCGCACGCTGTCCCAACCGTGGCGCTGGTCGGAAGCGGGGCCGTAGCCACGATGCGCCGGTCGGTGACACTTGCTAAGGACGCCCCGAAGTGCCGGTATGCGACGGTCGCGAACAGACAGCAGCGGTAGGGGGGGCCGAAGACGGCAACATCGACCAGGTAATCGACGGTTGCCTCGTCGAACCTCTCTCGGGCGACGTCGACGAGCATCGAATGCGAGGTCAGGTCGCCATTCGATGCTTCCTCTGTTCCATCGCCTTTTCGCTTCTTGAGCCATCCGGTTCGCATGCCCTCACGACTACCAGCCGGCTCTCTCGTTCCCCCTCTTGTGCCCACGCTCTCGCACTTCTGTCGTTCTTGAGTACAAGGTTGCTCTCGTCTCTTTGTCACTTGAGTTGAGCTAGCCGAACGAGTCCGGCTTAGACACCCTTGGAGGTACCGCCCTCTGGGCGGGACCTCCGGCGTCGCGCTCCTTTCGCGCTCCCTTTGCAACGCGTTCGTAATGCCCCGTCCTTACCGTCGCGCCGATGATTCTCTCGGTCACAGTCCTCGGCTCGACCGACGGCAGGCCGCTCGCGGTGATCGGCCAGCGCATCGTCGAGTATCTGGAAGGCGGGCGCGCGATCGTCGACGGGCTCCGTCCGGGCACCCTCGTCGAGCTTCCCTCGCCGGAGGGCGGCACCGTCGCCTACTACGCCTATTCCACCGGGCTCCGATGGGGCCGCTGGGTGCTCAGGAGGTCGCGCGAGGCCGACCCGGCTGAACTCTCCATCCTCCTCGACGGTCGGAGACGCGGCGACCGGGGAGCCGCTCATCTCGGCGCGGGGATTGGCAAGGCGGGCCGAACGGACACGTCGTCTCGCGCTCCTGCCCACGCGTTTCGTCAACATGAGGTAGTCGACGAGGGAAGCCGCCTCGGTCCTCGGGTTCACCCCCTCCTACCCCCGCTGTCTGCTTCGGGCCAAGGTCCGAGGCAGTGATCACGAGGCGGAATCCGAAGCGCTCAAGTCGTTCCCTCGGGGTTGGAGTCCCTACAGACCTGAGGCGGGATGGCGATGAATTCTGCGCGCGTCCGGCCACGATCAGTTGCCGCTGGTCGCCCTCCTGTTGCATCGCTGGCGTAGTCTGCAGGATTACCGGGCCGCTTTCGGCTGAGCAATGGGGTGACAACTGGTGGCCTATTCGGGAGACCCTGCAACCTTTGTACCGAGCCACAGGCGAGAAATTGCACCGGCAGAACAGTGGCTAATCGACCACATTGCCGAAGCGTTCTTGGCGAGGTGCGAGTGGCCCAAGCTCGACAAGCTGACCCGTGACGCAGCTCGGGCAAACATCGAGCTACCCGAGGTCAGCGTTGGAATGCCAGTCCAGGATTTTCTCTGGCGTCCGGACAGTGATGGGACCATCGCCTTATCTCTGACGGGCCTGTGGCGCTCATCTACGGGTAAGGAGTTCGCCGAAAGCTTCCTCAAGGTGGTTTTGCTCTGCAGAGAAATTTACCTCAGCGAGGACCAAGACGGTGAAGACGAATCACCCAAAATCACTAGTGAAGATCTGAGGTCGCGGCTCGGATTCGATGATGCCGTGATTTCGCGTATTCACATAGAGCTTCGGTTTGAGTACTTCCTCACTGCTGGCGGTGGATGGAAGTCGGACACGGATTGGTATTACTTCATCAACCAGTCGGTTGCGAAGTTCCGAGAGGTTCACACTCTTGAGCAGTACTTCGAGAAGCGCGCGAATATCGTTGCTCCTCGGTTCGCGTCTGCACCTTGGCCCCCGGTCCTGGTCGATAGCGAAGCGATTTCAGATCAACTGGGGACATCGCCGACCGCAGCGCCGATGGATGAGCGCGAGGTGGATCCGCACAACGTGTTCGTTGTCTTCGGTCGTGACACGCGGGCGAAAGATGCCATGTGGCTGTTCCTCGAGCGGCTGGGCCTTCATCCCCTCGATTGGAACGAGTTGGTGCGTCTGACTGGGAAGGGGACGCCGCACACCAGTCACGTGATCGAAGTGGGATTCTCGGTTGCCAAAGCCTGCGTCGTGCTGATGACCCCAGATGATGAGGCGCGCCTGCACGCCGACCTCTTTGAGCCTGAGGACGGCGACCATGAGCGTGAGCTGACCTGCCAACCGCGTCCAAATGTGATTTTTGAGGCCGGGAGAGCCTTCGGTACTCATCCAGATCACACGATCCTCGTTGAGATCGGATTCCTTCGTCCGGTGAGTGATTTGGCCGGACTCAACGTGGTGCGCATTGGCGCGACGAAAGCCCCACTCAAGGCGCTTGCTGATCGCCTAGAAACCGCTGGGTGCCCAGTCGATCGAAAGGACCCAGACGTATTTGATCCGGCCACGTTCGCCCAGCTTCCGTCGTTCATCAGGAAGGCACGCGCCGTGGATGACTCTGTTCCAGCAGGTCCCAGGGTCGGACGAGTGCTGTTATCTCCACCCAAGAGGCCGACCCCGCAGTTGGCGGTCAAGCTTTGGGACCACGGCAAGGACAAGCTCCTGGAGATCACAAATCGAGGCGGAGTCGAGTTGCGCGACGTCGAGTGGGAGCTAGTTGGCGAGGTTCCGAACTGGTACATCATGTCGGACGCCCTTCCCAAGTACCCGATACCGTCCCTCGCCCCTCAGAAGCATGTCCGCGTTCCTGTCGCAACTTGGACGGGTGGACCGGCATATGTGGACCTCGTCGTCCGTGCTCAGACAGAAGCCGGAGAGCCCTACGAGACCACCGAGCAACTGTCGATCTTTGGATAGGAGCAGCGTCGACATGGAGATCCCACTCGAGTTTCCCCTCGACAGTGATGGCTATCTTCGGCGTCAATGCCCAAGATGCGAGCGAGCGCTTAAGTGGCGACCCGATGACGAAGAGCACCCAGCTGGCGAACCCTCAGAACCGGTCGCCTATCACTGTCCGTATTGTGGAGAAGTCTCACCGGCTGACCAGTGGTGGACTGACGAACAGGTGGACTATGCGCAAGGACTCGCCTCGATGGAAGCGATGCGTCTTGTCGAGCGAGAGCTCAGGCCTACGGCTGACAAGATCAACCGATCTTCGGGATCTCACAAGATGGAGCTTCAGACTCCGTCGCTTAATCCGCCTGCGCCACTGTTCGAGCCCGATGACATGATCGCGGTCGAGCCGCCTTGCCATCCCGAGGAGCCGATCAAGGTATGCGAGCAATGGGACGAAGAGCTGCACTGCCTCGTGTGCGGCAGGGTCTTCGTGTTGCCCACCTGAAGAAGCGCTGCGGGTAGCCTTGTCCTGTGAGTTCGCCGGTGCCAGCTCGTTCTGAGCAGGAATTGACTCAGGACGAACGACACGCGCTCGAGCAGGCCCATTCGGAGCTTCGTGCAGCTGTAGAGGCTTACGAGGCCTTCCTCGGCAAGGAGCTCAAGCCGAGCGTCGAGGTCCCGGTTGCGAAGGCGGTTGAGCTACAGGCCGCGCAGGAACGCGTCGAAGCCGCCGAACGTGCACTCTGGGACCTGCGTGAGCGACTTCTCGGCTGGTCTCGCCCTCCATGGGCTCCGCCTGCAACGCTCGTGAGCGACTGGATCCTTGAGGAGGATCCTGGTTACGACGACGAGTCGGATAGCGCCCACCGCAGGTAGAAGGTGGATCGCGGAGAGATCTACCTCGGACCCTTCCTGTACTCGGATGGGCTGGGTTCGAAGCGCAGGCCGTTGTGTGTCGTATCGGTGCCGACCTACAACGCCGGGCCTGATGTCATGGTTGCCATGGTCACAAGTGGCGCCCGTGTGACATCGCCTCGTCTCGGAGACGTGGTGTTGAGCGATTGGCAGCAAGCGGGCCTTCTGCGACCGTCGGTTGTCCGTGCTGGGCGTCTGCAAGTGATCGAGCGGCGGTTGCTGTCGGCTCAGCGTGGAACGCTCAGTGCTGGTGACCTGGCCACGGTGGATCGGGCGCTCAGGGCTGTCCTCGCCCTCCCTTGACCGACCTTGTTGACAGGCTAAGAATCCGTTCTCTCAGCTCAGGCAACTTCGAATAGGAGAGCTCGCAGGAACATCGAGTGTTGCAGGTGGCCAGGGCCTGTTCGGCAGGGCGAATACCGCTTCCCGCATGACGATCCATTCGCGAGGAGGTTTCTGCTAAGCATCTGCTAAACAGCGGCACGGATCGGGACTTTCTAGTGCGCACTGCGTGGACGACGTCAGGCTGATGACCAGGCAGTACGCGACTCGGCCTTACTGCGTAGACGGTCCCGGGCGGCTTGAGGGGCTGGTGCCCGCAAGGGCGTAGGGGTTCAAGTCCCCTCTCCGACACCCACGTAACTCCTGCTCAGCAGGCAAGTCTTGGCAGTCACCCTCTCCTGACGGTGCTTCTCACTAGCGTGAAGGGTCCAACAATCCGATTCAGATCCTTCCGGGGCCAAACGGACGCCTCCGAGGGAAGCTCCGTATGAGCGGCGGCGAACGCCGCTATCGACAGCGTCGCGTGGGGAATAGCTCGGACGGATCAAACGAGGGAGAGTTCCATTTCTGGAAGTCACCAGGAAGTGGCCACAACACCGCGCCGTCAGAACCCTAAGGCATGTATACAGGTGACGTCTTGTTCTACAACTGGGATGCGAAGGACAACGGCGAAGGGAGCAGCGGACTCAACCACATGTCGATAGTGGTTGCTACTGACAGTTGCGGAACGGGTGGGACGTGCGGCTATCCGGTGGAAGCACGCTCCAACGATCGGAATAACGTCTTCTGGACTATGAAGTTCGTGTCAAACCCGTCGAATTCGTACTGGCCGACCGAGTCCGTGTTCATGCTCCACATCAATGGACGAAGCCGGGTAGGTGGCGAACGAAGGACGGAACGGAGGAATAGGTGCGGGCTCCTCGGAAAAGGCGGACGCGGATGTTCGCGGTGGTCGCTGGGGGCGCTGCCGTAGTCGGGGCGTCAGTCGGGTTCGCAGTGGACGCGGCACTCGGAGGTTCAGCGACCCCTGCGACCGACACTGCCGCAGTCGAGCAAGTGTTCACTGAAGTGAACAACTTCGCGCTCAACTCTGGAACACCGCCGCCCGTAGGCGCCCAATCCAACTGGGAGCTCAGCGGGGACCCGGTGAATTCGGCCGGCTCCGGCCTGGCGATGCCGGCGTTCTCGGTCGTCAGCGCCGATGGCCAACCGGCTTTCCTATCGAGTTCCGAGGTCGCGCAATGGAACGAACAGGAGCTGAGCGAAATCAATCAGTTGTTTGCTCCTGGACCGCTTCACGACCGATGGGCAGACAACCCTCCGTTTGCGGCAGGAACCGATGCGAGTTCCTACGGCATGCCCGGTGAAGCGTCAGTTACGCAGTGGACGTCCGTCAGTGTCAGCGGTGACCAAGCAGTCGTCGACGCGGTCGTCAATCTGACGGAGGAGAACTTCACGGTTGCCAATAGCGGCATAGCCGGCAGCCGCGGAATCACGCCTTCGCAAGGGGTCTCGACCCTGGAAGTGAAGGCGCAAGCAACCCTCGCCAAGAACTTGTCTGGCGTTTGGCAGATCGTGTCGCTCGACAGAGTCCCCATCGGCCCGTCGGGCTAGTCGGATGAACCGTCGTCCGCGGCGCGTGTTGCGGAGCGCCGTAAGGGGGATTGGTTTCGCCGCTACCCTCGCTATTGGCCCCCAATTTGCTTGGTGGCGGGAGCCATCGTTGGGTTGACGATGTCCACGCATCAACCCGCACAAGACGCAACGCAGCGCCATGCCGTGGTGACCGGACCCCAAGCTTGGTCCAGGATCAGGGGGACACATCTATTAGACCGATTCCACGGGGTCAGGTCAGCTGGCGCTGGCAGACCCGAGCCGAGCTAGCCTCCGCGGTCTTCGAGTACATCGAGGCCTTCTACGGTGGATTGGTTTTGCGAGCTTTGTCATGCCGGCTCCAGCTCAAACGAAACATTCCAGCTGTCACCTTCTATTTCAGCCAGTGACTGCTGGCCGTTGGGGCTCGCCAAGGTCCAACTTGAACTATACGCCGGCTGTCTCCACCAGAATTCGTACTCCGGGAGGATCGGCACCTCGCCGAAGCTGAAGTTGACCACACAGTTGCCCCCGCTGATTACGCCCGTCGCACCGGCGTTGATCGTGTAGACGCTCAGCTGCCTGTCGTCCTGGTCGGTCACTTCCAGCTGCACCGTATCGTTGGGGCTGCACGAAGACCCACTGGTGCTGAACAAGCCAGCACCACCTTCGAACGCCTGGCTGACTGTCAAGCTGTGCTCGCCCACCGGCACCGTCGTTGTCGTTGTCGTTGTCGTTGTCGTTGTCGTTGTCGTTGTCGTTACGCTCGCCCCGGTCCCGAAGACGTAGGCCCGACCGGCAGAACCGGCGTGGCCATAGGCGCCGACCACGAAGGTAGAGCTTGACAGCGCGACCGACCAACCGAAGTTGTCTTTGGCGGCGGTGTCGGAGCCTTTCAGCTCGGCTGTCTGCTGCCAGCCCGTGGTGGCCTTGGTGAACACGTAGGCCCGACCGGCACCATCGGCGTGGCTATAGGCGCCGACCACGAAGGTAGAGCCTGACAGCGCGACCGACTCACCGAAGAAGTCTTTGGTGGCGGTGTCGGAGCCTTTCAGCTCGGCTGTCTGCTGCCAGCCCGTGGCGGTCTTGGTGAACACGTAGGCCCGACCGGCAGAACCGGCGTGGCGCGGGGCGCCGATTACGAGGGTAGAGCCCGAAAAAGCGACCGACTCACCGAAGTAGTCGACGGTGTCGGAGCCTTTCAGCTCGGCTGTCTGCTGCCAGCCCGTGGCGGTCTTGGTGAACACATAGGCCCGACCGGCAGAACCGACGTGGCCCAGGGCGCCGACCACGAGGGTAGAGCCCGAAGCAGCGACCGACGCACCGAATTGGTCTTTGGTGGCGGTGTCGGAGCCTTTCAGCTCGGCTGTCTGCTGCCAGCCCGTGGCGGTCTTGGTGAACACATAGGCCCGACCGGCAGAACCGGCGTGGCCCCAGGCGCCGACCACGAGCGTAGAGCCCGAAGCAGCGACCGACCCACCGAAGGTGTCTTTAGCGGCGGTGTCGGAACCCTTTAGCTCGGCGGTCTGCTGCCAGCCGGTGGCGGTTTTGGTGAACACGTAGGCCCGACCGGCAGAACCGGCGTGGCCCCAGGCGCCGACCACGAGGGTGCTGCCCGAAGCAGCGACCGACGCACCGAAGAGATCGTAGTCGACGGTGTCGGAGCCTTTCAGCTCGGCTGTTCGCTGCCAGCCCGTGGCGGTCTTGGTGAACACGTAGGCCCGACCGGCAAAACCGGCGTGGTCTGGGGCGCCGACCACGAGGGTGGAGCCTGACAGCGCGACGGAGTAACCGAAGCAGTCGCCGGCGGCGGTGTCGGAGCTCTTCAGCTCGGCGAGCTGTTGCTCGCCGGCAAGCAGCGCCGCTTGCGGCCTGGCAACCCCCGCCCAAGCAGGACCGGTAGATGCCGGTGCTACAAACCCAACTATGGCCCCACTAGCAACAAGCAGCACAGCGACCTTGTTCATCGGTACCATCCCCCCTCCTTGTCCCACTGGCCTCTAGGCGAGTCAGCGACCGGACTATTGATCACTGCTGGGAAGGGCCAACACCGGACAGTAGCGGTGCGGTCGACGGCGAGTGCGATCGACGGCGAGAGCTTGAACCGCCAGTTGTGGCGGTCGGCGACGAGGCGCTCGGCTGCAACGACGAGCGCCGCGTCCGTGTAGGACCCGGGACCGATGTCCTCGCACATGACGGCGCGTACGGCGCCGACCGAGGGACTGCCGGTGAGCCGGAGTAACCGCAACCCGGCCAAACCGGCGCCGTCGACGTAACTCGCGAAGCTGTCCCACGTCGCGACGTTGATCCGCCCGCCGGAGCAGGTGAACAGCTCAGGCACACCCGCCCGATACGAGACCGCCGCGTAGCACTCGTTGGAGGCGGGTCGGCCGCGTACGGCGCGACCTGGTACTCGCCGAAGATGATCTCCAGGCCCCAGGGGGTGAGCGACCAGGCAGAGAAATTCGACGCCTTCGGCGTCATCACCTGGGCCGACGATTTTTCGGGCTCTTCTGAATCAACTGGAGCGCGTGAACTACTGATCGCGCTCCGATAGGTATCCACCAGCGCCGCAAGAGGCCTCGCCATTCTCGTGGCTGTCGACGGCTTCGAGAGAGGGAGACCCCCCAAGGGCCACGGCACCGAATCTTCTTCTCGGAGAGGAGGTTGGTCCTCATGCCTACCCCGGAGGATCGGGCTGCTACGCGCTCGAGCACCTGAGTCCCTGCACGCTAGCGAGGCACACGCTGCCTTGAATACCCGGGAGCCCGGGGAAACGGCCATGCCGAAGCCCCTCGGCGAACCAGCTTGCTACTCGCTCCTTCGCGTGGTCGTCGATCATGAGCAAAGCGAGCGCGTACGACTCGCCCGCGGGGCTCTCCTCTTCGAACGTCCGCGTCCAGCTTTCTTCGCTAGTCGATATCTCGACCTTCGGCCAGAGCAGACCGCGGATCGCGACGGCGACCCAGACGGAGCGATTGGACGGTACCAGGGAGAGCGTGCCCGTCACGGTGACCTGGCGAGAGACGCACTGACCGTTCCGCGGAGATGAGATGTGGCCGGTGGTAGACGACCTGTGAGTCAGATGCATACGTCGAGAGTCGATCCTCGGCTCCGCTCTGTCAAGCCCTAGGCGATGTCGACATCTCGAGAGCGACGTAGCCATCTCGTGGACGAACGATCTCGACGCTCACGCAGCCGAGCATTGACAGCGATCGAGAGGGCCTTGACCGGCGAGCTGCTACCGGCGCCTAGAGCCGCGGAAAGTCTTTGGCGGAAAGCCCAGGGAAATGGTTCCCTTCATCTCCTCTGGCGAACCATCTCCTGATCCTCCGATTGCCGAACGGGCCGACCTTGAGCAGAACGAGCTCAAACGGTTCGTCTGTGTTCTCGTCGAGCACGAGATCGAGGTGCCAGGAGCTCTCGCTCTGGGGGATCTCCTCCTTAGGCCAGACCTTGTCGTTTACGCGGACGGCGAGCCAAACCGCCCCCCAGAACGGGATGTGGGGAAGCGTGCCCTCAACCGTGAAGTGGTGAGGGAGCGATCCTCTCGTCACGACAAGGTCTTGGCCGGCGGGTACGCATGAGGGCTGCCCTGTCCGCACCGGAGAAGTCAGCAGGCCATGGCCAACGCCCCATTCGGTCACGATCAGGTTGGGTAAGTCAGGGTTTCCGCTCGCTTCTTGGATCTTCTTCCTGATGCGCCAGACGATGCACCGGAGCTGGCCTTCCTCGTCTCTATATTTCAGTCCGTAAGCAGTGAAGATGGCGCGGGTGATGTCCCCAATCGGGCGCACGTCCTCGTTGCCCTCGTCAAGGTTGCGTCGAGACATGTACAAAAGCAGGTCATGCCGTTGCCCCGTGAAGACGAGGGAGATGGGCAGTCGTCCGGGGAGATGGAGGTCCAGCGTTCCTGACTCCGGGCCTGTCGCTGTGTATGACAGACAGGTACCGTGCGGCGGCAGCGGCGACCGGCGAGGACCCGGCATCCATACAAGATGCGCCGGCGAGCCTTCCCTGTCAATGCCGTGGACCGGCTGGTGAAGCCCCATATCGCTTACCCGGAGTGCGAGATGGTGACATCGGCGAGCTATGGCGCTGGGGGGCGAAGCGTGCGACAGTCAACGTATGACGTCGAGTGGCAAGACCAGTAGCACCCGCGGCGATCCGCAGCTCGGGATGGAAGCGCGGCGAACACTGGAACAGTACGCGGCCGCAACGTGGCGCTCACTTGTGGCGATGACAGATCCGACGACTGGCCTGCCCGCTGACAACATAAAGAAGAACGGAACCAAGGTCACCTACACCACGCCGACGAACATCGCCTGCCTGCTCTGGAGCACGCTCGCGGCAGGCGAGCTCGGGCTGATCTGCTGCGACGAGGTGCAAGGGCGAATCGCCAGGACACTTGCAACGCTGGGTAAGCTGAAGCGGTTCAAGGGTCAGTACTTCAACCTTTATGAGCCGGCGAGTGGCCGGAAGTTGACTGTTTTCCCTCCGGATGGCAGCAAGCACGACCCGTTCCTTTCGAGCGTTGACAACGGCTGGTTGTCCGCCGCGCTGATCATGGTTCGAAACGCGTTTGAATCGGTGCCGCGGCTTGCAGGATCGGCCGTGGCGATCCTGAAGGACATCGACCTCGGGTTCTACTACGACTCCGGCGTAGGCCACTTATGGAACGGCTTTTGGCCAGACAAGCAAGGCTTCACCCCCGAGCACTACGATGTCCTCAACACCGAAGCGCGAATCGCGAGCTATGTTGCGATCGCGCGCGGGCAGGTACCGCCGGAGCACTACTTCCGGCTCTTGCGCACCTTTCCCCCCACCTGGCTCGAGCACAAGATGAGGCCCGTTGGGGTCAGCCGCAGATACCTCGGCGTCGACGTCTACGAGGGCCGCTACCGCTACCGCGACATGGAGATCGTGCCGACCTGGGGCGGTAGCATGTTCGAGGCCTTGATGGTCCAGCTGCTCGTCCCGGAAGACATCTGGGCGCCGAAGAGCTGGGGCATCAACCATCCGCGCTACGTGCGAGCCCAGATCGAGCACGGCCTCGACGTGGCGCGCTACGGCTGCTGGGGTTTCTCGCCCTCGAGCAACCCTAGCGACCCGGAAGACGGCTACGGCGAGTACGGGGTTTATCCGCTCGGTCTCAATCCCAGCGGCTATCACTGCAAGGGCGTCGTCACGCCACACGCCGCTTTCCTCGCGCTCCATTTCGCCCCGTGCCAGACGCTCGCAAACGTGGCGAAGCTCTGCAAGGACTTCCATGCCTATGACGAAGACCTCGGCTTCTACGACGCGGTCAACGTCAACTCCCGCGTTGTGGCGAAGCGCCACCTGGCACTGGACCAGGGGATGATCATGATGGCGATCGCGAACTCCCTGCTGACTGCTCGAGGCGCACCTGCAGGCGGCGCGGCTGATAACCGTCTCCAGGCCTGCTTCACTCGCGGCGAGATCGAGGCAAAGATCCGTCCCCTCATTGCCCAGGAAGCGTTCTATGGGGAGGTGGCTGTTTAATACTTTGGGAAAGTGACTGCTTCATTGGGCGCAGAGAACGGGCGATTGCGGCGAGAACCTTTCCGGCGAAGACTGGCCGGACCGAAGGGCGGCACCATGATCTCTGGCGGCCAAGGTTTGAAAGGATCAGGATCAAGATGACGACGACCGAAACCAACGGTTCGGCGGTGGCTGCGCGGTCGTTTCCGGACGGGTTCCTCTGGGGAGCCGCGACTTCGGCCTACCAGATCGAAGGTGGCGCACTGGAGGACGGGCGCGGTCCGTCGGTGTGGGACACGTTCAGCCATACGCCGGGGAAGGTGTGCCGTGGTGACACCGGCGACATCGCGTGCGACTTCTACCATCGCAGCAAGAAGGATCTCGACCTGATCAAGGCAATCGGCCTGGGCGCGTTTCGCTTCTCGATCTCGTGGCCGCGCGTTCAGCCGGCCGGCTGCGGTCCGGTGAACAAACCAGGACTGGACTTCTACCGGTCTCTCGTAGAAGAACTGCAGTCGCGCGGCATCGTGCCGTGTATCACCCTCTACCACTGGGATCTGCCACAGGCGCTCGAGGACTCGGGTGGCTGGGCGAACCGGGACACCGCGCAGTGGTTCGCCGAGTACGCCGGAATTGTCGCCGAAGCGATCGGTGAGGTCGGCAGTTTGTGGATCACGCTCAACGAGCCCCAAATCGTTACGCATCATGGGTATCGGCTCGGAATGGACGCCCCGGGCCACGCGGACAACGCACTCGCTGCCGCGGCGACGCATCACCTGCTGCTGGCCCACGGCCTTGCGGTGGCAGCGCTGCGCAGCGTGCTGTCCGCGCCGCGCATCGGGATCGCGCTCAACATGGATGCGGTCCGGGCTGCCAACCGCGAAGAAAAGAAGGTAGCGAGCGTCACCGAGGCCGAGCAGAACCGGATATTCCTCGACCCGATCCTGCATGGGCGCTACCCGGCCAAGGCGCGCAAGCACATGCTCCCGCCGCCGTCACTGATCGCGGCAGGGGACATGGAGATTGTGAGCACCCCGATCGACTTTCTCGGAATCAACTACTACCAACCGCTGTATGTGAAGCTCGCCCATCCGGCTGGGCTGCTCGCCGACGAAGCGCCGATCCCCGGCAGACCGGGTGTCGTGCTGTGCAACCCCAAGGAGCTACCGCGCACCGTGGCGGGCTGGCTCGTCGAGCCGGAGGGCCTCTACGACCTACTCCGCTCGTTGTCCGCCGAGCTCGCACCGGGCTGCAAGCTCTACGTGACTGAGAATGGCTGCGCCGCCAACGACTACGTGACACCCGAGGGCTTGGTCAACGACATCGAGCGGGTGGAGTACCTCTACGGACACCTTGGGGCAGCGTGGCGCGCGATCCAGGATGGCATTCCGCTTGCTGGCTACTTCTGTTGGTCGCTGCTCGACAACTTCGAATGGGGGGCGGGCTACCAGAAGCGGTTCGGCCTCGTGTTCGTCGAGTTCGGCACGCAGCGGCGCATTCGGAAGCGCAGCTCATACTTCTACGAGTCGGTAGTGAAAGCGAACGAGCTGGGAGCGCTCGATCTGGGGTGTAGTGCGCCGCCACTCGTAGCGGCCACGCTGTGAAGCGTCCGCGCGGCCAACAGTTCGGTCGGCGGATCACAGGCTGAGCGGGTGAGTCGGGCGTACGGTGAGTGAAGCGGACGAGACGGAGTACCCGGTCACCAAGGAGGTCGTCGCTTCCGACGAACCCGTCGAGGTCGTCTTCCACAGCCTCACCCACTACGGAAGCTACGACGTGAACCGGCAGCTTGACGTTCCCCTGGAGATCGTGTCCGGGGGCGAGACACGCAAGTGCCCGTCTTTCGGCAGAGACTGGTCGGAGATTCTCCATGGGGTCGAGGGTCGTCAGGAAACCGGGGAGTGGCGCGCGGGGGGAGGCGGCTACGTTGAACGTCACATCACGATCCGCGTCGCGCCCGAGGTGTGCCCGGTCGTCATCCATGCCTTCGTCAGCTACTCCTACGAGAGCCATGACTACAACGAGAGCGACCGCCGCTCCTACGTGGTGAGATTGGTCAGCAGCGCGAAGGAATAGCAGAGCCCGGCCCTCTTCTTGACAGTGAGCCTTTCGCTCCTCGCCCGCACGTGACAAGCCTTCTCGGACGTCGCGTCGGAGGGCACCCAGCGTGTAGTGGATCCGGCGGCGGCACCACAGAGCGCCGACCGGCGACCGGGGGGGCGCAGCCGGGGAGGTGGGAGAGAAGGGCACGGAGGGCAGGGAGTTGGGGAGCTATAGGGACCAGGTCACGACAGCTGAAGCGAATGGCCCGTTGCCTGAGCTGCCGCTGATTTGACGGGCACCCACCCTGAGGCCAGTGCCTCAGGGTGAACACGTAGTTGGACACGAAGTTGGACACGAACCTCGTGGTGTCCAGTGGATTGAGCGCTGCCATTTGGACCGGGAAGATCAAACTCCGTAGTCAGGGTCATGCAACGGATCTCTTCTGACTAGGCAGACGATGCCGGTCAACTTGAGGGGCTGGTGCCCGCAAGGGCGCAGAAGTTCAAGTCCCCTCGGGTAGGCGCTCAGGCCTCGGCTTGCGGCGCGGGCGTTGTTACTGAACCGTGCGGCTCGATACAGGGCGTTCGTGAGGCTACGGCGCGTGGCATCGCTCCGCGATGGCTACGACCAAGTGCGGTCTCGCGACGCAGCCGATTGCCGCCTCAAAACCGGCCACTCTGAGAACGCGAAGACGAAAAACATGATCACGTTTACAACCGGCACGATTGCGATGAGAATCCACCAGCCGCTATATCCCGCCTTCGACAAGATCTTCACCGACGCGACGATCGTTAGGATCAAGAAGGCCAAATAGAGAAGAAGCACGATTGCAGCAGCCGGGCCGAACACGTTTGCCAACACGGTCTACCCCCCAGTTCTCAAGATCTTCTTGATTAGCTCCGGAGAGTCCGATTATCCCTCGAACTTCTAGACCGACTCTACAAGGTTCTTCTCGGGATGGCGTGGGCGAACGCCCGTGTGATCACGAGCGGTTGATCGGCAGCGTCACGGTACTCCCGCCGCAGCAGAGGTCGAATACGCTGGTCGTTTTCGATGCGGCTCGCAAGTCAGTTGGTCTTAGACTGTCGTCGCTGGAGGCGCGTCAAGTCACACATTGCCGATCATTCGGAACCCCGCGTCCTCAGTCTGAGGCGGTGTCGCTGTTCGACCAGACAGACAATGACACGGAGGTGCAGGCAGGGAAACAGGCGGTGATGAGCAAACCCCGCCTTTATTCGCACACAATGCCTTTAGATTCCTGATAGCCACAGTTCTGCCACCGCCAGCTCATGCTGACCGAGTGCGGAAATGTCGCGAGTCCCCTCTCCGGCACATCAGGTGATCACACTCATCAGGTGCTTGAAGACTTGAGCCAGAAGTGGCCGATGCCAGATCGAGCGCGTCCTTTCACTGCCACACGAAGAACCGGCAATCCCGCTGTTACCAATTCCCGGGCGGACGAAATAGGCGTCCTGTCAATCACGGCAAGGGGGATTTGACGATACGCGGTTTCTCCGGTTCCCCTGGACGTTCGAAAGCTCGTTACTCGACGTGACCGAACTTCCTGATCTCTTCAGCCTCCTCTGCGGTGAGTTCGCGTGGCTGCTCGCCGCGTGTGATCTTTTCGCTCTGAACGTGCTGACGGATCTCGTCGACGATCTCCGGATTGGCGAGAGTGCTCACGTCCCCGACGTCGCCGAAGTTGGAGATGGCGGCAATCACCCTGCGCATGATCTTCCCTGATCGGGTCTTCGGCATGTCCGGGACGATCCAGACATTCCGTGGTCGAGCGATCTTGCCAATCAGGCGATCGATGGACTCCTTCACCTTGTCCTCTATCGCCTTGCTCGGGGACAATCCGGGCTTCAAGGCGACGTACACCTCAACTGCCCGTCCGCGCAGCTCGTCGACGACCGGGACCGCTGCCGCCTCGGAGACCTCGTCCACCGTGAGAGCGGCCGATTCGATCTCCTTTGTCCCCAGCCGGTGACCGGCGACGTTGATGACGTCGTCGACCCGACCGAGGATCCGGAAGTAGCCGTCGGCTGCCTGCACCGCTCCATCGCCCGCGAGGTACGGCCAGTCGTGCCAGTCCTTGCTGTTCCTGTCGGTGCAGTACTTCCCGTAGTAGATGTCGACGAAGCGCTCGGGCTGGCCCCAAACGGTCTGGCAGAGACCCGGCCACGGGTTGCGGATGCAGATGTTGCCCGCCCTGCCGCTTCCCGCCGGCATCTCCTTGCCGTCCTCGTCGAAGATCACGGGGTAGATCCCCAACACCGCCGGTCCGCAGCTGCCGGGCTTCATCGGGTGCACCGCGGGCAGCGTGCTGCCGAGGAACCCGCCGTTCTCGGTCTGCCACCACGTGTCGACGATGACGGCCTCCCCCTTGCCGATCACCTCGTGGTACCAGCGCCAGACCTCCGGCTCGATCGGTTCACCGACCGTCGTCATGTGCTTGAAGTGGTAGTCGTACTTCGCCGGCTCGTCCGGTCCGAGCTTGCGCAGCATGCGGATCATGGTCGGCGCGGTGTGGAAGATGTTCACGCCCAACCGCTCGGCGATCCGCCAGGCCCGGCCGGGGTCCGGGTAGGTGGGCACGCCCTCGTAGATGACGGTCGTCGTCCCGAGCATCAGTGGTCCGTAGACGATGTAGGAGTGTCCCGTGATCCAGCCGATGTCGGCGGTGCACCAGTAGGTGTCCTCGGGGTGGATGTCCTGGTAGTACTTCGAGGTTCCCGCGACATACGAGAGGTAGCCGCCCGTCGAGTGCTGGCACCCCTTGGGCCGCCCCGTCGTCCCGCTCGTGTACATGAGGAAGAGCGGCGCCTCGGCCGGCATGGAGACCGGCTCGACGACCTTGTTCCGGTACTCGCCGATGACCTCGTCGACGAAGAAGTCCCGGCCCTCGACCATCGGGCTCTGAGACGCGTACTGACCCGGGTGGCGCCGCCAGACGAGCACCTTGTCGACTTGCTGGCCGAGCTTGCTCGCCGCCTCGAGGGCCTCGTCGGCCCGGGCCTTGTGGTCGACGAGCTCGCCATTGCGGTAGTAGCCGTCGACGGTGACGAGGACGTGGCTGCCGGAGTCGGCGATCCGGTCGCCGCAGGCGGCACCGGAGAACCCGCCGAAGACCTCGGAGTGGATGATGCCTAGCCGCGCGCAGGCGAGCATGGAAACAGGAAGCTCCGGGATCATCGGCAGGTAGAAAGTGACCCGGTCGCCGGTTTGCAGGCCGCAGAAACCTTTCAGCAGACCGGCGAACTCGTTCACCCGCCAGTAAAGGTCCTGGTAGGTGATGGTTTCAAACTCCTCGTCCTCGGGCTCGGGCACCCAGATGATCGCCGCCTTGTTGCGCGAGGTCTTCAGGTGGCGGTCGACGCAGTTGACGCTGGCGTTGAGACGACCGCCGACGAACCACTTCCAGAAAGGCGGATTGCTCGTGTCGAGCATCGTCTTCCAGGGCGCGTCCCAGGTCAGCAGGTCGGCGTACTCCTTGAAGCAGCCGGGGAAGTGCTCCTCACTGAACCGCTCGAAGATCTTCGGATCCGGGGCATTGGCCTGGGCGACGAAGGCCGGGGAAGGCTGGTAGTAGCCCTCTTCGCGCCAGTGGACGGCGATCTCGGCCTCGGAGACCTGCTCGGTCTCGGACGCCTCAGTCGGAAGCTTCTCTGCCATCGTTCCTCTCCCATCTCGGCCGTGCCCGTTGTCGACCCATTATCGCGAGCGCCCCCCGACCGCGCGTCACTAGCAGTCGGCCCGGGCGTGCAGGCCTGTGACGGGGTCCAGCGTTCAGACTAGGTTCGCAACCGCCCTGCGGGCGAAATAGAGAACAACGCGACGAGAGGGAGGAGAAGCGATGACGATGCATCCCGGGGAGACGCTCGGAGCCCCATCCGGTGGCGGGGGGACCGCCGGCTTCGTCCAGCGCGTGGCGGATCCGGCCCCGCTCGGGCTTGCCGCTTTCGCCATGACGACGTTCGCGCTGAGCATCGGCAACACCAACGTCTGGGGCCCGGGTGCCAAAGCCGCTCTCGCGCTCGCTCTCGTCTACGGGGGTGCGGCCCAGCTCCTCGCCGGAATGTGGGAGTTCGTCCGGAGAAACACCTTCGGCGCGGTCGCCTTCTCCTCGTTCGGCGCCTTCTGGATCGCCTACTACGTCTTCGTCAAGTTCGTCGCGCCCGGCGTCACGGCTGCCGACCTGCCGGTGGCGGTCGGCGTCTTCCTACTCGGTTGGACGATCTTCACCGCCTACATGACGGTGGCTTCTTTCCGGGTGAGCGGCGCCGTCGTCACCGTCTTCGTGCTCCTCACGATCACGTTCGTCCTGCTGACAATTGGCGCGTTCCACTCGAATGTCGACGTGACGAAGGCGGGCGGATGGGTCGGGATCGCCACCGCCGCGGCGGCGTGGTACGCGTCGTTCGCCGGGGTCGTGAACGAGACCTTTAAGAGATCGGTCATCCCGACGAAGCCGCTCGCACCCCGCTAGGGGCGGTCGCGGTCGCGCCGACATCGACAAGTGGTTGGGCCGGTCGGATCGTTTCCGGGGCATCCCGGCGACGGGGCACGCGGGGTGCGGGAGAAGGTGGCAGATGGACAGTGTCGAGATCACCGTCGTCAGCGGCTCGAGTCTCGTGACCGAGCTTGCCGACGAGCTCGAGCGGTTCTGTCGTGGACGCGGTGACGGTCTGGTAAGCGTCTTCGCGCCCCACGCCACGGCCGGACTGGCGCTGATGGAGACGGGCTCGGGAAGCGAGTCCGATCTGGCGCGCCTCATCGACGAGCTACTGCCGACCTCGGGGCCCTACCGCCATCGTCACGGGTCCGTCGGCCACGGGCGCGATCACATCCTGCCGTGCCTCATCAGTCCCTCGCTGATGATTCCCGTCCAAGACGGAAAACCGCTCCTCGGAATCTGGCAGCGTCTCGTCCTCGTTGACACGAATCGGGACAATCCCCGGCGCACGGTGCGGTTCAGTTTTCTCGCCGGCTAAGGCGCCGGACGGCGAGCCTGCCGCCGGCCTCGCCAGCACGGCCCGGTCGAGTGACGAGCGGGCGGTGCCTTCGGTCGCGGCGTCGCTGACGGCGTCGCGACCACTCTCGGCTGCGCGCTGCCCATCGACGACGACCCGAGGCCCGCGCCCGGCCGCGATGACGCGGCGCGAGGACCCGATCCCGTCTCGTCCGACGGCGGGAACCGGCGGGTTACGAGGCCGCCGTGACGTTCCGGAAGTTGAAGGTGCTGCCTGCCGGCAGGACGGTGATCTGCGTCGCTTTGATCGTCGAACCGCTCTCCGATCCGCGCACGAAAACATGGGCGCCGTGGGTGACCGCACTGCCGGACGCCGAGCTCGTGCCCTTGCGGTAGGTCGTGGAGGACTGCTCGTCGACCGTCAGTTTCTGGCCGGTCGCCGTTGTCATCGTGAAGCTCGAGGCGGCGACGGTGTCGACGGTGCCGATCGCCGCGCCCGTGCCCATGCCGAACCCGCCGCCGAAGGGACCGGGGCCGTTGCCGAAGCGACCCGGCGGAGTCGCGCCGTTCCGGAACGGCGTGGCGACGCCCGTCTGGAACCCTGTCGGCGTTGACGAGGTCGTCGCGAGGGCGACGGAGAGACCGACGACGGCGCAGGCGAGGACGCTGGCGACCACCCAGCCGGTCACGCGGCTGGTGAGCAGGTGCCGGGACCGCTCGGCACGTGATTGGCCCGGCGCCGTCGTCGCTTCGGGGGAGGGTGATTCGAACTCGCTCATGGCAATGGACCTTCCTCTGCACGTTGCTCTAGAAAGGATGCCAACGTCTCCTGTGGACTTCCTGAAAGCTGCCTGGGACGAGCCGTACAGTCGTGGCGCGGCCCGACGCCGTCTTCGTGCGCTGGGGTCAGTGGGCGACGGGTGTCGTGACCGGCGGGACGCCTTCGACCGACGGGCGACGATCGAGAGCGATGCCGGTCACGTTCCCGCGGTGAACGGCTGCGGGATGCCTGGGGGCTCTGGTTCGCTCCTCTTGTCGGCTTCCACCTCGAGTCGCTGCATCGCCACGTGGGCGTTGCCGGATTCGTCCAGCGGATGCGCGGCGAGATAGGCGTCGAGGATCGCCGCGAGCAGCTCGTGCCGCAGTTCCACGGGCACGCGCTGCAAGTAGGGCAGCCAGGTCGTGCGCAACCAGCCAGCCAGGCTCTCTCGCCCCGCGTGCACCATGTCCTTGGCCAGAAGCTCGACGCGCCTCAGCGCAAGCGACGCCTCTTCCAGCCAGACCTTGTACTCCTCGGGGCCGTAGAAGCCGTAGGGGAAGGGGAAATCGACGAAGTACCCCGACCAAAGAGGCTGCGCGATGACTTCGTCAATCGCACTGACCATCTCCGCTGCGTTGCCCCTGCCCCCCATCTGGAGGAGAACACGGCCGTCGCGGCGGAGACTGCGCGCGACGCCGGCGAGCACCGGTCGGTGGTCCTTGATCCAGTGCAGAACGGCATTGGAGAAGACGACGGAGAATTCCCGGTCGAATGGCAGGCACGCGGCATCGCCGACCTCGAAACGCAGGTTGGGATGCCGACTCGCGTGGAGTTCGTTGGCGCGGGCCACCATGGCAGGGGAGAGGTCGATGCCGACCACTTTGCCGTGCGGCAGCAGCGAGGCGATCTCGGCAGTGACCTTGCCGTCACCGCAGCCGACGTCGAGCAGCTCCTCGTCGCCGCGCAGGTGGAGCTGCGCGAGCAGATCTCGCGCCCATCGCTGCTGCTGGGCGGAATTGCGTTCGTAGTCTTCTGGGTCCCAGGTCAGCTGTGTCATCGGGTGCGATGGGCCTGTCGAGTCGTTCACGGACGGCGGTTCACGCCTGGATCTCGCCGATGGCGAGGCGGGAACCGTCCGGGCCTGGTGGTCGTCGGCCGCTTCTCGACCCAGCACCGATCACGGGCGCGTCATGCCCGTTGCCCGCCGATGACCTTGGCCCGCGTCACCGTGTGGAGCGGCGTCGTTCGGCGCGGCTCGCGTACATCAGCTTGTCGGCTTCGGCCAGCAGATCATCGACGGGACGTCTCGTGCCGGGTTCCCGTGAGGCTTGCCCGATGCTCACCCGGACGGCTTCCGTGCCGGGGATGGAGGTCGTTTCCAGTTCGCTGACGATGCGCCGGCTGACAACCCCGCCGAGGGACTCGCCGGCGCCAAGGATGAGAACGACGAACTCGTCACCCCCGACGCGGGCGACGAGATCCACCGCGCGCACGCTGTGCTGCATCGCCCGCGCCACCGCGACGAGCGCTTCGTCACCGGCGTGGTGGCCGTGCAGGTCGTTCAGCTCCTTCAGGTTGTCGACGTCGATGAACAGTGCCTGGATGCTCAGGTGTCGGCGATCGGCGACGGCGACGAGCGCTTCCGCACCGCTCATCAGGCCTCGACGGTTGCGGATCCCGGTGAGCTCGTCAATGAGCGAGAGTCCGCGGAATTCCTCGAGGAGCCGGGACTGGCGCTCGATCTGGTCGATACGTTCCGTGACGTCGCGCAGGACGACACAGGTGCGTTGCTCGCCGTCGGCGTTCGTGAACACGTTCGACGTCGTCTCGGCGACAAAGGTCGTCCCGTCGCCGCGTAGGAAGGAGAGTTCGGTGCGCACCCGGCCGTGGCGTTGCCGTTCGGCGACGCTGCTCTCCCAGCGTTCGTCGGATGGATCGGTGAGTCCCGGACGGCCGCGGCGGATGATCTCGTCCTCGTCGAGGCGCAGCATCTTGCAGGCGGCGGGGTTAGCGGCGAGGATGCGACCGTCGGGCACGGTCAACATGAAGCCGTCCAGGCTGAACCGGTACATCGCTTCGTAGTCTTCGAGGCTCAGGGGCCGTGGTCGCGACGCACCTGGCTCGCTCGCGGAAGATTCCATCGGACCTCACTGCCGCGCCGGACGGGTGCTCCGATGCCACTGCCCGACGCTGTCGACCAGATGCCGTCGCTGTCGGGGAATCGAGAGGCGGACGGTCCGGCAACCCTGTCGCCCCTCGACCGGCGCCACCCTAGCCGCGTGCAGTTTCCTCGTCGTGAGCCGTCAAGAGAGCCTTCGTGCCGGGGCGAAAGAGCCGTTCGTCGGTCGTCGGAACTACTTCCAGACCTCGGCGCCGGCGGCATCGGCGACGACGAGTCGCGCCAGCGCGCCGACGATGGCCGGGCGGGAAGTGACGATGCCGAGCTCGCGGTTGTAAAGCAGCGACGCCACCGAGAAGTTCTCCGAGCCGACGAAGGCTCGGGCGCCGGCGTGTCCCGGGTCGACGGCGACGATCTTGGCGTGGATGTAGAGGGCTGTCGGCGTGTCGGGATAGGTCCGGACCTCGACCCCGGCCGCGGCCAGGCTGTCGAGCGCCCGACGCCACGCCGGATCCTCGGTCATGACGACGAGCACCCTCACGCCGCGGTGCGCGGCGCCAACGAGCGCGTCGGTGACCCTGGCGTCGCCCATCTCTTCGTTCTCCACGTCAATTGCGATCCGCGCCGAGTCGATGAGCCCGATGATCGCCTGCTCGGAACCCGGGCTCCACAGCAGGTCGTCACCCCCCGGCGCGAGGAACGCTGCGCCGGTCCCCCAGTCGTCGTCGAAGGTCGTCTCGATCGCGGCGACATCGGCGGGCTCGGTGTCGTCGACGACAACGTCGCGGGTCGTCGCGTAGTAACGGGCGGTGAGGTTCATCGTCATGACGAGCGCCGTCGAGTCATCGATCACGGCGGCCTTCTCGTGGTCGACGTCGAAGCGTGATGGCGCCCAGCGCACGGCGACGCCGTGCGCGCCGAGCCAGGCGAACGCCGTCGCGTTCTCGGCTTCGACTCCGGCTTTGTCGAGGAGCACCCGGACGCGCACGCCGCGGGTGGCGTCGGCCGCCAGGATGGACTCGACGACCGGGTCGGCAAGCTCGTAGATCTCGAGATCGACGCGGCGCTGCGCCGAGCGGAAGAGCTGGTCGATCGGGGCCATGCCCGCTTCGGGCTCGACGATGAGGTGGAGCGTCCCGGCGCTCGCCGCTCGCGCCGGCGCACCAGGCACGGTAAACGCGAGGCCGAGGCAGATCACAGCGACCGCCGACACGGAGCGCAGCAGGGCAGGCACGGGTTCCCCCTTTCGGGCCAATCGTCTCCACTATGGCCCCGAGGAGTCCCGACGAGGTGTTGGAAAACGGTGCTTGCGGCATCTAGTATCAATGGCAATTACCGGCCCGCCGCCGGCACTGTCGCGTCGGAGCGTCGGCGGGTTGCCGATCAGGGTCGCCACAGGAGCAGCGATGGGACGACTGACGACGAGTGTGCGGCGCCGGCCGGCGACGACGCCGTCTGAGCTGGCGGGACGGTTGCGGTTGTCGATGATCCACCTTTCCCGTCAGCTCCGCCATCGCGAACCGTCCGAGCACACGATCGCCCAGCTGTCCGCGCTCTCGAGCGTCGAACGTGCGGGGCCGTTGAGCGTCGGCCAGCTCGCTGAGCTCGAGGGGCTGCCGTCGCCGGCGGCGACGCGTCTTGCCGACAAGCTGGAGCAAGCGGGCCTCGTCGAGCGGCGGGCGAATCCCGAGGACCGCCGGGGCGTGCACCTTGTCGCGACGGCGCGCGGCAACGAGCTCCTCGCCCGGCGCGCCGAGGTGGGCACGACCTGGCTCGCCGAGAGGCTCGCCGCGCTCAGCGAGTCGGACCGTCGGGCACTCGAGCGGGCCGTCGCCGTACTCGAGGCCCTGGCGGCGGAGCGTCTCGGGGAAACGCCGAAGGAATCACCAAGGTTGAAAGACGACACGAGCGGTCATGGCCGCGCGTGGAAAGGAGCAGAGCGGTGACGGTGCTCGCGCCAACCGGACCGGTCCGGGTCGGCCCCCGTTACAAGTGGGTCGTGCTGTCGAATACGACGGTCGGGGTGCTGCTGGCGACGGTCAATGCCACGAGTCTCATGATCGCTTTGCCGGTCGTCTTCCGGGGCATCCACCTCAACCCGCTCGTGGCCTCGAACTTCCCGTACCTGCTGTGGATCCTCATGGGCTACATGCTCGTGCAGGCCGCCATCGTCGTCACTGTCGGTCGCATCGGCGACATCTTTGGTCGGGTGAAGATGTACAACCTCGGCTTCGCCTGGTTCACGCTCGGTGCCATCCTCTTGTCTCTCGTCTGGAGCCACGGATCGACGGGAGCGCTCGAGCTCATCATCCTGCGGATGTTCCAGGCCGTCGGCGGAGCGCTGCTGCTGGCGAACTCGGCCGCGATCATCACCGACGCCTTCCCTGCCGAGCAGCTCGGCCTGGCGCTCGGCACGAACATGGTCGCGGCGATCCTCGGATCGTTCCTCGGCATCCTCGTCGGGGGCCTGCTCTCCCAGGTGGGTTGGCGCTGGGTTTTCCTCGCCAACGTGCCGATCGGGGTCTTCGGCACGATCTGGGCCTATCTGAAGCTGAAAGAGATCGGGATCCGCATCCCGGCCCGCGTCGACTGGCTGGGCAACATCGCCTTCGCCGGGGGATTGGCCATGGTCCTCACGGGCTTCACCTACGCCATCAAGCCCTACGGGCACTCGCTCACCGGTTGGGGGAACCCTTTCGTCCTCGAGATGATCTTCGGGGGCCTCGCCCTCCTCGTCGCCTTCGTTGTCGTCGAGTCGTTCGTCAAGGACCCAATGTTCCGGCTGTCGCTTTTCCGCATCCGGGCGTTCACCGCCGGCAATGCCGCCGGGTTCCTCGGCTCGATCGGACGCGGGGGCTTCCAGTTCATGCTGATGATCTGGTTCCAGGGAATCTGGTTGCCACAGCACGGCTACGCCTTCACGGTGACGCCGCTCTGGGCGGGGATCTACATGCTGCCGTTCATGCTCGGTTTCGTGCTCTCCGGGCCGCTCTCCGGGAGGCTTTCCGACCGCTACGGGGCGCGGCCCTTCGCGACCGCAGGCATGCTCGTCTCCGGGGCGATGTACGGGGTGATGATCCTTTTCCCGGCGAACTTCTCCTACTGGCCCTTTGCCGCCGTGATGGTCATCCAAGGAATCGGGGGAGGGCTGTTCGCCGCGCCGAACACGTCGTCGATCATGAACTCGGTCCCGGCCCGCCACCGGGGTGCGGCCTCGGGCATGCGCGTGACGCTCGCCAACTCCGGCATGCCGCTGTCGATGGGGCTCTTTTTCACGATCCTCATCCTCGGGTTGAACTCGTCGGTGCCCCACGCCATGCTCGCGGGACTGACGGCGCACGGGGTGCCGGCGGGCGTCGCGGCGATGCTGGCGAAAGCCCCACCGCTCGGTTACCTCTTCGCTGCCTTCCTCGGCTACAACCCCTTGAAAAGCCTGCTCGGGCCGACAGTGTTGAAACACCTCGGCGCCGGCCAGGCGAGGCTGATCACCAGCCGGGCGTTCTTCCCGCAGCTGATCGGGCCGCCGTTCAAGCACGCCCTGACGCTGATCCTGCTCTTCGCCGTCGTGATGAGCGTCATCGCCGCGATCGCCTCGGCGTTGCGCGGCGAGAAGTACATCCACGAGGACGAGGAGTCGCGAGCCCAGAAGGCCCGCATGCACGGCCATCACCACCGAGTCGTCGCCGGCGCGGTCGCCCCCGCCGACGGCGACGGAGTCGGCGAAAAAGTGGCAACACCGAGCTGACCCTGCGGCCCGCCGTGGGTCTCACGCCGGTCGCCAGGTGTGAGCGGGCGGGAGCGTCGACGTTGACGTCGTCGGGCCTCGCGCGTCTGTTCGAGGAAAGCCTTGAGGCGGCGCCGGTGTGGTGGTCACGGACATGGCTCAGATTGGTCGCAGATTCCTGGCCGTGCTGTGACGGGATCTGGGCGACCAAGAGCTCAGTTGGCGAAGCAGACCTATGGGCATCACCAGACGATCGCTTGGGTCGCGCTCTCAGCTTTGTGCACTGGGACCGTCGGCTTTCTCGCCGGCGGCGCGGCGAGCGCGTCCGCGCTACGACACGGCAGCTCGACGACCACCTTCCAGATCATCTGAGCAGGCAAGGACACATTGCGGCCCAAGCCTTTCTCCATCTGCCTCAACAACCTGGTGCAGACCAACGGGTTGGCGGACGTAAGCGACCTCGTGGGCTCGATCTCGGGTTCTCCCAGGACGTCAAGAGCTGGACTCTCATGGTCACCGAGAGGAATGCCGGCACGTTCAGGATCTCTGGCAGCCTGATGGCGTAACCGAGGGTCGAGCTCTCGGCGACCCCGAAGGACCTCAACGAATGAGGGTGGAACACGACATCTTCTTCTCGAAGAGCGGGAGTGACCGTCGAAGCGGAGACGGGATCGATCTACGCCTCGCTGAGCAACATGTCCGGTCAGACGATCGAGATCTCAGGCAGCTGGCACTGCAAGTCGTAACTCGCGCGGGCACCGATTCGTCGACGAAAAGACAGCGGTGAGAACCCCCGACCGACGGCGCGAGCTCGCGGGCGATCGCCCGTTCACGACGTGCTGACCGGGTCGATTCATCTCCGTCAGTCGAGCACCTGACGTGGCTAGCTCCAGCCGAACACGGCCTTTTCGATCGGCTGCACCTTGAGGAAGATGGGACCCGAGCGCGAGCAGGCGAGGAAAGGGAACGGGACGAACCGCGCCGTCGACTGGTCCGGCGGGTAGACGCGCAGTCCCGCCGCCGACACCTGGTGGCACTTCGACGGCGGGAAGACCCCGGTGTCGACGACCCCCACGATTGCTGTCGCCGTGCCGGTGTTGGCGAGAGTCACCACGACGGGCTTCTTCTGGCTGTTGTAGTGCGCCGCGCTGCCGATCTGCTTACCGGCGAGGTTGACCGCCGAGACCCCAGGAAAGGCATACATCGTGCAAGTCTTGCCGGAAAGGTTGGTGAACTCGAGGTCGTAGTAGATGCTGCCGGCCGTGCCGTTGCCCTCGGTGTTCATCCAGATGACGAGCCCGGACGTCGGGCACGGGGGCGCGCCGACGGCACCGGCGGGAGGTGCCGGCGCCGTGGCGACGAGCGCCGCCACGGGCGCGAGCGCGGCCGCGCCAGCCAGCACGGCGACGCCGATCGATCGTCTCGGATGAAGCTGCGGCAGATGCATCGGGCGCCCCCTACGAGTTTGGCGGAAATCCTCTGGGGGGATTATGGCCGTCACGGGGCGCCGGCGTAGGCATCGCCGCGGCCCGCCGGTTCGCCGCAGCATCTCTTCGTGGCGCGCGATCGTTGGCCCGCGGCGGACTCCGTCGAACGCGGTGGTTCGGGATCCCTGGCCACGATGGCCTCGGTCGCGTCGGCGATGCCGGCAGCTCCGCGAACGTCGTCGCGAAAACCGCATGCGGCGTACCTTCCGAGGCCCAGAGCGTCTCGAATGGTCGCAGCGCCGTGTCGATGAGCGCCGTGAGCTTGGCAGGGTGGCCGAGCGGCGCGATCCCGCCGATCGACTGACCGGTCGTGGTGCGCACTTTGTCGGCATCCGCCGCCGCAGCTCCTTCCAGCCCTGGCTGGTGGCGTAGACGACGGGCCTCATTCGCTGCGAACCGTGGGTGATGCTGCGGTGGAGGAACACCGTGATCGTCAGGCCGGCGACACCGGCGCCGAGCAGGCCGGCGAGCACCGCGAGACCGATAAGGGCAAGCAGACTCACCGGAGCACCCCCCGTCTTTTTCCCCTCAGACGAAGGAAGCGGCGTGACGGGCCGCCGTGTCGGCACGCTGTCGGTGTGCCTCGCCGGTGAGACCCTGATGAGAGCCTTCGGCGGAGAACGCCGTCGGCCGAGGAAGCTGCGCGGGGTCGTTCCTGGCGCGATCCCGGGCACAACCATGTTCCCACGCTCGTTAGTGTGCTCCCGGGACACGATCGTTCGAGAAGTCCCTGAGAATTGAGGAGAAGCCGATGATTGGCGAGAAGGTTGAGCAGTTCCAGAACAAGGGCACCGATCTCGGCGGCCTCCAAGGCAAGATCGAGGAGTACCTGAAGTCCGAGGGTTTCACGACCCAGAGCTCGGCGCCGAGCTCGGAAGGCGTCGTGATCCAGGCGAAAAAGGGCGGTTTCCTACGGGACGTCATTGACGCCGACCGCGCCCTTTCCATCTCGATCACCGGTCAGTCGAACGACTTCACGGTCAAGGTCGGCATCGGCAAATGGCTGCAGCACCTCGGCGTCGCCGCGATCGAGACGCTGCTCATCTCCGACCTGTTCCTCGTCGTCGACGTCGCCGAGACGGCGTGGAACTTCGAGGTCGAAGACAAGCTCGTCAAGCAGATCGAGTCCTTCGTCGGATAGCCGGTCTCGCAGCCGGCCGAGACCCTCGGGAGCGGTGGCGGGACGGCGCCACCGACCTGGCGAGGTGGCCGGTTGGGATCAGTTCGTCGTGCGCCGCCGGAAAAGGTGGACGGCGAGCGGTGCGAACACCGCGAGGAGGGCCGCCGACCAGAGCAGCGACGCGACGAGCGCGTGCTGCATCGGCCACGTCTGGATCGCTGCCGACGGGTTCGGGTTGCCCCAGAGCTGCCGGCAGGCGTCGGTGACGATGCTGATCGGGTTCCAGTTGGCAAAGACCCGCATGACGGTCGGCATCCGTTGCGTCGGCACGAAGGCGTTCGAGACGATGGCCGCCGGGAAGAGGATCACGAGGCCGACTCCTTGGGCGGACTCGGGGCCCTTGCTCACGAGCCCGAGGCAGCCGCATCCCCAGGAGAGCGCGTAGGCGAAGAGCAGGAAGAGCGCGAAACCGCCGATCACCGCCCCGATGCCGGCGTCCGGGCGCCAGCCGATCGCAAGGGCGGTGATCGTGACGATCGCCGCGCAGACGACCGAGGTGAGCAGGTCCGTCACGGAGCGGCCGACGAGCACCGCCGGTCGCCACATCGGCGTCGTCCGGAAGCGGTCGATCACCCCGGTGTTGAGGTCGGTACTAAGCCCGACGGCGGTTCCCATCGACGAGGTGACGAGGTTCATGGCGAGCAGTCCCGCGATCGCGAAATCGACATAGGTGCCCCCGCCGGGGAGCACGACACCGGCACCGAGGATGTAGACGAAAAGCAGCGTGAAAAGCGCCGGCTGGATGGTGACGTCCGAGAGCTGCAGCGGCTCGCGGCGGATGTGGACGATGTTCCGCCCTGTCATGACGGCGACGTCGCGCAGCTTGGACCGCAGGCGCGGCGGCTTCGGTTGCCGGATGCGCGGAGCGGCGGGTGCCACTGCGGTTGTCGTCACGGGCGCGCCACCTCCATCTCGGGGCTGAAGTCGTCGGCATCCCGTCGCCCATCGGTGAGGGCGAAGAAGACGTCGTCGAGCGATGCCTGGTGGACGATGACGTCGTCGACGGTGACCTCGGCGCGATCGAGCGCCCGGACGACGGTCGTCGCCAGTCCGTCCTCGCTGCGCACCCGGCCGCGCAGTCGCTGGCCGTCATGGCTCACCTGCACGTCCCCGAGGACGAACGGGGCGAGTGCCGCGGCGGCCTCGGGGTGCGCCTCGCTGAGCGCCACCTCGAGACGGGCCTCACCGGTGCGGGTCTTCAGTTCAGCCGCGGTGCCGTCGGCGATCACCAGTCCGTGGTTGACGACGACGATCCGGTCGGCGAGCTCGTCGGCCTCGTCGAGGTACTGCGTCGTGAGGAGCACCGTGGCGCCTTCGGCGACGAGGCCGCGGATGATCTCCCACACGCGCGCCCGGCTCGTCGGGTCGAGGCCCGTCGTCGGCTCGTCGAAGAAGAGCACCGGGGGTCGCGCGACGAGGCTCGCCCCGACATCGAGCCGGCGGCGCATCCCGCCGGAGTACTCCTTGAGGACGCGATCCGCCGCCTCGACGAGCTCGAACTGCTCAAGGAGTTCGCTCGCGCGCAGTCGCGCGCGATCACGGCTCAGCCCGCTCAACCGTGCCACCATCACGAGGTTCTGGCGCCCGGTCAGCGTCTCGTCGAGCGTCGCGTCCTGTGCCGCGACGCCGATGTTGCGACGGACCGCCGCGGCGTCGTGCACGACGTCGAAGCCGGCGACCCGGGCCCGGCCGCCGTCGGGCATGGTGAGCGTCGTCAGTATCCGCAGCGCGGTGGTCTTGCCGGCACCGTTCGGACCGAGCAGACCGAGGATCGCGCCTCTCGGAACGCTGAAGCTGACGCCGGCAAGCGCGACGGTCGCACCGAAGTGCTTCGTGAGACTTTCCACCTCGATCATCGTTTCGTTGTTCACCCGGCGCCTGCCTCTCGGAACTTACTGACCGCATGGTAAGCACAATGCTTACCGGTCGTCAAGTAGCCTTGCTATACTGCGCCGGCAGGCTCGTCATGGAGGTCAGGGTGGACGAGAGGGTGACACGGGCAGGTCGACGACCCGCCACGGCCGAGGATCCCACCGGAGCCCGGACGCGGGAACGGATCCTCGACATCGCGCTCGACCTTTTCAGCGAAAAGGGCTTCGACAAGTCGTCATTGCGCGAGATCGCCGAGCAGCTCGGGACCTCGAAGGCGGCCATCTACTACTACTTCGCCAGCAAGGACGACATCTTGATGGCACTGCACCAGCGGCTCCACGAGATCCTCGGTCGGACGGTCGCACAGCTCGGTGGGGAGCCGACAGGGGTGGACTCCTGGGCGGCCCTGCTCGACACGCTGGTCGGGGAGATGCTGACCCACCGCAAGATCTTCGTCATGCACGACCGCAACCGGTCGGCGTTCGAAGAACTGCATCGCCACGCGGACGTCGCGCGCCACCGCGCCGAGCATGAGGATCTCGACGACGAAGTCCGCCGCATGATCGGCAATCGGTCTCTGCCTCTGCGCGACCGGGTGCGAATGGGATGCGCGATCGGAGCGGTGATTGCCGCCCTTGTCATCTACGGCGACGTGTTGCGAGACGTCCCGGCCGCCGAGCTCGAGGGGCTCCTGCGCGACGCCATCGACGACCTCCTCGGGCGTCGCGCCCGGCGGGGCCGGCCGGTGGGGCGCCGGACCGCCTTGATCGGACGTGCCGAGGGCGATCCGGCGCAACCGACGAGGAGACCATCCCGGTCGCAGCGCCGCACCCCGCGCTAACAATGTCGGCGTGAGGGGGGGAGTGAGATGGCGACGGATGCGCCGATGACAAGACGACGCTGGTCAATGCTCACCGTCCTGTGCGTCGCGGTGCTTATTGTCAACCTCGACAACACGATCCTCAACGTCGCCCTGCCGACGCTCGTCCGGCGGCTGCAGGCGACGACCGACGAGCTGCAGTGGATCGTCGATGCCTACGCCATGGCCTTCGGGGGGTTGCTGCTCGTCGGCGGGAGCCTCGCCGATCGCTACGGGCGGAAGCGCTTCTTCACCCTCGGTCTCGTCATCTTCGGTGGCGGTTCGCTCGGTGCTGCCTTCTCCGGCAGCGTCGGGCCGCTCATCGCCTGGCGGGCGGTGATGGGCGGCGGCGCGGCGCTGACGATCCCGTCGGGGCTGTCGATCGTCAACGATCTCTACCGCGTGGCGTCCGAGCGGGCCCGGGCCGTCGGCATCTGGTCCGGCACGATCGGCCTTGGGATCGCCATCGGGCCCGTCGCCGGCGGGCTGTTGCTCAGCCGTTTCTGGTGGGGCTCGGTCTTCCTCGTCAACGTGCCCGTCGTCGTTCTCGGGATCGTCGGCACGTGGTTGTTCCTGCCCGAATCGCGCAGCCTGGCGCCCGACCGGCCCGACCCGGCGGGCTCGGCGTTGTCGATCCTCGGACTCGGGCTCATCCTCTGGGCGATCATCGAGGGACCGACCCGGGGGTGGCTCGCGCCGGAGGTCCTCGCGACCGGCGCGGCCGGCGTGGCGGTGATCGCCGGATTCGTCGTCTGGGAGCGATCGATCGACCACCCGATGCTGCCGCTCGAGTTCTTCCGGTCGCGGCGATTCAGTGTCGCCATCGTCTCCGTCGGCCTCGGACTTTTCGCCCTGTTCGGCGGTCTTTTCCTCATGACGCAGTTCCTCCAGTTCTTCCTCGGCTACACGCCGCTCGGCGCGGGATTGCGCATCCTGCCGATCGCCGGGGTCATCGCGCTGGGCGCGCTCGTCTCGCCGCGCGCGGTGCGGGGCATTGGGACGAAGCTCGTGACGACGATCGCCCTCCTCTTCGTCGTCGGCGGGCTCGCGCAGATTGCCCTCGCCTCGGTGGCTTCGGTCACCTACCTGGAGGAGCTGCCGGGGATGCTGCTCATGGGCTTCGGGGCGGGGTTCCTCGTGCCCGCGGCGATCGATTCGGTGCTCGGCGCGGTCACCCAGGCCGATGCCGGCGTCGGTTCGGCGATGAACTCGACCGCCATGCAGGTCGGCGGGGCCGTCGGCGTCGCCGTGCTCGGCAGTGTGCTCTCCACCCGCTACCGGAACTCGATGCAGGCGGTGATCGCCGGCCACCACGTGCCCGCCGTCGCCGCGCAGGCGATCCTGGGCTCGATCGGCGGCGCGCTCACCGTCGCGCAGATCGCCGGCGGCCGCGTCGGCTCCGAGCTCGCCGCGGCGGCGCGGGTCGCCTTCGCGCTCGGGAGCCGCACGGCTCTTGTCGTCGGCGCCGCCGTCACGGGGGCCGGGGCGCTCCTCGCGCTCATCGCCTTGCCCTCCCGACCCCCGCACGACTCCCGGTAGCCACCAGCGCCCGGCGACTGGCCGGGATCGTCCCGGAGCCCCGGGGGAGGCGGGGTGCTTCCGACGGCGTCAGACTGACGGGGACCGGCACCCCGGCGCGTGACGGCGCAGAGAGTTCGGGAGGCGATGATGGCGCGTAAAGAGCACTGGAAGGACGAGCCCGAGGAGCAGGACTATCCGGCCGCGCAGAGCTACCTGAGCCTCGTCACGAGCGAGGAGCGGGCCGAGGCGATCGTCGCGGCGTTACAGCAGGCCCCGATCGTGCGCCGCATGGCGAAGGACTTGCTGCGCGCCAGCCGGCTCGAGGTTCTTCCCGCCGAGAACTTCCACGTGCAAAAGGACCTGAAAAAGGTCGAGAAAGGAAGGCGTCTCTCGCCGGTGCTCCTCGTCGCGGGTGAGCTCGCGACCGGCACGCCGCTGACGATCGCCGACGGCTACCACCGGATCTGTGCGAGCTACCACCTCTACGAGGACGCCGTGATCCCCTGCCGTCTCGTCGACCTCGGCGCCGAGGAGGGCTCGCCGACCCACTCGAGCTGAGCGTGCCGGCGCCTCGCTAGCGCGGGGTCGTCGTCTCGTTGCCGGCGGGGGTGAGATTCGACGCGACGCCGACGTCCGGCGTGGGACCCGGCACCGTGGCGGCCGCGGCCTTCTTCCAGGGACCGACGGCGGCGGCGAGCATGCCCGAGTTCGGGACGCTGAGCATTCCCTCTTCGGTCCGCAGCGTCACGTAGGTGAGGTTCATCCCCTTCACGACGCCGTCGAACTGCCCCCCGAGCGCGCCGGAGCGCACCCGGATGTGGTCGCCGATCGCGAACGGACGGGCGAGCAGCAGGACGACGCCGGCGAAGACGTTGCCGAGCACCTGCTGGGCGGCGATGCCGAGGACGACGCCGGTCACCGCGCCGCCGACGAGCAGACGGTCGATCGGCACGGAGACGAGACCGAGCGTGGCGAGGAGGACGATCACGTAGCCGACGATCGACACGACGAGCCGTAGACCCGCGCCGTTCGACGGGAGCGCGCTCGCCCCGACGGCGTGACCGAGCCAGCGGGCGAGACGCCTTGTCGTCGCCACTCCCGCGAGAACGAAGACCACCGTCGTCGTCCAGAGGATCACCCTTGGCTCGAGGCGCGCCCCGTGGACCTTGCCGAAAAGCGATCCGATGACGAGCGCGGCGACGGCGATCGTCCCGTAGGACGCGGACATCAACGCGTGGTGCACGTGCGGGACGCGGCCGAGGTCGGTTCGCGCCGGGGCCGCGCGGCTGCCAGCTCGCGGCGTTTGCCGTGCCATCAGACGGCAGCTCGCTCGTTCACGATCCCTCTCCGGAGTGCGTCCGTCCGTCGTCGCCGTGGATCACGACAACGGAGTGTTGCACCCCAGGGGCGTGGTCGCCCGGCAAGGCGACCGCCCCGACGGCCACGGCACGCGAGACTGACGACGTGCGCGCCTGGATAGTCGACCGTCCCGGCCCGATCGAGGGCCGGCCGCTCCGTCTCGTCGACCGCCCCGTCCCCGAGCCCGGACCTGGCGAGGTCCTCGTCGCCGTGCATGCCTGCGGGGTCTGTCGGACCGATCTCCACCTCGCGGCGGGCGAGCTCCCACCGCGCCGGCACGGGGTCGTGCCCGGCCACGAGGTGGTCGGCACGGTATCGGCCTCGGGCCCGGGGTCGTCGCGGTTCGCAGCGGGGGCGCGCGTCGGCATCGCCTGGTTGCGCGCCACCGACGGAACGTGCGTCTTCTGCCGGCGTGGCGACGAGAACCTCTGTTCGGCGCCGTCTTTCACCGGTTGGGACGCCGACGGGGGCTACGCCGAGTTCGCGGTCGTCGACGAGCGCTACGCCTACGCGATCCCCGAGGCCATCTCGGACAGCGAGGCGGCGCCGCTGCTCTGCGCCGGGATCATCGGCTTCCGGGCATTAAGGCGCGCCGCGCTTCCCCGCGGCGGGCGCCTCGGCATCTACGGTTTCGGCGCCTCGGCGCACCTCGCCGCCCAGGTCGCCCTCTACGAGGGGGCGACGGTCCACGTCATGACGCGCTCGGCTGACGCCCGCCGTCTGGCGCGTGAGCTCGGGGCGGCGTCGGCCCAAGGGGCGGGCGACCCGCCTCCGGAACCGCTCGACGCCGCGATCCTCTTCGCCCCGGTCGGCGATCTCGTCCCCGTCGCCCTCGCGGCCCTCGAGCGGGGCGGAACGCTCGCTGTCGCCGGGATCTATCTCAGCGAGATCCCGCCACTCGACTATGAGAGCGAGCTTTTCTACGAGAAGAACCTGCGCAGCGTGACGGCGAACACGCGAGCCGACGGCGAGGAGTTCCTGCGGATCGCGCAAGCCGCCTCGTTGCGCGTCGTGACGACGCCGTACCCGCTGGAACGCGCCGACGAGGCGCTCGCCGACCTCGCCCACGACCGTGTCGAGGGCGCGGCGGTGCTCGTCGTCGACGGGGGCTGATCGGCGGCAGCGCGCCATCGACCCGAACGCGGCGGTCGACGCGGCCGGTACCGGTGGCGCGCTTTCACCCAAGCGAGGGCGGTGGAACGACGGTCGGGCTCAGGCGACAGCGGCGAAGGCGAAAACGACGAGCGCGACGGCGTTGAAAAGCGAATGCGTCACCATCGACGAGCCGAGTCGACCGGTGGAGTGGCGCACCACGCCGAGCACGATGCCGGACGCGCCGACGCTCAGCGCGAGCAACAGCCCGGCGACACCGGGGTCGTTGGCGATGTGCACGGCACCGAAGACGACCGCCGTCACGACGATGCCGCGGCCGGCGCCGAACCGCTCGACGAGCTGGCCCTGCAGGAGGCCCCGGAAGAACAGCTCTTCGAAGAGCGGGGCGCCGACACACGTGACCACGACGAGCACGATCCAGCCGAGGGCGCCGACGTTCGTGATGTCGTAGAGCGACTTGTCGGGGTTGCCGACGGATCGGAGCACGTGGAGGAAGGGCACGAGCACGACGCTGGCGAAGCAGCGCGCGACGAGTGCGGCCCCGAGGCCGATGGCGAGATCCGACCAGCGGAACCGCAGTCGGAAGTCGGCCCGCACGCTGGCCGTTCCGTAGCGGCGACTCGTGACGACGCACGTCGCGAGAAGCCCCGTCCACAGGCCCGCCTCGGAGAGGGCCATCCCGGTGAGCGTCCCACCGGGATGGCCGAGGAGAAGGTAGGGGAGGATGAAATGGAACGAGAGCCCGAAAGCGATCGCCAGTCCGATGGCGGAGAGCGTCAGCGAGCCGAACGACCCCCGCCAGGCGCCGTCGGGCAATCGGTTGGCGGCGAGGTTGTCGAGGACGAGGACATCTCGCCCATAGACGCCCGAGAAGACCTGCTCGGTCCAGATCTCACCGTCCCAGTAGCGGTAGGGCTGTCGCCCGAAGGGGTCGGGGAACCATCCCGCGGCGCTCGTGCCGCCGGAGAACCGCCCGGTCATCTTGGCCCACGGCGGGAGACAAGCCTGCCGGGTGCCGCACTGGGGGCAGTAGGCGCTCGTGGCGGGCAGGCGCGCCCGGCAGCGTCGACAGCGCGGCCCGGAAGCCATCGCTAGTCGAGCCGGATGACCACGGAGTGCGCCACCTTGTCGGCGATGCTTTGGCGCCGACCGTCCCACAGCGGCCAGAGGTCGTTGAGCAGACCCGGGACGACGAGCGCCACGTAGAGGACGGCGCGGATGAGCCAGCGCACGATGCCCCGGCGCGGCCCGATAGCGGCGCCCGTGTTCATATCGCGTACGGCGATGCGCGGGGCGCGGTTCCCGAGTGTCTGGCCGCTGCCCGTGCCGTTCAGCACGGCGAAATAGATCCCCTGCAGAGCCAGGAAGGCGATCCACATCGCGGCCTCACCACCACCCGGGAGAGCACGGCTTGTGACGGACCCGATCGACGTCTTGACGACGTGCGACGTGCCGAACACGGTGGTGAAAACGACGCTCAGGACGCCAATCGGGATGCCGACGATCACGCCGTCGAGCAACATCGAGCCGACGCGTTGCCACCACCTGGCGAGCGGCGCCCCGAACGGGGCGAGTGGCACCGTCGGCCCCGTCGCGTAGCCCGGCCAGGCCGCGGCCTGGCCGCGGTAGGCGCCGTAGGGCGGATAAGCGCCGTAGACGGGAGGGGGATTGGGTCCCGCCGGCGGGGCTGGCGGATACCAGCCGTGCGGCGCGGCCGGCGGCGTCGGCGCGCCGTACTGGGGGACTGGCGGCGGGCTTTCCGTCGTCCAAGCGCTGCTGGTTGGCTGCGCGACGTCGGTCGGCAACGGTTTCCCGCAGTGGTGGCAGAAGCGGTCGCCGACGGCGGCTTTTGTGCCGCAGGCTGGGCAGAACACCGGTGTCCCCCTTAGCCATCTCGCGCGCGTCAGCGGCGAGTCGATCCGGTTCGCAGACTAGTGACCCGCGACCAGCTGTCGGGGATGAACGAGATCTCGACGACGCACCGGGGCAGTTCGCCACCGGGCTGCCGGACCGTTGCGAATGGCGGTGGCGGCGTTCCTTTCCACCCCGGTCAGGTCCCGCCGAGCTCCGAGGCGATCGTTTGCGCCCACGACCGCACCTGCGCGGGATCGCGCCAGTCGCCGGAGTGTTCCTTCGCCATCGCCCGGGCCGGAAACCCCGTGGCGTCCGGCCGGAGTCGGCCCCCGAAGGTGATGTGACCGCGGGCTCCGACCCGTTTCATCAGCGCTCGGACCCTTCTCACCGGCGGGATCTCCTTGTGGGTGGCGGAGTCGTCGAGGGGCCCGCTGGAGAAGAAGTAGGTCGGCCGCTGCCGCAGTTGCCTGGCGTGGAGCCGCACGAAACGCCGTGACGATTTGTGCCAGCGACCGGCGTAGATCGCACCGCCCACAATGACGACGTCGAAGTTGTCGAGATGCTTGATCTGGTCCGGACGGAAGAGGCTGACGGTGAGACCTTCCTCTCGCAGGCCGTCGGCGAGCATCTGGGCCAATTCCTCGGTGCCCCCACGCTTCGAGCCGCAGGTGACAAGGACTTCCATGCGTGCTTCCCCCTTCGCCGGTCCTGCCTTCTCGGAACGTTGCCGTTCGTGGACATCGTCCCTGGAACACCATAGGGCGCACAACCTGGAATGCGGCCGTGAGTTTCACTAGTTAGCTCGAAGGACCGGCACACCTGTTGCCCGGTCGTTGCGGCGCGCCTGCCGCGATCCGGTGACATGACGAATCGCCATCGATGACGGAGAGGATCCGGGTGGCGTGTCCAGCGGACTATGGGGTTGATCGCTTCATCGACGACTGGCAGACGGCCGATATCCGAAGGTCTGGCGCGCCTACTTTTCGGCCACTTCTCGTCGACGAGCCGCATCGACGAGGACGCGTCCAGACTGGCGGGCCTCCTCGTCGGTTTCGTGTCACCGTCACATCCCGGCCGACGCGCCGTGCAGCGGGGTGCGACCGGGCCGTCGCCACGAGGGAGTCGCCCGCCTCTTTCACGGAGTTCGAGATGTGTGATGTCGTCAGGTTGTCAAGAGGTGCGTGTCATCGCCGGCCCTGGGAATGCGGCCTCGACCCAGTTCCGTGGGCGATTCGGTTTCGAGCCGGCTGCGCCGATCTCCGGTGACAACGGGCCGGATCGTCCGGTGGTCTTCATGTGGAAGGCCCGGGGGTCCGTGGGCGCGCCCGACTTTCGTCGGCAGCTAGTCGAAGCGGCGGAGGAACTCCAGCGCGACGGCGACGACCTCGCGCCAGCCGTCGTCGAAGATGAGCGAGTGTCCGCGGCCCGCTATCTCGACGATCTCGGTCACGCCGCTGTTGCGCCTTAGGCGCCGATAGGACGATCGGGCGATCGACCACGGGAGAAAGCGGTCTTGCTCGGCCGAGACGACGAGCAGCGGCCCCCGCCCGGGATTGCCCGTGTCGACCCGCACCTCGGAGCGCGGGTTGAGGTTGGCGAGGGCGGCCTGGAAGAGCAGCCCGCCGTACGCCGGTACGCCGTGCGTCTCGTAGAGCGCTCGGGCCTCCTCCTCGCTCGTCGCGTTGGCGACCGAGTAGCGGAACTGCGCATAGCTGAGGGAAACAACACGGCGGCGGTTGGCGGGATTGCGGACGACCGGCAGCACGGAGCGCACCGTGGAGATCGGCACCGGCAGCACGCCGCGGAACGGGGCGGGACTGATCACCACCGACGCCCTCGTGATCCCGCGGCCGGCGAGGATCTCGGCCAGCAACCCCCCGAAGGAATGGCCGACGACGGCGGGTTTCATCGTCAGGTGGCCGACGATCGCCGCGAGATGGTCGACGAGGTGCGCGACGCGCTGGCGTGCGAAGGCCTCAGGGTGCTCTCTTGCTGCCGTCACCGTCTCCGGGTCGCCGGGCCAGCCCGGCGTGAGCGCGGCGTAGCCGGCCTCCTCGAAGGCCGTCACCCACCGGTCCCAGCAGCTCGCCAGGACCCAGAGCCCGTGGATGAAAACGACCGGCGGGCGCGCCGACGCGTTCGCCGCCTCGACCTGCCCGGCTTCACGCGCCGTCAGTGCCGTCTCTCGGCCCCGGGCGGCAGGCATCGCCCTTTTCTCCGTGTCTCGCTGTCTCGGTTCAGCTCCGCACGAGTGAGCGGGCCGCGTCGGCGATGCACACCGCCGAGATGCCGGCGGCGGCGAGGAGCTCGGCCGGTGTTCCCGACTGCGAGAGCCCTCGCACCGCGAGGTGCGTGAGACGCGGCGCGCTTCCCGCGGTGAGGAGAGCCGACTGCACCGCCTCGCCGAGTCCTCCGGCGGGGTAGTGGTCCTCGGTGACGACGATCCGGCCACCGGTCGCGGCGCACGAGTCGCAGAGGGTCGCCGCGTCGATCGGTTTCACCGAGTAGCAGTCGACGACGCGCGCCTCGATGCCCTCTTGGGCGAGGAGCTCGGCCGCGGCGAGACTTTCGTGGAGGGTCACGCCGGCTCCGACGAGCGTCACCGCGTCGGACGGTCCGGAGCGGACGACCTTGGCACCGCCGATCGGGAATTCCTCGTCCGGGCCGTAGAGGACGGGGTAGGCACCGCGCGTCGTGCGGATGTAGCAGACGCCGGGGCGGTCGGCCATCGCTACGGTGAGCGCCGTCGCCGAGCGCGCGTCGCTCGGGTAAAGGACGGTCGAACCGTTGATCGCCCGCATCGAGGCGAGGTCTTCGAGGGCCATCTGCGAGGGTCCGTCGGCGCCGATCTCGACGCCGGCGTGCGAACCGGCGAGGCGGATCGAGACCTCGGAGATCCCCGACATCCGCAGGAAGTCGTATGCCCGCGCGACGAAAGCGCCAAAGGTCGCGGCGAACGGCACGTAGCCGCGCACGGCGAGGCCCGCCGCCATTGCCACCATTAGCTGCTCGGCGATGAACGACTGGAAGTAGCGCTCCGGCGCGGCGGCGGAGAACATCTCCGAGAACGTCGAGTTGCCGACTTCGGCGTCGATGACGACGACCTCCGGGCGCGCCGCCAGAGCGACGAGTGCCTCTCCCCAAGCCTTGCGTGTCGCGATGCGGTCGCCGAGGTTGTAGTGGGGGAGCGCGACCGGCGCGTGCGGGTTGGGGGTGATCGCCGGCGTCCCCGGCTCCGGCAGCGGCGACGTGACGCGCAGCGCGCTCGGACCGCCGAGCGCGGCGACCGCCTTCTCGGCGAGGTCGGCGGGGAGGGCGAGGCCGTGCCAGCCGACCTTGTCCTCGATCTCCGGCACGCCCTTGCCCTTCACCGTGCGGGCGAGGATGACCGACGGCCGTCGGGCGCGCCGGGCCTCCTCGAAGGCGGCGTCGATGGCCGCCAGATCGTGCCCGTCGACCTCGATCGGGTGGCAGCCGAAGGCGGCGACGCGCCCCGAGTAGGCGTCGAGATCCCAGCCGAGCTCGGTCGGGCCCACCTGGCCGAGACGGTTGACGTCGACGATGGCCGTGAAGTTGTCGAGCTCGTAGTAGGCGGCCTTGTCGAAGGCCTCCCAGACCGAGCCCTCGGCGAGCTCGCTGTCCCCGCAGAGCGCCCAGACCCGGTAGGGCAGCTCGTCGAGGAACTTGCCGGCGAGAGCGACGCCGACTGCCGCGGCGACGCCGAGCCCGAGCGACCCGGTGGCGAGATCGACCCACGGCAGCGCCGGCGTCGGGTGGCCCTGCAGGCGGGCGCCGAAGCGACGGTAGGTCGTGAGGAGCTCGTTTTCGTCGATGACGCCGACGGCCCGGAAGACCGAGTAGAGAAGCGGCGAGGCGTGGCCCTTCGAGAAGATGAGGTGGTCGTTCTCGGGCCGCTTCGGCTCGTTCCAGTCGTAGTGGAGATGGCGGGTGACGAGGACGGCGAGGAGGTCGGCGGCCGAAAGCGACGAGGTCGGGTGACCCGATCCGGCCGATGTCGCGCTGCGGATCGAGTCGACGCGGAGCTGTCTCGCGAGTTCAACGAGGGTTTGCAGGTCATCTACTGGCATGGCGGGTCTCGACTTACTCCTCAGAAGGCCGAATGGGTCTCCGTAGGCTACCGCTCGCCGCGCCACGGTCCCGGCCTGCCAGGAGGCGCAGGCCGGACGGAGATCCTTGGTCAAACAGATGCTGACTGCCGAGTCGACGAAAGCAGTGAACTTATCGAGCGTCGCGTATCGGCCCACGGGAAGAGGGCGAGCGCCTCTGGCGAGCGGACCCCCGTTTTCAGAAGCACCCGGGAGATAGCGAGCGAACGAACTTCGGATGCCGCCAAGAGGCCGAGCGCGGTGGCCATCCCGTGCCCGCGGCGGGCAGGCACGGCGAAGATGCGCTTCCATTCAGCAACCCCGTCGTCGACGAATCGCACGGCGCCACGGCCGACTTCGGTTCCGTCGAGCGAGGCCATGACGAAGGCGCCGTTACCGTTCGCCAGGTCAGTTTCGGCGAGGTCGCACCGACAGTCGTGGCTGGGATAGCGCGAGCAGGCCGCGTCGAGTGCCGCGACGAGCTCGACTGCCACCGGGCTCGACAACTGCTCGCGGCGGATGGCGATCGGCGCTCACCCGGCGAGGTGGCCCGTTTCTGGCGGCGAGGTCAATCCGCGCCGTCGGGACGGCGGCGGCGCGCGGTGTCCCAGCCCGGCCTCACGTCTGCCGTGTCGGGCGAGCGGTTCGAGGAGGGCCTCGAGGGACGCGACCATCGCGCGCATGGTCGCCGCGGGGGAGCGGCCGACACTGGCGCGCAGGTACTCCCACGTCGGCCAGGCCGTCACGAGGTCGACCGCATCGGTGAGGACGTATTCGTCGGCACCGGCTCGTCGCAGCTCCGGCGCGAAGCTGGCGATGACGTGGTCACGACGGGTGCGCGTGCAAAAGGCAATGCCTTCGGCGAGTTCGGGTGAGCTGTGCTCGTCGAACATCGTCGCTCGTCGGATCGGCGTCAGCACCTCGAAGAGCCTGCGGCACTGGTTGGCGATCGTCCTGATGCGCACCCCGAGCTCGAGGCTGGTGTCGATCGGCTGGAGTATCTCGGCGTGCCGACGCATCTGCAGGTCGAGAGCGAGTCGCCGCAACGCTTCGACATCCTCGAAGTGGTGGTAAACGGTGCGGAGCGCGACCCCGGCGCGCGAGGCCACCTCTTGCGCGGTGGGCCGGATCGTGCCCTCGTCGACGAGATCGAGCAGCGCCTCGATGACCCTGAGGCGCGTCCGCTCGCCACGGGCCCGTCGCCCGTCAACCGGGGAAGTCTCGGTGCTTTCCATCGCCATGGCTTCGCCACCTCACGGACGCGATGGCCGGTCAGTTGTGCAGATGTTGGCACACCTTCGTTGGCTGGCACGAACCCGGGTGGACGGGGTTCGCCCGGTCGTCGGGATGTGGCCGACGCGCCTGGCGGCTTCGTCGGCTAGGCGTCGGCAGCGGGGCGCCGCCGGGAGGAAGCCCTCGTCGCGGACGGGTGCCGCCTACAGTTTCGGCCGTGACACCGGTCGCGACGGCGTGAACACGCTGCTCAGCCCGCTCCTCGGGCTCGGTGGCTGGGAGGCATACGCGCTCGTCGGCGCACTCTGTTTCGGCGAGGCCGCGCTCTTCGTCGGCTTCGTGCTGCCGGGCGAGACGGCGGTCGTCTTCGGGGGTGTGCTGGCGTCGGAGCACCACGTCAGCCTGTCGTGGATCTGCACCCTCGTCGTGCTCTGCGCGATCGTCGGCGACAGCGTCGGCTACGAGGTCGGCCGGCGATTCGGGTCGGTACTGCTGTCGCACCGGCCGTTGAAGGACCATCGCGGGGTCGAGCGGACCCGGGACTTCCTGCAGCGCCGCGGGGCGTACGCCGTCTTCGTCGGCAGGTTCGCCGCTGTGTTCCGGGCGCTCGTACCTGGTGTCGCCGGGGCATCCGAGGTGCGGTATCGGACGTTCCTCGCCGCTAACGCGCTGGGCGGCCTCATCTGGGGGGTCGCCTACACGCTCGCCGGCTATGCCGTCGGCAAGTCCTACGAGAAGGTGCTCACCTGGGGCGGCCGAGTCTCGACCGTGATCATCGTCGCCGTCGTGATCGCGGCGGTCGTGGCCATCGTCGTCCACCGCCGGCATAAGAAGATGATCGTTTCCGCTAAGCAAGAGCAAGCGGACATCTGAGCTCGCGCCCGTCCCGTCGGGGTTTTCCGCGGCGCCGTTAGGCTCGCTGGGGCTCAGGAACGACATCGTGGTGCGCGGTACGCACCACCGGACTGGAACAGGGAAAGGGCGATGGCACTGCAGCTAGGAGATGAGGCCCCGAATTTCACCGCCGACTCGACGGACGGGGAGATCACGCTCTACGACTACCTCGGTGACAGCTGGGGGGTCCTCTTTTCGCACCCGAAGGACTTCACGCCGGTGTGCACGACCGAACTCGGCGAGGTCGCCCGTCTGAAGGGCGAGTTCGACAAGCGCAAGACGAAGGTCCTCGGGGTCTCGGTTGATCCGGTTTCGTCCCACAAGGACTGGGTCGGCGACATCAAGGACGCGACCGGCCAGGCGCTGAACTATCCGTTGCTCGGCGACCCCGACCGCAAGATCGCCGGCCTCTACGGGATGATCCACCCGAACGCCGACAACTCGCTGACGGTCCGATCCGTCTTCGTCATCGGCCCGGACAAGAAGGTCAAGCTGACGATCACCTACCCGGCGAGCACGGGACGGAACTTCGAGGAGATCCTGCGCGTCCTCGACTCGCTGCAGCTCGCCGCGAACTACTCGGTTTCGACGCCGGTGAACTGGAAAGAAGGCGACGACGTGATCATCGCGCCGGCGATTCCCGACGACGAAGCCAGGGCGAAGTTCCCGAAGGGGTTTCGGACGGTCAAGAAGTACCTGCGCTACACGCCGCAACCGAACCGCTGAGCGGGACCGCCCGTCCGCTCGTGGCGCCAGGCCCCGCCTCCGGTCTCCGGAGGCGGGGTGGTGCGCGCCGCCGCTAGCAAGTGGGCCCTACGGGCCCCGAGAGTACGATTTCCTGCGATGTGGGGCGCTGTCCTGTCGGTGTACCGGCGCGGCATGTCGTGGTCTCCGATCGAGAAGGACACGTTCCTCTATGCGTGCGCCACGGTCTTCGCCGTTGCCACCGCCGCCTTCGCGGTCTCGGCGGACTACCGGGAGTGGGGCCAGATGGCCGCCGCCGCCTACGGCATCGGGGCCGTCGTCTGCGTCGTGATCGCCCTCGCCAGCCGGCGCGGCAGGATCGCCCCGTCGGCGATCAGTTTCCTGCGTCGCCTCGTCGTCGTCGTCCTCATCATCGGTGCCGTCCTCGTGCCTCTGGTCTGCGAGCTCGTCTGGCGGGCCGAGGCCCGTCCCGGCGCCAATGCGCAGTCCGAGGTGGCCGTGGTCGAGCGCGCCGGGGATCGGCTCGCGGCGGGCCGCAGCCCCTATCTGGACCACCCGACGACGGTCGGCGTCTCGCCCCGCAGTGACGCGAAGTCGATCGACGCCAACTCCTTCTACCCGTACCTGCCGGGGATGGTGCCCTTCGGGCTCGCCAACGCGACCTCGGGGCCAGCTGAGCTCGCCGACGCGCGCGTCACCCTCGCCGGATTCACGCTGCTCGTCGCGGCGATCACCCTCCTCTGGGCCGGGGCCTCGGTCGGGCGCCGGGGACGGGTGCTGCAGTTCCTCGTCGTCCTGCCGTCGGGGGCGTTGCCGATGGTGACCGGTGGCGACGACCTGCCCGTTCTCGGTCTCATGCTCGCTGGCGTCGTGCTCGCCACGCGGCGACGACCCGTGCTCGCCGGGCTCGTTCTCGGCTGTGCCGCGACGTTGAAGATCACGGCCTGGCCGGTCATCGTCCTCATGGCCCTTGCCATCCGCGATCGGGACGGTCACCCGGCGCCGTGGCGCTACGCGGCGTCGTGCGCGCTCGTCGCCGTCCCGGTGATCGGCATCGGCTTTCTGACGAGCCCGGCGGCGTTTCTCGAGAACGTCGTCCGCTTCCCGCTCGGCCTTGCAGCGGTGAAATCCCCGGCGGCGAGCCCGCTCCTCGGCCAGGTCCTCGTCACGCTGTTCCCCGGCCACCGTCGGCTCGTCACCGGCGTGCTCGTCCTCGTCGCGTTGGGTCTCGTCGCCTACGGCCTGCGGCGCTGGACGCCGCGCACCCCAGCAGCCGTCGTGCGCTTCACGGCGTGGGCGATGCTGCTCGCCACGCTGCTCGCGCCGGCGACGCGTTTCGGCTACCTCATCTACCCGGCGAACCTCTTCGTCTGGGCCTACCTGCTCGAGGGCGTCCATCCCCCGCCCCCGGCAGAGGCGGCGGCCGGCCTCGCCGCGGCGCCCGACGCGGCTGTCCTCGCCGGCAGCGCCGCGCCGGCCGCGGCGCGCTGACCGGGTCGATCTCGGCACAAAGAGCCTGCTCGGCGCGGGAATGCGCCGACGGGAGCCGGTCGGCGACGGTAGCCTGTGTCATGGACGCGGTGAGCCCACTCGACCGGGAGCGCCTCACGACGCCGATGGTGCTCGTCGGCTTCAACGAGAAGCCGGAGCCCGTGAGCTCGATCGAGCCGCTGCTCGCGACGCTCGATGTCCGCCACCCCGGCCAGGACACCGCCGTCGTCCGCCGCGGCTTCGCCATGGCCTCCCGGGCCCACGAGGGACAGCGCCGCCTCTCGGGCGAGCCGTACATCACGCACGCCATCGCCGTCGCCCAGATCGTCGCCGACCTGGGCCTCGACGTGACGAGCGTCGTCGCCGCCCTCCTCCACGACGTCGTCGAGGACACGACGGTGACCGTCGAGGAGATCGAAGCCGAGTTCGGCACCGTCATCGCCCAGATCGTCGACGGGGTGACGAAGCTCGACCGCCTGAAGTTCTCCTCGCGGGAGGCCCAGCAGGCGGCGACGGTGCGCAAGATGCTCGTCGCGATGGCGAACGACTGGCGCGTGCTCGTCATCAAGCTCGCCGACCGGCTGCACAACATGCGCACGCTCGCGGTGATGCCGGAGTGGAAACAGCGTCGCATCGCCCAGCAGACGCTCGACATCTACGCGCCGCTCGCGCACCGCCTCGGTATCCAGGAGATCAAGTGGCAGCTCGAGGACCTCTCGTTCTTCACCCTCCACCCGAAGCGCTACGAGGAGATCGCCCAGATGGTGGCGACCCGGGCGCCGAGCCGCGAGCTCGAGGTCGCCGAGGTCGTCGAGGTGCTGAGAACCCGGCTCGAGGCCCTCGGCATCGAGGCGGTCGTCAGCGGACGGCCGAAGCACCTCTGGAGCATCTACGAGAAGATGGTCGTGCGCGGCAAGGAGTTCGAGGAGATCAACGACCTCGTTGGCATCCGGGTGATCGTCGAGGCCGAAAAGGACTGCTGGGAGGCCCTCGGCACCGTCCACGCCCTCTGGCCGCCGGTGCAGGGCCGCTTCAAGGACTACATCAACTCGCCGAAGTTCAACCTCTACCAGTCGCTGCACACGACCGTCGTCGGCCCGCGCGGCAAGCCCCTCGAGGTGCAGATCCGCACGATGGCGATGCACCAGCGGGCCGAGCACGGCATCGCCGCCCACTGGGGCTACAAGGAGGGCGCCGCCCGCCTCGGGGAGGCGTCGGCGGCCGACGAGATGCAGTGGCTGCGACGGATCGTCGACTGGGAACGCGAGACCCCCGACCCGATCGAGTTCCTCGAGACCCTGAAGCTCGACCTCGAGCAGGACGAGGTCTACGTCTTCACGCCGAAAGGCGAGATCATCACGCTGCCGACGGGGGCGACGCCGATCGATTTCGCCTACGCCATCCACACCGAGGTCGGCCACCGCTGCGTCGGGGCGCGGGTGAACGAGAAGCTCGTGCCGATCGAGACGAAGTTGCTGTCGGGCGACACCGTCGAGATCATCACCTCGAAGTTCTCGACCGCCGGCCCGTCGAACGACTGGCTGAAGATCGTCGTCACGCCGAAGGCGCGTAACAAGATCCGCCAGTGGTTCTCGCGGGAGCGCCGCGAGGACGCCATCGACAACGGCCGCGACGACCTCGCCAAGGAGCTGCGGCGGGAGGGGCTCCCGGTGCGCCGGCTCTTCGATTCCGCGGCGCTGGAGAAGATGGCGAGCCTGCTCGGCTACGCCGATCTCGAAGGGCTCTACGCCGCGATCGGTGAGGGCCACGTCTCGGGGCGCGCCGTCGCCCAGCGGTTGCGGCGCGAGATCCTCGGCGGGGGCGACGAGCAGGTGCCGACGACCGTCCTGCAGCCGAGGAGGGCGACTTATCGGGAACCGAGCGGTGCCGGTGTGTTCGTCGAGGGACTCGACGACATGCTCGTGCGCCTCTCGGCCTGCTGCACGCCGGTGCCGGGGGACCCGATCGTCGGCTTCGTGACGCGCGGCCGCGGCGTGTCGGTGCACCGCGCCGACTGCGTGAACGCGCTCTCGCTCGTCGGCGAGAACCGGGAGCGGCTCGTCGAGGTGGAGTGGGACGCGGCCCAGGTGGGTCTCTACACCGCCGGCATCGGGGTGAAGGCGCTCGATCGGTCCGAGCTCCTCGCCGACGTCGCGCGCGTGCTTGCCGAGCACCACGCCGGTGTCGTCTCAGTCTCCGCCGAGACGGCACCGGATAGGGTGACGAGCATGCGCTTTGAGTGCGAGCTCGCCGACAGCGCGCACCTCGACTCGATCCTTGCGTCGCTGCGGAGGCTGGAGGGCGTCTACGACGCCTTCCGCCTGTTGCCTGGCAAGGGCAGGTCTTTCCGCGCAGCCAACCCGTGAGCGCTTTTCAGGCGCCGCCGGGCACGCGCGACATCCTCCCGCCGGAAAGTGCCGCCTTCGCGGCGGTCGTCGCCCGTTTCGCGGGGATCTGTCGCACTGCGGGCTACGGGCTCCTCGTCTCGCCGATGTTCGAGGACGCGCAGGTCTTCCGCCGGGGTGCGGGAGTCGCCACCGACCTCGTGCAGAAAGAGATGTACGAGTTCGAAGACAAAGGGGGCCGGTTGCTCGCGCTGCGGCCGGAGGGGACGGCTTCGGTGGTGCGCGCCTTCATCCAGCACCACCCGCAGACCCCGTGGAAGGTCTGGTACGCGACGCCCGCCTTTCGCTACGAGCGGCCCCAGGCGGGCCGCCACCGCCAGCACCACCAGCTCGGCGTGGAGGCGGTCGGCAGCGCCGATCCCGATCTCGACGTCGAGGTCATCGCCCTCGGGAGCGATTTTCTCGCCGCGCTCGGGCTGCGCGGCATCCGGCTCAAGGTGAACTCGATGGGCGACGACGCCTGTCTTCCCGCCTACCGTGCCGCGCTGACGGCCTACCTCGGCTCACACGAGGCCGAGCTCTGCCCCGAGCACGCCGAGCGCTGGAAGACGAACCCGCTGCGCGTCCTCGACTGCAAGCACGCCGCCTGCGTCGCTCTCCACGAAGCGGCGCCCCGGCTCGGTGACGCCTTGTGCCCGCCCTGTCGCGAGCATTTCGGGCGGGTGACCGAAGGGCTCGACGCCTTGGGGATCGCCTGGACGCGCGACGAGCTCCTCGTGCGGGGGCTCGACTACTACAACCGCACGACCTTCGAGTTCTCCTCGCCCGCTATCCCGGCGGCCCAGGACGTCGTCCTCGGCGGTGGTCGCTACGACGGGCTCGTCGCCGTCCTCGGCGGTGACCCGACGCCGGGGGTGGGGTTCGGGTGCGGGATCGAGCGCGTGCTCATCGCCTGCGCGGCCGAGGGCGTGCTCGAGGACGTTGCCGGCGAGATCGACGTCTTCGTGGTCGACTTGGTGGACGGGGCCGCGGCCCGCGACCTGACGGCCGAACTGCGCCGGGCGGGCGTCGCCGCCGACCGGGCCTTCGACCGCCGCTCGGCCAAGGCGCAGCTGCGGCTGGCCGACCGCCGCGGGGCCCGGCTCGCGCTCATCCTCGGCGCCGAGGAGCTCGCCGCCGGGACGGTGACGCTGCGCGTGCTGCGCGGCGAGGGAGCGGGACACCAGGAGGCGGTCGTCCGGGGAGCGCTCGAGGCGGCGCTGCGAAGGTGGATCTCGTGACGGGGACGGGCGAGGTGCCGGTCGGGCTCGGCATGCGGACGCACTACTGCGGCGTGTTGCGGGCAGCTGACGCCGGCAGCGCTGTCACGGTCTGCGGTTGGGTGGCGCGCCGTCGGGAGCACGGCGAGCACCTCGCTTTCCTCGACGTGCGCGACCACACCGGCGTCGTGCAATGCGTCGTCGAGCGCGCCCGCGCCATCCGCCCCGAGTACGTCGTGCGCGTCACCGGGACGGTGCGCGTCCGTCCCGCGGGCACGGCGAACCCGTCGCTGGCGACCGGCGAGATCGAGCTCGGCGACTGCCGCGTCGAGACGCTCGCGCGATGCGAGCCGCTGCCGTTCTCGCTCGACGAGCGGATAGAGACCGAGGAGGCCCTGCGGCTCCGCTACCGCTACGTCGACATGCGGTCCGAGCGGATGCAGGCGAACCTGCGACTGCGCGCCGTCGTCAACTCGGCGATCCGCCGCTCGATGGAGCGCCAGGGCTTCGTCGAGATCGAGACGCCGTTGCTCTGGACCCCGACTCCCGAGGGGGCGCGGGAGTTCGTCGTGCCGTCGCGTCTGCAGCACGGCCTGTTCTACGCGCTGCCGCAGAGCCCGCAGATCGCCAAGCAGCTGACGATGATCGGCGGCATCGATCGCTACTACCAGATCGCGCGCTGTCTGCGAGACGAGGACCTGCGCGCCGACCGGCAGTTCGAGTTCACCCAGCTCGACGTGGAGGCGAGCTTCGTCGGCGAGGACGAGGTCCTCGGGTTCGTCACGGAGGCGATGGTCGAGGCGACGGAGGCGGCGACGGGCGAGCGCCCCGGCGAGTTCGCCCGGATGACGTGGGCCGAGGCGCTCGACCGCTACGGGACGGACAAGCCCGACATCCGCTTCGGGATGGAGATCGTCGATCTGACCACGGCCGTCGCCGGGAGCGGGTTGCAGCCGCTCAAGGCGCCGTGCGTCAAGGCGATCGTCGTCGCCGGCGGGGCGACGTTCAGCCGGGCGCGACTCGACGAGACGACGGATCGCGCCCGGTCGCTCGGTGCCAAAGGCCTCGTCTGGCTGCGGGCCAGCGGTGATCCCGTCGTGCTCGATGGCCCGGCCGCGAAGCACCTCGCCGCTTCCGAGCTCACGGCGATCGTCGAGGCGACCGGCGTCGCTGCCGGTGATCTCGTGCTCGTCGTCGCCGACGAGCACCGCCGGGCCTGCGAGGTGCTCGGCCAGCTGCGCGTCGATCTCGGCCGCCCGCAGACAGGCGACGGGACGCTCGCCTTTGTCTGGATCGTCGACTTCCCGCTCTTCGACGGGGTCGACGAGGAGGGCCACCCGCAGGCCGCCCACCACCTGTTCACGATGCCGTATCTCGAGGATCTCGAGCTGATGGCGAGCGACCCGTTCGCCGTGCGGGCCCACAGCTACGACCTCGTGCTGAACGGCTGGGAGCTCGGCTCCGGGTCGGTCCGCATCCACCGGCCCGAGCTGCAGCGGCAGATCTTCGCGGCGCTTGGCATCGCCGCGGCCGACGCCGAGTCGCGTTTCGGGTTCCTCCTCGACGCCTACCGCTACGGCGGCCCGCCGCACGCCGGGTTCGCCGTCGGGCTCGACCGCTTCGTCGCCATCCTCGCCGGCGAGGAGAACATCCGTGAGGTGATCGCCTTCCCGAAGACCCAGTCCGGGTCGGACCCGCTGACGGGTGGGCCGCTGCCGATCCCGCCGGGGCGCCTCACCGACCTCGGCCTGCGCGTCGTCGCCGACCCGCCGGCCAGAACGCCGCCGCCGCCCCGCCTAACGGGGGCGAGCTAGGGGCGGGGGCGCGTCGGCGATGGCAAGACGGGCGAACTCCGACCTTTTCGAGGCGGCCGCCGCCGAGGAGCTGTCGCGCACCGCGCCGTTGGCGACGCGCCTGCGGCCGGCGACGCTCGAGGAATTCGTCGGCCAGACCCATCTCGTCGGGCCGGGCGCGACCTTGCGGACGCTCATCGAGGCGGACCGGCTTTCCTCGGCGGTCTTCTTCGGACCGGCAGGCTCGGGCAAGACGACGCTCGCCCGCATCGTCGCTGCCACCTCGGCCAAGAGCTTCGTAGCGCTCTCGGCGACCTCGGCCGGGGTGAAGGACATCCGCGACGCCGCCGAGGAAGCGCGTCGTGAGCTGGGCGCAACCGGGCGGGGGACGATCCTTTTCCTCGACGAGATCCACCGCTTCACCCGCGCCCAGCAGGACGCCCTTCTGCCCGGCGTCGAGGAGGGCGTCGTCGTGCTCATCGGCGCGACGACGGAGAACCCGTTCTTCTCGCTGACCTCGCCGTTGCTCAGCCGTTCGACGCTCTGGCGTTTCGAGGCAATCGGCCGGAAAGACCTCGCCGAGCTCGGCCGGCGCGCCGTCGTGCTCGAGCACGCCGCCATCCAGCCCGCTGCCCTCGAGGCGTGCTGCGATCTCGCCGACGGCGATGCCCGGGCGATGGTGACGACGCTCGAGATCGCCATCGCCGTCGCCCGTGCGCGCGGCGAGGCCGAGATCGTCATCGGCGTCGCCGACGTCGAGGCGGCGCGCACGACACGGGCCCTGCGTCACGGGCGCGACGCCCACTACGACCTCATCAGCGCGCTCATCAAGTCGCTACGCGGCTCGGACCCCGACGCCGGGGTGTACTGGCTGGCGCGCCTGCTCGCCGCCGGCGAGGACCCGCGCTTCATCGCCCGGCGACTCGTCATCCTTGCCAGCGAGGACGTCGGACTGGCGGACCCGGAGGCCCTCGTCGTCGCCACCGCGGCGGCAGCGGCGCTCGACCGGGTCGGCCTGCCGGAGGCGGCGCTCAACCTCGCCGAGGCGGTCGTCTACCTCGCCACGGCGCCGAAGTCGAACCGCTCGGCGGCCGCGCTCTGGGCGGCGCAGTCCGATGTCGAAAACGGCCCTTCTGGCGCGGTGCCCGCCGCGCTGCAGAGCGCGAACTATCCCGGGGCGGCCTCGCTCGGGCACGGCGTCGGCTACGAGTATCCTCACGATGACCCGCGTGGCTGGGTCGCAGCCGACTACCTCCCGGAAGAGCTCGTCGGACGGCGCTACTACGAGCCGTCGGATCGTGGCGCCGAGGCCGGGATCGCCGAGCGGCTGGCGATCCTGCGAGGCCTCCACGACGCCGCGTCCGGGGGAGGAACGAAGGAGAACCGGGCACGGTGAGGACATGACGATCTCGAGCGACCAGCTGCGGGCGGCGTTCACGCGCTTTTTCGTCGACAGGGGCCACGTCGCGCTCCCGGCGGCGAGCCTCGTGCCCGTCGACCCGTCGGTGATGTTCACGATCGCCGGCATGGTGCAGTTCAAGCCGTACTTCACCGGGGACGAGACGCCGCCGGTCAGCCGGGCGACGACGATCCAGCCGTGCTTCCGGACCTCGGACATCGAGATCATCGGGACGACGACGCGCCACGAGACGCTGTTCGAGATGCTCGGGAACTTCAGCTTCGGCGACTACTTCAAGGAAGCGGCGATCCCCTACGCCTGGGAGCTCGTGACCGAGGTGCTCGGCTTCGAGCCCGACCGGCTCTGGGTGACGATCCACGATTCGGACAACGACTCGGCGGGGATTTGGCGGGAGGCGGCGGGACTGCCGGCGAGCCGCATCCAGAAGATGGGGGAGGACAACTTCTGGAAGATGGGCGACACCGGTCCGTGCGGGCCGTGCTCGGAGATCTACTTCGACCGCGGGGAGTCCTTTGGGGCGGCGGGCGGCCCCGCCCAAGGGGACTCCGAGCGCTACACGGAGATCTGGAACCTCGTCTTCATGCAGTACGAGCGGTCGGCCGACGGGACGCTGCAGGAGCTGCCGAACAAGAACATCGACACCGGCGCGGGCCTGGAACGGATCCTCACGCTTCTCCAGGGCGTCGGGTCGCTTTTCGAGACCGACCTCATGGCGCCGATCGTCGAGACCGCAGCTTCGCTGATGAAATCGCCGATCGGCCGGGACGAACCGACCGACGTAGCGCTGCGCATCCTCGCCGACCACGCCCGGGCGATGACCTTCCTCGTCTCCGACGGCGTCTTCCCCTCGAACGACGGGCGCGGTTACGTGCTACGGCGCATCATGCGCCGCGCCGCGCTGCGTGCCCAGCAGCTCGGCGTGACCGAGATCGTGCTGCCCGAGCTCACCGACGCCGTCGTCGCGACGCTCGGCACGGCCTACCCGAAGCTCGCCCGCGACGCCTCGCTCGTGCGGACGGTCGTCGGCCACGAGGAGGAGGCCTTCCGCCGGACGCTGCGCGCCGGGTCGCAGCTCATCGACTCCGAGCTCGCCCGGGGCGGCAAGGTGCTCGCCGGCGAGGCCGCCTTCAGGCTCCACGACACCTACGGCTTCCCCATCGACCTCACCGTCGAGGTCGCGGCGTCCCGCGGGGTCGCCGTCGACCGGGCCGGCTTCGAGGCCGCGATGGACGATCAGCGCCGCCGCGGCCGCGAGGCGCGCCAGGCGGCGGACGAGGAGGGACGACCGGGCGTGCGCGAGGTCCTCGAGGCTTTCGGCCCGACGGTCTTCGTCGGCTACACGGAGACCTCGACAGAAGCGCGCGTCGTCGGCGTCGAAGCCCGCGGGGCGACGGGATTCGCCAACATCGACGGCGAGACGGCACCGGAGGGGGCCGAGCTCCTCGACGTCTTCCTCGACCGGACGCCGTTCTATGCCGAGAGCGGCGGCCAGGTCGGCGACACGGGGACGCTGCGCGCGGCGACGGGCACGTTCCGCGTCCTCGACACGACTTCGGTCGACGGGGTCAGCTGCCACACGGGTTACATCCTCGCCGGCACGCTCGCGGCCGGCGCCGAAGTGACGGCGACGATCGACGTCGAGCGCCGCAACGCCATCCGCCGCAACCACACGGCGACACACCTGTTGCACTGGGCGTTGCGCACCGTCCTCGGCGAGCACGTGAGACAGCAGGGATCGCTCGTCGCCCCCGACCGTCTGCGTTTCGACTTCAGCCACTTCGCCGCGGTAACGCCCGACGAGCTGGCGGCCGTCGAGGACATGGTCTCGATGGCGATCCTCGCCGACTCGCCGGTCAAGGTCCACGAGAGCTCGCGATCCGAGGCGGAGAAGGCGGGCGCGATCGCCTTTTTCGGCGAGAAGTACGGCGAGATCGTCCGCGTCGTCGAGGCGGGACCGGAGTCGACCGAGCTCTGCGGCGGCACGCACGTCTCGGCGCTCGGCACGATCGGGCCGTTCCGCATCGTCTCCGAGAGTTCGATCGGGGCGAACACGCGGCGCATCGAGGCGACGACGGGTCGCGGCTCGCTCGCCGAGATCCGCAAGCTCACCTCCGTCGTCACGACGGCGTCGGCCGCGCTGCGCTCGTCCCCGAACGAGCTTGTCGACGCGATCGAGAGGTTGATCAGCCGGGAACGCGCGCTGAGCGACGAGTTGCAGCGCCTGCAGTCGCAGTCGCTTCGTGCCGACGCCCGCCAGCTCGCCGCCGCCGGCACCTCCGGACGGGTCGTCGCCCGTCGCGACGGCGTCGACCCGGCGACATTGCGGGAGCTCGCCCTCGCCGTGCGGCGCGAGGCCGGCGTCGAGGCGGTCGGGCTGGTCGGCGCGACCAGCGACGGGCGCGTCGCGATCGTCGTCGCGACGACGACGGCGAGCGCCATCGACGCCCGCGCCGTCGCCGCCGCGGCGGCGGCCGTCGTCGGCGGGGGCGGTGGCGGGTCCCCCGAACTCGCCACGGCGGGTGGCCGGGACGTGGCCGCCATCGACGAGGCGGTGGCGGCGCTGGCCGCGCAGCTCGGATCGCGATGAGCGAGCCGTCGCCCGAAGGGGAAAGGCCGGCGCCGGGTCCCTGCCTCGGCGTCGATCTCGGGACGGTGCGCATCGGCGTCGCCGTGACGGACTCGGCCCGCACCGTCGCCACGGCCCGCGGCGTCATTGCCCGCTGTGGTGAGGAGCAACGGGATCATCAGGCGCTGGCGCGACTCGTCGAGGAGTTGGGCGCGACCCTCGTCGTCATCGGCGTGCCATTGAGCCTCGACGGCGGGATCGGCCCGGCGGCGGGACGGGTGATCGCCGAGACGGCGCGCCTCGCCGCGCACTTGCGCGTCCCCGTCGCGACGGTCGATGAGCGCCTCTCGACGGTCGAGGCGACCCGGCGGCTGCGCGAGGCGGAGGAATTGCCGGCCCGCCGGGGTTCGCCGGGCGCGCGGCGCGCCGGACGCCGCCCGCCGGCCGCCGGCGGGGCGCGCCTCCCCGTCGACGCCACGGCGGCGGCCGTCATTCTGCAGAGCTACATCGATCGCGCGCGGCAGGCGTGAGCGACCTCGAGGCAGCACGCCCCGGGAGCTTCGCCGCCGGCGTGATCGGCGACCCGGTCGCGCACTCGTTGTCGCCGCTCATCCACCGCGCGGCGTATCGCGCGCTCGGTCTCGACTGGAACTACGGGGCGTTCACCGTGCACGCCGGCGGGGTCCCGGCGGCGCTCGTGGCCGCGGCGTCACGGGGACTGCGCGGCCTTTCGGTGACGACGCCGCACAAGGTCGCCGCCGCCGCGGCGTGCGCGACCCGCTCGGCGGCGGTGGAACGGATCGGCGCGGCGAACACCGTCGTCTTCGCGGCTGGCCGCGCCGGCGCCGAGACGACCGATGGCGCGGGGCTCGTCGACGATCTCGCCGCCGCCTGGGGGTTCCACCCGGCGGGCGAGGTCTGTGCGGTCGTGGGCGCCGGGTCGACGGCGCGGGCGATCGTCGCCGCCCTCGGCGAGGCCGGGGCGCGCGAGGTCCTCGTCGTCAACCGGACGATGGCTCACGCCGCCGCCGCCGCGGCGCTCGCCGGCCCGGCGGGGCGGGTGGCCGACCCGGGCGAGGTCGCCTCGGCCGCCCTCGTCGTCCAGGCGACCTCGGTCGGGTTCGCCGGGGACGCCACGCCGTACGCCGGCGGTTGGGAGACGATCACGCGCCACCTCGGCCGTGGCCAGTTCGTCGTCGACGTCGTCTACGAGCCCCGGGTCACCGAGTTCCTCACCCTCGCGACGGCCCGCGGCGTGCCGGCGCGCAACGGCCTCGGCGTCCTCGTGCACCAGGCGGCCCGCCAGGTCGAGCTCTTCACGGGCGAGACAGCGCCGATCGCGGCGATGCTCGCGGCCGTCGGACTCACCGGCCCCAGTTAGAGCCGGCCCGGGGGCTGCCGGCCGGGTGGCGCAGAGGCGGCGCCTTGATGGGCCGGTAACGTGTCGGAGGTGGCGGTCCCTCCCCTCGGACGGCGTGCCCATCTGCCGCGCCGCAGGGAGGACAACGCCGCGATCGCCCTTCTGCGCCATGTCGATTTCGTGCTCGTCGTGGCGATCTTCGCCCTGGCGGCGTTCGGGGCCGTGATGGTGTACTCGGCGACGCGCTCGTTCTTCCCGGCCGAGCCGGCGTACTACCTGAAGCGCCAGATCGCCTACGCCGTCGTCGGCGTCGGGGTGATGGTGTTCTGCGCGCTCTTCGACTACCGCCGCCTCGAGCAGTGGGCGTACATCCTCTACGGCGCCGCCCTCGTTGCCCTCGTCGCCGTCAAGGGCATCGGGCACAGCCAGAATGGCGCCCAGCGCTGGATCTCGTTCGCCGGCATCCAGTTCCAGCCGTCGGAGTTCGCCGTCCTCGCCGTCATCGCCGCCGTCGCCGTCTACCTGAGCCGCCACGAACGGCTGCTCAACGTGCCCTCCATCGCCGCGCTCGTCGCCCTGGCGGGCGTGCCGATGCTGCTCGTCGTCGTGCAGCCGGACCTCGGCACGGCGCTGCTCCTCGCCTTCGTGCTCTTCGTCATGCTCTATCTCGGCGGGGTGCGCGTCCGCTTCCTCGTCGTGCTCCTCGCGATCGGGGTCGCGGCCTTCGTGCTGGCCGTCGCGCTCCACATCTTCAGCGGCTACCAGCTCAACCGGCTGACGGCCTTCCTCCACCAACAGAGCGGACCCCGCGGCCTCAACTACGAGGTCGACCTGTCGAAGACGGCGATCGGCGCTGGCGGGGTGCGCGGGACGGGGCTGTTCCGAGGGCTGGAAACGAACCTCGCCTACGTGCCGTACCAGTACGCCGACTTCATCTTCTCGGCCGTCGGCGAGCAGCTCGGCTTCGTCGGCTCGGCGATCCTCGTCGGCCTCTACGGCGTCGTCATCTACCGTGTCTTCCGGGCGATCCAGGTCGCCCGGGACTCCCTCGGGCGGCTGCTCTGTGCCGGGGTGCTGGCGTTCCTCGTCGTCTCGGTCTTCGAGAACATCGGCATGGCGACGGGGATCATGCCGATCACGGGGATCCCGTTGCCCTTCATCTCCTACGGGGGCTCGGCCCTCGTCGCCTTCTTCATCAGTATCGGCCTCGTCGTCAACGTCGAGCTGCACCGCAGCCGGGCGCGCTGACGAGGGCGGCGCGCCGCCGTCTCAGGGAACCGGGGTGGCGGTCGTCGGTTCGGCGTCGGCCGCCCAGCTCGGTGTCGCGGGCTCGGCAATCGCCTGGTTCCCCTCATTTGAGATCCGCATCAATAGCGCCAGCAGCGCGTAGTTGGCGATGAGCGAGGACCCCCCGTAGGAGACGAAGGGGAGGGTGACGCCGGTCAACGGCAGAAGCCGCGTGTTGCCCGCCATGATGAGGAAGGCCTGCAGCCCGAGGGTGGCGGTGAGCCCGGCGGCGACGAGGCGCGCGAACTCCGAACGGGCGCGCCGGGCGACGCGCAGCCCGGCGCCGACGATGAGGGCGTAGCAGCAGACGACGGCCGCCGCGCCGACGAGACCGAGTTCCTCGCCGATCACCGCGAAGATGTAGTCACTCGACGACACCGGCAGGATGTCCGGGCGCACCGCGATCCCGAAGCCGATCCCCGTGCCGAAGACCCCGCCGCGTCCGAAGGCGAGCTCGCCCTGGACGGGCTGGTAGCCGGTTCCGTTGTAGTAGTGGGCCCAGGGATCGATCCAGTCGGTGATGCGGGCGTTCACCTGACCGAGCACGTGGCTGGCGACGAAGGTCCCCATGGCGAAGACGGCGAGACCGACGACGACGTAGGTCCAGCGTCCCGTCGCCAGCCAGATCATCACCAAAAAGACGACGAAGAGCAGCAGCGAGAAGCCGATGTCGTGCTCGACGAGGATGATGAGGAGGGCGACGGCGCCGGCGATGACGACCGGCCCGAAGGCGCGCAGGTCGGGGAACAGCCGGTCGCCGACGCGCCGGGTCGAGATCGTCAGAAGCTCGCGCTTGTCGATGAAATACGAGGCGAAGAAGATCACCAGCAGGAGCTTGGCGATCTCCACCGGTTGGAACTCGATCGAGGAGAAATGCACCCAAAGCCGCGCGCCGTTGATCTTCTCGCCGATCCCCGGAAGAAGCGGCGCGACGAGGAGGACGAGGGCGCAGCCGGCGGTGAGGTAGCGGTAGCGCTCGAGGTCGCGGCTGCGCCGCACGACGACGAGGACGGTCGCGTAGAGGACGAGCCCGACGACGGTCCAGGTGAACTGCTGCCCCGCCGCGTTTGGGTCGCCCCGCTCGATCATCACGTAGCCGAGGCCGTTCAGAAACAGCGCGACCGGCACGATGACCGGGTCGGCGTCCGGCACGAGCCAGCGGTTGACCATTTGCGCGCCGACGGCGATGACGAGAAGGGCGGCGAGGAATTCGGTGACGTGATCGGGCAGGGCGTTCGTCAGGGCGAGCGACAGCATGAGGGTCGCCGATAGAACGACGAGCGCCCCCATGGCGAGCAGGCCCGCCTCGGTGCGGCGACGGGGCTTGGCGCGGCGCCGGGCAGCGACGAGCATCACGATGGGTACGGTAGTTGAAAGAGAGCTGCGCACTTCGCCAGGTAACCTGTGTCGATGGCCACGGAGCCCCTCGTCGAGACCGTTGAGCTCGCAGCTTCCGAGCCGGACGGAGCGACCGCCCGCGCCACGCCGGAGAGCTTCGGCCCGGCGCGCTTTCTCAACCGGGAGCTCTCCTGGCTCGAGTTCGCGGCCCGGGTCCTCGAGCTCGCCGCCGACGAGAACCTGCCGCTCCTCGAACGTTCGAAGTTCCTCGCGATCTCCTCGACCGGGCTCGACGAGTTCTTCCAGGTCCGGGTGGCCGGGCTGAAGAACAAGCTTGCCGCTGGCGTGCGCAAGCGCTTCGCCGACGGCCGCAGCGTGCTCGAGTCGCTCGACGTCGTGCGCGAGCGGGTGAGCCGGCTCGTCGAGACCCAGGCGAGCATCTTCAACGACGCCGTCCGGCCGGGCCTCGCCGCGGCGGGCATCGAGATCGTCGACTACGCCGAGTTGAGCCATGCCGACCAGCGCCTGTTGCGGCGGCATTTCGAGCGCGACATGTTCCCGGTCCTCACGCCGCTCGCCGTCGATCCCGGGCACCCCTTCCCGTACATCTCGAACCTGTCGCTCAACCTCGCCGTCACGGTCGAGGACCCGCTTTCCGGGGAGGGCCGCTTCGCCCGGGTGAAGGTCCCGCCGTCGCTGCCGCGCTTCGTCGGCCTCGAGGGCACCCGTTTCGTGCTCCTCGAGCAGGTGATCGCGGCGAACCTGCGCGATCTGTTCCCGCAGATGCGCATCGGTTCGTGGCACGCCTTCCGTGTCACGCGCAACGCCGATCTCGACCTCGACGAAGCCGAGGACGACGACCTGCTGGCCGCGGTCGAATACGAGCTGCGTCGGAGGCGTTTCGGCCGCGCCGTCCGGCTCGAGGTCGGCGCGGGGATGCCTGCCGACCTCGTCGAGCTGCTGCGGCTCGAGCTCGAGCTCGACGCGGTCGACGTCTACCGCTCGGCGGCGCCGCTCGACCTCGGCGCGCTCTGGGCGATCGCCGGGTTGGACCGTCCCGATCTCAGCCTGCCGTCGTACTCGCCGCGCACTCCTCCGCAGCTCATGACGGAGACCGGCGCCCCCGTCGACATCTTCGCCGTGCTGCGCGAGCGCGACATCCTCGTTCACCACCCCTACGACTCGTTCGCCTCATCGGTCGAGGAGTTCATCTCGCAGGCCGCCGCCGACCCCGACGTGCTGGCGATCAAGCAGACGCTCTATCGGACCTCGGGTGACGCCCCCTTCGTCACCGCGCTCGCCCGCGCCGCCGAGTCCGGCAAGCAGGTCGCGGCGCTCGTCGAGCTGCAGGCGCGTTTTGACGAGCAGCGCAACATCGCCTGGGCGAGGCAGCTCGAGGAGGCGGGCGTCCACGTCGTCTACGGCGTCGTCGGCCTGAAGACGCACTCGAAGACGGCGCTCGTCGTGCGGCGCGAGGAGGACGGTATCCGCCGCTACTGCCACATCGGGACGGGGAACTACAACTCCGTCACCGCCCGCATCTACGAGGACCTCGGGCTGCTCACCGCCGACGCCGACCTCGGCGAGGACCTCACCGCGCTTTTCAACCACCTGACGGGGTTCTCGCGCTCGACCGAGACCCACTCGCTCATCCTCGCCCCGACCCGCTACCGCTCCTGGGTCCTCGAGGAGATCGCCCGTGAACGTGACTCCGGCGCCGACGGCTGGATCGTCATCAAGGCGAACGGGCTGACGGATCCCGCCATCGTCGATGCCCTCTACGAGGCCTCGCAGGCGGGGGCGCGCGTCCAGCTGCTGATCCGGGGCATCTGCTGTCTGCGGCCGGGGATCCCGGGACTGTCGGCGACGATCACCGAGAAGTCGATCGTCAGCCGCTACCTCGAGCACTCGCGCATCTACCGCTTCGGCGTCCCCTCGGCCGCGGTGCTCGCCGCGACGACGCTCGAACGATTGGAGCCAGTGGCAGGGCGCGGCAACCCGGCCGAGTACTTCATCGGTTCGGCGGACCTGATGGAACGCAACCTCGACCACCGGATCGAGGCGGTCGTCCCGGTGCGCGACCCCGAACTCTGCGGACGTCTCGAGGACATCTTGACGCTCAACCTTGCCGACGACGAGTCGTCCTGGGAGCTGCACGCCGACGGGACGTGGACGCGGGTACGAACCTCGGCGGGGGTCTGCGCCCAGCGCCAGTTGCAGGAGATGGCCCAGGAGCGCTCGCGTCGGCGACGGGCCATCGACAACCCGGTCTAGTCACCTGGTGCGGATCGCCGCGCTCGACCTCGGCAGCAACTCGTTCCACATGATCGTTGTCGAGACGCGCCCCGACGGCAGCTTCGTCCCGCTCGTTCGGGAGAAGGAGGTGCTGCGGCTCGGGGACCTCGTCGCCCGCGAGCGGGTCATCGGCCGCCAGGCGACCGACGCGGCGATCGCGGTGATCGCCCGCTTCAAGGCGATCGCCGAGGCGAACGGGGCCGACGAGATCATCGCCCTCGGCACGGCGGCGATCCGCGAGGCGCTCGACGGGGGAGCGCTCGTCGACCGCGTCCGGGTGGAAACGGGTGTGAAGATCGTGGTCGTCGACGGCACGCGGGAGGCCGAGCTCATCTTCCGGGCGATCCGCTCGAGCGTCGTCATCGACCCAGGGCCGGCGCTCGCCGCCGACCTCGGGGGTAGCAGTCTCGAGCTCACCGTCGGTGACCGGGCCGAGCTTGTCTTCGCGACGAGCGTCCACCTCGGCGTCGGCCGGCTCACCGCCGAGCTCGTCACGAACGACCCACCGAGCGACAAGGACCTGAGAAGGTTGCGAGCGCGCATCGCCGGCACGATCGAGCCCGTGCTCGACGAGATCCTGACGCCGCGGCCCCGCCAGCTCATCGGTTCGTCGGGGACCTTCGTTGCCCTCGCCCGTATGGCCGCGGCGCTCCGTGACGGCGTCGTCCACGAGTCGGTGAACCAGCTCACCGTGGGGCGGGCCGAGATCGAGGCGCTGCGCGATCGCATCTACTCAGCGCCCGTCGCCGAGCGCGCCAAGCTCCCCGGGGCCGAGTCGAGCCGCGCTGATCTCATGCCGGCGGGGATGGCGGTGCTCGAGTACCTGATGGAAGCGACGCGTCTCGACGAGCTCACCGTCAGCGACTGGGCGCTGCGGGAGGGAATCGTGCTCAACGCCATCGGGGCGCGCGACCGTGTCGAGCTGCTCGACGATCCCGGAGCCCTGCGGCGCTGGTCCGTCCTCGCGCTCTGCCGCCGTTCGAACTGGCGCCAGCAGCACGCCCGTCAGGTCGCGGCCCTGAGCCTGCAGCTATTCGACGCGACGACATCGCTCCACAAGCTCGGCCCCGCCGAGCGCGACCTGTTGGAGTTCGCCGCCCTTCTCCACGACATCGGCGAGCACATCAGCCGGCAGAACCACGACCGGCACAGCGCCTATCTCATCGAGAACGGGGGCCTGCGGGGTTTCTCGCCTGAGGAGGTCCGCATTCTCGCCGTGATGGGCCGCTACCACGTGTGCGGCACCCCGAAGCCCACCTACGAGCCGTTCGCCCAACTGCGCAAGCACGATCGTGCCCGGGCGGTCGCCCTCACGTCGCTGTTGCGGATGGCCGAGGGTCTCGACGCCTCGCACCGCGGGCTCGTGCAGTCGATCACCGTCGGCCCCAACGACGTGGCGTGCCGGTTCACCTTCCTGCTGCACACGGCCGACGAGCCGGAGCTCGAGCTGTGGACGATCCGGCGCAAGCAGACGCTTTTCGAGCACACTTTTGGTGTCGAGTGCGCTTTTCGCGTCGAGACGACGACCCGTCGCGGTTCCGACGTCGTCCCGGGGGGTTCGGGCCTCGGCTGACGCCTACGTCACCGGTGGGGGCTCGGGCGGGGGGAGCCGCACGGTGAGCTCGGCGAGGGCGCGTCGGCCGGCGGTGAACCCCTCGCCGCGGTGGAGCTTCAGCGACAGGTAGCAGACCGCCCCGATGGGGATCGGCAGCCAGAAGTTGATGATGCGCCAACCGAGGACGCTCAGCAGCGCGATGTTCTTCGTGATGCCGAAGCTCGCCAGCAGCAGGGGCAACGAGGCCTCGACGAAACCGAGGCCGCCGGGGGTGATCGGGATGGCGGCGAGCACGTTGGCGATGCCGTAGGCGGCGAACAGTTCGATGGGGTTGACGTAGCGCCCGAGCGCGGCGAGGAACGACCAGAGCGCCGCCGCGTCGAGCAGCCAGTTCGTCGCCGCCCAGACGAGCGCCGAGCGCAACCGGTCGCTGTTGGTGAAAAGCGTCCGCAGCGAGTCGCTGATGTGGTGGAAGGTCGCCTCGAAACGGTCCGGTCGCACCCGGGGCATCGCCTGGCCGATCCAGTGGACGAGACGCGCCGCCGGGTCCTCGCCCCGGGTGAACAGGTAGACGAGGACGGCGAAGAGCCCGAGGACGATCATGCCGAGCAGGGCGACGACGACGTAGATCGTGTGGAACCCGGCGATCGGGATCGAGATGACGAGCGCCAGCCAGAGCATGATGTTGAGCACGACCGCCGAGCCCATGCCCTGGGTCGCCATCGTGAACCCGGCGTCGGTGCCGCTGATCCCCTCCGAGGTGAGCAGGCGGTAGCCGAGCCCCGCCGAGGCCGCCGACCCCCCGGGAACGGTGTGCGCGACCGCCGTCGTCGACAGGTCGATGCGGAAGACGCGCGAGATCTTCGGGCGATGCCCGGGCAGCACGGTCCAGGTGAGCAGGGCGTAGGCGAAGAGCGAGGCCGCCTCGAACGCGACGCCGGCGAGGAGCCAGCCGACATTCAGCTTTTCGAGGTAGTGAATGTTCTTGCTGGCACCGATGAGCTCCGGCACGACGAGGTACTCGATGACGATGATGACGGCGAAGAGGAGGATCCCGTGGCGCAGCGGCGCCGGGACGACTGACCGCCAGCGTGAGCGCAGAGAAGGCTTGCCCTCGTCAGGCACCCGACCATGCTTCCACGTCAGCGACGCGCACGGTCAACTGGGGGCTTGGCACGACGATCGAAAGACACGGTCGGCGCACGCCGGTCGGCTTGACTGGGGTCTATGGACGAGTCTCCGCGGCCGGTGGGCCGGACGCGGTCGGGGCGTTCGCGGGACGCGGCGACCGCCGCTAAGGAGCGGGCGACGGAATGGCTCATCGTCCGCAGCGCCGTGCTCGTGCTCCTCGCGGGCCTCGTCGTCATCGCCGGCGCCCTGCTTGCTTGGCGACTGCGGGCGACGATCCTTCTCATCCTCGTCTCGCTCTTCGTCGCCGTGCTCTTGAACCCGTTCGTCGGCATGTGCTGCCGGCGGGGATGGCGTCGCGTCAACGCCATCTTCGTCGTCTACGGGGTGCTCGTCGTCGTCGGACTGGCGTTCGGCTATCTGCTCTTCCACCCGCTCGTTTCGTCGGCGACCCGCTTCGCGCACGACCTGCCGACGCTGGTGCGCGACGCCCAGCACGGCCGGGGGCCGGTCGGCCATCTCATCGCGCGACTCCACCTCGAGAGCTGGGTGCGCCGCCACGTCCCGAACCTCGAGAGCGCCATCACCAAGCTCTCCAAGCCGGCCTTCGCCGTCGGCAAGACCGTCGTCTCGGGGATCGTCGGTCTCGTGACGATCGGCTTCCTCTCGTTCTTCGTGCTCCTCGAGGGGCCCCGCAGCTACGAGGGCGTCCTGCAGGTGATGACCGAGGAGCATGCGGCGCGACTGCGCCGGGTCGTCGGCGCCATGGCCCGCGAGGTGACCGGTTTCATGATTGGCGACCTCGCCACCTCGGTCATCGCCGGGCTCGTCGTCTTCGCCACCCTCGAGGCGACGCACGTACCCTTCGCGCCCCTCCTCGCGGTGTGGGTCGGTCTCGTCGACTTCTTGCCGCTCGTCGGAGGACTGCTCGCCGGGGTGCCGACGGTCGGCGTGGCGTTTCTCCACTCGGCGGTGGCGGGGATCGTGACGATCGTCGTCTTCCTCGTCTACCAACAGGTCGAGAACCACGCCCTCTACCCGCTCATCGTCTCGCGTTCGGTCCGGCTCTCGCCGCTCTGGGTGCTGCTCGCGGTGCTCGTTGGCGCGGAGACGGGGAACATCGTCGGCGCGACCTTCGGCGCCATCGCCGGCGCCATTCTCGCCGTGCCGGCGGCCGGGTCGATTCAGGTCGCGGCGCGCGAACTCCTCGCCGACCGCCAACGGGCGCCGGCGCGCCCGAGCGAGGAGAGCGCCGGAAGGTAGGGTTTGGCGGTGCGCGTGCTCGTCGTCCTGCCGACGTACAACGAGCGCGAGAACATCGAAGCCATCCTGCGGACGGTGCGCGACGTCGTGCCGGAAGCCGGGATCCTCGTCGTCGACGACGCCAGCCCGGACGGGACCGCCGAGATCGTCGAGAAGGTCGCGGTGGACCTCGGCTCGATCGAAGTGCTGCGGCGTCCCGCCAAGACCGGCCTCGGCGGTGCCTACCGCGACGGGTTTCGTTGGGGTCTCGCGCGCGGCTACGAGGCGCTTGTCGAGATGGACTCGGACTTCTCGCACGACCCCGCGGCGCTACCAGAGATCCTTGGCGCCCTCGACGGCGCCACCGAGCTCGTCATCGGCTCGCGCTACGTCCCGGGCGGCTCCATCCCGAACTGGTCGATCTCGCGCCGCCTCATCTCGCGTTTCGGCAACATCTACGCCAAGGCACTGCTCGGGTTGAAAGTCGAGGACTCGACGGCGGGCTACCGCGCCTACGCGGCGACGCTGCTCCGTCGACTCGACCTCGATTCCGTGCGCGCCGATAGCTACGGCTTTCAGGTCGAGATGACGTACCTCGCGCGCCAAGCCGGCGCGGGGATCGTCGAGGTGCCGATCCATTTCGTCGATCGCGTCGCCGGATCCTCGAAGATGTCGACCTTCACCGTCGGCGAGGCCTTCGTCCTCGTGACGTGGTGGGGCCTGCACCGGCTCGTCCGGCCGACGTGGCGCCGGTTGGCCGGGCGCAGCGAGGCCGCGCCGCCCTCGTGAGCCCGGTTTCGTCGGGCCGGTTGACCCGATCGGCGACGCGGCATGGACGTCGTGTCGCCGACGCCAGCGGGGTCGAGGTGCGTTGTCGACTCCTGTGGGAGTCGGCCGCCAGCCGTGAAAGAGGTGGCGGTTGTCGACGTGCGCGCCCTTGACGCGGCGGACCGGGCCTGGGCGGAGTCGGTGCTCGTCGCCAGGTGGGGTGCGACGGGGATCGTCAGTCGCGGGCGGCTGTTCGAGGCGCGCGAGCTTCCGGGGCTCGTCGCCGAGCTCGGCGGGGATCCGGTCGGGCTGCTGACGTTTCGCCAAGCCGCCGGCCGCATCGAGGTCGTGACCCTCGACGCCCTGCGATTGTCGATCGGCGTCGGCACGGCTCTCTTGCGTCGCCTCGGGGAGCTGGCGATAGAACGCGGCTGTGGCGAGGTGCGGCTCGTGACGACGAACGACAACGTGGCGGCGTTGTCGTTCTACCAGCGGCGCGGCTTTCGACTCGTTGCCGTGCACGTCGGCGCTGTCGACAGGGCGCGGGCCCTAAAGCCCGGCATTCCCGCGGTGGGGAGCGACGGCATCGAGATCCACGACGAGATCGAGCTCGCCTGGGACATTGCCGAGCGTGGAATCGATCGGCGGGGGGCGGAAGGCCGCTGAGGGCGTCGGCGTGGTCGTGCTCGACCGGGACGCGCCGACCGAGCGCGCCGGGATCGTCAGGTTCTTGGCGGCGAATGGCCGGCGAACGTCGAGCTGCCGGGGTTCGTCAGTCCCATGGCATTGCCGAGGATCTGCCAGAACCCGGGTGAGCGGGAGACCCAGCGGGCCGGGCCGAGGCCGTGAACCTTCTGGCAACCCGTGGCGTCGATGCCGACCGTCGGGAAACTGTGGCTCTTGGTGAAGAACGTGAGTTGGTAGGTGATGCCGAAATCAGCCGGGCAGTGAAGGGCGCCGCGCGGCATTTTCGGCAGCGCGCAGAGCGCCTGCGCGACGCGACGGACCGTAGCGGCCCGGTCGACGGTGACGGAGGCGGGGAAGGCGAAGTCGCGGCGGTTTTCGGGGAAGGCGTCGCTGCGCCGTACGACGAGTCTGCTGAGGTTGGCGATCGAGGCACAGAGCGAAGGTGTGCCCGCCGACGATGTCGGCGACGCGGCTGGACGGTCGTTGGCAGCGGCACTTGCTCCCCCGGCGAGGAGCAGTGCCGCGGCGGCGAGCGCCACGAGAGCCACCCCGGTTCGATGCCGGTGACGTATCGACCGCGATCGCACAGTCCAGCCTCCTTCTCGTAACGCCTCCGCTCACCTATAGACGCTCAAAAGGCGCGGGAGGTTCGAATCGGCGCGCGAAAGGCCGGCGACGGCAACCTGTGTGCTGCCGGAGGCGAGGTCATCGCGCAGACGTGCGTTGCTGCGTTGACCGGCGTGGCGTGATGGTGGGCGCGGGCGGTCGGGGCGGGGCTGGGACCGGCCCAGGAGTTGCCGGATGGTTGCTCGCCGTCTGTCGCCGCAATGACGTGGGTTGTCCCACCGCATGGGGAGTCGAACTTGGCGGCTGATCCGTTCGGGCTGCTCCGGTGCGGGTCGTGTCTCGAGGCAGCGTCGTGGCTCGGTCTCCTGGGAGCCGCATCCCCCCGCGGTGTTGCCGGGCGTGCGCAACCGCCTTGAGGAACGCAAGAGGCTCGGCATCGAGGCGATGAACGACGGAGCGACGAGGCAGCTACGGGGCGCAGTCGGCTCGCCCAGGACAGGTGCTGTCCACGCAGATGCTCCGACAGAAACTCGCCGTTTGGCGACTGGAAGCGGCCGCTCCACTACCCATGCCATTTCGGAGACGCACCACTAGTCGGTCGGGAAGTGCACCTCGGCTTGCCACTTCCCGGTGAGTCGCACGTTGCACAATGCCCTCCCCGCCCGCAGCGTCCAGTCGAGCACTACGTCGTGGGGCGCACCCGGGGGCACGCGGATGACGAGTCCGCGCCGGGCGTGATCCTGCTCGACGAACCAGTCCTCGGGGACTGCCACTCCCCGGTCGCGTAGTCGGGCGGCGGCGAGTCGGCCGCAGGCGTGCATGATGCCGAGCTTCACCGGGTCGCGGCCGTGACGGTCCTCGCCGGCTGGGATCCACGTGCACATCGTGACGCCCGGATTGCCGCCGCCGAAGAACGCCGCGAGGCCGGTCGGCACGGTTGGAGCGTCCTCGTCGTCGGCGATGGCGGGCAGCAGGTTGATCCAGCCGTCCCGGGCTGCGGCGAGTTGCGTCATGCACGCCAGGACCATCGCCGACTCGTCGGGTGTGAACTCGACCCGCTCGACGCGTCGCCTCCTCCGAGTCACCCGAGCAGCTTCGCAGGTTTTCCGGCAGAGGTGATTGGTCGGCATCCGCCGATGACGGGCTTGGCGTTCGCAGGGCCCGTGATCTGTTGATCGAACCGATCCGCTTTCGATCCCGGCTACGTGGCGCGACGCGCGCTGACCGAGCGACCGCGCCGCAATGGAGCTCCCGCGGCAGTGGGCCAATTTGAACTGGGCATCTAGCCGAACTGGTTAGCAACCCTTGTTGGGAAAGCTTTGTTCCCGGTATCGCGACGCTCACAGTGAATCCAGTCGCCGGCATCCCACAACTGATCCCACCGGCGCACTGGGCCGTCTACGAGCACCACGATCCCACCGCGAACCGCGCCGCGCTCCTTGTCGATGTTGTGCCCCTACTTGCCCGCTGGACGACCGCCGCTCGCCATTTGGCTAGCTTGACCTGACCAAGGGCGCTTGCGAACGACCTTGTGACGTGCGGCCTTCCGAGCCGCTTTCGGCGTCAAGTGAGCTGCCCCGAGCCGCCTTAGCGATCTCGACGCGCTTCGCGGTCGGGAGAGCCTTCGTCCTGGCGATCCCGCCGAGGCCAGGCATCGGATGTCCATCAGCACGATCCGGGGAGCTCAAGCGAACTTCTGGACCCGGCACCTTCCCAGACACCTTGACATCATCCGCAAGTGGGTGTAAAAGTCGAAGTGAATCCATTCAACAGCGATGTTTGGTAGACCGCGGACGTGCTGTTGAATCCATTCAACAGCAGGCGGAACGAAGGAGCCAGGTGCCGAGCACGACCATCGCTGAGGTTGCGAAGCGCGCTGGCGTCTCTCCAGCGACGGTCTCTTACGTTCTCAGTGGCAATCGTGCGATATCGCAAGGCACACAGTTGCGGGTGAGGCGCGCCATCGAAGAACTCGATTACAAGCCTCACGCGGGCGCTCGGTCCCTTCGGGCGGGCAAGACAGACATGGTCGCGCTAGTCGTCCCCTTCTATGACTGGTCCTCCGAGCCAGTGTTGATGCCATTTGTCTACGGCGTGGTCCAAGCGGCCCGCCAGCACGGTTGGAACGTCGTGCTTGTAACAGGCGACGGAGGGTCGGACGTCAACTCGCTGGTGCGGGGCAAGATGGTCGACGGCGTCGTGCTCATGGAGGTCCGGGACGGCGACGAGCGCCTGGCGGTCGTCCAGCGATTAGCGGTCCCGTCCGTCGCTATTGGGATGCCCCTGGAGCCGGTCAATATCCCCTTTGTCGACCTAGATTTTGAGGCGGCCGGACGGGCCTGCGTCGAGCGCCTCATCGGTGCCGGCCACGAGCACATTGCCCTGCTTGCCTCCCCGCCAGGGACCTTCGAAAAGAAGCTCGGATATGCCCGCCGGTTCTGGCGCGGCGTCGCCGGCACCCTCGAGGCGGTGGGCCTCGGGTTCCACGGTTTGTCTGTCGAGCCGACGATGGAGGGCACGCAAAAGGCACTTGACGCCTTACTGGCGGAAGAACCGGCAGTCACCGGCCTCATTGTCCAAACCGAAGCCGTGGTCGATTTGCTCATGCGGGTGCTCCAGCAAAGAGGCAAGTCCGTACCTGACGACTTCTCTATTGTCGGTGTCGCTTGGGGAGAGGCTGTCAGGCACCTCGTACCACCCCTCACTTTCGTCAACTTCCCCTCGCTGGAAATAGGGCGTACAGCGATCGAGCTCCTCGCGAAGAGCGGGCCCGGGACTTTGTTTCCCCCTGTTTTCGTCGAGGGCGCAACGCTCGGGCCGGCGCGCGAAACATGACAACGCCACTTGCGATCGACCCGCGGGTACTTGTTGAAACGATTCACCAGTCCCATTACCCATCAGAAAGCAACCACGAAACCAGTACATAACAAGGAGGATGAGGTGATACAAAAACGCAATTTTGCCCACGGGCGTAGGGGGAGGCTCCTGGTCGCGCTCCTCGCTGCCGGCTCAGCTGTCGGCTTCCTTTGCAGCTCCACGGTGCAGGCGTCCGCTGGCAGCAGCAGGATTGTCCTCACCGAGACCAGCTACTACACGAGCGTCGCCAGCAACGGGGCTATCTACACCGCCCTGAACACCGTTTTCAAAGACTTCGAGAAGACCCACCCTGGGATCACCATCAAGAGGGAGGACATAGTCAACAGCGGGAACTCGTACTTGACGGCCGTCGCTGCCGAGGCCGCCGCCGGGGATCTTCCCGACGTCTTGATGCTCGACAACCCGACCGTTTCGACTATCGCCTCGATCGGCGCGCTCACGCCGCTCAGCACTCTCGGCCCGACCGCCATCTCGACGCTTGGCGCCGCACAACAGGCAGAGGCGAAGTACAAGGGCACCATTTACGGCTACCCGCTCTACACGAACTCGATCGCCTTGTTCTACAACAAGACCATGTTCGCGGCTGCAAACCTCCAGCCGCCGACTACGTGGGCGCAGCTCCTGACAGATGCGAAGGCGTTGACCAACGCTCAGCACTATGGCATCGCCTTCTCGGGCGAAACCTGCGCGGGCTGCAACGTGTGGACGTTCATCCCCTTCCTCCTGTCCAACGGGGGGAGCCTGACCCACCTCACGAGCCCGCAGTCGATCCAGGCGCTCACTTTGTGGACTGACCTCGCAAAGGAGGGGGCCATCGACAAGGACTTCACCAGCTGGAACCAGGGACAGCCAGAGGCCGCGTTCGCTGCTGGCAAGGCCGCCATGATGATCAACGGGCCTTGGTTCTTCCCGACCCTCAACTCAGTCAAGGGCCTCAGCTATGGTGTCGTCGAGATACCGGTCAACACCCCCGGCCAATACGTCGTCGGCCCGATCGGCGGCGAGGTCTGGACTATCCCCAAGACCACACCCGCCATCGAGAAGGCTGCGTTCGAGCTGCTCAATTACATGGCCAAGCCCTCGGTTGACGCCAGCCTCGCGACGGCCTCCGGCGACATGCCGACCGTCACGGCAGCTATACCGACCTGGCAGAAGACCGCTAGCCCGCTGTACGCGCCCTTGCTTGCCGAGCTGAAGCATGGCTTCGTACGCACGAGCACGCTCGGCACCCTGTACCCCAGGGTTGAGACAGCGGTCGGCAACGGCATCGTGGCGGCTGTAATCGGCAAGCAGACGCCAGCAGCCGCGTTTAAGGCTGCCCAAGCAAATGTCAACGCCATCCTCAAAGGCGACTGAAAACTTTGAGGCTAATGAGAGGTGAACAGGAAGTTGCCGCGCGAAGAGCTAACTCCTCCTAAGCGACAGGCAACTTGGTCGGTGCGGGCCAAGGTGGGTGTCAACGAAGCGCTCACCTTGGCCCGTCCAGCCGATTACGGCCACGACACCTCGGGGCGCCCGGCTGGCCCGGCCCGCCGGGCTGGGCTGTAGCACTGGATGCGCTCGCACTGGCGCCAGCTGACGCTGCTCGCTTTCGTCGTCCCCGCACTCACGTATGTGATCCTTTTCTTTGCCTATCCCCTCATCTACGGCTTCACGATGAGCGTCGAGAAGATTGGGTTCATTGCCCAGAGCGGGCCTTTCATCGGGCTCCACAATTACAGAGTCGAGATAAACGACCCGGTCACCCGTGAAGCTCTGACCGACACCGGGATCTTCCTGGTGGCGTCGCTTTTCTTCCAGTTCACTATCGGCCTCGGCATCGCGTCGTACTTCAGCCGGCGCTTCTTCCTCTCCAGGTTCCTCCGGAGCTTGATAATTATCCCATGGCTGTTCCCACCGATCGCCAGCGGGACGATTTTTGCAATCATGTTCGCCGGACAGGGCGGCATCATCGACGAAACATTGCTATCGCTCCACTTGATCAGTTCCCCTATTTTCTGGTTCGACTCGGCGTTTAAGGCGATGTTCGTCATTATCTTTGTCAACATTTGGATCGGGATCCCCTTCAACGCGATACTGCTGTATTCGGGGCTCCAGGACATCCCTAACGAGCTGCGGGAGGCGTCCGCGCTCGACGGTGCCAACGCCTGGCAGCGGTTCCGCTACATTACGTTCCCGCTCCTTCGCCCGGTTTCACTCATAGTCATCATGCTGGGGATCATTTATACGGTAAAGACGTTTGACCTGGTCATAGTGCTGACCAATGGGGGTCCGGACAACGGCTCTCAGCTCATGTCGACCTGGGCCTATACGCTTGCGTTCCAAAACTTCCAGACCGGCCAGGCTGCGGCCGTAGCGAACATGCTGTTCATCTTTTGCATGATCGTTGCCTTCTTCTACATACGTGCCACGCGACGTGAGGTGGCTGTGGCATGAACGGGCGCCGCACAGTGAGCTTATTTTGGCAGCGACGCGCCCGTCGCTTTATGCTCCCGATCGGGGGGCTGGTGATCACCGGGCTCATGTTGCTCCCGATCTATTTCACCATTGAGAGTTCGTTCGAGCCGTCGAGTTCGTTCCAGGCTCTCTCGCAATCCCTCGTGCCGAGCCACTTTGTCTTAAGTAACTATAGAGTGGCTTTCGACGCGGAGCATGGTAGCATAATTACAAGCTTGTTTATCGCCTTAGGAGCTGTCGTTCTTTCCGTCGGGATCGCACTGCCGGCGGCTTACGGCCTCACAAAATTTGGCTACCTAAAGAGCCGTACCATTCTGTCGGTCGCGATCATTGTGCTGCTGGTTACCCAGATGGTGCCGGGGATATCGCTGACCCTGGCGTTCTTTCAACTGTTTTACCATCTTCATCTCCTCAACAGCATCCCGGGCCTCATCCTGGCGGACTCCACGAACGGGATGCCATTTGCCACTCTTGTGCTGCGGGCCTACATGGGCTCGATCCCTGCCGAGCTGTCCGACGCCGCTTATGTCGACGGCGCTTCGGAATGGCGCACCTTCCGTTCTGTGATCGCGCCGCTCGCGGTACCGGGGATCGTAACTGCCGGTCTTTTTGTGTTCCTCTTTGCCTGGGGAGATTTCCTCTACGCCTACACCCTCACTGCCGGCGGCAATGTGACCCCGCTGACCAAGGGCCTCCTCAGTTTCTTCACTAACAACACCGTCAACTGGGGCGGCGTCCTGGCCACAGTGGTCCTAGCCGCCATCCCGTCAGGCCTCATCTTGAGTTTCGGACAGCGTTACGTGATGGGCGGCCTCCGGGCCGGTGCGCTCAAGGGCTGAGGCCCCGCGCCAATTTTGAAAGGAAGGCCCACGTGGCGACGTTTGTTGGCAGCAGTTCCGGTTTCTCCGTTCATGACGGCAAGGAGCTACTGGAGGTCCGTGCCTGGGGTGAGAATAGTGCGCGTGTCCGGTCGACCTTGCACCCTTTCATAAGAGAAACACCCGGGGATGCGCTTGAGGAGCCAAGGCCTAGCAATGTCAATATCGAGGTATCCGACAGCGGCGCGCTCATGCGCAATGGGGATCTCGTAGTCGAAGTGCGCGAGAACGATGACGGGGGCTTCTTGCACTTCCCCCCCCTGGTCCGGTTCTTCCGCCCGGACGGCGAGGAGCTGTTCTCCGAGCTCGTCCCCCACTTCAGTGCGCCCCCCCAGCGGCGGTACCGGCCTGGATGCGGCGACCTTCATGGTTGTGAGGTGTCGTTCCGCTCCTTCCCGGATGAGCGTTTTTACGGGCTCGGGCAGCACCAGCACGGGCTGCTCGACCAAAAGGGAACCGTCGTCGAATTGGTGCAACGGAATACGGAGGTTTGCGTACCTTTCGTCCTCTCAAACCGTGGTTATGGCTTCCTGTGGAACATGCCGGGTATTGGTCGTGTGGAGCTAGGCGCCAGTGGCACCAAGTGGGTCGCTGAGGCAGCAAGACAGATCGATTATTGGGTCACCGCAGCGCCCACGCCGGCCAAGGTCGTCAGCCAGTACTCGAAAGCGACGGGCCTGCCGCCGATGCTCCCCGAGTGGGCGTCGGGGTTTTGGCAGTCCAAGCTGCGATACCGGACTCAGGAAGAGTTGCTAGCGGTGGCCCGAGAGCACAAGAGGCGTAGTTTGCCTCTGTCAGTTATCGTAATCGACTTCTTCCATTGGACCCGCCAGGGCGAGTGGAAGTTCGACCCGGCCGATTGGCCCGACCCGCAGGCCATGGTGGACGAACTGAAGGAGCTTGGCGTCGAGCTCATGGTCTCGATCTGGCCAAGCATAAACCCCGATAGTGAAAACTATGGCGAAATGGACCGTCGTGGGCTGCTGGTCGGCAACGTACGCTCCCTGCCGCTGAATATGCCGTTCTGGGACAACGGCAGCAATAGCCAGGTTTTCGTACGGTACTACGACTCGACTAACCCCGAAGCGCGCAGCTACGTGTGGGACAAGGTCAGACAGGGATACGGCCGGTACGGGATCCGCGCGTTTTGGCTCGATGCCTGCGAACCCGAGATGCTCCCAGAGGATCCCGAGAGTGACTGGTTTTATATCGGCCCAGGGGCCGAAGTACGTAACGTCTACCCGCGAGAACACGCTCGCGGTTTCGCTGAGGGACTCTGGGCCAGCGGGGAAAAGGAGATCGTGACCCTTTGCCGGTCCGCGTGGGCGGGGAGCCAGAGGTACGGAGCCGCGGTTTGGTCCGGTGACATCGACTCGACCTTCGACGCACTCACCAAGCAGATCCCCGCCGGCCTCAACATCGGGATCTCTGGGATCCCGTGGTGGACGACTGACATCGGCGGATTCAAGGGCGGGGACCCGAGCTCGGCCTACTTCCGGGAGCTGGTAGTGCGGTGGTTCCAGTTCGCTGTGTTCTGTCCGCTCTTCCGGCTCCACGGCGTCCGTGAACCGAACCCGCAGGTGGGTCCGCCACAGACAGGAGGGCAAAATGAAGTTTGGTCCTTTGGCGAGGAGGCGTACGGCATTATCCGAGCCCAACTGGCCTTACGCGAGGTGCTGCGCCCGTACGTAATGGACGTGATGGCAACGGCAAGTACGACAGGGCTGCCCCCGATGCGAGCACTGTTTCTGGAGTTCCCGGACGAGCCGGAAGCCTGGCAGGTCAAAGATGAGTACATGTTCGGGCCCGACGTCCTGGTGGCGCCGGTCACTACTTATGGCGCGAGAGAGCGGAAGGTCTACCTACCTCACGGCGCCTGCTGGCTGGACCCGTCGACTGGAGAGCCCGTCAAAGAATCGGGTTGGACGACGGCATTGGCGCCCTTGGAGCGCATCCCTGTCTACCTGCGCGGCGGGGGAGCTCTGAAAACCTTGTTGGCCAACTAAGGCGGAGGAGCGCTCTGTGCAGGACGGTCTCGTGCCCGGGTACTCTCGTCGCTGCACCGCCGGACTGGCGGTGATCCGACGAGGAAGCGTGAACCCTGGCACTGCTGCCAGGGTGTAGCCCGCCTTACGGCGCGCGACAGAGAAGCGAATGTCGACTTGCCGCTGCCATTCATGCCGTAGATCAAGCAGAGGTGGCGCAGCAGCACGATGTCGACGCTGAAGAAGTCGCAAGCGGCCGGGACCTTGGCCTGAGTGCGGCAGAACTCGGCCCAGGTGGGGTCCGAACGCCTCGGGGAGGGCTCGATGTCGTGGCGGCACAGGGTGGCCCAGACGCTCGAGGGCACGAGTGGGAGGGTCATGGTTGTGAGCTCACCGTGAATTCGCCGATAACTCCAGGTGGGTTTTCTTTGGCCAACCGGAGGACGAGGGCGACGGTGACTGAAGGAACCGGCGGTCGACCCGGCCGACGTGACCGGTAGGTCCAGTGACGGCGGACCAAATCTCGGTGCCAGCGGAGCAAGGTGTCGGGTTGGACAAGAAACGCCGGAGACGCCGGCGGGGGAGCAGCCGAGCCAGCCCGGCCAGCAGCGCTCGAACGGCCGGCTGGAGTGCCGGACGGCTGACCTGCCGGCGGAGCACGGTTACCTCGCGACGGAGCATGACCACCTCGACGACCAGGTCCTCGCTGTCGAGCTTCGAGAGCCGGATCAGCTGGCTAACGCGGAGGAACAACAGGTAGAGGAATCGGAGCGCCATGACGCCATGCTCGTGACGTTGGCGTTTGGGCACGAACTCCAGGTCAATAGGCGCGGACGGGTTTCTCGGCACCGACACGTGGAATAGGGAGACTGCCGCCCATGAGCGGCGCTCTCGCGACGTAAGTCATCCCTACTCCTTAGTCATCTTGACCTCAATGACCGAGAACGACTGAGGCGGCAGCAACACGAGGAGTTCCGAACCCTTCGCGGCCTCGGAGCCTTCCGCGATGCACACCGACTCGACGTCGGGAACAGTGCGCGCCGATGCGTCCTTCTCGGCGGTCACAACCCGGATCCTGGCTTCACGCTGAAATGCCATATCGCGCAGCACGATCTCCAACGGCTCAGGAGCGTCCTGGCGACGGTTGACTACGGTGACAGAGAGCTCGTGACGTGCTCGATCCACCGTCGCGGAAGCGTCCACGAGATCGAAGGGGGCGAGGTCGTCGACATCGTGGGGCCACCTGCTCATCTCTTCCAGACCGGGCCCGCCTATCGTCGGGCCCTCGACGTGCGCGTCGACGGCAACGTCAAGGGCTGACTGCGAGTGAAGCAGGAAGGGATAGTAGGTTGGCTGCACGGCCGCGACCTCGGGCGTGGTCACGATCGGTGCGATTGCATTGACCATCTGCGCGAGATTCGCCATGTGCACCCAGGCACAGTTCCTCACGAAGATGTTCAGGTAGGTGGCCACCGCCAAAGCGTCAGAAAAGTTGTAGCGCTCTTCGAGCGCACTGTCTTTGGTCCGGAACCAGACGTTCCATTCGTCATATGCGATGCGCGGAGGATGCTTGACCCGCTGTAGGCGCGCGGCACGCTCGATGAGCGCGCGAGCGCAACGGATCGCTCGCTCAGCGTGGTGGGGTTGGAGGAGATTCGTCCAGTAGTCAAGCGAGCCGGTATAGAGGTGGATCGAATGAAGATCGACAACGCTTACCGTCTCGTCGATGACTTGGCTGTCCCAGGCGCTCAATCCGTCCCACCCGCAACTGACGAGCTTCGCGCTGGGGTCGAGCATCCGGATCGCCCGGGCCCAGCGAACGGCTTCTCGCGCGTACTCCTCCGCCGAGAGTGCGCCGACCTGCCAGTCGCCGTACATCTCGTTGCCGAGGCCCCAATAGGGCACCGCATACGGCTCGTCGCGTCCATTCTGGCGCCGCCGCTCGGCCCAGTAGGTGTGCCCGGAGGAATTGCAGTACTCGATCCATTCCAGCGCTTCTCTTAAGTCTCCCGTGCCCATGTTGAGACAGATATAGGGTCGGACGCCAAGTTCGGCGCAGTACTTTAAGAACTCGTCTGTACCGAATCGGTTCGAGTCCTCGCCTCCCCAAGCCAACTCGGGGCGGCGAGGCCGGATGTCTTTCTGTCCTATCCCGTCCACCCAGTGGTAGTTGCTCACGAAGTTGCCCCCAGGCCAGCGCAGGACGCCGAGCCTGAGATCGCGCAGAAGGCTGAGTACGTCGTTACGAAAGCCGTCGGCGTCGCTGAGAGCCGAGCCCTCCTCAAAGATCCCTCCGTAAACGCAGCGACCGAGATGCTCGACGAACCCTCCGAAGACGTTGCGATCGAGGACGCCAAGTTGGCTACCGGGATCTACTGTGAGACGGGTCACCACTGAACCTCGCGAAGCGAATAGTCGATTTCTTCCAAGGCAAACAATATCTGACTGTGAGCTTTTCTCTTGGTGGATCCATCCGTAACAATATGATCAGACTGAGCCTGAAACCCGCTGGAAACGCGAAGATGCCGCTCGCCGACACCGCAACTTCCTCGGTGTGCGCGAGCAGCACGGTCATCGGCACTGGGACCGCGACGGTGTCGGAATCGTCGCCACGCCAACAATGTCGACGCGGTTCCTCTTCCGCTTCCTCGGGCCAAGAGTCCTCAGGAAACTGAAGGAAGCCCATCGCCCACCCCGCAGGGACGGCGCCGTCCCGGTACGATCGGCGCGTGGCCGTAGCGCGACTTGGTTCAGTGTCGCTGGATTGTGCGGAACCTCGCCGCCTCGCCGAATTCTGGGCCGCGTTGCTCGGTGGTGAAGTGGCGTACGCGAGCGACGAGTTCGTCGCCATTAAGACCGACCGCGGGTGGTTGTCGACGGTCCGTGTCGCCGATTACGCCCCGCCGACGTGGCCCGACGGCACCCTCCCCAAGCAGATGCACTTCGATTTGGCGGTCGACGACCTCGAGGGGGCCGAAGCCGAAGCGATCCGCTTAGGGGCGAGCCGCGCCACGGTGCAACCTGCCCCGGAGCGCTGGCGGGTGTTGCTCGATCCCGCCGGTCACCCGTTCTGCCTGTCGACGCAGATTCCCGAGTAGACGGGATCGCCAGCCGTTTGGTGGCGGGCGTGCGATCTCGAGCGGTTCTGCCCGGAAATGTCGTACCCCTCGGACGCGTTGTCCCGACTGCGGACCGCCCGGAACCAGCTAACTCGTGACTGTCCCATGAATGGAGAGGGATTTCGCCTGCTGCTCTCCCAGGCTGGAGAGCGGATTGCAGCTAGCAGATTGGTCCCGGAACTTTGTCAGATGAGCTTCTCGATTTGATCGAGGGGTTCATGGAGTTTGCACGGCGCGGCGCATAAGACGAGCAAGAGGGCGAAGCGGAGGTTTGTGCTCGCGTTCGCTTGGTTCTTGCGGGTCATCAAAGTGACAGATCGCAGTGAACGCCGTCTGGCGCGGCACGACTCAGTTGCGCGATGGATCGGATCGTGGGAAACACTGGGTGATCAGGCTTCGTGAAGTTGCAAAACGCGCCTCGCCAGTTCGTCGCGCTCGATCACGCGTCCTTTCCAGAACGCGTGGCGGCGGCTCATCGACGAGATCGGGGGTGAGGCGCGCCCCGTGCCGGACGAAGCGCGCCGCGTCGATCGGCTCGCCTGGCGGTCCGGTGATTCGGACGGGGGCGCTCACGTCGGGTTCTCGCCGGATCGATCCGGTCGGGGCCGGCTCGACAGGGGCCGCCCGCCGGCACGGGTCGCCACGACGATCTGGGCGAGGCCGCGATGAAGTTGGCGCCTGCGCAGTCCCGTGAATCCGGCCTCCGTGACGAGCGCCGCTATTTCGGTCGGTGGCGGCAGGTAGGCGACGGATCGCGGCAGGTAGCGGTAGGCGGCTTGGTCGGAGAAGAGCGCCCCGAGGTGCGGGACGACCCTGCGGAACCAGAGCCTGTGCCCGAGGCCGAGGAGTCTCGCGCGCGGCGCGTCGATCTCGAGAAGCGAGATCCGCCCGCCCGGGCGCACGACGCGGGCCATCTCGGCGAAAACGGTGGCGAGGTCGGTGAGATTCCGCAGCGCGAATCCGCAGACCACCCCGTCGGCGGAAGCACTCGCGACGGGGAGCAGCGAGGCGTCGGCCTGGACGAGTGGCACGGCCCCGACTCTCGCTGTCGCCAGCATCTTCGGCGAGAAGTCGATCCCGACGGCGAGGTGCCCCGCCGACGTAAGTTCGCGGCACAGGTCACCGGTGCCGCAGGCGACGTCGATGACGACAGAGGGCGGTGCGAGCTCGAGCGCGGCGACGGCGCGCCGTCGCCAGGAGCGGTCGAGGCCGAGCGAGATCAACCGGTTCATCAGGTCGTAGCGCGCCGCGATCGCGTCGAACATCGACCGCACGGCGGCGGCCTTCTCGTCGCCCTCGGGCAACGGGTCGTCGTGGGGTGGCGCGTCGACTTGTCGGGCACGGCGCCGGACGGGTCGGGGATCGGAAGTCAGCGGTACCAGAGCCTGTAGTAGTCGCGGCTTTGCGGATGGACGAGGAGCACGACGAGCGCGATCTGGAAGAGCACGCCCAACAGCGACTCGCCGAGGAGGCTCGGGACGCCGACGATGAGGGCGAGCGGGATGAGCGCCGCGAGGAGCGCGACGACGTAGCCCCAGCGGCGTTCGTTGGCGATCCCTCCGGCGCCGGCGGCTTCGGCGACCGCCAAGATGAGCGCGTATCTTCCCGCCCCGCCGACGACAAGGCCGGAGATGAGGCCAAGAAAGGCGCTCCAGTAGAGGAGGATCGCCGCGATCTGCAGGGTCTGTGGCTGATGGACCGGAAACCAGTGTCCTGTGCGTCGAACCCGTGTCACCACGGCTCCAGTCTGCCAGGTGACCCCGTGCCGCAATCGTCGTTGCATCTATGGCCGCAGTCGCGCGCGCCGGGCGCGAAGCCACAGCGGTTGCTTGCCGACGCGCATCAGCCAAGTCAGCGGAGATCCGGGAGACAGGGTCGTTGATGGCGACCTGGCGGAGCGGCGTCGCTGATGCGACGATGGACGATCGCCCACTACGAGAAGCCCGGCTGGTTCACCGCTCACGTCTTCAATCGCGCCGTGGCTTTCGTGACGCGGCACGGACTGAGTGTTCGCGGCACGCGCCTCTTGCGCGTCCGAGGTCGCGCGACAGGGGTTTGGCGCAGCGTGCCGGTCAATCTCCTCGTCCTCGATGCCGAGCGCTACCTCGTGGCGGCGCGCGGGGAGACCGAGTGGGTGCGCAACATCCGCGCCGCCGGATCCGCCGAGCTGCAACTCGGCCGACAGACGGAGCCGATCGTCGTCGAGGAGTTAGTCGACGCCGAGAAGAACGAGATCCTGCGCGCCTACCTCGCGCGCTGGGCGTTCGAGGTCGGGGTGTTTTTCGACGGTGTGAAAGCCACGTCGCCAGCGGAAGAGCTGCAGCGCATCGCGCCCGAGCACCCGGTGTTCAGGATCAGCACCGCGCCGCGCTGATCGTCCGCTGGCCCGTCGGTGGGCCGGAGAGTTGCCTTGCCGGAAGGCGGCGTCCGTCGGTCGGAGCCTGTTGTCACCTCGACGATCGAAGCCGTCACGTTGTCGTATTCGCTCCAGTACGCGTGCCGGATTGCTACTTCGACTGGGCGGAAGTGCCCTGCGGCTCGGCGACGAGATCGACGACGATCGCCTCGGCCGCGGCCGACGGCGTCGCCGGGACGAGGATGAGGACGCGACTGCCGATCGGCGTACCGACGAGCGAGTCGAGTTGGGTCGGCTCGGACTTGATGCCGACCGTCGTGTAGGCGGGGACCTTGTTCTGCCAGGTGGAGAAGAGGACCTTGCCTTGCCAGTTGGCGATGACGGCCTGCAGGACGACCAGGCCCCGCCGCACCAGGGCGCCGTGGCCCCGGTCGAGGACGGTCGTCTCCTCGGTCTTCGGTTCAGCTGTGCCCTTGGCGATCGTGATCGTCGGTGCCGTCCCGGGAGCCCCGCTGACGCTCACGCCGCCCGACGCGATCCGCAAGACGGCGGGGTTGAGGTCACCGACGGCATTCGCTCCGTAGGTGGCGAGGAGGTCGACGACGAAGACGAGCGTGTCGGTGCCGGTGATCCCGGCCTTGGACAGCCCCTTCTTCCCGTAACCGTCGATGGGAGGGACGACGAGGAGGAGGCGACTGCCGACGCGCTGGCCGACGAGCGTCTTGTCCCAACCAGGGATGACCGCTTTCACGCCGATCTGGAAACCGCTGGGGACCGGGTCGGAAAAGGAGGTGTCAAAGACCCGGCCGCGCCAAATCTGACCGTAGTAGTTGACGACGAGCAGGTCGCCGCGGGCGACGACGGGGCCGTTCCCCGCCTCGAGGACGGTCGCCGACAGCTCCGTCGGAGCCGCCGTCTTCGGGAAGACGATCTTCGGCATCTGGCCGAAGCTCGTCGTGACGGTCGGCAGCGGGTGGTGGGTGGCGCGCGCCGCCCCGGCGATCGGTGCTGTGGCGGCGAGGATGGCGAAGAGACAAACGACGATGCGGCGCAAGAGGGCCCCTTTACCTGGCGGACGCCCGAGCGTAACCGCCTCGGATGGTGGCGAGCTGTCCGCACGCGGCGTCAATGGCGCGTCCCCTTGTCCGGCGGACCGTCGCGTTCACACCGCTCTGGCGCAGTCGGGCCTGGAAGGCGAGGACCCGCGTCCGTGGTGGGGCCCGAAGACCGCGCCCGATCCCGGCTGCAGTCGGGTTGAGCGGGATCAGGTTGACGTGGGCCTGCACCTCGTGGGCGAGGATCGCCAGTTCGACGGCGTCCCCGTCGCTGTCGTTCACACCGTCGATGAGCGCCCATTCGAAAGAGACCCGGCGGTGCGTTGTCGCGACGTAGTCGGCGCAAGCGGCGACGAGCTCGCCGATCGGGTAGCGGCGGTTCAGCGGCACGAGCCGATCACGCAACGAGTCGTTGGCGGCATGCAGCGACACAGCGAGGTTGACCTGTCGCGACGACGCCGTCAGGCGGCGGATCCCGGGGACGACGCCGACGGTCGACACGGTGATGTGCCGAGCGGCGATGCCGACGTCGTCGATGATCCGTTCGATCGCCCGCCAGACGTTCTCGAAGTTGGCGAACGGCTCGCCCATGCCCATGAAAACGACGTGATCGAGCCGGCGCCCGGCGCGTCGCGCGGCGCGTGCCGCCAGGACGACCTGCTCGACGATCTCGCCGGCCGACAGCTGGCGCGCGAATCCGGCGTCGCCGGTGGCACAGAACGAACAGGCCATCGCGCAGCCGGCCTGGGACGAGACGCACACCGTCGAACGGCGCGGGTGGTGCATCAGCACGGCTTCGATCCTCCCGCCGTCAGCCAGGCTGAGGAGCCACTTCAACGTGTCACCGGCGTCAGCCGTGAGCTCGGTCTCGACACGGAGCGCGGGAGCGAGCGCGGGAAGCGACGAGAGCCGCTCGCGCAGCGCCCCCGGAAGCTCGTGCAGCTCGGCGGGCTCGGCGAACCGGCGGTAGAGCCCCTCCCAGAGCTGGACCGTGCGGTAACGGGGCAGGTCGGCGAGGAGCTCGGCGAGCTCGTCTGCCGTGAGGTCGTAACGGCTCATCGTGCCGGCGCGATGTCGCCGCCGTAGGCGCGGTCGCGGTGGTCGACGACGAAGCCGAACGCACGGTAGAGCTCGACGGCCCGCTCGTTGTCGGCGTCGACGTAGAGCATCGCCGTGCGCAGACCCTTACCGGAAAGCACGTCGAGGCCGGCTGCCAGCATCGAAGCGCCGATGCCACGGGCCTGCAGCGTCGGGTCGACTCCGAGCACGTAGATCTCGCCGAGCGGCGGGTCGCTGTCGTGGACCTTGGTCCAGCAGAACGCCGCCATCTTGCCGGCGCGTTCGTGAACGAGGAAGCCCGTGGGGTCGAACCATGCTTCGAGCTCGCGTTCGGCGAGCATGTCCGCGCTCCAAGATCCCTGTTCCGGATGCGCGGCGAAGGCGCTGTTGTTGAGCTCGAGCCAGGCGGGCTCGTCCGCGCCGACCCGAAAGGGGCGCGTCGCGATGGGCGATGACGAGTCCTCGTCGACCGGCAGCGGACGCCGCATCTGATAGAGCTCGCGTTCTGCCACGAGTCCGAGGGAGCCGGCGATCTCGTCGCTCGTCGCCGTCGGCGACCGCGTCCAGAGCTGTACGCGGCCTCCGCCTTCTTCGGCGACGGCGTCGAGCGCGGCGCGACAAAGCGCCCCTCCGATGCGGAACACTCCCGCGGTCGCCGGATCGAGGACGTACTCGAGCTCCCAGGCAGCAGGCTTCCGGCGCAGCTGCGCGTAGCCGACGATCCCCGGAGCGTCGGCGCGGCGCGCGATAAACCCGGCGAAGCCAGGCTGGCGGCCGACGGCGAGATCGTGCCAGCTGTCCTCGTCGAGGGGTCGGTAGCCGAGCGCCTCGCTCCGCGCGGCGAGCAGCGCCGCGATCGCCGGGACCGTCTCGTCGCCCACTCGCCGGGAGATGGCGACTCGGTCCATGCGTTCACGGTACCGGTCGGTGGGCCGGGCAATCTGCGAGCGGCCGGTCTCGCTACCATCGGCGCAGTGGCCAAACCGAGGAGCGCCGCGGGGCGTGCGCGGGTCGTGGCGGCGCGCCTCGCCGTGCAGTACCCGGGCGGGGCGCGTGATCTCTGTGAATTGCGGCACGACGGAGCCTTCCAGCTCCTCGTGGCGACGATCCTCTCGGCACAGACGACCGACGAGCGGGTCAATCTCGTCACCCCGGCGCTGTTCGCCGCCTTCCCGACGCCGGCAGATCTCGCCGCTGCCACCGTCGGCGAGCTCGAGGGGATCATCCGGCCGACGGGCTTTTTCCACGCCAAGGCCCGCAATCTCATCGGCATGGCGGCGGCGCTCGTCGCGCGCTACGCCGGCGAGGTTCCTCGTAGCCGCGACGAGCTCGTCACCCTGCCGGGTGTCGGGCGCAAGACGGCGAACGTCGTGTTGTCCGTCGCCTTCGAGGAGCCGGGGCTGCCCGTCGATACCCACGTTGGCCGGCTCGCGCGCCGACTCGGGCTGACCGCCGCCGACGACCCGGTCGCGGTCGAGCGCGATCTCACGGCGCTCGTCGCTCCGAAGGAGTGGGGTGTTCTCAGCCTGCGTCTCATCCTCCACGGCCGAAGCGTCTGTCGCGCCCGCCGACCACGCTGCGAGGCCTGCGTGCTCGTCGACATCTGCCCGAGCGCCGGGGTCGGCTCCGTTGCACCGCCGGCGCGCCCGACACGCCGGACGAAAAGGACGGAAGCTAGCGGCGTGTCGCTCGGATGAGGCGGTGCAAGCGCCGTGCCGCGCCGGCGAGGGCGCGCTCGGCGGCGTAGAGCTCGGCGGCGACGTCGTCGTCCTTCTGTGCCTTGGAGGCGTCGCCCATCTTCCCGATCCGGCGGTTCAGCGCGTCGACCGACTCGGCGATCGAGGCGAGTTCGGAGTAGTCGAGCGGCATGGACCTATCCTTACCGCTTCCACCGGGGGGCTGACCGGTCGTTCGCTACGCTCGGCAGCGTGCTCACCCGACTCGACCTGCGCGGGACGTCGCCCGACGTTCCCGCTGACCTGCCCCGTCCCTACCAGGCCGGCGACGAACCCGTCGCCGAGGTACGGGCGATCCTCGCCGAGGTGCGGGCGCGCGGCGACGCCGCGCTGCGCGAGCTCACCCGGCGTTTCGACGGGCTCGAGCTCGGCGAGCTGCGCGTGCCCGCGGAAGAGATCGCCGTGGCCCCCGAGAAGGTGGGCGGTGAGCTCGCCGCGTCGCTCCGGGCGGCAGCCGAAGCGATCGTGACCTTCCACCGGCGCGGTTTGGCACACTCGCGGACCTTCGAGGCTGATGGGATCGAGATCACGGAGTTGTTCATCCCCGTCGACCGGGTCGGTGTCTACGCGCCGGGTGGGCGGGCGAGCTACCCGTCGAGCGTGCTGATGACGGCGCTCCCGGCGGTGGTTGCTGGAGTCGGCTCGATCGCTTGCTGCACGCCGCCGGGCGCCGACGGCGCCGTCGCGGTGACGACGCTGGCGGCGGCGGCGATCGCGGGTATCGACGAGGTCTACCGGATCGGCGGCGCCCAGGCGGTCGGCGCCCTCGCCTACGGAACCGAGTCGATCCGCCGGGTCGACGTCGTCGTCGGACCGGGCTCGAAATGGGTCTCGGTCGCCGAGCGGGAGGTGCGGGGCACGGTCGGCGTGCCGGCGGCCTTCGCCGGTCCGTCGGAGGTCGTCGTCGTCGCCGACGGATCGGCGCCCACCGAGTGGGTGGCGATCGATGTCATCGTGCAGGCCGAGCACGGACCCGACGGGTTCGCCTGGCTCGTGACGTGGTCAGAACAAGTCGCCGCCGCGGTCGAGGAAGCGGTCGAGCATCTCGTCGCCGTCAGCCCGCGGCGCGACGAGACCCGGGCCGCGCTCGCTTCCGGCGGCTACGTCGTTTTGACCGATGGGCCCGAGCACGCCATGGAGGTCGTCAACGCCATCGCGCCCGAGCACCTCGAGCTGATGGTCGCCGACGCCGACCGTCTCGTCCCGCTCGTCCGCCACGCCGGGGCGGTGTTCGTCGGTCCCTTCGCCCCCGCCTCGGTCGGCGACTACCTCGCGGGGCCGAGCCACGTACTGCCGACGTTCGGATCCGCCCGCTTCTCCTCCGTGCTCGGAACCGAGGATTTCCTGCGGCGCTCGCACGCCATCCGTGTCAGCGAGCAGGGCGCGCAACACGTCGCGCACGACGTCGCGACCATCGCCGATGCCGAGGGACTGCCCGCCCACGCCGAGTCGGTCCGCCTGCGGGTCGGCCGGCCGACCTGGAGCGCCCGGTGAGCGGCGCCGGCCGAAACCGACCGGTGCCGCGCTTCTCCGGCGCGCTCTCGTCCGGCTACCACTCGCCGCAACTCGAGGTGGCGGTGCGGTTGAACACGAACGAGGCCCCGGAGCCGCCACCGCGGGAGTTCGTCGCTGCGCTCTCGGCCGCCGTCGACAAGCTCGCCCTCAACCGCTACCCGGACCGCCGGGCGACCGGTCTGCGGGCTGCCCTCGCCGACCAGCACGGCGTCGGCGCCGACCAGATCTTCTGTGCGAACGGTTCGAACGAGGTGATCCAGTCGCTCCTCCTCGCCTACGGCGGGCCGGGGCGCAGCTGCGTCGTCTTCGAGCCGACGTACGCGCTGCATTCCCACATCGCCCGGCTGACCTCGACGACGATTGTCGAGGGCGAGCGCGACGCCGGTTATCTCATCGCGCCGTCCGAGCTAGCGGCGACGCTCGCCCGGGCGGCAGCCGTCGGCGAGGGTGAGCCGGCGATCGTCTTTCTCTGCTCGCCGAACAACCCGACGGGCCTCATCGAGCCGGACGAGACGGTCGCGGCGGTACTCGCCGCCGCCCCCGGCCTCGTTGTCGTCGACGAGGCTTACGTCCAGTTCGCCCGCCGTTCGGTGCTCGAGCTCGTCGGCGGCAACGAGAACCTCGTCGTCCTGCGCACCTTCTCGAAGACCTGGTCGCTCGCCGGGCTCCGCCTCGGCTACGCCATCGGCGCGCCGGATGTCGTCGAGGCGTGCTTTGAGGCGGCACTCCCGTACCACCTCGACGCCGTGCAACAGGAGGCGGGCATCCTCGCGGTCGGGTTCAGCGCGGCGATGGACGCGCGCGTCGCCCGCCTCGTCGCCGGGCGGGCGCGGGTGCTGGCGGGACTGGCGACTCTCGGGCTTGACGCCACACCTTCGGAGTCGAACTTCATCTTGTTCTCGACCGGCGATCGCGACGCCCACGCGGTCTGGGAAGGACTCGTCGCGCGCTCCGTCCTCATCCGCGACCTGTCCGGTTGGCCGCGTCTTGGCGGGCACTTGCGGGTGACGATCGGCACCCCCGAGGAGAACGACGCCTTCCTCGCCGCGCTCGCCGAGGTGCTCGGCTGATCGGCTAGCCGGTTCGCCTTCTTCGCCCGGCGACGCGCGAGGCTGTGGCGATGGTGAAAGCTACAACCTCGGTCGCCGACCCGCGTCGGCGCGTCATCCGGCACCGCCAGACGGCGGAGAGCGACATCGCCGTCGAGCTCGATCTCGACGGGACGGGTCGCGTCGAGGTGGCGACGGGGCTGCCGTTTTTCGACCACATGCTCGCCCAGCTGGGCAAGCACGGCGGACTCGACCTCGTCGTCGCGGCGACGGGGGACCTTCACGTCGACGCCCACCACACCGTCGAGGACACCGGGATCGTGCTCGGCGAGGCGCTGGCAGAGGCGCTCGGCGCGAAAGAAGGCATCCGTCGCTTCGCGTCGGCGGCGGTGCCGCTCGACGAGGCGCTCGTCGCCGCGGCGCTCGACCTGTCGGGGCGGGCGTATCTCAGCTACGAGATCGAGTTCGTGCCGGACACGCCGGGTCTCGGCTCCCCGCCTTTCGACCCGCAGCTCGCCGAGGAGTTCTGGCGCGCCTTCGTCACTGCCGCGGCGATGACGCTGCACATCGCCTGTCGCCACGGCAGGAACACCCATCACGTCCTCGAGGCGTCGTTCAAGGCCGTCGCCCGGGCGTTGCGCGACGCCAAGCGGATCGAGGACACCGGCGTGCCGTCGACGAAAGGGGTGCTCTAGACGGTGATCGCCGTCCTCGACTACGGGATCGGCAACCTGCGATCCGCGGAGAAGGCGCTTCTCCACGTCGGCGCCGAGGCACGCCTCGTTTCCTCGGCCCCCGGGGCCGCCGGGGCCGCGGGGGTCGTCCTGCCCGGCGTCGGCAATTTCGGCGCCTGCGCGGCGGCACTGCGGGAAAGCGGGCTCGACCGGGTCGTCCTCGACGCCGTCGCCGCCCAGACGCCGATGCTCGGCGTGTGCGTCGGTTGCCAGCTGCTCTTCGAAGATTCGGAGGAGAGCCCGGGTGTCGACGGGCTCGGCGTCTTCGCCGGCACGGTCGCCCGGCTCTCGGGCGCGGAGAAGCTGCCGCAGATGCAGTGGAACTCGCTCGAGCGCGTTGCCGGCCGGGAGTCGGTGCTCCTCGCCGGCCTTGAGGCTCACCCCTGGTTCTATTTCGTCCACTCCTACGCGCCGGTGCCCACCGGCCCGAGCGCCGAGGCGGTCGTCGCGACCTGTGACTACGGGGGGCCGGTCGTCGCGGTCGTGGAGCGCGACAACTGCTTCGGGACCCAGTTCCACCCCGAGAAGTCCGGAAGTTCGGGCCTCGCGATCCTCGCCGCTTTCGCGGCGCGCTGTGGCGTCGAGATGGCCGCGCCCACCTAGGAGGCGATCACGATGGAGTGCATCCCGGCGATCGACATCCGCGGGGGACAGGCCGTGCGGCTCGTGCGCGGCGAGTTCGCGCAGGAGACCGTCTTCGGCGACCCGCTCGAGCGGGCCCGCGCCTATGTCGCCGGTGGCGCCAGCCACCTCCACCTCGTCGACCTCGACGCGGCGCGCACCGGTCGTCCGGTGAACGACGAGATCGTGCGCGCAATCGTCCGTTCGGTGCCGGTCCAGGTGCAGTTCGGCGGCGGCGTGCGCACGATCGAGGCTGCTGACGAGCTTTTCCAGATGGGCGTCGGGCGGGTCATCGTCGGCACGGCCTGCCTCGAGGATCCGGAGTTCGCGCGTCGTCTCGCCAGCCGCTACCCGGAACGGGTGCTCGTCGGGCTCGACCATCGGCGCGCCGTCTACGACGGCCGCACGATCCGCGAGCTCGCGGCGCGCGGCTGGGAGAAAGCGACCGGAGTCGACCTCGCGATGGCGCTGCGCGCCTGCGAGACCCTGCCGATCGCGGGAGTGGTCGTCACCGACATCTCCCGGGACGGCACCCTCGAGGGTCCCGACCTCGACGGCTGCCGGTTCGTCCTCGGCGAGACGCGACTGCCCGTCATCGCCTCCGGTGGCGTGGGGGGCCTCGCGGATCTCGGCGCGCTTCGTGCGCTGCGCGTCGTCGGCCGTCCCCTCGCCGGGGTGATCGTCGGACGGGCGCTTGCCTCGGGGGAGATTGCGATCGCCGACGCCATCGCGGCATGCGCAGCCTGAGGATCATCCCCTGCCTCGACGTCGACCACGGTCGCGTCGTGAAAGGGGTGAACTTCGTCGGCCTGCGTGACGCCGGCGATCCGGTCGAGCTCGCCCGCCGCTACGACGCCGAGGGCGCCGACGAGCTCATCTTCCTCGACATCACGGCGTCGAGCGACGAGCGAGCGATCCTCATCGATGTCGTCGCCCGCACGGCCGACGAGGTCTTCATCCCGCTCACCGTCGGCGGCGGGATTCGCAGTCTCGACGACGCCCGTCAGATCCTGCGGGCCGGTGCCGACAAGGTCGCCGTCAACTCGGCGGCGATCGCCCGTCCCGAGCTCGTCGCCGAGCTCGCCGCGACCTTCGGCAACCAGTGCGTCGTCGTGGCGATCGACGCCCGACGGACGGGGCCCGGCTACGAGGTCCACTCCCACGGCGGGCGCCGGCCGACCGGCCTCGACGCCGTGGCCTGGGCGGCAAAGGTCGTCGGCCTCGGCGCGGGGGAGATCCTCCTCACCTCGATGGACCGGGACGGGACCGAGTCCGGCTACGACGCCGCGCTCGTCGGCGCGGTCGTCGACGCCGTCGGCGTCCCGGTGATCGCCTCGGGCGGCGTCGGCAACCTCGGGCACCTCGTCGAAGGGGCCGCGGTCGGGGCGGACGGGGTCCTCGCGGCGTCGATCTTCCACTACGAGGCGACGACGATCGCCGAGGCGAAGCGCTACCTCGCCGCGCACGGCGTCGTCGTCCGCCCCCCGGCCACCTAGGGCCCGATCCGTCGCGGCCGAGCGCGCACTACCGTCGTGGTCATGGCGGTGGCCCCAGCGCCCCGGCGGGGCGACAAGTCGCCCGGCGGGGTGAAACAGCCGATCACGATGGTGAACGACCGTGTCCTCGTCCAGGTGCCCGACCCCGAAGGCGAGCGGCGCTCGCGCGCCGGCATCCTCATCCCCGCGACGGCGCAGCTCACGAAGCGGCTCACCTGGGCCGAGGTCGCCGCGACGGGGCCGAACGTTCGCAATATCAAGGTCGGCGACAAGGTGCTGTTCAACCGGGACGACTGCTTCGAGGTCGACGTGCAGGGCGAGGACTACCTCATCCTGCGCGAGCGTGACGTCCAGGCGCTCGCCACCGAACGCCTCGACGGCGGGACCGGCCTCTACCTGTGAGCAAGGGAGCCAGCAACGAGGGAACCGAGGTCGTCTCACCTGACGCCGTGCGGTTCGGGCCCGACGGCCTCGTCCCGGCGATCGTCCAGGACGCGACCTCGCACGAGGTCTTGATGGTCGCGTACATGAACGCGGAATCGCTGCGCCGCACCCTCGAAACCAAAAGGACGTGGTTCTACTCGCGCCGCCGCCAGGAGCTGTGGCCGAAGGGCGAGACCTCGGGCAACCGCCAGCGGCTGCGCGGCGTGCTCGTCGACTGCGACGGGGACGCGCTCGTCGTCCAGGTCGACCAGGAGGGAACGGGCGCCTGCCACAGTGGGGCGCGCACGTGCTTCGCGCGTCGGATCGACGGCTGAGAGCCGTCGCCGGGTGACACGGTCGCTCGGTGCGGCCGAGACCTACGCCGCGCTGCATGACGACGTCGTTGGCATCGTCGTCGACACCGACGTCGTCACGCTGGCGGGGCCCGACGCGCTGAGCTTCCTCCAGGGACAGGTCTCCCAGGATCTCGGCAACCTCGCGGCGGGCGAGAGCGTCGAGACCCTCGTCCTCTCCCCGCAAGGCAAGCTCGACTGCTACGGCCGGGTGGCGCGCACGGGAGACACGACGCTCGCGGTCGTCGTCGACGGGGGATGGGGCGGGCAACTGGCGGAGCGTCTGGCGCGCTTCAAGCTGCGCGTGCGAGCCGATCTCGGGCTCGCCCACTGGCGCGCCGCCCTCCTGCGGGGACCGCTGGCGCGACCGACCGCCGCCGGGTCGGCGGCGGCGATCGTCGCCCGCGTCGCCTGGCCGGGATTTTCCGGTTGCGATCTCGTCGATGCGGCGGCGCAGCTTCCCGCCGGGGTTGCCGCGGGCGACGCCACGGCCTTCGAGGCGGCGCGCATCGAGGCGGGGGTTCCTGTCATGGGTCGCGAGCTCACGGCCAAGACGATCCCCCAGGAGGCCGGCCTCGTCGGGCGGGCGGTGAGCCTCACGAAGGGCTGTTACACCGGCCAGGAACTCGTCGCGCGCCTCGACGCCCGGGGCAACCGCGTCTCCCGCCGGCTCGTCGGATTCGTCGTCGCATCCGGCGTGCCGGAGCCCGGCGACTTTGTCGCCGTCGACGGCGAACCGGTTGGTGCGCTGACGAGCGTGGCGTATTCGGCGCGCACGAACTCTGCCGTCGCGCTCGGCTATCTGCGCCGGGAGGTGGCCGTTCCCGCCCAGGTCGCCGTCGTTACGGCCGGCGCGACGCTCGTCGCCGAGGCGGCCGAGCTCCCCTTGTGGCGCGAGCCGCGAGCTGTCGGCTAGTTGCGCGTAGCGGAGCCGAGCGAGACGGTGATGCGCGTCCCGCGGTCGGCGTCGACCGGCGAGGTCACCTCGACACGCCCGGCCATCGCCGCCGCGAGCTCGGCGACGATGGCGAGGCCGAGTCCAGTCCCGGCGGCACGGGCGGGGGAGCGTGTCGAGCTGAAATGGCGCTTGAAGACGTGGGGAAGGTCGGCCGGGTCGATCCCCGGTCCGTCGTCGACGACGGTGATGGCGATCGTCCCGGTTGTCGCGCGCTGGCAGGAGACCGTCACCGAGGCGGCGGCGAACTTCAAGGCGTTCTCCGTCAGGTTGGCGACGATCTGGCCGAGCCGGTCGCGATCGGCCCGGACCCACAGTCCGGAGCCGGACGAGACCTCGAGCGCGACGTCGGCGGCGTCGAACTCGTAGCGCAGCGCCGCGGCGGCCTCGGCAACGACGGCGCCGGCGTCGAAGCTCGCCGGATGGAGCGAGAACTGGTGGGCGTCGAGCCGTGCCAGGTCGAGCAGGTCGCCGATGAGGCGTTCGAGGCGGATCGCCTCGGCAACGACGACGGAGGCGGCCCGCGCCGTGTCGGGGATCACGCCCTCGGCGATCGCCTCGGCGTAGCCGCGGATCGACGTGAGCGGCGTGCGCAGGTCGTGCGAGACGCTCATGAGGAATTGCCGGTCGAGATTGCGCGAGTCCTCGAGGCGCGCCGCCATCTGGTTGAGCGAGGCGCTGAGCGTCGCGAGTTCGGCGTAGTCGTGGCGCGCCGCCGCCAGCCGTGTCGAGAAGTCGCCGCCGGCGATTCTCCCGGCGGCGCCAGCTGCGGCGACGACGCGGCGGGCGATGCGTCGTGAGATGACGACGGCGGCCGCGGCGGCGACGAGGAGCGAGATGCCACCGGCGAGAAGGAAGTACGAGACGCTCGCGTCCGAATAGCTGACCGGACGGGCGAGGAGGAAGGCGAGGTGGACCCCGCCCGCCGAGAAGAGTGGCACCGCGGCGAAGGCGAGACCGTGGTCGATGCCCGAGACGGTGCGTCCCGCGGCGAGGTCCTTCGTGTCGAGGGCTCGGTCGGAGAAGTCGAGTTTCGGGACGGCGCCGACGAAGGAACCCCGCGCCGATGTCGTGACGATCGAGGCCTGGCTGATTCCGGCGATCGAACTGAGCAGTGGCAGCACGTCGGCGATGATCTGCGGCGCGTTGGCTGTCGTCTTGGCGAGCGTCTGCTCACGGCGCGCGAGGTCGACCGTCTGCCGCAGAACGAGGTGGCGCGTGTTATCCGCCGCGGCGTGACGGACGAGGTAGAGGCTCACGCCCCCGGCCAGAGCGAGCGCGACGGCCAGCACGGTGACGAAGGCGAGCGTGATGCGCGCTCCCATCGGCCAGTGGCGCGCGCCGTGGACCGTGGACCGGTTGGTCAATCGCACCGGTAGCCGACGCCCCAGATCGTCTTCAGCGGCAGCGCCTCGCCGAGCTTGCGGCGCAGCTGACGGACGTGGACGTCGACCGTCCGCTCGTCACCGATCCACCCCGGGCCCCAGACGGCGTCGAGCAACTGGCGGCGCGTGAAGACGATCCTCGTGTTGGCGGCGAAATGGGCGAGCAAGTCGAACTCGCGGGCCGTGAGCCGGACCGGGCCCCGATTCGTCGTCACCTCACGCTTCGCGGTGTCGAGCGTCGTCTGGCCGACGGTGAGCGGGTTCTCGGTCACCCGGCGGGAACCTTCGGTGCGCCGGAGGACAGCCCGGACCCGGGCGACGAGCTCGCGGGGCGAGAAGGGCTTGACGATGTAGTCGTCGGCGCCGAGTTCGAGGCCGAGGACGCGGTCGACCTCGTCGTCGCGGGCGGTGAGGAAGACGACGGGCACCTCGTTCGTGCGACGGATCTCGCGGCAGACCTCGATGCCGTCGACCGGCCCGGGGAGCCCGATGTCGAGGAGCACGAGGCTCGGGCGCTCGTTGACGACGAGTTCGAGAGCGCGACGAGCCTCGGTGGCCTGAAGGACGCGGAAGCCGGCGTTGCGCAACCACAGTTCGACGAGGTCGGCGATGTGGTGGTCGTCCTCGACGATGACGACGGTGCCGTGGTCGGCCTTGGCGGTGGGCACGCTTGCCATCCGTCAAGCATGGCGCGTGTCGCCGCCATCGGCGCGCCAGGCGGGTGGCACGCGCCGCGGATGCCCCGGCCAGCGTGACGGCCACCGTTACGCTGTCGCGATGGTGCCGAACTCAAGGGCGCGCGTCGTTCTCGGCGGTCGGCGACGAAACGATGCTCGGGGTGCCGCGTGTTCGTGAAGATCTGCGGGGTGACGAACGAGGAGGACGCGCTCCTCGCTGTCGCGATGGGTGCTGATGCCATCGGCTTCGTCCTCGCGCCGTCGCCGCGTCAGGTGGCGATCGGCGCGGCGCGCGATATCGCCAGAAGACTGCCGCCGGAGGTCATCACCGTCGGGGTGTTCCGCGACGCCCTCGCGCAACGCGTCGTCGACGTCGTCTACCAGGCGGGGTTGCGCGCCGCCCAGCTGAATGGCCATGAGAGCCAGGAAGACGTCGCCTACGTCGCCGAGAAGGTGCCCCTCGTCATCAAGACCTTCGCCGCTACCCCGGCGTCGCTCACCGACGTCTCCGCCTACCGCGCTGACGCCATCCTCGTCGACGCGCCGGCGCCCGGCCCCGGCAAGGTCTTCGACTGGCGACTCGCCGAGGCGATGCCGCGCTCGCACCGATTGATCCTCGGCGGCGGACTCGACCCCGGCAACGTGACGGACGCCATCCTGCGGCTGCGTCCCTGGGGCGTCGATGTCTCGGCTGGCGTCGAGACGGGATCGCGCAAGGACCCCCGCAAGGTGCGGGCATTCATCCAGAACGCCCATGCCGCGCTGCCCGTGGACGCGGCGCCCCGCCCGAACGCCCCCTACGACTGGCAAGAGGAGTGGTAGCCGGCTCGGGAGGAAGGCGGAGCGTGGGAGCGCCTCCGCATGACAATGCAGTTCGTAGTATGTTCATGGCAATCACATACATGGCTCACCAAAATAGCATACGGCGCCATGCATGGCTATGCGGGGGTAAGTCGTTGATACACCCGTCTGAGACAATACAGGCATGTCAGAAGCCCTACCACGGACCCTCTTGGAAGCGGTCCACTACTTCTCAGACCCTGACCGCGCCCTTGAGTTCGTCAAGGCGCTGCGGTGGCCGAACGGTAACCCCGTCTGCCCTACATGCGGCTGTCTTGACCAGTCATTTCTCAAGACTCGCCGTATCTGGAAATGCAAGGGGTGCAAGCGGCAATTTTCCGTCAAGCGGGGTACGATCTTTGAGGATTCCCCGATCGGTTTCGATAAGTGGTTGCCTTGCATCTGGCTGCTCGCGAACAGCAAGAACAGCATCAGCTCGTACGAGGCTGCGCGCTCGCTCGGTGTCTCCCAAAAGACCGCGTGGTTCATGCTTCATCGGATCAGACTCGCAATGGAATCTGGCACCTTCGCGCAGCTCTCAGGGACGGTAGAAGTGGACGAGACCTACGTCGGTGGTCGTGGCAGGAACGTACATCGTTCACGCCCCATTCCGCCGAAAACCGCTGTTCAGGGCGCGCGCGAGCGGGGATCGGGGAAGGTCACCGCTGCGGTGGTTAGCACGGGCGAGCTACGTGCCAACGTTTACTCGTGGATCGCTCCAGGCTCAACCGTTTACACAGACGAAGCACGCGCCTATTGGAACCTGGGCGGCTGGTATCAGCACGATCATGTGATGCATCAGGGACCGATGGCAACGCGCTACGCCAAGCACGGGATCGTGCACACGAACGGGATCGAGAACTTCTGGTCAGTCCTAAAGCGCGCGATCAAGGGCTCACAGATTCATGTATCGCCGGCTCACCTGGACCGCTATGTGACTGAACGGGAGTTTGCTTATAACTTCCGATCAGAATCCGACCTCAGTCGCATGGCGATTGCCCTCGCGGGTGCACCGGGTAGACGCCTGACGTACTCCGCTCTAAAGGTTCGGGGCTAAACGGTGCGGGGCTTGCGGCCGGGCGGTCTCTTGGGGTCAGCAATCTCGTGCTTCGGCACGGCGACGAGCTTGCGGGTCAGTTCTTCAAACCGCTCAAAAGGGCTGGTGGCAGATCGTTTGTGCTGCGGCTTATCGCCCGACTCCTTGGTCATACGCGAAAGCATAGTGGCGGACTGGGCTGTCGAGCAGCTAATATGCATATCGAAACAAGCTGGTGAGGGGCACGGGTGCATGCAACCCGTGCCCCCACTGCGGATTCGACCGAGTCGACTGCTCGGCGAAGGGGCCGCAGCCCAGCTATCCCTCCGGGCGTGCACCCGTCGGGAACCCTGCGGAGTCTGTCGGGAGATCGACAGGCTCAGCGTTCTCATCGTCCTGCGGTGCCGCTCCGCTGGACGCTACTCCACCTCGGTCAGCGCTACGAGCACCGATTACTTCTGTGCTATGGCCGTTGAGATCAACGCAGAGGACATCGTCCGCCATAGTCACCGGCCAGCGTCGCGAGACAGAGGTGTCGATTCGGTAGTACTTCGTGAACGCTTGGCCACTCACGAGGTAGGTGGTGGCTCTGCTGTTTGCGCCGCCGTTCGGCCTAATGGCGTACGCGTGCTCCACGGTCTCGTCCACTCCGCGGATGCCAATGATCCTCGCTCTGCGGTCGTACATCAGCTCGACCGCTGTGGGCGATCCAAGCAACATGAACGCCGGCAAGTTGAATCCAAAAACGCCGCGCCGTTGAATCGTCACGTAGGGCTGCTTTCCCAGGGGGACCAGTTTTTTCGTGAACACCTCGAACTGTGGCACGTCCATCAGTATATGCGCGCCGAGACCTCTTGTCGTGTGTTTAGGCCCCTAAACGTGCGACTTAGACAGTCAGTAAGTGCGAGCGCGAACGCCCTGGTTGTAGCTCTGAAGGTGGGTGAGCCATGTATGTGACTGCCATGTTCATGCCATGAAGGCGGCGATCATCGGCGCGTCGGGCTACCTCGGCGCGGAGCTGCTGCGACTGCTGTCGTCGCATCCCGACCTCGAGGTCACGGCGGTGCAGGCCGACTCGGCGGCGGGGACGGCGATCAGCGAGCTCTTCCCGGGCCTCAGCGCCGCCTACGGGGACCTCGTGGCGACGCCAAGCGACCCGGAGGCGCTGTCGGGCTGCGACGTCGTCTTCGTCGCCGTGCCCGCCGGGCGCTCGCAGCGGATCGTGCCGCGGCTCGTCGAGCTCGTCCCGCTCGTCGTCGACCTCGGAGCTGATTTCCGCCTGAAAGACGCCGCCGCCTACGAGCGTTGGTACGGCTTCGTCCACGAGGCGCCAGCGCTCCTCGCCGTCGCCGTCTACGGCCTGCCGGAGCTCTGCCGCGCCGAGCTGCGCGGCGCGCGGCTCATCGCCGCGCCCGGTTGCTACGTGACCGCCGCCGCGCTCGCCCTTCAGCCGCTCGTGGCGTCGGGCTTGCTCGAGCCGGCCGGGCTGATCGTCGACGCCTCCAGCGGCACCTCGGGGGCGGGACGGACGGCGTCGGCGACGACGCACCATGCCACCGTGAACGAGAGCTTCGTCGCCTACGGGTTGGCCGACCATCGCCACACCCCGGAGATGGAACAGGTCATCGGGGCCGAGGTGCTCTTCACGCCGCACCTCGCGCCGATGACGCGGGGCATCCTCGCCACGTGCTACGGGCGGGCGACAGGAGCGATCTCGACCGACGAGATCCTCGAGCTCCTCGGGGCGCGCTATGCCGAGGAGCCCTTCGTCGAGGTCGTCCGGCACTCACCGGCGACGCGCGAGACCTACGCCTCGAACGTCGCGCGGCTGACCGCGCGCGCCGAGGCGCGCACCGGTCATGTCATCGCCCTCGCCGCGATCGACAATCTGACGAAAGGCGGTGCCGGCCAGGCGATCCAGGCGGCGAATGTGGCACTCGGTCTCGACGAGACGGCGGGGCTGCCGCGGGTCGCGGTGACGCCGTGAGCGTGACCTGGCCGCGTGGCTTCGTCGCCGCGGGGATGGCAAGTGGGATCAAGCCCGGGGGTGCCGCCGACCTGGCGCTCGTCGCCGCGGTCGGCGGGGCGGTCCCGGCGGCGGCGATGTTCACGACGAACAAGGCGTGCGCGGCCCCGGTCACGTTGAGCCGCTGCCACCTGGCGGCGACGCGGGGGCGTGCCGCGGCGGTCGTGCTCAACAGCGGCTGCGCCAACGCCGTCACCGGGCACGAGGGCCTCGTGGCTGCCAAGAAGATGGCCGCCGCCGTCGCCGTTCCGCTCGGCGTCGCGACGAACGAGGTCCTCACCTGTTCGACGGGCCTCATCGGCGAGGCGCTGCCGATCGGGGCGATCGAAGCCGCCGCGCCGCAGCTCGTCGCGCGCCGCGGCGGCGGCCCGGAGGACGCGACGGCGGCCGCGACGGCGATCCTCACGACGGACACGCACCCGAAGCAGGTCCGCTGCGAGGTCGGGGCCTTGCGCGTCGGCGGCATGGCGAAGGGCGCCGGGATGATCGGCCCGCAGATGGCGACGATGCTCGCGGTGCTGACGACCGACGCCGAGGTGTCCCCGGAGGTGCTGCGGTCGGTGCTGCACGTGGCGGTCGACCGTTCGTTCAACGCTCTCATCATCGACGGCTGCACCTCGACGAACGACACGGTCATCGCGCTGGCCTCCGGCGAGGCCGGCGAGGTCGGCGCCGCCGAGCTCGCCACGACGCTCGGCCGAGCCTGTGCCGATCTCGCCGAGCAGCTCGCCGAGGACGCGGAGGGCGCGACGCGCGTCGCCGAGGTGCGGGTCGTTGGCGCCGCCGACGACGAAGACGCGCGCCGTGCGGCCCGCGCCGTCGCGGGGAGCCTGCTCGTCAAGGTCTCGCTCTTCGGTGCCGATCCGTACTGGGGCCGGATCGTCAGCGAGCTCGGAGCCTCGGGGGCGACTCTCGATGTGGACCGGGTGCGCGTCGCCTACGGCGCGACGACGGTCGTCGACCACGGCGTCGAGGTGACGCACGACCGGGCCGCCGTCGCCAGCCACCTCGCCGGCCGGCACGTCGAGATCTCGTGCGACCTCGGGCTCGGTGACGGCAGGGCGAGCGTCCTCACGACCGATCTCGGGCACCGGTACATCGACGAGAACATGAGGACGTCATGACGACGACCCCGGAGCAGGGTGCCGCGTCGACGGCGGCGACGCTCGCCGAGGCGATCCCGTACATCAGGCGGTTCCTCGGTGCTGTCATCGTCGTCAAGTTCGGCGGCAGCACGCTCGCGGCCGGCGACTTGGAGTCGCCGTCGGCGCTCGCCGAGTTCGCGCAGGATGTCGTGTTGATGCGCAGCGTCGGCATGCTCCCCGTCGTCGTGCACGGAGGAGGTCCCCAGATCGGCGCGTTGATGGAGGCCCTCGGCAAGAAACCCGAGTTCCGCGACGGGCAGCGGGTCACCGACGCCGAGACCCTCGACATCGCGCGCATGGTGCTCGTCGGCAAGGTGAACCGGGAGATCGTCGGCGCGCTCAACTTGCACGCGCCCGTCGCTGTCGGCCTATCGGGTGAGGACGGGGGGTTCATCACCGCCGTCGAGCGCGACCCCTCGCTCGGCTTCGTCGGTGACGTCGCGTCGGTCGATCCGGTGCTGCTGCGTCATCTGCTGGCCGAAGGCCTCGTCCCGGTCGTGGCGACGATCGCGCCCGATGCGAGCGGCCAGGCCTACAACGTGAATGCCGACGCCGTCGCCGGTGCCATCGCCGAGTCGCTGGGGGCAAGGCGGCTCATCTTCCTCACCGACGTGAGCGGGGTGCGAGCTGTCGCCGACGATCCGTCGAGCGTGCTGTCGACGACGACGGCCGACACCCTCGAGGCGCTCGTCGCGTCCGGTGGGATCGTCGGGGGCATGATCCCCAAGGCCCGCGCCTGTGGGCGCGCCGTGCGCCACGGCGTCGAGGCCGCACACGTCCTCGACGGGCGGATCCGCCACGCCTTGTTGCTCGAGCTGTTCACGGAGTCTGGCGTCGGCACGATGGTGGTGGCGTCGTGACGCACCTCATGCCGACCTACCGGCCGCCGACCGTCCGCTTCGTCTCCGGGCGGGGTTGTCGGCTCGTCGACGCCGCAGGGAGGTCGTACCTCGACTTCCTCTCGGGGCTCGGGGTCACCTCGCTCGGCCACGCCGATCCGTCCGTCGCCGCCGCCATCTCGGCCCAGGCCGAGCGGCTCCTCCACGTGTCGAACATCTTCGCCAACGAGTTCAACGAGTCGGTGGCCGCGCAGATCGACACGTTGGTCGGTGACGGGAGCCCCGCCGGCGGCCAGGTGTTCTTCGCCAACTCCGGGGCGGAGGCGAACGAGTGCGCGATCAAGCTCGCCCGCCGGTTCGGTGGGCGCGGTCGCTACGGCGTCGTCTCGGCCCTCGGCTCGTTCCACGGGCGGACGCTCGCGACGCTCACCGCGACGGGACAGCCCGCCAAGCACGAGGCGTTCCTGCCCTTGCCGGCGGGCTTCTCTTACGTCGCCTACGGCGACGCCGCGGCCCTGCGGGCGGTCGACCCCGCGACCTTCATCGCCGTGCTCCTTGAGCCGATCCTCGGCGAGTCCGGCGTCGTGCCGCCGCCGCGCGGCTATCTCGCCGCGGCGCGCACGATCTGTGACGAGCTCGGGCTGCTGCTCATCGTCGACGAGATCCAGACCGGGCTCGGCCGAACGGGAAGGTGGTTCGCCTTCCAGCACGAGGGGATCGTGCCGGACATCGTGACGGTCGCCAAAGCCCTCGGCAACGGCGTCCCCGTCGGCGCCTGCTGGGCCCGCGCCGAGGTCGCCGCGGCGTTCCAACCGGGGGACCACGGGTCGACCTTTGGCGGCCAGCCACTGGCGATGGCGGCGGCGCAGGCGACGCTGGCGCGACTCGTCGCCATCGACGCACCCGGGATCGCCGCGCGGCTCGGCGAGCGGCTCATGGGGCTCCTGGCAGCAGTCGACGGCGTCGCCGCGGTGCGGGGCTCGGGGTTGTTGCTCGGCGTCGTGCTCGAGGACGGCATCGACGCCCGTGCCGTCTTTGACGCCGCGCTCGAAGCCGGCCTCGTCGTCAACACGCCGGCCCCCGGCGTGCTCCGCCTGCTGCCGCCGTTCGTCGTCACGGACGACGACTGCGACGAGGCGGTCGAGGTGTTGGCGACGGCGATCGCGCGGGTGAGAACCGGGGATCGAAAGACAAGGAAGGGGATGTCGTGAACCGCCACCTGCTGTCGGTCTCGGACCTGTCGCCAGGCGAGATCGCGGCCGTCCTGGACCGGTCGGAAACCGCCGACCTCGCGCCGTGCCTGGCGGGGCGTGGCGTCGCGCTCGTCTTCGAGTTCCCGTCGGCCCGCACCCGCAACGCCGCCGAGATGGCCGTCGTCGATCTCGGCGGGCACCCGGTGGCGATCCGCGGCGAGGAGATCGGCTTCGACGTGCGCGAGTCGGTCGAGGACGTCGCCCGCACCCTCGGCTGCTACCACGCCCTCGTCGCCGCCCGCGTCGCCGAGCACGCGACGCTCGAGCGCATGGCGGCCGCCCTCGACGGCGCCGGCGGGCGGGTCCCGGTCGTCAACCTGCTTTCCGACCTCGAGCACCCGACGGAGGCGCTCGGCGATCTGCTGACGATGCGGCAGTGCCTGGGATCGCTCGAGGGCAGGCGGGTCGCCTTCGTCGGTGACGCCAACAACGTCTGTCGCTCGCTCGTCACCGGCTGCGTCGCGCTCGGCGCGGCGATCACCGTCGCGTCGCCACCGGGTTACCAGCTCGCCGCGGACTTCCTCGCCACGACGCGTGCCGCAGGTGGCGTCGTCGAGGTCACCGACGACCCGGCCGCGGCGGTCGGGGGTGTCGACGTCGTCTACACCGACGTCTGGGTGTCGATGGCCGACAAGGACGCGGCGGCGGCGAAGAAGGCCGCCTTCGCCGGTTTCACGGTCGACGAGACGCTCGTCGACCGGGCGGCCCCTTCTGGGATCGTCCTCCACTGCCTGCCGGCCCACCGCGGCGAGGAGATCACGGATGGCGTGTTGGAAGGCCCGCGCAGCCGGGTCTGGGTGCAGGCGACGAACCGCAGGCATTCGATGCGCGGGCTCTTCTCGTTCCTCGTCGAGTCAGCGAGGTCGGCAAGGTGAGCCGCGTGCCGAAGAACCGCCGTCAGCACCTGCTGGCGCGCCTGCTCGCCGACAACGCCGTCACGAGCCAGTCGCAACTCGTCGAGCTGCTCATCGCCGAGGGCGTCGACGCCACCCAGGCGACGATCTCGCGCGATCTCGAGGAGCTCGGGGCGCTGAAGGTGCGGGTGCCCGGTGTCGACCACCCCGTCTACGCCATCGCCGAGCTGCCGACCGCCCAGCAGACGCCGATCGAACATCTCCGGCGGGTCCTCGGCGAGTGGGTCGTCGAGATCTCGTCCTCGGCCAACCTCGTCGTCGTCCGCACGCCGCCCGGATCGGCGCACGTCGTCGCCTCGGCGATCGATCGCTCCCGGCCCGCCGGCGTCGTCGGTACGGTGGCGGGCGACGACACCGTGCTCGTCGTCGCCGACGAAGCGACCGGGGGCGCGGCCCTCGCCAGCCTCCTCGGCAGGCTCGCCGGACGGAAGGATGTGAGAAGTTCGCCACCACCGGCGCCGCCGGAGGAAGAGGTCGAAAAGTGACAAAACGCGTGGTGCTCGCCTACTCGGGCGGACTCGACACGTCCGTCGCCGTGCACTGGCTGAAAGCCGAGCGCGGCTTCGCGGTCGTCGCCGTCGCCGTCGATGTCGGCCAGGGGGGGGATTTCGTCGCGCTCCGCCAGCGCGCGCTTTCCGCCGGCGCCAGCGAGGCGGTCGTCATCGACGCCCGTGCCGAGTTCGCCGCCGACTACGCCCTGCCGGCTCTCCAGGCGAACGCGCTTTACGAGGGCCGCTACCCGCTCGTCTCGGCGCTCTCGCGCCCGGTCATCGTCGCGCACCTTGTCGCGCAGGCCCGCCGTCACGGTGCCACGGCGGTCGCCCACGGCTGCACCGGGAAGGGCAACGACCAGGTGCGCTTCGAGGTGGGGACGCGGGCGCTGGCGCCGGATCTCGAAATCGTCGCTCCGGCCCGCGAGTGGAAGATGACCCGTGAGCAGACCATCGAGTACGCCGAACGCCACGACATCCCCGTCGAGGCGACGAGGGAGCGCATCTACTCGATCGACGAGAACCTCTGGGGCCGCGCCATCGAGTGCGGGGCGATCGAGGACCCGTGGGTCGCCCCGGTCGAGGACATGTTCGCCCTCACCGTGCCGACGGCGACCGAGCCGGTCGAGGTGACGGTCGGGTTCTCCTCCGGTGTGCCCGTCTCGCTCGACGGCAGGCAACTGCCGCTCGTCGAGCTCATCGCGGCGATCGGCCGGATCGCCGGGGCCTCGGGGTTCGGGCGTCTCGACATGGTCGAGAACCGGCGGGTCGGGATCAAGAGCCGCGAGGTCTACGAATGCCCGGCGTCTTTGGCCCTCGTCGGCGCGCACGCCGACCTCGAGGGGCTGACCCTCGAGCGGGACGTCGCCCACGAGAAGGCGCGGCTCGAACCGCGCTTCGCGGAGCTCGTCTACGACGGGATGTGGTTCTCGCCCCTGCGGGAGGCGCTCTCGGCCTTCGTCACTTCGACGCAGCGTCACGTGACGGGCGACGTCCGGTTGCGCTTCACGCCCGGCGGCCACGTCGCCGTCGCCGGCCGGCGCAGCCCCGTCGGGCTCTACGACTACGGGCTCGCCACCTACGACGCCGCCGACGCCTTCCGACACGAAGACGCCGAGGGTTACATCCGTCTCTACGGACTTGGGATCAAGACGTGGGCGAGCCGGCAGCGGGGCACGGAAGGCGGCAAGGACTGATCGTGGCGCTCTGGTCGAAACGGATGAGGACGCCGCCGGCACCGGCGATGATGGCGTTCACCGAGAGCGTCGCGTTCGATGCCGCCCTGTGGCGCGACGACCTCGACGGCTCGGCCGCCCACGTGCGGGGCCTCGGGCGCACGGGCGTGCTCGACGAGGACGATTTGGCCAAGCTGCTCGGCGCGCTCGCCGAGGTGGGCGAAGAGTTCTCGGCCGGCCGTTTCACCTTCGCCCCGGGCGACGAGGACATTCACACGGCGATCGAGCGGCGTGTCACCGAACTGGCGGGCGAAGCCGGTGCCAAGCTGCACACGGCGAGGAGCCGCAACGACCAGGTGGCGACGGCACTGCGCCTCTACACGCGCCGGCGAATCGGCGAGGTCGCGGGTTTGCTCGTCGATCTCGGCGAGACGCTGGCGGCGCGGGCCGCCCACGCCGAAGGGGTCGCGCTGCCGGGGTACACGCACCTGCAGCGGGCCCAGCCCGTGGCGCTCGCGGACCAGTTGCTTGCCCACGGCTGGGGGTTCGCCCGTGATGTCGACCGGCTCCTCGACACCCGGCGCCGGCTCGACGTGTCACCGCTCGGTGCTGGCGCGCTCGCCGGCTCGTCATTGCTCCTCGACCCCGACGGGGTCGCCGCCGACCTCGGGTTCGCGGCGCGCTTCGAGAACTCTCTCGACGCTGTCGCCGATCGCGACTTCGTCGCCGAGACGCTTTTCGATCTCGCCCTCATCGGTGTCCACCTCTCGCGCCTCGGCGAGGAGTTCATCCTTTTCTCGACGGCGGAGTTCGGCTTCTACGAGCTCGACGACGCCTGGTCGACAGGCAGCTCGATGCTTCCCCAGAAGAAGAACCCCGACATCGCCGAGCTCGCCCGGGGCAAGGCGGGCCGGCTGATCGGCCACCTCGCCGGGTTCCTCGCCACCCTGAAGGGCCTGCCGTTTGCCTACAACCGTGACCTCCAGGAGGACAAAGAACCGCTCTTCGACGCCTTCGACCAGGTAAGCCGGGCCCTTGCCGCGGTGCGCGGACTCGTCGAGACGGTCCGGTTCGACGAAGCGACGATGGCGAGTGCCGCCGCCGATCCGGCGCTTTACGCCGTCGACCTCGCCGAATGGCTGGTCGAAAGGGGCATGCCCTTCCGGCGGGCCCACGGGCTCGTCGGCGACCTCGTGCGCCGCTCGCTCGAGGAGGGCAAACCGCTCGCCGAGCTCGTCCTCGCCGAGCCCGCGCTCGGGCGCAACGCCGTGCCGGTCGTCGCGCCCGAAGCTGGGGCGGCCCGGCCGGCGGCGGGGCCCAGCGGGCGTGGTGGCGTCGCCGACCAGCTGGCGCGCTTTACCGACCGGCTGCGCGCCGACCGGGCGCGCATCGGCGGGGCCAGCGAGCCGACCCGCTGACGAGCGTCGTGGCGCGCCTGCTGACGAGGGAGTTCTTCGCCCGCGAGGCGGTCATCGTCGCGCCCGAGCTGTTGAACGTCGTGCTCGTCGGACGGGGGGCGACCGGCCGCATCGTCGAGGTCGAGGCGTACGCGGGGGAGAGTGACGCCGCGAGCCACGCCTTTCGCGGGCCGACGGCGCGCAACGCGACGATGTT